>Ga0307472_100000753_pt1 | contig 11846 bp, 12 predicted proteins | sample atmos_gasesAM5C__2_FD_204582 | JGI IMG/M metagenome (GOLD analysis project Ga0307472, IMG submission 204582) | Hardwood forest soil microbial communities from Morgan-Monroe State Forest, Indiana, United States - atmos_gasesAM5C_05 | ecosystem: Environmental > Terrestrial > Soil > Temperate... | reverse complement strand
ATTCAGCAGAAGGAGGTCCGTTCAGTAGAAGTCGCTTGAACTTGGTTGCAGGGAGCTTACAGTGCCAAACGTAGAGAGCCGCTGCTATCAACTAAAACTCGGACATCCTCGACCGGCAACGCTAAATCCCAAGCTATAATCTCGTCAACATACCACTGGCCGCGGGTACGAAACTGGGTGACTACGATGTCGTGGAGATGATTGGCGCTGCTGGATTGGCGAACTCTTAGAACGCTTCACGTCTCGAATCACAACGATGTGAACCCCAGCTCAAGCTGCCACCATCTCCAGGATCGAATACGGGCTCCTAGTTTCCATCATTCGTCTCAATCTGAGGCCACATTTTGCGGCCAAGTCCGCATACTCCTCCCGGGTGCGCTCTTTGCCGCCGGGAAGCGCCATCATAGCAATGTCGAGCTCCTTGGAAAGGTGCGGCCCAGGAGCTTGCGGAACGACGGTCTCAACGATCAACACACAGGCGTGCTGCGGCATGCAACGCCGGATGGCAGACAGGATCTTGATGGATTCCGCGTCGGCCCAGTCGTGGATGATATTCATCAGCAGGTAGGCATCCGCCTGGGGCATCGGGTCCGCGAAGAAATCTCCACCCACTACCGAGAGCTTCTCACCTGGGGCGGGAGAGACTTCAGCGACTACGTGCGGCTGATCGAACAGAATCCCCTGTATCTTAGGAGAGCCCTTGAGAATGGCGCGGAGCAGGTGGCCGCGTCCGCCGGCGATGTCCGCGATGGTTGCAAATTGCGAGAAATCGTAAGCTGGCAGGAGGGCGGCGATATCGCGGTGCGATTTCGATGTCATCGCCGCGTCGAAGATGCGGCTCTCTTCCGGGTTCTTGGCTAGGTAGGCGAAAACGCCGTCGGCGTGTCTCTTGGCGAAGGCGGATTCGCCGGTGCGCAACGAGTGATCAAGATCTTCGAAAGCGCTCCAAAAGACCGGCAAGCCGAGCATGCGGACGTAATCGCGGAGAGAACCGGGTTCATCGGACCTAAGGAAGCGTGATGCCTCGGTGTGATGCCAGGTTCCATCCTTCCATTCGAACACCCCGACTGAGGCCAATAAGCGGAGCACGCGGTAAAGCGGCCCCGCGCTGGTTCCAGTGGCCTTCGCAAGAGATTCGGTAGATTGCGGTTGATCGCCCAGATGATCGGCCACCCCTAATTCGGCCACCACGTGCAAGCAGCGCGATGTCCAGTATGCGGTTGTGAGTTGCATGAGTTGAATATTGGCGGTGCTCGGTTGCATACCGGCCTTTGGTGGTGCAACGCTGGCGTTCATTGGAGTCTCCTGGGAGAATGATTATAGAATAAGATACGGCTAGCTGTGCGGCGGGAGGATAGTCGCCTAACCGGAAACTGACCTACGCAAAGCTTGCAATCGCTTTTTCCTTTATGCTACCGTTGCGCTTGAGTTATGACTATTTGTGGCCAAGGCGGACAGAGAGAGCGAGCTTTGGGAGAGCGTTGGGCGGGATTTTCTAATCGCGAACGCGCGATTAGAAATCGAGCTAAGCATCTGAAAACAAAGGAGAGGAGCCAAGTCTAATCGCGAACGGATTGCGATTTTGTTATCCCAACAAATCCAGGCGTGGCGCCTTGCCGCCGCCGGTCCTAGTACGGCACAACCCCACAAATCCAACTTCAACGTTGGCAGCCTCGATTAGAATAGCTGCATAGAAAACATGGACCCCGCACCGAAATCGGTGATCAGCCCAGCCGCACGGCGTGCTGTCGACCTGCGCTTTGTCGAGCTGATGGACAAGGTGCGCCGCAACCGGCCGGGTGACGACCTGGAGCTTCTGCGCCGCGCTTTCGATTTCGCTGCCGAGCAGCACAAGACGCAAACGCGGCTCTCGGGCGAGCCGTTTCTCTCGCATCCCGTGGAAGTGGCGCACCTGCTCGCGGACATGCGCCTTGACGTTACGGCACTGTGTGCTGCGCTGCTGCATGACGTTGTCGAAGACACCAAAATTCCGCTCTCGCAAATAGAAGAAATGTTTGGAGCGGACGTCGCGCGGCTGGTGGAAGGCGCCACAAAAATCAGCCGGCTCGACCTTCTGGCGCCGGAAGCGCGGCAGGCAGAAAACGTCCGCAAGATGCTGCTTGCGATGGTCAATGATGTGCGCGTCGTGATGATCAAATTGGCCGACCGGCTGCACAACATGCGCACGCTGCAATTCCTCGATTCGGAAAAGCAGCAGCGCATCGCGCGCGAGACGCTGGACATCTATGCCCCTGTCGCGAACCGGCTCGGCATGGGCTTGATTCGCGGCGAGCTCGAAGATCTCGCGTTCCGCTATCTCGAGCCGGAATCATTTCTCGATATCCAGAAAAAAATCAGCACGAAGCAAAAAGTTTTCGATAAATTTTTGCACGAAGTGCAGGACGCCGTCCGCAGCAAGATGATCGAAAGCAGTATCCCCGCGGAAGTGCAGGCCCGCATCAAGCGGCTCTATTCGCTTCACCTGAAAATTCAGAAGCAGCAGCGCACGCTGGACCAGGTGTTCGATCTGCTCGCGCTACGCGTGATCACCGATACGGTGAAGAATTGCTACGCGGCGCTTGGCGTCATTCATCAGATCTGGCCGCCGGTTCCGGGGCGTTTCAAAGATTACATCGCGATGCCGCGTCCTAATCTGTATCAATCGCTGCACACCACTGTGATCCACGCGGGACAGCCGTTCGAGGTGCAGATTCGCACGCAGGAAATGCATCGCATCGCCGAGCAAGGCGTCGCAGCGCACTGGAAATACAAGGATGGCGGAGGCGCTTCGCAGGCGGACGATCAACGCATCGTCTGGATGCGGCAATTGATCGAGTGGGTGCAGGAGATGGAGGAGCCCAGCGAATTTCTCTCGACGCTGCGCGTGGACCTCTATCCCGAAGAGGTTTACACCTTCTCACCGAAAGGGCGCGTGGTCGTTCTGCCGCGCAGCGCGACTCCGGTTGATTTTGCCTACGCGATTCACACGGAGGTCGGGCATCAATGCAGCGGCGCAAAGGTGAATGGCGCGCTGGTGCCGCTTCGGCATGCGCTGGCCAATGGCGACGTGGTCGAAATCCTGACGCAAAAAGGGCACGAGCCGTCGCGCGACTGGCTGAGCTTTGTCCACACTTCGCGCGCACGCAGCAAAATACGGCAATGGATTAATCTGTACGAGCGCGCGCAGGCCACCGATGTGGGCCGCCGGCTGCTTGAAAAGGAAGCGCGGCAGGCAAACATTCCTCTGAAGAAAATTTCGGATGAGGACTGGCAGCGCGTGGCGTCCGACTACGGCTGCGGCCGCGTGGAAGATCTCCACGCCGATCTCGGCTACGGAAAATGGTCCGCCCGCCAGGTGCTCGCGAAGGCCACGGGCCAGCCGATCGCTGAGCCGGGCGAAGACAAACAGCCAAAAATTGTTTCCACGGTCAAGCGCATGCTTGGCTTGAATGATGGCGCAATCGTCGTGCGCGGCGGCCACGACGACTTGATGGTCTATCGCTCAAAATGCTGCACGCCGATTCCGGGCGACGACATTATTGGTTACGTGACGCGCGGGCGGGGCATTGCGGTGCATAGCAAGAGCTGCCCCAATGTGCAAAATCTTCTCTACGAAATCGAGCGTCGCATTCCGGTCGAATGGGCCGGCACCACGCAAGCTACGTTCCCGGTACGCTTGCGGATTTTCACTGAGGATCGTCCCGGTATTCTCGCCGGCATCACCAGCGCGATCAGCGATACCGGCGCGAACATCCGCACGTTTGAGAGCGGCGGCGAAGCACTGCACGCGCGAATGGAAGTTGCGCTCGACGTTCACGATCGCAAGCAGCTCGAGCGCATCCTGAGCTCCATCAAGCGCATTCCGGGAGTTTTCGATATCGAACGCGTTTACAATGTTTAGGCGGCGAACGCTGCTTTGCTTCGCAGCCACCTTCCTCGTAGTTTCCGCCGGTTGCAAGTACATGCAGCCGCTCGATACCAAGCCACTCGATGCCGCCGGCTTGAATTACGACTCGATCAAAAAACTCGAAGCCCTTAAGGTCACTCCCGAAGAAATACCGGAAATTGCCAAAATGCGCGGCGCCGGATTTTCCGACGATTCGTGCGTGAGCATCGTCGAGATTTATCATCAGCGCGGCAAGCCGTTCACTGCTGGAGAATCCGTCGCGGGTCTCGTGCAGGCGTCGATGGACGAGAAAGCGATTCTCGAACTTGCCAGGATGGATCAGCTCGGAGTCAACGTGGGAGAATTTCAGGCAATGCGACTCGCCGGTCTTTCCGATGCGATCATTCTCGAGACGGCGAGACACGAGGCGGTGGGCACGCCTTCACTTTCGGGCCCTTCGCTCGGAAAGCTAAAAAACGCGGGCCTGAGCGAGTCCACGCTTCTCGAGCTTGCGCGTCGCGGCATTCCCGATTCTGCGACGGATCAAATTCTCGCGATGCGGCGGCACTGGGCTACTGACGCGGAAATTCTTCGCAGGTTCGCCGGGACTTAGCGCTTGGCGCGCATTGCGTTTCGGACTTCTCCAAACGGCATCGGCCCGTTAGAATCTCTCATCTTGTCCCGCGCCGGGTTCCATTCGCGCATCGCGCCATTCGCAGGCATCGCCATTCTGATTTGCAGCGCCGCTTGCACGGTGCCGCTTGCTCCCGGATATCGCATCAGCAAAGAGTCGCGCGAAATTCAAGTTGTTTCTGGGCCGGCGCCGGAGCTGAAGATCCGCGGCCAATTCACGCTGGTGAACTCGGGCGCCTCCAATCTAAAATTTATTGACGTGGTCGTGCCGATGGAAAAAACATTTGGCATGACCGACCTGCGCGTCGAAGTGGATGGGCACGATATAAAGCCTGTGCCGTTGCCCGTGGAGCTTCAGTACGATCATCCGCACACGCTTCGCATTCCGCTTGAGTCGACCTGGGAGCAAAAGCAGAAGCGCGAACTTCTGATCGAATATGCGTTGCGTTCGCCGGACGATTCGGGCTCTCGGATCACGTTGAGCCCAAGAACCTTCAGCCTTGGATTCCGAGGCTGGTTTGTGGTTCTTCAGCCTCCCGATCACGCGCTATCGCCGTTCCCGAAGCGGCCGGACCGCACGCTCGTCACGATTCGGACGCCCGCCAATTTTCTGGTGCTCTCCAGGGGAACAAGGGCAGGCGTAAGAAAGCTAGGCGATGAGATTGAAACTCGATACGTGGTGCGCATTAAAGACCTCGCGCCGTTCACGGTCGGTGGGCAATACGTTGAGTCCTCGTCTGCGCGCCGTGAAAACAACTCGGTCGTCTTCTGGACGCTTGAACCGCTTAAGGGAGATGCCAACGCGAGCGCCCAGCAAATTGCGTCAGCTTGGAATGTGATGCAAACGACTTTTGGACCGCTGGATAAAAATATCAGCGGTCCACACGTGGTCGAGTCGCCGGAACTGCGCAATCATCTGACCGGCGAGTCGGGCCCGGCAGCTGCAGCTTTCCCTGGCGGAGCGCTGGTTAACAGTGCGGCGCTGGCGTTGGGAATTAACAACGAAGAATTTCTCAAGAGAGTCACTCACGCGATCGGACACAATTGGTTCGGGGAGCAGATCTATCCGGCGCCGTTTGCCGCGCTCGGTCTCGGCGAGGGACTTCCCGAGTACGCGACGGTTGTTATCGATGAAGCAAGAAAAGGCGAAGCCGGGCGCCGGAGGCGCGTGATCGAATTTTTGCACAAATACGACGAGGCTTCCGCCAAAGCGGTCGAAATCCGGCTGGGCGTCTTGAAGCTGAGCGATCCTCCGGAGCAGCGCGCCATAAGCCTTTCGAAGGCGTCTTTGTTTTTCATTGCGCTCGAAGACAAATGCGGAGAAGTGCCGGTACGCTCCGCGCTCACTCGTGTCGTCAGCTTGCTTCGTGGTCAGGAAGTCGGTTACAACGATATCCGTTCGGCGATCGAGCAAACGAGCGGGAAAGATTTGGCAGAATTCTTCCGCATCTGGCTTTATGAGCCGGGAATTCCAAAGGACTTCCGGGCGAAGTACGAGCCTGTGAACGAATCGCACCCGTAGCGATCCAAAATACTCTCATCCATCTGCGCTCAGGGAGGTAACGTGAGAGAAGTGATTTCAACCGAAAAGGGGCCGAAACCGATCGGTCCCTATTCGCAGGCGATCAAGGCAAACGGCTTCATTTTCATTTCCGGCCAGGGTGCGGGTGATCCCGCCACGGGGAAAATTGTTGAAGGCGGAGTGGCGGAGCAGACCGCGCGATGTCTCGAGAATCTGAAGGCAATCGTGGAAGCGGCGGGCTCGTCGCTCGATCGCGCGGTGCGAGTGGGCGTCTTTCTGAAAGATATGAATGACTTTGCAGCGATGAACGAAGTCTATACGCGCTATTTCCCGGCGAACCCGCCTGCACGAACCACCATCGAAGCCGCTCGCCTCCCGCGCGATTTTCGAGTAGAAATCGATATGATTGCGCTGGCCTAACCTGGGCCGCGCAACGGATATCTTCGAATGACGGAAGATACAAAAATCGGCGGACCAGCAGGGAAGTTTCCAGCAACGCGCCTGTCGGCGGTGCTGGCGGCGCGCAGCGATGATCCGGCGGAGCGCTCCCGCGCGCTCGATGCAATTGCAGCCGCCTACTGGAAGCCGATCTACAAATACTTGCGCATGCGCTGGGGCAAATCGAACGAGGACGCAAAAGACCTCACACAAGATTTCTTTGCGAAGCTGTTTGAAAAGGAATATCTGGACGATTTCGATCCGGCGAAAGCGCGTCTAAGAACATTTTTGCGCATCTGCGCCGACCGCTTCGTAGCCAACGAAGCGAAAGCTGCGAACCGGCTCAAACGCGGCGGCGGAGCGACCCACCTATCGCTCGATTTCGATGCCGCAGAAAATGAGCTTCAACGAGCTGAGCCTTTGGTGCAACTGGCCGCCTCGCCCGAATCGGTTGATGATTTCCTTGAGAAAGAGTTCATCCGCAGTCTTTTTGGACTGGCTGTTGACGAGCTGCGCCGCGAATGCGAGAGTCGCGGGAAGCAGATTCATTTCCGCTTATTCGAAATTTACGACCTTGAAGATGACGGCGCGTCCAAAGCAAGCTATGCGGACCTTGCGAAGGAATTCAAGATTGCGCCTACCGACGTAACAAACTATCTCGCCTTTGCGCGCCGCGAATTCCGGCGAATCGCCCTCGAACGCCTTCGCGAAATGACGGCGTCCGAGGAGGAATTTCGCCGCGAAGCGCGCGCGCTGCTCGGAGTAGATCCCGAATGAACTGGCTCTCGGACGAAGCGATCGCGCGGCTGCAAACGGCGAGTGCGCTGCCGGATCTCGCGGGAACGCGCTATCGACTGATCGAGCGGGTGGGAAGCGGCGGAATGGGGACGGTGTATCTGGCCGAGGATTCCGCGCTTGGGCGTCGCGTGGCGCTGAAAATTCTCGATCTGCCGGAGCTGCGTACCGAGCTGAGTGTGCGTCTTCTCCGCGAGGCCCACATTCTTGCGCGGCTCGAACATCCCGGAATCGTGCCGGTGCATGACGCAGGAACTCTGGCGGATGGCCGGGTGTTCTACGCGATGAAGTTCGTTGAGGGCGAACGGCTCGACGCGCTGGCGAAGCGAATCGATGGCATTCACGAGCGCCTGCGGATATTCCAACGAATCTGCGAAGCGGTGGCCTTTGCCCATGCGCGCGGAATTCTGCACCGTGACTTGAAGCCAGAGAATGTGATGGTAGGCCCGTTCGGCGAAGTGCTGGTGATGGACTGGGGCGTTGCCAAAATCCTGCGCGAAGACCCTCAGCCGCGCGAAGAACGGCCTCCCATCGGAGTCGAGGTCTCGCGAAAGGCGCCAACAGCCACGAAGCCGTTGAAGACCGAGCACGGCGCGATACTCGGAACGCCCGGATACATGGCGCCCGAACAAGCGCGAGGCGAGGTCGAAAGTATTGACGAACGTGCAGATATTTATTCGCTCGGTGCAATTCTCAAGTTCCTGGTGGCCAGCAAGAAATTTGACGCCCCGCAAGGAAGTGACATGGGCGGCATCGGAACCAAGACTGCCTCTACCACAACTGCGTCCGCGCCGAAGGCAATAGCAGCGATCGCGCAAAAGGCGATGGCTGAGGAGCCCGCTAACCGCTACGCTTCGGTGAGCGATCTGGCGCAAGATGTCGCGCGATATCTGGACGGGGCGCCTGTTTCGGCTTATCCCGAGAATGTATTTCAAAAGGCGGCTCGCTGGGCGACGCGTTATCGTGTGGCAATCGGCCTGGTGCTTGCGTACTTGATTGTGCGCGCATTGCTGCTTTTGTGGCTAAAGCGTTAAAGGAAATGGGGCCCGTGTTTAAAGGAAGGATGAGGCCGCGGAACGGAGGCGGCGGGGAGACGAGTGATGAACAAGGTCGTGTTGGGACTGATCCTGGGCGGGGTGTTGGGAGCCTTTGACGGCCTTACGGCGTGGTTTACGCCCGAGGTGAGGCCGCAGATCATTGGGATCGTGATTGGCTCGACGATCAAAGGCATCATCGCTGGAATTCTGATCGGTTTCTTCGCACGCAAGGTGCATTCGCTTGCGCTCGGCATTGTCTTCGGACTGGGCGTCGGGCTGCTCCTGGCGTTCTTCGTGGCTCACATGCAGGGCGGATACTATTTCGACATCATGCTGCCGGGCGGGCTTGTGGGGTTGATTGTCGGTTACGCGACGCAACGGTACGGCAGCGGACCGGGCCTGGCGACGGCTTCGCGATCGTAGTTCATTCTGATTGACGTTTCGAACCAACTCAAAAGCAAAAGGAGAAGCTCGCATGAATCGTGTCGTTCATTTTGAACTTCCGGCGGACAATCCGGACCGCGCAGTGGATTTCTACAAGAAAGTGTTCGGCTGGCAAATTCAGAAATGGCCGGGTCCGCAGGACTATTGGCTCGTGACGACAGGCCCTGACGGACAGCCCGGAATCAATGGCGGAATTTTGCGCCGGCAGCATCCGGGCGCGGGGACGTGCAACACTGTGAGCGTCACGTCGGTGGATGATGCTGTGGCTACCATCTCGAAAAACGGCGGCAAGATTGCTGTCGAGAAGATGGCCATTCCGGGTGTGGGGTACCTGGCCTATTGCTCGGATACGGAAGGAAACGTGTTCGGCGTGCTGCAACCAGACGCGGACGCGAAATAGGGTATCTGGTCGGGGAACTTCGGCTCGCGTAACCTCGAAGTGCCGCGCTATTTCGCGAGCGAGCTCGGCTGCGCAACGACACGATCCGGGGTAGTGGTACAGTTTGAACCCACGCGGCAGGATAAATGCTGTCCGATGCCCTGATCTCTGAGGCAAGAATGAAAGCATCTATGTTTTATCGAATCGCTTCTGTTCTTCTGTTGCTTTTTGCCGCCGGACATACGTTTGGGTTCCGCCAGAATATTCCGGAATGGGGAGCGGACGCGGTTCTTGGGTTAATGCGCTCCGTCAACTTTGACGCGCAAGGGTTTACCCGGACTTATTGGGACTTCTTCAGCGCGTTCGGGCTTTTTTTCTCCGTGTTTCTTTTGTTCGCGGCGGTATTAGCGTGGCTGCTGGGGGGATTTCCGGCAGAGACTTTGGCACGCGTGCGAAGCATTGCGTGGGCGCTTGCCATTTGCTTTGTAGCAGTCACAGCTTTGAGCTGTAGATACGCCTTCACCACCCCCATCGTTTTCTCAACCCTGATTACATTATGTTTGACTGCAGCGGCATGGCTTTCAGCGAAGCAGGTTTCCATGCCTCCATTGCGATAGTAAGGTGAGAGGATTCAAACTGCACCACTACCCTATCCGGAATGACACAGCTTTGATTTCTCTGAACGCCTAGCATTCACATTCCTGCAAATCCGTAGAAGATGTTCCGGGCCGCGCCTGGCTCATCCTTCCGAGAGGCGACTTGCTCGAAATTTCGTCGTTACGCGCATGCCTGCGTGAGGCGTTGTGTTGATAGAATAAACGAATCCTATGGGAGACCAAGAGTTTGACCTAATCGTGATCGGAAGCGGCCCGGCCGGGCAAAAGGGCGCCATCTGCGCGGCGAAACTGCGCAAGCGCGTTGCATTGATCGACCGCACGGTAATGATGGGAGGCGTGTGCGTTCATACCGGCACGATTCCCAGCAAAAGCGTGCGCGAGGCGATTTTTCAACTTACGGGATCGGCTGTGAAATCTTTTTACGGCAATGCGTATCGCGGAAACGGCGACATTTCGGTGAAGGATCTCGCGTTTCGAGTGCAAAGCGTGGTGGCGCGGGAAACCGATGTAATCCGGGCGCAACTGAAGCGGAACGGAGTTTCTATTTTTCAGGGCTTGGCACAATTTGTCGATCCGCACACGGTGGAGATTCAGGGCGAGACCGACAAAGCCGTCATTCGAGGCGAGCACATTTTGATCGCGTGCGGGACGCGGCCGGCGGGCAACACGGACATTCCTTTCGACGGCAAGCGCGTGTTGGACACCGATCAAATTAACGTACTGCAAGGCGTGCCGCGCGAATTGATCGTCGTGGGTGCGGGCGTGGTGGGCTTGGAATATACGTCGTTCATGGCGGCGCTGGGCGTGGAAGTGACGCTCATCGATCAGCGTCCGCAGCTGCTCGATTTTGTGGACCGCGAAATCGTCGAGGCGCTGGCCTACCACTTGCGGCAGATGGGCACGACGTTCCGGCTGGGAGATAAAGTCACGCGCGTGGGATTCGACGAGCAGCGTGACCGCGTGTTTGCAGAACTCGAGAGCGGCAAGAAAGTCCAGGCGAATGCGTTGCTGTACGCAGTCGGCCGCCAGGCGAACGGCGACCAGCTCGGTCTTCAGGCCGCCGGGCTGCAACCTGACCCGCGAGGCAAAGTGACCGTCAACGCGGAGTATCAGACCGAGGTGCCGCACATCTACGCTGCGGGCGACGTGATCGGATTTCCGGCGCTCGCCAGCACTTCGATGGAGCAGGGACGCCTCGCCAGCTGCCACATGTTCGGAGCGCCTTCGGAAAATATGTCGGCGCTGTTTCCGTACGGAATCTACACGATTCCGGAAATTTCGATGGTCGGTCAAACCGAGGAAAAACTGACCGCGGCAAAAGTGCCGTATGAAGTGGGCATTGCGAAGTATAAAGAACTCGCGAAAAGCATGATGCTGGGCGATGAGAGCGGAATGCTGAAGCTGCTGTTTGACCGTAACACGCGAAAGTTGCTCGGCGTTCACGCCATCGGGCAGCGCGCCACGGAAATTATTCATATCGGCCAAGCCGTTCTTGCGTACGGCGGCTCCATCGAGTATTTCCGCGATACCGTCTTCAATTACCCCACGTTGGCCGAAGCATATAAGGTCGCCGCGCTCGACGGCCTCAACAAGCTATAACCGTCTGCCGTTTCATTCACCGTGGAACTCGACGCACTCTCGTGATCGCGCTTCGCTTGCTGATCACTATTCGAGCGAGCAATTTCCAGCTTGATCCAACCGGGTTAAGAAATGGTGGGCCTGGACTGACTTGAACAGTCGACCTTCCCGATTTATCGGGACGCTCTAGCCAGTTCTTCGATGTATCGCCGGCTCTTCATGGATTTGATCTGCCGCTCGCGTTGTGCCGCTTCGGCCCGCGTCTCAAAGGATTCGGAGTGGAAAAGCTCCCACGGTCCGCGGTTCTTGATGGACGGCGTGCGATTGTTATTGTGCTCAAAGAGGCGCTTTGTGAGGTCTTCCGTGTGACCAATGTAGAAAGCGCCACTCGAACGACTTCGCAAAATGTAAGCGTAAAAGGGCATCGGGAACTTGATGGTGGGCCTGGACTGACTTGAACAGTCGACCTCACCCTTATCAGGGGTGCGCTCTAGCCACCTGAGCTACAGGCCCATTC
>Ga0307472_100000749_pt1 | contig 11878 bp, 7 predicted proteins | sample atmos_gasesAM5C__2_FD_204582 | JGI IMG/M metagenome (GOLD analysis project Ga0307472, IMG submission 204582) | Hardwood forest soil microbial communities from Morgan-Monroe State Forest, Indiana, United States - atmos_gasesAM5C_05 | ecosystem: Environmental > Terrestrial > Soil > Temperate... | reverse complement strand
ACCGTCGAGGGTCCAGCGACCTCAGCCGGTCGCCAGAACTCCCGGCAGCGCGGGGAACCCGGGCGGAACCGCTTCATCGCGGCCTCGAGACTGCTGGGTTCCCTCGGCCGTTTCGGCCGCCCGCGCGCCCCGGAGGGGTCGATCGAGTGCCCTCACCCGCCTCAGGGCGACGGGGGGGACTTCTTCTTCTCCAGCTCGTCGATGCGGCGCTCGAGATCGGACAGTCGCTGGGTCAGCTGGGTGAGGTCGGCGCCGAGCGCGGGAAGATTTCCCACCACGTTCTCCACCAGGGACTTCACCCGCTCGTCGGCGCGCTTTTGTAGATCTTCGAACGTCCTCTGGCCGGCGCGGAGAAGGTCGTCCTTCAGGTCGCCGGAGGCGCCGTCCTCGCGGCGGAGCAGCTTGTCCAGCCGGGTCTCGGCCTCCTCGCGGATGGAGGCCACCCGGGGACCGACTTCCTGCTTCAGGAACCCGCTCAGCGCATCGCCGGGGCGGCGGATGATCTCCCGCAGCACGCTGAGCGGCATCTGGTTCTTCTTCTTCTCCTCCTCGAAGATGATCTGCGCCAGCGTCACCGAGGTGAGGTCGTCCTTGGTGCGGTTGTCGACGATCTTCACCTCCGCGCCCTGCTTGATCATCTCGGCGATCTCGTCGAGCGTGACGTACCGGCTCTCCACGGTGTCGTAGAGCTTCCGGTTGGTGTAGCGCTTGATGATCTTCGGCTCGCGCGGCGCCTCGTCCTGCGGAGGGTGCACCTGTTCGGGTTCAGTCATGGCTCAATGTGTCGTTGACGTGATCGCCCCGGTCCTCGGCCGACCGTGCCGCGCTGCAGCGAAACGCCACTTTCCGACTGGATAGCAGCACCTTGCTGGGCCTCGCAACAAGGTGCCCTCTCCGCACCTACATGCCAGGGGGGCGACCTGCGCCTGCTATCCTCCGAGGATTCCACAAGGGTCGGAACCCGTCCTTGATCGTCCCCTGCTCGCAGTGTCACACGCGCTTCAAGGTCCCTGACCAGAAGGTCACGGCCCGGGGCACCAAGGTGCGGTGCTCCCGCTGCGGGCACACCTTCCGGATCTTTCCCGAGCCCCCCGCCCCGGCCGGTGACCCCTTCGCCGACTTTGGCCCGAAGGGAACCTCGGAGATGGAGAAGACGCCCGCCCGGGGGACCACGGTCGCCGAGCTGCTGGCCCAGATGCAGCCCAACGCCGCGGGCGACGACTTCGACGTCGACGACTCGGGGGAGGCTGCACCGGTGCCGGAGCCCGCCTGGAGCTTTCCCCCGGCGCCGGCGCCCCGGGCCGGTGGCGCGGCGACTGCGGTGGCCGTCGATCCCGAGGAGCCGGTGACTGCCCCGATGCCGGTGAGCCCGTTGCCCGCGCCCGAGCCAGCGGAGGCGGCCATGGCCAGGACGCACCTGGCCGAGCTCGACGCGGTGCCCGATCCGCTGCGATCCGAGCCGTCGCCCTTCGGCTCCACCGCCGACCTGGCCTCGCTCGCCGGCTTCACCCCCGCCTGGGGCGTGGCCGCGCCGATCCGCGCGCTGGACGCCGATGGGACGGTGTCCCATCACAAGTCGCAGCTGGAGGTGCCACCGCCTCCTCCCGAGCCGACCCCGCCCCGGGAGCCCATCGGCGAGCCGCTGCCACCCGAGCCCGTCGGTGCGCTCGGTCCGGTAGGGACCCTGCTCGACGACTTGCCGTCGCTGGAGGACCTCCCGGGTGCGCCGGATGAATCGCTGCAGCTCGACCTGAATCCCGCAGGCAGCGCCTGGAGCGGAGCGGCGCCGCTGGGCCACGCTGCCGCGGTGTTCGAGCTTCCGGCGGGTACCAGCTCGGTGGAGCTCGACCAGCCAGGGCCTCCTCCACCGCCGCCGGAGGCCGCACCCCAGGCCCAGTCCTCTGCCCCGGTGTCGCGGGAGTGGGATGCGCCCTTCGCCCCGGCGCTTCCTCCTCCCCCCGCGTCCCCGCTTCCCCCGAGCGAGTTCGGCGACCCCTTTGCCGAGCTTCCCACCGCCGGAGCCGGCCCGGTGCCGTCGGTGCCGCTCGACGATCCGCTCGAGGTGGCACAGGAGCGGGGTCTGTTCGAGATGGGCCGCCCCGGTCCACCCTCTCCATCGGTGGACCTCGGCCCGCTCCTGCCGGAGATCCCCGAGAGCGAGCCAGCCGCTCCGCCTCCGGGCTCCTCGCCCACCGGATCGATGAGCGGTCCTTTCACCCTCGGCCGACTCTCGCGGCCTCCCTCGCGCATCCGGCTCGGCCTCGACGATCGCGGCGAGCCGGGGGCAGCCCGGCGGGTGAGCGGCTTCCTGCTCAACGTCGGCATCGCCGCCCTGCTCCTGGTGGTGGTGGCCGCCCTCGGCTCGGGCTACCTCAGCGAGGGGCGGATGGAGTGGTCGATGCTGTCGCCGCGGCGGTTCTTCCAGATCTTCCGGCCACCCTCCGGGGTGTCGCCCACCGACGTGACCAACGGAACGTACGAGACCCGCTCCGGCCGCTCGCTGCTGTACGTGCGGGGGAGGGTGCTCAACCGCGGCGAGCCGGAGGCCCGGGTGCGCGTGGAGGCCGAGCTCTGGGACGGTGGCCGCCGGGTGAAGACCAGCGACACCGTCGCCGGCGCCTCCGCCTCGCCGGAGGAGCTGTGGATGGCCAGCACTCCCGCCGCGGTCGAGTCCCTCCGGCAGAAGCTGCTGGCCCGGGCGCACGGCATCCCCTCCGGCGCCGGGGCCGACTTCCTGGTGCTCTTCGACGAGGTGCCCCCCGAGCTGGGCTCGCTTCGCCTCCGGGTGGTGACCTCGGTCGACCCTCGCTGACGCCGCAGCGCTACGACTTCGACTGCCCGTCGGCCTTGTCACTCCGGGGGCGCGCCGGCAACGAGCGGGTGGGCTTCACATCGATGAACCCCTCGCCGCGAGAGGCCTTGCGGAAGGAGTGCACGAACTTGCCCAGGGAGTTGCCGAGGGCGGCCATCCGCGAGGCGGAGAAGACCACCAGCAGCACGAAGCCGATGACCAGCAGTTCGCCGAAGCCGAGACGGGGCATGCGCAGCCCGGGACCATCGTCGCTTCCAGGAAGGTGCGCAAGCTGCCTCGCCGGACTTGACCCACCGTGGAGCGCCCCCGAGGCTTGCCCGCCGTCTCGCCATGCGACTCCTCGGGCACCGTGGGGCCAGTCAGCAGGCCCCGGAGAACACCCTCGCCGCCTTCGAGCTCGCCCTCCGGGAGGGCGCCGACGGGGTGGAGCTCGACGTCCGCCTCTGCGCCTCGGGGGAAGCGGTGGTCTTCCACGACGAGACGCTGGAGCGCCTCACCGGTCGAGGGGGGGCGGTGCGGGACACGCCGTGGTCGGTCCTGCGCACACTTCAAGTTGGCGCCGCTGGCGGGCAGGCGCCAATCCCCCTGCTCTCCGAGGTGCTGGAGCGGCTCCCGCGGACGGCGTGGATCAACGTCGAGCTCAAGGCCGAGCGGTGGAGCGAGAGCAGGGTGGCCGAGGTGGCCGGGGCGCTCCTCGAGGGTGGTGGGCACGCCGAGCACGTGGTGGTCTCCTCCTTCCATCCGCTCTGCCTGCTCCGTCTGGCGGTGCGCTACCCGGGGCTCCGCCGGGGGCTCCTCCTCGACCCCGACGAGCCGATGGCGGTCCAGACCGGGCTCTTCCTTCCCTTGCTGGCCCGCGATGCGGTGCACCCGCCCATCGGCCGGTTCGATCGCATCGACGTCGAGCGCTGGCACCGGAGCGGACGGGAGGTCGCCGCCTGGACGGTCGACGACCCTGCGGTGGCCGGTCAGCTCCGCGAGTGGGGCGTGGACAGCTGCATCACCAACCGGCCGGGGGAGATCCGCGCTGCGCTGGCCCGCTAGGGCCGGGCCGCGCTCTCCATCTGCGAGCCGCGGGCGAGGGCCTGGGCCACGTCGGCCGGGCGGCGGCGGAGGATGAGCACCTTGCGTGAGCTGAAGTCCTGCGTCTGGCGGGCGACGACCACCACGGCGTTGGCCCCGTCCTTGAGCGGGAAGTCGGTGGTGAACTTCAGCTTGGTGGGCTCGTTCTTCGGGCTGTCCGAGGTGCGGAAGAAGACCTTCTGGTCGTTCACCAGCACGAACATGTCCAGGAGCCCCTTGGGCTCGGTGACCGTCCCGGTCAGGGTGTAGCGGTCGCCCTGGGCCACCACCCCGCCCTGGCTCTGGTCCACCGCCAGGGTGATCTGTGGCGGCTCGCGGAAGGGGAGAGAGGCCAGCTCGGGCGTGGTGGGCTTGGCGGAGGCCTTGGCCTCCTTGGCGTCGGGGTTCCGGACGAAGGCGAAGCGGCCCTTCTCGGTCTCCACCTTCACCAGGCCGTTCACCCGGGCCAGGACCGGAAGGACCGCCGGCTTCTTCAGCTTGGCCAGCGCCGGGGCGCGGTCGTCGGGCCCCCCGAGGAGCTGCGTCCCCGCCTCGAGGCGGACGTTGCCCTTGCGAGGCTCCACCGCGTACGGCCGATCGGACAGGGGAAGGTTGAGCCGCTCGGTGACGAACTCCTCCAGCGGCTCGTCGACCACCGCCAGCTTGAGGGGGAAGGAGTCGCCCACATAGGCCCGCTTCACCTCCAGCTGGAAGCGCGCGGTCCGGGTCTCGCCGGGCGGAATCTCCCCCAGCTTGAAGCGGCCCTTTTCGATGAAGACGTTCTGATCGGCAGCGTTCTTGATCGAGGCGGTGGTGTCCAGGGCCTTGCCGGTCCCCTGGTTGGTGACGTCGAGCAGCACCTGCACCGTCTCTCCGCGCTGGGCGACTCCATCGCCGTTGCACTGGGCGCAGTCGTCGATCACCTGCCAGGCAAGAGCAAAGGCCGGCCGCGGCAGCTCGCCGAAGTTGACCTCTGCCACCAGCTGCTGGGGCAGGGCGCCCTGGTCGTCGAAGAACTTCACCGTCACGTCGTCGCGACGGGCGTACATGTCCTTGGAGACCTTCACCGGCACCTTCCAGGTGCGCTTCTCGCCCGGCTTCAGCGCGCCGAACAGGAACTCCCGACGGTCGAGCATCGGGTTCTCGCTCTCGGTCCAGGCCCGCACCCGGGCCAGCGGCTCGGTGCCCCGGTTCTCCGCGGTGACCTCCAGGTCGAAGGTGTCGCCGGGGGTGATCCGCTTGTCCTGTCCCGGCTTCAGCGAGGCCACCAGCTGGGGCGTCTTGGGGGTCGCCCCGGGGGCCCAGTCCAGGCCCATGGCGGCAATGGCGCCGTTGATCCGCTCCTGCTCCTGCGCCTTGCGCTCGGCGAGGAAGGCCTTGCCCCCCTCGAGCATCTTCTCCCGCTGGACGAAGGGCTCCTTGAGCACGAAGTCACGGGCGAAGAGGACCTCGAAGTCCTCCTTCACCTCATCCTGCGCCTCGGCATCGAGCTGGTCGTAGAGGTCCTCGTCGAGCTTGCTGGGATCGGCGTCGGCCGGGGTGGCACCCTTCTTCTTCTCCGCCTTTCCGCCCTTGTCGGAGCGGGAAAGCTTGGGGTCCTTCCCCTCCTCCACCTTCACCTGCCGGGCCGCGGCGTCCTTCTGCTTCGCGTCCTCCTTCAGATAGCTGATCGAGGTGAAGGGCTTCTCCTTGCCCAGCACCTCCTCGCGCTTGGTGGCGGCGACCTTGGACTCGGGATTTCCGAAGTGGTGCTCCAGGTCGGCCTCGCCGATGGTCTTGCGGGGGGCGAAGACGTTCACCCGGTCAGCGGTGACGCGGGTGGGAACCAGCTCGATGTCCGGCTCGACGCCCACCTCCTGGATGCTGACGTCGCCGGGGGTGAGGTACTTGGCGATGGTGAGCTTGAGCGCGCTCTCGTCGTTGGGGTTCCCGCTGGGGGCGGGGAACTCGTAGAGCACCTGCACCGAGCCCTTGCCGAAGGTCTGCTGGCCGATGATGGTGGCCCGGTTGAGGTTCTTCAGGGCCCCGGCGACGATCTCCGAGGCCGAGGCGCTGCCCGGATTCACCAGCACCGCCAGGGGGTAGAGGTTGTCACCCTCGTCGGCGTGGGCCCGCTTCTCCTCCCGCTGCCGCTCGCTCAGCGAGACGGTGGTGACGATGGTCCCCTGGCTGACGAAGAGGTCGGAGATCTGGATCGCCTGCTCCAGGAGCCCGCCGGGGTTGCCGCGGAGGTCGAGCACCAGGCCCTTCAACCCCCCGGTGGCCTCCGCATCGCGGGTGAGGTTGGTCAGTGCGACCTGCATGTCCCGGGTGGTGTTGCCCTGGAAGTTCTTCAGCCGGATGTAGCCCACGTTGCCGGCCAGGAGCTTGGACTGGACCGACTCGATGGAGATGGTGGCCCGGGCCACGGTGAGGACCATCGGCTTGTCCAGACCCTTGCGCTCGATGGTGATGGTCACCCGGCTGTCCACCGGACCACGGAGCTTGGACACCGCCTCGTTGAGGTCCATGTTGATCGTCGATTCCTCGCCGATCTTCTTGATCTGGTCGTCACGCTTGATGCCGGCGCGGAAGGCGGGGGTCTTGGGGAGGACCCGCACCACGGTGAGGTTCCCCTCCTTCATCTGGATCACGAAGCCCAGGCCGCCGAACTCACCCTTGGTGGTCAGCCGCATCTCCCGGTAGAACTCCGGCTTGAGCAGCACCGAGTGCGGGTCGAGCGTGGAGAGCATCCCGTTCACCGCGGCGTACTCCACGTCCCGGGTGTCCTCGCTGGGGCGGAGGTTGGAGCCGACGAACTCGAAGACGTCCTTCATCTGGAAGGACATCTTCCACAGCGAGTCGACGTGGCTGATGTCGAAGTCGCGGACCTTGCCGTTGACGTTGACGTGCAGGGTGTTGCGGTCCTTGTCCGCCTCCACCATCACGTCGGGGACGGTGCGCTCCACCTGCTCCAGGGCGGAGATCATCATCTCCTTGGGATTGATTCGCTTGGGATCGACGTAGGCGTCCTTCACGTAGATGACGACCTTGTTGAAGATCTTGAGCGCCGAGAGGTCGTGGGGTGGGCGATCTCCGTTGCGCACGTCCGAGGAGCCCTCGGGACGTCCGGCCGGGCCGGCGACGGCTTCTCCGACGGTGAGCGGGAGCGGCGCGTGGTCGCGCGCCAGGAGCGCCCAGGCCCCGAGAAGAGCGAGGACGAGGAAGGTACGGCGCATCAAGCGGGGCATGGAGAGTGATCGACTCTAACCACCGGGTGGGGGGCCTTCAAGGCAGGGTCCTGGATGAAACCAGCGAGCGGTAGAGAAGAGTCCCGGCGCAAACGGCGAGCGGGACGAGAAAGAGGTTGAGGAGTGGCACCCACAGCAGGACCACCAGGACCAGACCGAAGCCCAGGCAGAGCGCCATCCGTCGGGCAAGCACGCGCCGAACCTGAGCAAAGGGGCGCCGGTGGCGGACCATCGGCGCGTCGAGATACTCGGCGCAGGCCCACAGCGCGGTCCACCCGACCCCAGCCGCCGTCCACAGCGGTGCAGCGGCCGGAACGAGTGCGTGCAGAAGCATCAATGCCGCTTGACCCGAGAGCAAGGCCCCCACCCGGAGCGCGGTGCGTCCCACCGCCGACACCGCCTGGCCCATGCCGACGAGCGCGCCCGCCGGGGGAGCGGGCGGTGCACCCACCGCCGCCTCGGTGGCATCGACGATCCAATCTTGAAGGGGAGCGAGCGCGAGGAGGGGGAGCGTTGCCGCGCCGAGCACCCAGGCCAGCGCCCCGGTGACCACCACGGTGAGGGTCCACAGCCAGCGGGCGATGCCCTCCGGTTGCGGCCACAGCGCCCCCAGCCACCCGGGGAGCCAGTGCCAGAGCACCGCGGCCCAGGCGGCGAAGATGACCAGGGTCACCGCGGCACAGAGCAGCGAGAGGGCAGCGAGGCGCCGGGAGTGGAAGAGGAGCGCCGCGGCACGGACGGGGATGGCCGCTCCGGCGAAGAAGTCCAGCGGTCCGCTGCGCGGAGAAAGCCGTGGAGCGTCAGCCATCGGTGAGCCTGTTATAGAGCCTCGCCCAGCGATGTCGCTCGACCGCGCTCCCACCGAAGACGAGGTGGTCACCTCCATCGACGCGCTGGTCGAGGTGTTCCGCACTGCGCAGCGCCCCCGGGCCGAGTACCGGGTGGGGCTGGAGCACGAGAAGTTTCTCTACCCGATCCAGGATCCACCCACTCCGGTGCCCTACGAGGGCCCCCGGGGAATCGGCGCCCTGCTGGATCTCATGTCCGCGCACGGCTACCAGCCCTTTCGAGACGCACCGGACGCCCCGGTCATTGCCCTCACCCGCGCCACCGAGACCCTCTCCCTCGAGCCGGGCGGGCAGTTCGAGCTCTCCGGCTCGCCCTTTCCCACCGCGCGCCAGGCTCATCTGGAGAACCTCCGCCACGCGCGCGAGCTCACCGATGCCGCGGCCTCGCTGGGGCTCCAGCCGGTGACGCTCGGCTACCGCCCCTGGGGCACCACTGCGGACATCCCCTGGATGCCCAAGCGGCGCTACCAGATGATGCGGAAGACGCTGCCCACCCGGGGCAGCCTGGCCCTGGACATGATGCTGATGACCTGTACCGGACAGGTCTCGCTCGACTGGGCCGACGAGGTCGATTGCGGCCGCAAGGTCACCGCCACCGCGCGCCTCACCCCGCTGCTGGTCGCGCTCTACGCCAACAGTCCGCTTCGCCAGGGAGCCGATAGCGGGTTCATGAGCTTCCGCAGCCACGTCTGGTCCGACGTGGACCCCGCCCGCTGCGGCTATTTCCCCCGGATGCTGGACGGGACCTTCGACTACCGGGCCTACGTCGACTGGGCACTGAAGGCGCCGCTGCTCTTCCTCCGCCGCGGCGGGGACTACACCACTCCGGCGATGACCTTCGGGGAGCTCCTCCACGACGGCTACCAGGGGCAACCGGCGCTGCTCTCCGACTGGACCGACCACCTCTCCACCCTCTTCCCCGAGGTGAGGATCAAGCGGGTGATGGAGGTTCGCGGCGCGGACTCGGTGTCGCTGGCGATGACCGGTGGCCTCCTCGCGCTGTGGCGCGGCCTGCTCTACGACCCGGGAGCGCTCGACGCCGCGCTGGCGCTGGTGCCCGGCCTCTCCTACGACGGCCACCTGGCCTTCCACGAGGAAGCGCAGCGGCGCGGTCTGCGGGGAAAGCTCGGGGGCACCTCGCTGGGCAGCCTGGCACTGGAGATGGTGCGCATCGCCCGCGCCGGCCTGCAGCGGCTGGACCCGGCCGATGCCCCGCTCCTCGACGTGCTGGAGGCACGGGCGGCGTCGGGGCAGAGCCCGGCGGAGGACGTGCTGGCCGCGGCGGAGACGGTGCGCTCGCCGGCGGAGCTCCTCGGGCGGTTCGCGCTGCTGCCTCCGCAGTAGCGGAGCGCCAGGGGCCTACTTCCGGCCGAACAGCCGCTTCAGTCCGCCGAGGAGGCCGGGGGCCACCGCCTCCGGCGCCGGTGCCTCGGGTTCCGCGGGGCGGGCGGGTGGCTCGGGTTCGGCAGGAGCGGCCGGCATCTGGAGCTGGAGCAGCTGGCGCTTGCCGCTGGGATTGGTGGCCGCGGCGTGGAGGATGCCGTCGGTGTCCAGCGAAAGGTGGAGCGTCCACTCTCCCGCCCGGTCGACTGGCGCACGGAGCAGCCCGAGGAAGCTGCGCGGGTCGGGCGCCTTGCCCGGGCCCTGGAAGAGCTGGACCTCCAGCGGAACGCCGATCCCCAGCACCACCCCCAGCGTCTTCTCCGCCGGGAGGCGGGTGTTGCGCTCCAGCACCCGCACCTGCCCCAGCTCGGGCGCCACTGCCTCCAGCGGCACGCCCAGCACCTCGTGCACCGCGGTTCGAGAGGCGCTCTTTGGCCCGCTGGGGGCGAGGAGGTGGCCGATGATCGCCGCTCCCTGGGCCACTGCTCCGCCGACGTCGAGGTCGTTGCGGGCGGGCCTGCCCACCGCCTCCTCCACCAGGCGCCGCACGTGGGGCAGCCGGCTGGTGCCGCCGACCAGGAGCAGCTCGTCGAGGTTGTCCGGCCCGAGCGAGGCCGAGCGGAGCACTTCCCGGGCGAGGAGCACGCCTCGCTCCACGAGGGCCGAGGTCCGTGCCTCGAGCTCGGCGCGCCCCAGCCGCCCTCCGCCCTCCACGGTCGCTTCCTCGAGCGCCGGATCGTCCAGCGAGCGCTTCAGCTGCTCCGCCTCTCCGATGCGCTTGCGGAGCAGCGCCGGGTCGGCCCGGGCGGTCTTGTCCAGGGTGAGGGCGATCTGCTCGTCGAAGTTCATCCCCCCCAGCGAGGGATCTCCGGCGGCGGCGACCATGTCCAGGTCGTCCCCGGAGGCGGCGAGCACGGCCACGTCGAACGCGCTCGCCCCCAGCCGCCAGACGAGGATGCGGCGGCGGGCCAGGCCGCGCCCGTGAGCAAAGGCCATCGCCGCCGCGGTGGGCGCATGGATCAGCCGCACGCCCTCCAGGCCCGCGCGCTCCGCGGCCTCCCGCAGCCGCTCCCGCTGGAGCGCGGTGAAGGACACCGGCACCGGGAGCACCACCCGGGCGATCTGCCGTCCGGTGAGCTCCTCGGCGCGGTGGCGCAGCCAGCGCAGCAGCGCGGCGAGCAGCTCGGTGGCTCCCACCGTCCCCCCCTCGAGAGCGAAGGCGGGCTCGCCGCGGTCGTCGGCCACCACCGGGGCCGGCCAGCGGCGGGCGACGGTGCGGAAGAGCGGGGAGTCGGCCCGGAGTCCGAGGAAGGGCAGCGGCGCTCCCACCCACAGCGCGGGCTCCGGAGCGTCGTGGGGCAAAACGCGTGGAGGAGCTCCGGGCTCGCGGACCAGCCGGACGCGGAAATCGAGCGGACCACCCTCCGCGCCCAGCGCCAGCGCCTCGGCCCGGCCCTCGCGGATCCACGCCATCCGGACGAACTCCGGCCCGAGGTCGATGCCCAGCACCGCAGTGGCCGCCGCGCTCTCTCGCGGGGTCCGCGTGGGCGCCGGTGCCGGCGGAGTGGGCGTGGCGGCGCTCTCCGCCTCCCGTGCCTCGACCACCGGGACCGCCGCCGGGGTGACCGCCTCCGGGCTGATCGGCGGGCTGGCCACCGGCGGAGCCGGGAGCGGCACCGCCTCGGTCGGCACCCCGGGGATCTCCATCGTGGAGACGAGCGGAATCGGCCGCGTCGGCCGGTCGTGCACCGAGGGCAGCGCCAGCGCCTCCGACACCTCCTGGAACGAGGCCTCCGCGGCCTCGCTGGGCGCCGCGGGCGAGAGCGGGTCCTCGAGCTGGTAGGGCAGCGACGCCGAAGGCGCTTCGACGGGCGAAGGCTCGACGGACCGTGGCGCGAGGGGCGGCGCCTCGACGGGCAGTGGCTCGGGCGCCGGCAGGGGGATGGCCTCGCGGACGACCGGCGTCCCCGCGGGCGGAGTGATGGCCGCGTGCACGTCGGCCGCCGGCTTCCGGGGGGAGACGAACTCGGTCACCACCAGCTCGGGAGGCTCCTTGGCGGGGAGCGGGACCTCATCGGTCCCCATCGCTCCGAACCGCGAGGTCTCCGGCTCCGGCGGATGCTCCTCGCCGGCCAGGACCCCGGGGGTGGCCTCGGCCGGGACGGGAAGGCTGACCGGAGGGGTGAGCGGCTCGTCGTCGTGCCGCGCACCGCCCCCCTCGAGCGGCTCGTCGCCCGCCACCAGCACCGCGTCCTCGGATACCTCTTCCGGGGCTGGCTCGATGTCGTCGGGCGCCACCCTGGCCAGCTCGGTGGGTGGGGGGACGCCGGCACGGGCTGCCGGCGCCGGTGCCGCCGGAGGAGCCCAGGCGCTGGGCAGGGCCGAGGTCGCGGGCCGCCCGGCGCGGGGAGGCGTGCCCTCGGTGCGGCCACCCGGCGGAGACCAGGTCGGCGGATGGCTCACTTCGGCTGGTGCGCGGGAGGCGACGATGCGCTCCACCAGGTCCGTCCCCGCCGCGTCGAGGCGGAGGAAGCGGATGGTCA
>Ga0307472_100000747_pt1 | contig 11894 bp, 11 predicted proteins | sample atmos_gasesAM5C__2_FD_204582 | JGI IMG/M metagenome (GOLD analysis project Ga0307472, IMG submission 204582) | Hardwood forest soil microbial communities from Morgan-Monroe State Forest, Indiana, United States - atmos_gasesAM5C_05 | ecosystem: Environmental > Terrestrial > Soil > Temperate... | reverse complement strand
CGGCGATCGAAACGTTGCAAGGAATCGCCTGGATGCTGCTGGTGTTTTTCGTGTTCGCCCTGATCGCCTACGTCATGGTCCGCATCGGCGAGATGCGCGGCGAAGCAAAAACCGTGAGCGAGCCAGGCGACCCCCAAAACTAAGCGCTCGCGGCACAGCAAGAAGTCATTCGGTCTCGTAATAGCGTTCGCCCGCGCAGGAGCGGCACAGGGTGCGGCCGTTCACTAAAACTTCGCGCTTGAAGTTGATGCCTTCGCCGCACTGTGCGCAAACCACCCGTGGGCCTTTGAAGCCCGGCAAATCTTCGGGCGGGACTTCCACTTTCACCCATTGCTTGTCGAACAGGACCTCGTCCGAGAGTTGCGCGTACGCTTTTTGCTGACCCGCTTCTTTCTCAAGTTCGGGAAACATCTCGCGGGCGGCTTGCTTGGAAGACTCTTTCGCCGCAACACGGATCGCGCGGCCGGTTTTCAAATCAACGAAGGTCGCGGCGACTTTGCCCCAGTCCCGGAACTTCAACGCGCGTTTGCCGAGCCGGCAGTTGGCCACAACTGCAACCGCATCAGTGACGCAGCGGTCGATTTCGACGTAGGTCATCAGGCGCTTGCGCTCGGCGACTGGATCGTCAATTCCCAGCTCACGCAGACCGAGCATCGCGAGGCGCACGCCAAGGACTTGCCCGGCGCAGAGATGCCCGTGCGCTTCGGCTGAAAGTTCGAGGTATTCGTTAAGCGATTTCATGACAGGTTTTGAGCGGACAGGGATGGCTTTTCTGATGCGGCCCAGGGATGCGGCTTGCGAGCCTCAATAAATGCGAAGACGGTCATGATCAGCGCGAGCGCGGCAAAAAGGCTGTCGCGAATGACCGTCATGCCGGTAAGGGGCTCCGGCGTGGCGAAGCAGCCGCAATTGATGTTCATGTGCAGAAAGTAGGCGCGAGTCACCACCGTCAGGAAGCCCAGCATGATGAGCGTTATCAGCGAGGCCCAGATGCGCAGTCCCCAACCAATCAGCAGCAGCAAGCCGAGCGCGATTTCCGTGAACGGCAGGGTGTGCGCGACAAAATCCACGCCTGCGGGCGAGAGCAATTTGTACGATTCCACCTGCTGAGCAAACGTCGCGAGATTCGTGGAAATAGAGAATTTCAGAACGAACATCGGCCACAGGTGCGTGTTGGGGAAAAAGACCTTGGAGATGCCCGCGTAAACAAAAATCCCGCCTAGCACCAATCGGGTGATCAGGATCACGGCGCGGCGGAAGTTGAATGGGCTGGATTGCAGCATTTTGAAGTTCTAAGCTGTAAGTTCTCAGTTCTAAGTTTTCAGTTCCCCGTCGCTACTTCTGCGAGAGCAGTTGCTCGAGAAATTGTTTCATGGTGTCGTAAGTCATGACGCCAGCATACGGGTACGTCTGTCCCTTGCAATGAAAAACCGTGGTCGGCGTCTGATTGACGCGATACATCTGGCCGAGCGCGAAGTCCTTGTCAATCAGCGGTTCAAGCGTGCCACCCTTGACCAGGGCGCGGACTTTGTTCATCTCCGAAGCAGAAAGCACAGCGGCCACCGCACCATCCACGTCGCCCGTCTGCTCCCACTTTTCCTGACTCTGGAAGAGGGCCTGTTCAACCGGTTCGATTTTGCCGAGCGTCGCGGCCGCCCGAGCATATCGAGCAGCGATGCGCGAGTAGGCGTGCATCTCAAGGGGAAAATCGCGATGAATCAGATAGACTTTGCCGGTGCTGACGTAGTTGTCCATCAGCAGCCGGTTCGTGGCGGTGTAAAGCGTCTTGCACGCAGGACACTGGTAATCGCTGAACTCTTCCATGACCACCGGAGCGTTCTTCGAGCCGAAAGCTTTGTGGGGGTCAACGTCCTGGAGCGTAGCAGCTGCGGTTTGCGGTAAGGATAGAGGCGCGGCTTCGGTCGCAAGCGGTGCGGACGGAAGAACGGGAGGCTGCTCCGCAGAAGCAGGAGCCGCGGTGGGAGCTGCGGATATCGGAACCGGTCCAGGAGGAGACGCGATAGAAGGGAGAGTCGGCGTTTTGTGCAGCGAGGGCAGGAACAAAGCTCCCAAAACAAGTAAAGTCATGCTGACGATTGCAGCCAGGACGCGCCTACGATTCACACCATCCTCCCGACGGTTTGCAAATGTGATGTTCCCACGAGAACCAGACGATTCTACCGCGAAATGGTCCGAAAAGAGTGGACAGCCCCCTCGCGAGGGGTCGAAAGGAGAACCTTTGCGCGGAAGCCGGGCCTCTGCTTTAGTTGGTTGCCGGAGGATAGCGTTCCTGTTGCCCGACCTTGCCCGACCTGGCCGAGCAGGAATTCTGGTTAACGATAACCGCCCCTCGGTTTTTTTGTAACTGCGCATTCTAAAGGAGTTAGCAATTACCGTAAGTCTTTCAGAATCAACAGTTCCAAGGAGCGCTCGGAACCGCGCATTCTAAAAGGGTTACGCGACAACATTATTGGACCCAGAGCTTAGATCCGGAGAGGACGCAGCCTCCGAGTTGCTGAACCGGATAGCCAATCATTATTCTAATGGAAGAGTTATCTTTTGTCAAGGAAAGGCGAAAAGGAAAAATGAGGGAAGGCGAGGCAGGCCGTAAGGTACAGAAAGGAAAGGCATTATCTCTGCTATAAGAGAACTTGACAAGACCACACTCAACCTGTATACTCGGCACAATGCTGTGCTTGGAGCGATAAAACTAAGCTCTTGAGTTCGCCCCCGGAATGACAGCAAGGGCGATGGGCAGCGGCAAACAGTTTGAGGAGGCTAAGGGGTTATGAGCAAGATTATTGGAATTGACTTGGGGACGACAAACTCGGTAGTCGCCGTCATGCAAGGCGGCGAGCCGGTGGTGATCCCCAACCAAGAAGGGGCGCGAACTACGCCGTCGGTCGTGGCCATCACCAAGACGGGCGAGCGGCTGGTCGGCCAAGTGGCGAAGCGCCAGGCGGTGACAAATCCCGAGAATACCGTGTATTCGATCAAGCGGTTTATGGGCCGGCGCTATGACGAAGTCGGAGAAGAGATGCGCCGCGTTCCGTACAAAGTGGTCGCGGGGCCGCACCAGGACGCGCGCGTGGACATTTCCGGGAAGCTGTACAGCCCGCCTGAAATCTCGGCGATGATCCTGACCAAGCTAAAGACGGCGGCGGAGGATTTCCTCGGTGAAAAAGTCACCAAGGCCGTGATTACCGTACCGGCGTACTTCAACGACGCGCAGCGGCAAGCCACCAAACAAGCAGGCGAAATCGCAGGCCTCGAAGTTGTGCGCATCATCAACGAGCCGACGGCCGCCGCGCTCGCGTACGGTTTGGACAAAAAGAACGACGAAACCATCGCGGTGTATGACCTGGGCGGCGGCACGTTCGATATTTCCGTGCTCGAAGTGGGCAGCGGCGTGGTGGAAGTGAAGTCCACCAACGGCGACACGCACCTGGGCGGCGACGACGTGGATCAGCGCATCGTGGACTGGCTGATTGATGAATTCAAGAAAGAGAACAACATTGACCTCAGCAAGGACCGCATGGCGCTGCAGCGGCTGAAGGAAGCCGCGGAAAAGGCCAAGATCGAGCTTTCGCAGATGATGGAGACGGAAATCAACCTGCCATTCATTACTGCAGGGGCCAGCGGGCCAATCCACATGCAATTGAAGCTGACGAGGACGCGGCTCGAGCAGTTAATGAACGATCTGCTCGAACGCTCGATGAAACCGGTGAAGCAGGCGCTGGAAGACGCGAAGCTTTCGCCGAACGACATTCAGGAAGTGGTTTTGGTGGGCGGCTCGATCCGCATTCCGAAAGTGCAGACGTTGGTGCGCAACTTCTTCAACGGGAAGGAACCGCATAAGGGCGTGAACCCGGACGAAGTCGTGGCGGTGGGCGCAGCGATTCAGGGCGCGGTGCTGGCGGGTGAGGTGAAGGACATTCTGCTGCTCGACGTTACCCCGCTTTCGCTGGGCGTGGAGACTCTTGGCGGCGTAATGACCGTGCAGATCCCGCGCAATACCACGATTCCGACGCGCAAAGTGGAGACCTATTCGACGGCGGCGGACAACCAACCGGGCGTGGAGATTCACGTCATGCAAGGCGAGCGCAAATTTGCCGCGGATAATCGTTCGCTCGGCAAGTTCAAACTGGACGGAATTCCACCGGCGCCGCGCGGCGTTCCGCAGATTGAAGTGACGTTCGACATCGACGCCAACGGCATCCTCAACGTGAGCGCGAAGGACAAGGCCACGAACAAGGAACAGAAGATCACCATCACCGCGTCGAGCGGCTTGACCAAGGAAGAAGCCGAAAAGATGCGAACGGAAGCGGAATCGCACTCGGAAGAAGACCGCCGGCGGTTCGAGGAAGTCGAGGCGAGGAACCGCTTGGATGGCATGGTCTTCCATGCGGATAAGACGATTCGCGAAAACCGCGACAAGCTGCCCGAGGCGGAAGTAAAGAACGTCGAAGCAGCCATCGAAGACGCGAAGAAGGCTATGTCCGAAGGCGGAACGGCAAGGCTACGTTCGGCCACGGAGAATGTGGAGCGGGCGATGCACAAGATAGCCGAGGAGCTGTACAAGACACAGCAGGCGGCAGGCGCGGCCGCGGGGAGCGCCGCGGGCGGCGGGTCTTCGTCCGGTTCTGGTTCGAGCGGCGGCGGCCAGGAGCAGAAGAAGCCGGGTGACGTGATTGACGCCGAGTACGTGGACGTGGACGACAGCAAGAAGCCGAACTAAAGACGGTTCTTAGCTGTTGGTTCCTGACGAGGAAGAGAATCGGGCGCGTGCGTTCGGTTCTGTTCCTCGCCAAGGGAATTTCGGTTTGCGGAGAAGGAGAAGCTATGGCTGGGCCGCTTTCTCAGATGCCGATGGAGGTTCACCCGGTCCCGAAAGCGGACAACACGGTTGCCGAGCAGTTCATCGAGCGGATTGATGGCGAGACTACTTTCGACCAAGTTGCCAAGGCCCAGTCTTCCATGCCCCAGGTGGTCAAGCGAATTACGGAACTGGAAAATTGCGTGTGGGCGCTGGCCGAGCAACTGACGCGCGTCGATCCGCGAAACCTGCAGATTGAACGGGCGAAACTGCTGCTGAAGAACAGGCTGGAGATTCTGGATTCCAGCAAGCCTCTGCAAGAGGGCCAAGCGCTGAGAAGGAAGGATGTGTTGGAAATTTTTGCTTCTCGGTTGCGCGAAGCAAGGTCACCAGCCACAGAGACGGACCAAGAGAGGGGCGAAGCTGTAGCGGGCAATAGCATTAATGAGAGCGAAAGGCGCCGGAATTGGCGCAAACATGCCGACGACGACGAAAACTGATTATTACGAACTATTAGGCGTGCCGCGCAAGGCGAGCGTGAAGGATATTCGCTCGGCGTTTCGGAAACTGGCGCGCAAATACCATCCCGACCTGAATCCCGGCGACAAAGCCGCGGAAGAGAAATTCAAACAGATCCAGGAAGCCTATGACGTGCTCTCCGATTCGAAAAAGCGGCAGATGTACGATCAGTACGGCTTCTATAGCGAGAATCTGCCGGCGGGCGGCTATCCCGGAGGACATGAGGGAGCAAGCGACCCGGGCGTGAATTTTGATTTTGGCGGATTTGATTTTGGGGGAGGCGCAGGTGCGGGAGGCGCGGGCGGCGGAGCGAGCTTCCGCGATCTGTTCAGCCAGTTCTTTGGCGGGCGCAGCGGTGTGGCCACGGAACCGGAGCACGAACCGGGTGGTGACCTGGAATACCAGATTGAGATTGATTTCTGGGACGCCGTGCGCGGCGCGGTAAAAAAGCTTTCGATTACGCGGATGGACACCTGCGAGACGTGCCATGGCACAGGCGCGATCGGCTCGCCGCAAACGTGTCCGACATGCCATGGAACGGGATCGATTCAGCAGGCCGCCGGCAAGATGCGCTTCAACGTGCCGTGCACGCGCTGCGGCGGAACCGGCAAACTGCGCACGGCCTGCAAGACCTGCGGTGGCGAGGGACGCGTGCGGCGAACGGAAACGATTGAGGTGCGCATTCCGGCGGGCGTGGCCAATGGCGGACGCGTGCGTGTCCCGGGAAAAGGAAATGCCGGAACGATGAGCGCTGCCGCCGGCGATTTGTATTTGCGCGTGATGGTGCGGCCGCATCCGTTTTTTGAGCGGCGAGGGGACGATCTCTACACCAAGGTTCCGGTAACCGTAAGCGAGGCGACCTTGGGCGCCAAGATTGAGGTGCCGACGATTGACGGCCGTTCGCTCGTGAAGATTCCGCCGGGAACCAATAGCGGAAGCACGCTGCGTTTGCGGGACAAGGGTGTTCCCAGCGCGCGAAACGGGGCGCGCGGCGATCAATATGTCGAGGTGCAAGTGATCGTGCCAAAGCGCACCGACGAGCGCGTTCGCAACCTGATGAAAGAACTGGAAAAAATCGAGCCGGAAGATCCGCGGAAGGATTTGTTCAGCAAAGCGGGAGTATGAGGAGCGTTTCGTAAGAGGGTTTCGAAGACTATGAGTGACCTAAGCAAATTCGTCCTAACGAGGGGCGTTTTAGGATGGGGAGTCCCGTTGTTCCTCATCACAACGGCTTGGGATCTCTTTCTCAACCCCAGGTCGAATCTCCGCGCAACCTCGCATTTTACTTCCCTACTGCTGTACAACCTTCTTCTCTGGCTCCTGCTCGGCTGTCTTTTTGGCTGGGTCGTTTGGAAAGCGCGGAGTGGAAAGAGTAAGAATCAGAAACCGAGAGCAGGCTGACGGGCATCATGGCAACGAGAACGAAAAAACGCGCCAAGGCTGGGTACATGATCAGTTCCGTAGCGGAGCTTTACAAGTTGCACCCGCAGACGCTGCGATTGTATGAGCGCGTTGGCTTGCTGAAGCCGTCGCGTTCGCAGGGAAACACGCGCCTGTACACGGATTCGGACTTGGAGCGTCTGGAAGTGATTTTGACGCTGGCGCGGGACATGGGCGTGAACCTGGCGGGGATCGAAATCATTTTGAACATGCGCGAAAAGATGATCGAGATGGAAAAGCAGATGGGCGAGTTTGCGCAGGTCGTCCAACAAGAGTTGTCGCGCGTGGCCGCCTCGTATGAACGGGAAAGGGCACCACGACATGCGATTGTAAGGGCGACGCCGAGAGTAGTGCGAAGCTAGTCTTAAGTTGTAAGTTTTAAGTTGTAAAGCCTTCCACAGTTTTCCCAGAGCAGATGGCTTGCCGAAGATGCGTTGCGACCGTATTCTTTCGGCAGCAGAAGCAGCGCCGGGCTAAAGCCCGGCCCCTACAAAAGCGGGATTATGGCCCTGGAAAATTGCACGCTGTGCAGAGGAACGGGATGGAAGCTGGTGCCGCGGGCGGATGGCGCGGCGGGCAAACTGGCAGTGCCCTGCGATTGCGGCATGCAGGAACGCGCCGTTCGCGTGATGGAGCGCGCGCGGATTCCCAAGCGTTATGAGCATTGCGATTTTGAGAGTTACGTGACGGACTTGGCCGACGAGAAAACCTGGACAGCGCAGCACGCGCAATCGCTGAAGCAAGGCAAGGTACTTACGCAAGGATTTGTGCGGGATTATCCGGGCTCCGCGGAAAAGGGACTGCTGCTGATGGGACCGTCAGGCGTCGGGAAAACGCATCTGGCGGTTGCCGCGTTGAAAGAATTGATTAAACGGGGGCACGGCGGACTGTTTTGCGATTACCGCGAGCTGCTGAAGGAGATTCAGGCGAGCTACAATCCGGCGAGCGAATCCACCGAGATGGGGATTCTCGAGCCGATTCGCACGGCAGAGATTCTTGTGCTGGACGATCTCGGCGCGAGCAAGCCTTCGGCGTGGGTGCTGGACATCATCGGTCTCGTTCTGAACGCGCGGTACAACGAAAAACGCGTGACGATTCTCACCACGAATTATCTTGACGAAACCGCTGCGGGGAGCGAGCCGCCCGCGCGGCTTCCCAGCGGCCAGCGCGTCGCCGTAAAGGAAGATGCGCTCGCGGATCGCATTGGCGCGCGGATGCGGTCGCGGCTGTTCGAAATGTGCCGCACCGTGGAAGTGTTCGCGCCAGATTTTCGTCGCGAAGTGCGGCAGGCCGGACGCGCACGGGCCTAGCGCAAGGATCGAGAGATTTCTTTTCGTTGGACCTCGGCATATCCAGCCAAGCGATTTTGAAAGCGCGAGCGCAAACTCCTGAAAGAACTGAAAAGTTGCGTATGAATTCCAGCTTTTTCACGCTGTGGCCTCTGTGCTAATCCCCGGCGCTAGCCCTGTAGTTTCATTGACATAGGCGTGACGCGGCGAGTATCCTTTTGAGGTTGCAGCGTACCCCGTGACGTTCGCAGCATTTCCCGTTTGACCGTGTCCTTGTGTCCCGGTCAATCAACCTTGCACTAAACCCTAGTAGGGATTCCGCAAGGAATTTATGCGACAAAATGTGGAGCCGCCGAGCGGCTGCCACACAGGAAGTATCTTCTGGAGGCCAACAACCATGTTTCCTGACCACGAAAACCCGTCGAACACCGCGGCCGCCGCCGCAACGGCACCAAGCTCCAACGAAACAAGCAGCCCCGAACAGACTGCTCCTCCGGCAAGCGAACCTGTAACGCAGCAAGCGGAATCCGCCAATGGAACTCAGGCGACTCCCGCACCCGCACCAGCCCCCGAATTAGCGAGTGCGTCTGCGGAGACGCCCGGAACTCCAGTTTCTGCGGAGGCGCGCGGCGAAGCGCCTGCGGCAGATGCCGAAGATGTGGCTGCAGCCGAAGAGGCCGCCGGCTCCGAAGAGATGAGCAAGCTGATGCAGGAGTTCGACGAGAAGCAGGAAGCGGCTGCTTCGCACGAGGTGGTCGAGGTCAAGGTCGTCGCGTATACGGAACACGGCGTGGTGGTGGACCTTGGGGGCAAGACAGAAGGACTCATTCCCGCGGCAGAATTCGCGGAGACGGAAATTCCGCGGCCGGACGCGAATGCCACGATTGAAGTGCAGCGCTCCGGCGAGCACAAAGACGGCTATGAGATTGTTTCCTACCAGAAAGTGCTGCGCCGCAGAACCTGGGAAAAAATCGAGGCGGCGTTCAAAGCCAAAGAGACCATCACCGGCAAAGTGGTGGACCGCATCAAGGGCGGGTTAGTAGTGGACATCGGCGTACGCGCCTTCCTGCCGGGCTCGCAGTTTGACTTGCGGCCCACGCAAAATCTGGACGAGCTGATGGGCACGGAAGTGCACGTGCGCGTCACGAAGCTGAATCGCCGGCGCGGAAATGTGGTAGTGAGCCGGCGCGCGATCCTTGAAGAGGAGCTGCACGCGAAGCGCGCTGCGTTGATGGATACGTTGAGCGAAGGCCAGGTCGTGCATGGGCATGTGAAAAACGTGACGGACTACGGCGCGTTCGTGGACCTCGGCGGAATTGACGGACTGCTGCACTTGACGGACTTGACTTGGGGCCGCGTGAAGCATCCTTTGGACGTGGTCAAGCCCGAGCAAGAGGTCGACGTCATCATCCTGAAGTTCGACAAGGAGAAGCAGCGCATTTCGCTGGGATTGAAACAACTGGCTCCGGATCCCTGGGCGGGGGCCGCAGAGAGGTATCCTGCAGGCGGCAAGGTTCAGGGCACCGTAGTAGGCATCGTGGATTACGGCGTGTTCGTCGAGCTGGAACGGGGCATCGAAGGCCTGGTGCACGTTTCAGAAATGAGCTGGAACAAGAAAGTGTCCCACCCGTCGAAACTCGCGAAGGTCGGCGACGCAGTCGACGTGGTAGTGCTGGACATCAAGCCAAGCGACCGCCGCGTCTCTCTGGGAATGAAGCAAGCGCAACCCGATCCCTGGTTGCTCACCGCACAGAAGTATCCCGTGGGAACGGTCATAACCGGAAAAGTCCGCAACATCGCGGAGTTTGGCGCGTTCGTGGAAATTGAGGATGGCTTTGACGGGCTCGTGCACGTCGGCGACGTGAGCTGGACCGGCCGCGTGAAGAATCCGCACGAGGTGTTTAAAAAGGGCGAACCGGTCACCGCGAAAGTTTTGAAAATTGATGCGGAGAACCGCCGGGTATCACTCGGCATGAAACAGGTCAACGACATTTGGGGCGATTGGTTCAAGCAGCACAAAGTGGGGCAAATCGTGAAGGGCAAGGTTTCGCGCATCGCCACGTTTGGCGCTTTCGTGGAATTGGGTGAAAACATCGAAGCGCTTTGTCACAACACGGAGATCGAAGACCGGCGCCGGCGGGACGAGGGCATGGGCGGCTACCGCCCGACCACGGGACCGCTGAAGAGCGCAGGGCCGCTCGAGCCCGGGAAGGAATACGATTTCAAGATTATCAAGATCAGCCCGGAGACGCGGCGAATCGGCTTGAGCTATCGCGCGGCAGTGAAGCAGATCGAGCGCAAGGAAATCGAACAGTATCGGTCGACGTCGAAGTCCTCGTCGACGGCGACGATTGGAGATGCGCTGAAGTCCAAGCTTCAGGCGCGTTAGATTATGGAAGCCTGACCCGGGGGCGCGGCTTTCATAATTTCATTTACCTGCGGGTCATTTTAATGATAGGAAGGGGAGCAATTCGGCGGCACGCCAGTCCCCTTTAAACCCATACGCTGCACTGCGCTGGGGCAAGTGAAGCGATGGTAGAAGCTGAGGCGGTCCTTTCCAGGACCGCTACGAGGCATAGCGAAGATGACCAAGCAACCGACATCGACACTTACGAAGGCTGACTTGATCGAGGAAGTTCTTAACGTGACGGAGCTTCCTCGCAAGGAATCCGAAACGATCGTCGAAACGATATTCGACAGTATCATCTCCGCTTTGCAGAAGGGGGAAAAAATTGAGATTCGCGGCTTCGGCAGCTTCCGCACTCGCGAACGCCGGGGACGAGTGGGGCGTAATCCTAAGACTGGCGAAAAAGTGGAAGTGCCCGCGAAGAAGATTCCTTATTTCAAACCCAGCAAGGAATTGAAAGATTTTGTGAATAACGCCGCAGCGCATTCCGTCGCCGGAGACTCGCAGGGCGTTTAGCAAACCTTGGGTTCCGCGCAGTCCGCCTCCTTCCTGGAGTTTCACACAAAAAGAGGTTCCTGTTTTCAAGCACGCTCTCTTGAATCCGATACCTGACGTGGTTTCACAGCGCCAATTCTGGGTTATCCTGTGCGCGCGGTTTTGACGAGCGAAGGAAACGTCACGATGGACTATCTGTGGACTCCCTGGCGTTACCAGTACATGACCAAGGCGGCTGGCGGCGAACCACCGGAATGTATTTTTTGCGATGCGGTGGCGAAAAAGAAGGATTCGGAAACGCTGATCGTGTATCGCGGCGCGAAAGCGTTCGTCATACTCAACCGCTTTCCCTACACTTCGGGGCACGTCATGATCGTGCCGTACGCGCACGTTGCCGAGCTGAAACTGTGCGATGCCGTAACGTTGAGCGAAATCATGCAGCTGGCGCAGCGCGTCGAGGCTGTTTACCGGGCGAATTACAAGCCAGACGGCATGAATCTTGGGATGAATCTGGGTCGCGCTGCGGGTGCGGGAGTGGCCGGCCATTTGCACCTGCACATGCTGCCAAGGTGGTTCGGCGATTCGAACTTTATGACTGTGACCGGTGAAACCCGCGTACAACCGGAAGATTTGAAGGCCACCTACGAACGCCTTTCCAAAGCGCTCGCTTGACGTGGACCTGGCTGATAGGAGCGCCCCAAGTTGGACCTCGAACTGACAGAAGAACAAAAGCTGCTGCAAAAAAGCGTGCGCGAGTTTGCGGAGTCGGAAGTCCGCCCGCTGGCGAAGGAGCACGACGAGGCCGGGCACTTTCCACGCGCTTTGTTCAAAAAAGCGGCGGAACTTGGTTTGACGGCGGTCGCGTTCCCGGAGAGCGAAGGCGGCGCGGGCTTCGACCACGTCGCCTACACCATCGTGATTGAAGAGA
>Ga0307472_100000746_pt1 | contig 11895 bp, 6 predicted proteins | sample atmos_gasesAM5C__2_FD_204582 | JGI IMG/M metagenome (GOLD analysis project Ga0307472, IMG submission 204582) | Hardwood forest soil microbial communities from Morgan-Monroe State Forest, Indiana, United States - atmos_gasesAM5C_05 | ecosystem: Environmental > Terrestrial > Soil > Temperate... | reverse complement strand
GCAGACGCGCGACCGCCGCCCTGCCAGTTTCGGATTCCGTATTTGGCTTCGTAAGTGTAATCGGCATGTGACGGTCGAAATTTGCGCGCGATTTCGCTGTAATCTTCGGGTCGAGCGTCTTTGTTCTGAATAAGAATGGCGATCGGCGTTCCGAGCGTTCTCCCTTCAAAAACGCCGGACAGAAGTTCGCATCGGTCCTCTTCCCTCCGCTGAGTCGTCAGTTTGCTTTGACCTGGGCGACGACGATCCAGGTCTCGTTGAATTTCGGCTTCGGAAATTTCAATGCGTGGCGGGCAACCATCGACCACCACGCCGACGCCGCCGCCATGCGACTCGCCAAATGTGGTGACGCGAAACAATTGGCCAAATGTGTTGGACATTAGAATGGCAAGCTTAAACGGGACGCGCCAATTTGTAAGACGTTTGTGTCAAACGCCGGCGGCTGGCACAGCCACCCTGCAATTTAGATTGCTTCCAGCGCGCTCTTCAGATCATCGATTAGATCGCGGACGTCCTCGACGCCGACAGACAACCGGACGAGCGAATCGGTGATGCCGAGTTTTTGCCGTTGTTCCTTCGGCACAGAGGCGTGCGTCATCAGCGCGGGATGATTGATCAGGCTTTCCACGCCGCCCAGGCTTTCCGCCAACGCAAACAAGTGCGTGTTCTCAAGAAAGCGACGCGTTCCGGCAAGATCAGTTTTCAAAACGATGGTGACCATTCCGCCGAACCCGCGCATTTGTTGACGGGCTAGATCGTGGTGTGGATGCGATTTGAGTCCGGGATAATGGACCGATTTGATCTCGCGTTGATCCTCGAGCCAGCGCGCAATCTCCAGCGCGTTTGAACAATGCCGCTCCAAGCGGAGCGCCAGCGTTTTCAAGCTGCGCAGAACAAGAAAGCTATCAAACGCGCCCGCGATTGCGCCGACCGAATTTTGCAAAAACGCAATTTGATCAGCGAGTTCCTTGTTTTTCCCAACAACGACGACACCGCCTACCAGATCGGAATGCCCGTTCAAATATTTCGTTGCGGAATGCACAACGATATCGAACCCAGATTCAATCGGTCGCTGGATCCATGGAGTAGCGAACGTATTATCGCTAACCGAAATCAATTTCCGTTTGCGCGCGATCTTTGCGATCGCATCAAGATCGATCAGTTTGAGGAGCGGATTACTTGGGGTTTCGATCCACACCATGCGCGTGTTTGGTTTGATCGCGCGCTCGAGATCCTTCGCATCGGTCAAATCGACGTAGGTAAAATCAAGATTCGCGGAGCGCCTGCGCACCCGGTCGAATAACCGGAAGGTGCCGCCGTACAGGTCGTCGCTCGCGACAACATGCGAGCCGCTGTCGAGCACCTCGAGCACTGTCGCCATCGCAGACAGACCGGATGCGAACGCGAACCCGCGCGATCCGCTTTCCAAATCGGCGATGCACTTTTCGTATGCCAGCCGGGTGGGATTGATTGAACGTGCGTAATCGTAGCCTTTGTGTGTCCCAGGGCTTTCCTGCACATACGTTGACGTGGCATAAATCGGTGTCATCACCGCGCCAGTCGTGGGATCCGGCTGCTGCCCGGCGTGAATGGCGCGCGTCGCGAAGCCCTGTTCTTTTTTCATGAAAGATGGTAGCGCATGCCTCTGGCTTGCGCTTCAAAATTAGTCGCAAGCGGGACGCATGCGCTAAGTTAGACAAACTCGCGTTCCGGCGGCGCGGACGATTTCGGCATATGAAGCCGAAGATAGGAAAGCAAATCGGTGCGCGTAATCAGCCCAAGAAATTTGTTGTCGTCCATCACGATGGCGACTCGGCCGCGATCGAATACGCCCAGTAAGTCTGCGATTTTGGTATCCGGCGGCAACGTTTCTAACTGGTCTGTCATCGCCTTGCTCACGGGATCGTTAAAATGCGACGGCTCGCGGTGCACTTTTACCAGGAGATCGGATTCGTCGATGATCCCGATGGCGCGTCCGCTTTTGTCGACCACCGGAAGCTGTGACACATCAGAGTCGCGCATTCGTTTGAACGCTGTAAGCAATGAATCATCCGGCCCTATCGTGATCACTTCGCCAGCTTCGTATCGATGCGAGATCAAATCGCTCAGATCCCCATGCGGTGGGCGATGAATGAATCCCTGCTCGGCCATCCAAAAATTGTTATACATTTTGGAGAGATACTTGTTCCCAGTGTCAGGAACGAATGTGACCACCCGTTTTGGTTTTGTTTGCTCCCGGCAATAACGCAGTGCGCCGGCGAGAAGTGTGCCAGTGGACGAACCGCCAAAGATTCCTTCCTTGCGCAAAAGCTCGCGTGCTGCAGAAAAACTTTCCTCGTCATCGATCTCAAATGCTTCTGTGACTAACGACATCTCCGCGATGTCTGGGATGAAATCTTCACCGATGCCTTCCACTGCCCAGCTGCCCGATTCAACGAGCTGACCGGTCTTGACGTACTCGTACAAAACAGAGCCGGTCGGGTCGGCGAGAACCATTTCGATGCCACGCCGCGGTTTCACGCGATTAAAAAATCTGCCGAGCCCCGTCAGCGTTCCACCTGAGCCGACTCCGACGACGACGGCATCCACGTCGTGCCGCATTTGCTCCCAAATCTCCGGACCGGTCGTGCGCTCGTGTGCGAGAGGGTTCGCCGGATTACCAAATTGGTTCACGTAAAAGCTTCCCGGAATTTGTTCGGCAAGCCGCGCCGCGACATCCTGGTAATACTCGGGATGCCCGCGGGTCACATCAGACCGCGTGATCCGCACTTCTGCGCCGAGGGCTCTCACGTGCGATATCTTTTCCTGCGACATCTTGTCGGGAATTACCAGCAAGACGCGATAGCCCTTCGCGCCCGCGACCAGCGCGAGCCCCAACCCAGTGTTGCCTGCTGTGGCTTCAATGACTGTGCCGGCGGGCTCGAGTTTCCCGTCGGCCTCAGCTGCTTCGATCATCGACAGCGCGATCCGGTCCTTAATGGAGCCACCCGGATTTTGATTTTCGAGTTTGAGAAAAAGTTGACACGGCCCGGTGTCGAACTGCGTTACTTCCACTAGCGGCGTATCGCCGATGAGCGAAAGAATCTCGGGCGGCTTGTTGTGTGTAATAGCGGGGGCTGCGGAACTCTGACTCATAAAGTTACTCGATCGACGGCTCGCCTTTGTGCGACCATTCCGACTGGCTGTCTGTCAGAAACTGTTGGAGCACGGGAAAGCGGACCTCGCCGTAGTTCAATGCGTAGCGGACATCGCCGCCTTTGTAAATCCATGTCGTCGGAATCCAACTCAGCGGCAGACCGGCAAACTGCTTGATCTTGTTTTCGCCGCGACGCGGACCTGGATCAGCGAGAATTGCCACGTTCGGCTGGTCGGCGATTCCGAATTTGTTCAGGAGCGCGCGCCCATCCTGTCCATCATTCCAGACCGAGACGAAATAAAACTTCACCTGTGAATTTTCATTGATCATTTTGGTCCAGCCGCCGGTTTTAAGCTCGGCCTGGCAGTTGGAGCACCACGGCGCCCAGAGGTGAACGAGGGTGGTTTGTGGCGATTTAATTGCGGCGAGAACAGTTTGTTCTGCCGGGGATTCAGCCCGCAGTGAAGCAACCGGGAGGAGGACGATCAGTATTAGTAATCGGACAAGCGACATCTTCTACTCTAGAATAGAGGCGAAACATCGAACGCTCAACGCCGAACGCCCAATGTTCAATGCAGTCGTTCCGAAGCGAGGTCGAGGCTGCAACGCAGCGGACAAAGCCCACGAGCCCGGGCGTTCAATCCCTGATTAAATCGATTTACACCTTCGCGGGACCCTTCGACTCCGCTTCGCTGCGCTCGGGATGACCCGCGGCCGCGACGCCGCGCATGTCAGTTGACCAGATGCACAAAAACGCCTAGTATTCCGTCCCCATTCCGCTTCCGGCAGCAGCCGGATGCGCGGACATCGGTGTTCGATTTAGAGCGCCGCTGTACTGAAGAGGAGGCCTACTTACTTTATGATTCAAATGCAGGACGTGATGTCGAAGCCGATGCCGGACTTCCGAGAAGGAAGCATCATCAAAGGGCAGATCTTGGAAGTTCGTCCACGCGAAGTGCTCGTCGACGTCGGATATAAATCCGAGGGCGTCATTCCGTTGAACGAATTTGAAGATCCCGAGTCGCTGCAAGTTGGCGACGAGGTGGATGTTCTTCTTGAACGCCTGGAGAACGAAGAAGGCATGGTAGTGCTCTCGAAGGAGAAAGCAGCTTACCGCCAAAATTGGAACAAGATCGTTCACGTTTTCCAGGGTGACGGCCTGATCAAAGGTAAAGTGAGATCGGTGGTCAAAGGCGGACTGATGGTGAACATCGGCGTGGAGGCATTTTTGCCGGCATCGCAAATCGATGTCGTTCCGCCAAAGGATTTACAGCAGTTCGTCGGCAACACCTATGACTTCAAAATCGTTAAGCTCAATGACGATCGAAAAAACGTCGTGCTCAGCCGGCGCGAGGTGATCGAAAAGGAGCGCAGCGAAAAGCGCCAAAAATTCATGGAGAACGTGAACCTCGGCGATCGCGTAGTCGGCACCGTGAAAAACATCACGGACTTCGGCGCATTTATTGATCTCGACGGCATGGATGGTTTGCTGCACGTCACCGACATCACGTGGGGTCGACTGGGACATCCCGGCGAGCTGTTGAAAGTCGGGCAGCAGTTGGAAGTCGTTGTGCTTGACATCAACAAGGAAAAGGAGCGTGTTTCGCTCGGACTGAAGCAAACGCAGAAGAACCCATGGGATCAGATCGAGGAGCGTTTCCCCGCTGGACAACGCATTAAGGGCAAGATCACGAATCTTGTCCCCTACGGCGCTTTTGTTGAGATCGAGGAAGGCGTAGAAGGTCTGATTCACGTGTCAGAACTTTCCTGGACGAAACGCATCATGCGTCCTTCCGATATCCTAAGTGTTGGCCAGGAAGTCGAAGCCGTTGTTCTGGGCGTGAACAAAGAGGAACAAAAAATTTCACTCGGGCTGCGCCAACTCGAGACAAATCCGTGGGATGAGATCGAGAAGAAATTCACCATCGGTAGGCACGTCAAAGGCACGATTCGCAACATGACCGCTTATGGCGCCTTCGTGGAACTGGAGGAAGGCATCGACGGCATGATCCACGTCTCCGATTTAAGCTGGACCCGCAAAATCAATCATCCCAGTGAGATGTTTAAGAAAGGCGATGAAGTGGAAGCGGTCGTGATCGATATCGACAAAGTCAATCAACGCATCAGTCTCGGCATTAAACAGCTGGCCGAAGATCCGTGGAAAACGATCGACGAGAAATATAAGATCGGTGACTTAGTCAAAGGTAAGGTAACGAAGCTCGCCAGCTTCGGCGCATTTGTGCAATTGCAGGACGACATTGATGGGCTCGTTCATATCTCACAATTGAGCGAGGACCATGTCGCCAAGGTTAAGGATGTCTTGAAAGTTGGCCAGGAAGTCGAAGCGCGCGTGATCAAGGTGGATAAGGTCGAGCGCCGCATCGGGCTCTCGATCAAAGCGGCGAATTATTCCGAAGAAGAACTGCGCAAAGAAGTCGAGTCCTTTGATACCCTCCGTCCCGGCGAAGATATGGTTGGGTTGGAAAAAGCTTTCGCCGCAGCCGAACAGGAAGAATATCGCCCCGGAGAATCCAAGCGTGCGACAAAGGAGTCGAGCGATTCGAACGGCGAATCGAAGAAGGAATCAGGCAAGAAATAGTTCTAGCTTTTTCGTAGCTGTTCAGCGGTGGTCGGGCAACAAATGCGTGCCCCATACGGCCCAAAAGTTTGGGCCAGCCCAATCGTCTATTTAATCGCGCTGCTTGGCACTTGGTTTGTTAGCAAACGAGAGCGCCCGGTCTTGGGCTGTTTTGCTTCTCATTGCCTGCGCCGTAATGACGGTGGTGCTATGGGGTCGCCAAAACTGGATACCGCATTTCCATCTGACGCTACTACTCCGACAGGCGTCAACCACAGCCGCTTGTTCTATTTGCCTGGAGTTACCATCGCGGTGCTACTTGTGCTCGCCGCACCAATCCTGCGACGGAACTGGCGTCCATAACTCGGGACAACAAAGGAGTGGCATTCCTCTTTTTCCCGGGAAACGAGCAATATCAGCAAACGACGCGTGAGCTTTTCCCGGCGGCAAGAACGGCGAAGTAACAAGCCGGCGCGGCAAGCACTTGTTCTACACCTACGAGCTCGCGCCACCTGAAGCACAGGCGACCCAGAAATAACATTTCGCTTTGGCTCGACGTGGCAATCGCACGCGATTATAACTGGGGCTGATGCGATTGGGTTTTCCGCGACGTGTGCGTTTGCTATTGGTATCCGCTTCGGCAGTTCTGGTTTTTGTTTTGGCCGGCTGCGGGAATTCTAGCATCGTCGGCAAATGGCGGATGTCGGGGGCTGAAAATCAAACAGTTTGGGAATTTTCGGGTAACGGTTCCGTGCTCGTCGGAGAAGTTCGCGGCAGATATAAGTTCGGCGACCAAGGCCGAATCAAAATCGAGACGCCGTTCGCGACGACCGTTTACCTGGTGAAACTTTCGAACGACCAGCTCGTACTCCAGGAATTGGCCGGTTCCAAACTTGAGTTCACAAGGGTAGGAGGGACGCCGCGTTGACTGTAGCACAGGCATCCTGCTGTGGGGCAACTGGGCGTCTCGCCTGATTGAAGTGCTTTCCTCAGCAGCCGGGACACCTGCCGACCCCGATCCAGGATGGCTGTGCTACTTCAAAATTCGGCGCTGCCGGGAGTGCGCGCGAAGGGAATCACGTCGCGAATGTTCGAAATGCCGGTAATGAACATCAGCATGCGTTCGAAGCCGAGGCCGAAGCCGGAGTGTGGCACAGTTCCATAGCGACGCAGATCGAGGTACCATTTGTAATCGGCGGGATCCATGTTGTGCCGTCGCATGTTGTCCTCCAGCAGTTCCAGTCGTTCTTCACGCTGGCTACCGCCGACAATCTCGCCGATGCCTGGTACCAGCAAATCTATGGCCGCCACGGTCCTGCCATCATCGTTCGAACGCATGTAAAACGGTTTGATTTCCTTTGGGAAATTAAAAACCGTGACCGGACATTTGAAATGTTTTTCGGTGAGCCAGCGCTCATGCTCCGATTGCAGGTTTGAGCCGTAATCGATCGGGAACTCGAATTTTTCGCCGCTCTTTTTCAAAAGCTCGACTGCCTCAGTGTAGGTGATCCGCTGAAACGGCCTTTCAATGACGAAATCGAGTCGGGCAAGCAACTCCTTGTCCACGAATTTCGCAAACAATTCCAATTCTTCGGGGCACTGCTTTCTCGCATCGGCGATCAAATACTTCACCAATTCTTCGGCGAGATCCATGTTGCCAGTCAGATCGCAAAACGCCATTTCCGGCTCGATCATCCAGAACTCGCTGGCATGCCGTGACGTGTTTGAATTCTCGGCGCGAAATGTCGGGCCGAACGTGTAGACCTTGGTAAGCGCGCAGGCGAACGCCTCCGCTTCCAGCTGCCCACTGACGGTGAGATAAGTTTGGCGGGCGAAAAAATCCTGCGCGTAATCGATCTCACCGTTCTTCTGCGGCGGATTTTTGATGTCGATGGTTGAAACCCGAAACAACTCACCGGCACCTTCGCAATCGCTTCCGGTGATGATGGGTGTGTGAACGTAAACGAAACCGCGGTCCTGAAAAAACTGGTGAACTGCGAATGCTAGCCGGCTACGCACACGGAACACGCAACCGAAGAGATTCGATCGCGGACGCAGATGCGCGATCTCGCGCAAAAATTCCGGCGTGTGCCCCTTTTTCTGGAGCGGATAACTTTCGTCGGCGCCACCAACAATTTCGATATCTCGCGCGACGAGTTCCCATTTTTGCCCTTTGCCCTGTGACGGGACGAGCGCGCCCTCAACAACAAGTGAAGCTCCGGTGTTGAGCCGTTGGATTTCTGCGTAATTCGGCAGCGCATCTTTCTTCGCGATGATCTGAAGATTGCGCAAAGATGAGCCGTCGTTCAGCTCTATAAATGAAAAGTCCTTCGAATCGCGCCGCGTGCGGACCCATCCCTGCACACGAATTGCGTCGAAAGGCGCAGCGCTCTGCAATGCGTTCTTAATGGGGGTTGGAGAAAGTTGCGTCATTTACATCGAGAGATTCCTCGACTTCGCTCGGAATGACAAGTGAGCAGGCGTCGCGGAAGCATGTGCGCGCGACAAAACCGAGGGCTACTCTACCGCGTAGAGAAATCCGTCCGCGCTGCCGAAGTAAACGACCCCATTCACTACGAGCGGCGATGAGTAAATCCCGCCGACGCGAATTTGTTGATCGTTTGCAACGAGGGGCGCCTCACGCCAGTTGGAATGATAAAGCAAGGGCACATTAAACTTTCGATCGCCGGTGAGCACCCAACTCCCGTTTTGCTTGGACTTCTCAACCTGAAAATCCCAGAGCAGATCGCCAGTTTTCCCGTCGCGCGCTTCCAACGTCCCGTTCATCACACCGATAAAAACGACATCGCCAGCGACTGCAGGCGACGAAAAAATATACGCTTTTCCCTGCTGGCGCACGATGGGCTTGCCGCTGTTTGCATCAACAACGTGGTACAAACTGGAGTCAGATGTGCCAAAGAACACTTTCCCGTCGGCAACCGCTGGCGATGTAATCACCCAGCTTAGGTCATTAAAGAATCTCCATTTCTCTTTGCCAGTTACCGCATCGAGCGCGTACAGATTCGAATCGCGGCAGCCGGTGTAAACCGTTCCGTTCACCACCGCAGGCGAAGACTGGAACCCGACCTGATTGTGGATGAGCGGGTCTTCCCCTCCGTGGAAACGCCATTTCTCTTTTCCTGTCGCAGCGTCCACAGCGTAGAAATAACTGTCCCAACTTCCGAAAAACAAAACGCCGTCTGCGAGCGCGGGCGAGGCGTGCACAACATCGCCGGTTTTGAATTTCCAATGCAGATCGCCTGTGGCCGAATCGAGCGCGTAAAGGTTTCCGTCCCCGCTGCCGAAATAAACCACGCCATTCGCCACAACTGGACTTGAGAGAAAAGCATCAAATGGGTCGGCAATCGTCTGGTTTTTCGGTTGCATCCCGTGCAAGCCTTTTGCTTCGAACCGGCGTTCACCATCAGTCGCAAACTTCCATTTCAACGCGCCGGTCTGTGCGTTGAACGCGTAAAACTTTCCGTCGTAACTACCGATGTAAACCGTGCCGTCCGCGATGGCCGGCGTGGCGGGGACCGGTCCGTTTGTCGCTCGTTTCCAAATTTGACGACCGGTCGCGGCGTCGACCGCGTACACATTCCCATCGTCTCCGCCGAAGTAGATCACGTTATCTTTGAAAACTGGCGACGAAATCACGCGATCACCCGTTGGAAATTTCCATTTAACGCGATGGAATTGTCGCGGCGGTGGTCCCGCATACGTCCCGGAGTGCATCGCATCACCGCGAAACATCGATTGCGCGTCAATCGCCGTCGCTGCGCAAAGCGTGGCCAGCAAAGCGACAATCCCAAAAATCTTCTTTGTCATTTTGCGCGCACTAAAACCAGCGGGGTTTCGATCGCGGCCTGCCGAACTGCGCCTGTGAGCTTTCCATTTTTCAGGCGCCCTTCGAAGCTAAATCCCATTTCGTGCGAATCGACCGTCACCATTTCGCCTTCCTGCGTTACGAGATCCACCGGCAGAACGTTGTGCTTTCGCCCGACAATCACAAACTCCGCCGTCGCGCCATCCGGGTGATTCGCAAATTTGATCGACACATGACGGGTGTAACCGAGCATTTCGTAGTCGCCTTTCCATTCGCCTTCGAGTTCCTTCGCCACTGGCGTGTTCCGCGGCGGATATTCAACCTGCGGCGGTCCCGTTCTCTGTAGCGATGCCGATGCGCGATTTCCTCCTTGCTCAAAATTGCCGGCCAACTTGTTATTCGCATCGAGTCGCAACTTCAATTGAATCCCGAGCGCGCCTTTTACTGCGAAATTTACATCGGGCGGTTGCACCTTGATCTCCGTGAGCGGCGTGCCTTTCAATCCGAGCCCGGGGATGATGATCGATCCGGCCCACGTGCCATTTTCCTGCGTAAGATCGACAATGACGTTTAACTCGTCGTCGGGAATATGCGCACTGCCCTCCCACCGCCCGGTGATTGCGTCGTCAGCCCGACAGGGCAACGCCGCAGCGACGATCAGGATCACGATCAACCGCACGCGCGCGCCGGCGGAAGTCATCAACTGAGCGGCAGCCAACTGCCTGGTTGCGCCGGCGCCTTTACGCCATTGAAACTCAGATAGGTGTATTCCTGAAGGAAACGCTCGTAGTCATCGAGCAATCGCATTGCATCGTTAGGCTTGAGGCGATCGGTTTTAATCGCTTCATCTACTTGTGCTTTGAGCAGGCGCATCAGCTCAAGTTTATCCCACTGCGTCATCGCGAGCACTTCCCCGATTGTGCTGCCCTCGATCACTTCCTCAATGTACCAGCCCGATTCTTCATCTGGATCGAGGAAAACGTGTACCTCCGTGACCCGCCCAAACAGATTGTGCAGATCACCCATGATATCCTGGTAAGCGCCCACCATGAAGAGGCCGAGATAATAAATTTCGCCGGGATGAATCCGATGTAGCGGCAGCGTCTCCTTCACGTCCTGCAAATCGACAAACTTGCAGACTCTTCCGTCTGAATCGCAGGTGATATCCACGATAGTGCCGTTGCGATCAGGCGGCGTTGTGAGCCGATGGATCGGCATGATCGGGAACAACTGGCCGAGCGCCCAATGATCGAGCAGCGATTGGAATACGGAAAAATTGCAGATGTACTGGTCGGCGAGCGTCGTTTCCAGCTGCTTCACTTCGTCCGGCACATAACGCAGGCCGCGATGCATGTTCACGATTTGATGGGCGACCTGCCAGTAAACCGTGTCGATCTTCGCTTTCGATTCGAGATCGAGCAGACCGAGATCGAATGTTTGCTGCGATTCCTCTTTGATTTGCTGGATGTCGTGCAGACTCTCAAGACGATTTGCGCGTTTCAACCGCTGTTTCACGTCAAGGATGTCGGCTACCAGTTTGTGGTCCTTTTCGCACGCTTCGACCTTGAGCTTTGGTACTGTCTTTTCGATCGAACTAAACGCTTCGACCACTAGCACAGAATGATGCGCGACAGTGGCCCGCCCGCTCTCACTCACAATCGCCGGATGCGCGACGCCTTCGGAGTCGCAAACGTCGATAATGTTCCATACGACGTCGTTCGCGTATTCTTGGAGCGAATAATTAGTCGAACTGTCAAAGTCGCTCCGCGATCCATCGTAATCGACACCGAGCCCGCCGCCCACGTCGAGATAACCAAGTTCGTGTCCGAGTTTCGACAGCTTTGCGTAATATCGCGCACCTTCGCGCACTGCGCGTTTGATCGTCGAAATGTCTGGCACCTGCGAGCCGACGTGGAAATGGACAAGTTTCAGGCAATGCGCGACCCCCGCATCCTTTAACATCTGACTCGCAGCGACCAGATTCGTCGTGTCGAGGCCGAACTTCGCGTTCTCGCCGCCGCTCGGCGACCATTTACCGGAACCTTTGCTGTGCAAGCGCGCACGAATTCCAATCCAAGGTTCGACGCCAACCTCCTTCGACGCGCGGATGATTTGCTCAACCTCTTCCAGCTTTTCTGCGACGATGACGACCCGTTTGCCTAGTTTGCGACCGAGCAACGCGAGGCGAATGAAAGCAGGATCCTTGTAGCCGTTGCAGATGATCAAAGTCTCGGGGTCTTTTTGCATCGCAAGCGCGGCTACAAGCTCTGGCTTGCTGCCTGCTTCGAGTCCAAAATGAAATTGTTCGCCTGCATCGACGATCTCTTCGACGACTTCGCGCAACTGGTTGACCTT
>Ga0307472_100000745_pt1 | contig 11897 bp, 11 predicted proteins | sample atmos_gasesAM5C__2_FD_204582 | JGI IMG/M metagenome (GOLD analysis project Ga0307472, IMG submission 204582) | Hardwood forest soil microbial communities from Morgan-Monroe State Forest, Indiana, United States - atmos_gasesAM5C_05 | ecosystem: Environmental > Terrestrial > Soil > Temperate... | reverse complement strand
TTCAGCCCTTGCCAGGCATCGCGCGGACATTCGATCAGTTTCATTGCACCGGCCATTTCTCACCACGGAGACACAGAGGCACTGAGACCGTCAGATCACTCTTCTCACGATACCGCCACGCACTAACGTTGCGAAATGAAAATTAAGAATCAAGCCGACCCGCTTGCCCGTTAGTTTCAGATATGTGAGCAGTTGTGCTTCGTGAACCGGCAAGACATGTTCAACGCACTTCAGCTCGAGAATGACTACATCTTCAACGACGATATCGATCCGGTAGCCGCAATCGAACCGAACTCCCTTGCACTCGACAGGTAACGGTACCTGCCGTCGGAAATCGATTCCACGAATGTGAAACTCGTGACATAGACATTCCTCATATGCAGATTCAAGGAGGCCCTAAGGTTCGATGTACCTCAATAGCAGCACCGATGATCTGCTCGGTGAGGTGCTCTTGAAGAAGCTTGCTCGGTGTCTCCGTGCCTCCGTGGTGAATGTTCACGTCTGCAGCACCCCAACCTTAAACTCCGGCACATCGGGATTGAGTGCTGCGGCTTCGAGCGCCTGCGTGATCGCATCTCGCGTTTCAATCGGATCGATGATCTTGTCGATCCACAGCCGTGCCGCCCCGTAACGCGGATCAGTCTGCTCATCGTAGCTGCGCTTCACAGATTCGTACAGCTCTTTCCGCTCTTCCTCGCTCAGGTTTTTCCCAGTGCGTTCCAGTTGCTTGATCTTGATTTCCACCAGTGTTCCTGCCGCCGAGTCGCCGCTCATCACGGCATATCGCGCAGTGGGCCAGGCAAACACAAAGCGCGGATCGTACGCCTTGCCGCACATCGCATAGTGGCCCGCACCGAACGATCCGCCGACAATCACAGTTATTTTCGGCACGACAGAGTTCGACACCGCATTCACCATCTTTGCGCCCGCTTTGATGATGCCGCTCCACTCGGCATCCCGACCCACCATGAATCCGTTGACATCATGAAAGAACACCAGTGGGATCAGATTCTGATTGCAGTCCATAATGAAACGCGCAGCCTTCTCGGCCGATTCGGTGTAGATCACTCCGCCGAATTCCACCCGCTTGTGGCCTTCGTGGTCAGTTTGCTGCGCATGTAATTTTTGATTAGCGACGATCCCCACAGCAAATCCGCCGATGCGGGCGTAACCGCAAATCACAGTCTTGCCATACTCAGGCTTGTACTCATCGAAATGGCTGGCATCAACAATGCGCGCCAGAATTTCCTTCATGTCATATGGACGCGCCGGGGAGGGATCGTAAATTCCGTAGATTTCTTCTGCAGCCAAAGCAGGAGGTACGGGTTTCTTTCGATCCCAGGGTGACTGCCGCCGATACCCCCACTTCTCAATAATGTCGCGAATGCGTGCGATGCAGCCTTCATCATTCGGCTCGCGAAAATCGACTGTGCCGCTGATAGCGGAATGCATTGCCGCCCCGCCGAGTTCTTCTGCCGAAATTTTCTGTCCGATTGCCGCCTGCACCAACGCCGGTCCTGCCAGGAAGAGTCCGCTGCCGTCCGTCATTAGAACGTGATCGCACATCACCGGAAGATAGCCGCCACCCGCCACGCACATTCCCATGATGGCTGCGATCTGTGAAATTCCCAGCGCAGACATGACCGCATTGTTCCGGAATACGCGGCCGAAGTCGTCGGTGTCCGGAAAAACATCTTCTTGCAGCGGCAGGAACACGCCGGCAGAGTCGACCAAATAAATTGTCGGGATGCGATTTTCGATGGCGATGTTCTGCGCGCGAATGACTTTCTTGGTGGTCATTGGGAAAAATGCGCCGGCTTTGACCGTGGCGTCGTTGGCGATGATCATTACCAGCCGGGTCTGGATGCGCGCCAGGCCGGTGATTACGCCTGCCGCCGGAGCGCCTCCCCATTCTTCGTACATGCCAGAGGCGGCGTAGATACCTAGCTCAAAAAAACTTCCGGGGTCGGCCAGGAGGCCGATCCGCTCGCGCGCGGTGAGCCGGCCCTTGTTGTGTTGGCTTTCCACAGCTTTCGCGCCACCTCCTTCGCGAATCTTTTCTTCTTCGTTGTGCACCTGCGACATCAGATCCGCCATAAAACGCATATTCGCTTCGTAGCGGCTGGAAGTGGGATCTACACGCGTGGCCAGAATCGTGGAATTCGGGGCGGGAGTGGTTTCGACGCGATCAGCCATGGGTCCTAGACGAAAGACTTACGGTATAACAGCGCAGCAGGGGCAAGCAAACGGATGGTCGGACGAATCCTACCGATTGATTCCTATGCAAAAGTATTACACTATTTCGCTCCGAAGAGGCTCTTATGCGCAATCTTCTGCTCGCCGTTTTTACGCTTGCGTACTCACTCTCCGCCGCTGCTCAAAACAAACATCCCTTCACCTTTGAAGACATGATGGCGCTCAAGCGCGTTGAGGAACCGGTTCCCTCGCCGGACGGTAAATGGGTCTTGTTTGCCGCAGTCGATGTTGATTTGAAGGCGAACACGAAGACGCCACACGTGTGGGTGGTGCCGCTCTCCAGCGGGATCCACGTTTCCCAAAATCAGGGAAACGTGAGGCACCCCAGCGGTGAACGAGAGATCATTTCGGATCAGGATGCGGACCGGCCACGATGGGCGCCGGATGGAAAGCGGTTTGCCTTTGTTTCAACCAAGGAGAATGGATCGCAAATCTGGATTGCGGATTTTGATGGTGCGACTGGGGCTGTTACGGCGAAGCATCGGCTTACGAATATTGCGACTGAGGCTGATGGCGAACTGTGGTCTCCCGATGGGAAGAACATTCTCTTCAAGTCGGATGTTTATCCCGAGTGCGATGGAGCAGCGGCCGAGGAATCAGCTTGCAATGCTAAGAAGCTGGATGATGCGAAGAACTCCAAGGTCAAGGCGCAGATTTTCACGCATCTACTCTACCGGCATTGGAATGCCTATACGGAGGGCAAGCGGACGCATCTGTTTGTGGTGCCAGCCGACGGTTGCGCCACGAGCCACGTAGGGGCGGATGCCTCGTCCGCCCGACCTAGTGACGGCGGGCAGGATGTCGAGCTTCGCTCGACCGGGCGGGTGATGGCACCCGCCCCTACGCATGCCGGGGAGGGTTCGGGACCATGCGTGGCCGCCCGCGATCTCACTCCGGGCGATTACGACGCGCCGGTCTTCTCGTTGGGTGGGCAGAACAACTATGCCTTTTCTCCCGATGGGCAGGAGATTTGCTACGCCTCGAACCACGATCCGGTGCCGGCGATTTCTACCAATAATGATTTGTTCACGGTTCCAGTCAACGTAGGGACGGATGCCTCATCCGCCCAAGTTCTCGCAGCGACGAAAAACATCACTGCCGATAACAAGGCGGCGGATGAGACTCCGCTCTATTCGCTGGATGGGCGCTACATTGCCTATCGCGCGCAGCAGCGTCCGGGTTACGAGAGCGACCGCTTCCGGTTGATGCTGTACGACCGGAAGACAGGCAAGTCCGAAGTGTTGGTCGGGGCTTCCTCCCCGAGAGGTTTGGATCTGTGGGTCGGTAGCTACGTTTGGGAAAACGGATCAAACTACCGCATCTGTTTCACCGCAGAACACGAAGGGCGATCGTCGATCTACGCGGTGGCGTTTAGTCCGGGAGTCGGGGGCGGTGTTTTTTCATCGAGTGGAGCGGAAGGATACAGCGACGATCTAACCGTGACCAATGACGGGAAAACTTTGCTTCTTACGCAAATGTCTTTGCAGCACCCCGTCGAGATAAGCGTAGTCGGATCGTGTAAAGTCTGTGCCGGCGTTGGCGGTGACGCCCCCACATCGAATACGCAGCTTAGCGCGAGTCCAGCTTGCCGAGAGTTGCCCTGTCCGATCGAGCAGCTCACTCACCTCAACGACGCCCTCCTCTCCCAAGTCTCCATGTCTCCGCTCGAGTCCTTTTGGTTCGCCGGCGCCAACAACGACAAAGTCCAGGGCTTCCTGGTCAAGCCACCGAACTTTGATCCCAGCAAGAAATATCCCGTGAAGTTCCTCATCCACGGCGGGCCGCAGGGGGCGTGGGGAGACGACTGGAGCTATCGCTGGAATCCCGAGCTGTTCGCGGCTAACGGATACGTGGTCATCATGATCAATTTCCACGGCTCGACCGGCTACGGGCAGAAGTTTATTGACGCGATCAACGGCGACTGGGGCGGGGCTCCGTTTGAAGATCTGATGAAGGGACTCGACTACGCCGAGCAGCATTATCCGTTCATTGATAAAGACCGGGAGTGCGCGTTGGGCGCCAGCTACGGCGGATACATGACCAACTGGATTCTCGGCCACACCAACCGCTTCAAGTGCATCGTGTCGCATGACGGCACGTTCAACAATGAATCGGATTGGGGAACGACTGAGGAGCTATGGTTCAACGAGTGGGAGTTCCGTGGCACGCCCTACACCAACCGCGAGTTGTACCGCAAGTGGTCTCCGCATTTGTTCGCCACGAGTTTTAAGACGCCGACGCTGGTGATTCACGGTCAGCTCGACTACCGGCTGGATGTGTCAGAGGGATTTCAGCTCTTCACGACCCTGCAACGGCTGGGCGTGCCGTCGAAGATGCTCTACTTCCCCGACGAAGGTCATTGGGTGCTCAAGCCGCAGAACTCCCAGCTCTGGTACAAGACGGTGAATGATTGGGTGGACCAGTGGGTGGGGAAGTAAAAGGGCGTAACACGACAGACCATGTGGGGACGGGCGCCCCGCCCGCCCGGTCGAGCAAGGCTCGACAAGTTTTGTAGAAGAGCGGCCATTTATGGCCGCGTAAACTCGTTTTTTGTTTTGTGCGGGCGTAAGCCCGCAGGCCCTGAAGGGCCGGATCCATTCAGGATCGATCACGCGGCTCTAAAAGAGCCGCTCTCCCACGCTTGCACAAAGGTTTCCTATCAGGGTACGCCTTCAGGCGTCCCGTAGCGGCCGCGCGAGATTCGCGCCTTCAGGCGCTGAGCAAAAGGCCCTTCCCTGACGAAGGCCATTGGGTGCTCAAGCCGCAGAGCATCTGAACTCGGATAGAGTGTCTATCTGCAGAATCTCACTAACCGATCCTTCCTAACCTTTGGTAACCGGATGTTCGAAGCCAAAACTGCCGATTGTAAGAAGTGACCCATCTCGGTGCGCACTTCCGGTGGGAGCAGAGGAGGGACAATCATGTTCCGCGTCCAGATGCTCGTTATTCCATTTTTGCTGCTCACCAACGTGGGCCTGGGACAAGCTAGCACTTCCAGCGACCAAGAAACGATTCGCCTCCTCGTGCAACAAGTCCACGAACTGCAAGACAGGGTCAAAGCTTTGGAAGCAACACAGTCGGGCTCAAAGTCCGCGGCGGCGCAGCCCGCCGAGGAGCAGGCAGAAGAATCCGCCAACTCAACTCAATCGCAGCCTACCACGGCGATAATGCGTGAGCTGGGCGGCATTCAGTGGCGCGGCTTCGGAGAAGTCAATTTCAAGGTGCTGGACCAGCGACGGCCGGAACTGAGTACATTTGGATTTGTCCCCGGCTCAGCCGGCAATTTCTATACCGGCGAGTTCGCCCTTTTTCTTACCTCCAGAATCAATGACAAGGCCAGTGTGCTTTCTGAAATTGTGTTTGATGAACACGTTGAACAGCAGTTTGATGTGGATATGGAACGCTTCCTTTTCAAGTACGACCTCAACGACTATCTGCGGATGTCGTTCGGCCGGTATCAAACCGGTATCAGCTATTTCAATACTCAGTACCACAGCGGACGATGGTTCCTAACTACTGCGGACCGGCCGCTGATCACAGAATTTGCTAGTGAAGGCGGCCTGCTACCGACGCAGGCGGTAGGAGTTTCCTTCACCGGCCTGGTGCCTTCCGGAAGACTCGGCTTGAATTACATCCTGGAGTACGGGTCCAGCGATACCAATCGTCCACACATCGACGGTTCGCAAGTAGAAGACGATGAGGACAACGGCAATCACGTGAACCTGGGTCTCTTTGCGCCTCCTGATGTGATCCCGGGATTACAATTCGGCGGCTCTTTCTACCACGACAAGGTAACCAACCACGATTTCACGCCGGCTTCTAGGCTTGGCCAGTCCATCGTGAATACGCACGTTACATACGTCGGACATGGGATAGAGTTCCTCAACGAAGGCTTCCTGATCCGCCACGTGCAGGAGCACAGCCAGACCGTGTTCAACATGCCGGCGTTCTATTCCCAGTTTTCCAAGCGTTTCCAGAAGGTTAGTCCATTTTTCAGGTACCAGTACGCGAATACGAATTCCCGCAGCATCTTTGAAGACGTACTTTTGCGACATGGCCCGTCCTTTGGAGCGCGCTACGACTTCAATGACAACATTGCGTTCAAGACGCAACTGGATCACACGATCCGCAAAGACAAGCCAGACCTTAACGGTCTGCAACTGCAGTTGGCGTTCGCTTTCTGAGGCGATGACTAATATGAACTGGAAATGGGTCGTCACCCTGATTCTGAGTTGGGGATTCCTGAGCTGCGGGCACTCTGCCTTTGCTCAGACCGGAGACGTGGCGGTGGTAGTTAATCCCGAAAACCCGGCGAGCAATCTGACTATACCGGAGCTGCGCAAGTTATTTTCCGGCGAAAAGCGCTCGTGGGCGAGCTCCGTGCCAGTGAAGCTCCTTGTACGCGCTCCTGGGAGCCACGAGCGTGAAGCGCTGTTAAGGCTGCTGGACATGTCGGAGGGCGAATATAAGCGATATTGGGCTTCGCGTGTGATGCGCGGGGAAGCCCCGGCGGAGCCCCTCGTTCTGCCCCCCTTGGCATGCAGAGAGAAGCAATGGGCCTTTTTGACGGCGGCATTACGCTAGTGGCTGCAGAAAATGTTAAGCCCGGAATGAAAGTGGTCAAAGTGAACGGTCGCATGCCGGGGGAAGCAGGGTATCCGCTCCACTAACGCTCGCCTGCCGGCACCCCTCTAGGTTTCACATTCTCGCGAATGAAGGTGACGATCTCCTCCATTGCCGTTCCCGGTTGAAAGATCGCGGACACTCCGGCCTTTTTGAGCTTTTCGACATCCTGGTCAGGAATGATCCCGCCTACGACGACCAGCACGTCATCCATTTTGTTTTGCCTCAACAAATCCATCACGCGAGGAACGATGGCGTTATGCGCGCCGGAAAGTATCGAAAGCCCAATGACGTGCACATCCTCCTGCAGCGCGGAGTTAACAATCATCTCCGGTGTCTGGCGCAGCCCGGTGTAGATGACCTCCATACCGGCGTCCCGCAGCGCGCGAGCAATCACTTTGGCGCCGCGGTCATGGCCGTCGAGGCCGGGCTTGGCGACCAGGACACGAATTTTCTGTTCAGGCATCGCCTCAATTTAACCACAGAGGGCACAGAGGAGCACAGGGAAAGCACGCTAGAACTGCACATTGCAGGAAGATCTCAAATTAGAAAATCGATGTCTTACATCGTTTTCACGTCGAGACTCTTCCACAAATACCAGCATGCGACGGAGCGATACGGCTCCCACGCCTTCGCGATCTTCTCCATCTGATCGGGCTTGGGCAGCTTGCGCTTCTTGTAATACTTCTTGATTGCCATACGGACGCCGAAGTCTCCGGTGGGCAGCACATTTGGACGCCGCAGCGCGAACATCAGGAACATATGCGCGGTCCAGACCCCGATGCCTTTCACCTGCGTGAGGTGCTCGATGACCTGATCGTCAGAAAGTTTGGGCAGCCGCCTGAAGTCCAGCTTGCCTTCGTGTGTCTTGGTAGCGAGATCGCGAAGATAGGAGGATTTCTGCTTCGACAGTCCCACACTGCGTAGTTGCTCCTCGCTCAGCTTCAGAATTCCTTCAGGAGTGAGGGGCTCTCCGGCGAGCGCTGCAAAACGCGTGAAGATGGTCACCGCTGCCTTGCCATTCAATTGCTGATAAATGATGGCCTCAGCCAGGCTGTGAAACTCAGGATCGCCGTACTCCATGCGGAACGGACCGACGCGCTTGATGATGGCACGCATCACCGGATCGGATTCACTGAGACGTAGAACGGCTTTACGCATGCAGGAGGCTCTAAGCAGGCGCGTGAACGCCTGCTTGAAATTCTCGATCATATACGCGCGAGCGCGCCGCGTGAAGGCCAGAATGCTTCGCGTGTCTTTTTATCTGAACAATACAGAAATATACTGGCATCACAAACGTAGAGAATGTTACGAGAGATATCGCACAGTCTTCTCAATAAGATCTCTTGTGCCTGCGTACGGGTCGCCCGGACTGTCGAACTCCATCGAGAAATATCCCTTGTAGCCGTGATCCTTCGCGAAGCCGAATGTCCGCGCCAGGTCGACGTGAACCGATTTCCCTTTATCGTCATTCTCTCCCTCTTTCACATGGCTGATGCAATACGCATGCCCGAACATGGAATCAACCCCCTTGTAAGCGTGCTCCGGGTCACCGCTGCTCAGCAGGGTGTTGCCAAAATCAGGCAAGGCGTGAAGCCATGGGCAGTTCACTTTTTCGATGACTTGAATAAGAAAGAATGGATCTTCGCTGACCGGATTGTCGTTTTCGAGATTAACAACGACGTTCTTTGCCTCGGCATACGCGACCACCCGCTTCAAGCTTTCGGTTGTGCGGGTGAGGTCAGGCTTCGAGTCCTTTGCTGCAGGAATGTTGGTGCGAACGCTGGGTGAGCCGATCGCGGCGGCGGCATCGATCCATCGCCTGCTGAATGCGATCGCTTGTTCGCGTTCACTGCGATCCACCGCGTAGGGACTATGTTCACCGTCGACGGCAATGTTGACCACCATCGCTTTTGCTTTGCCGAGCGCGGCGCGGAACTGGTCGAGGTATTTGGAATCAGTGGAAGGGAAGTGTCCCGTCCACGGCTCGATTTTGTAGATATTGAATTCTTCTATGACGTGAGCGGCGAAATCTTTGAGGTCGATCGGATGGGAAGATTTGTTTTCCTCTCCGGTGATGAAATTGCGAAAAGGATAGGACGCGATGGCGATCCGCTCCCGCGGCAGAGAAGGGAAATGCAGGTTGGCAACACGGTTCGCCGCAAATAAAGATTTTGACCCAGAGTAAAGGAGTGCGCCGCCCATGGTTGTGGCACACTGCGCGAGAAATCGCCTTCGAGTAGGCCCTGGCAAGGTGGACAGTGTAGCAGAAGGGCGGTCCATCACAGATCAGTTGTTGCCCAACACTGCCCAGGAATCCGCCTGCTTGAATTCTCGCGTCCTCTCGGCGCCTCTGCTGGAGTACCAGTTGCGCCAGGTTGCGGGATCGTTGGGGAGACTTTCATCGGTGATCTCGCGCAAGGCCTGATAAACCCACGCGCGGGTGGTCGCGTTCAGTGAAGGGTCGTCGGTCAATTCAAGAAGTCCAGGCACGGCTTTCATGCGCTGCTCGCGAGTTAACATGCCGGATTTCGCCAGGCTGCATCCCGCGCGCTCGCGGACATCCATTGAGGAATCGTTGCGGAGAACGTCCAGAAAATCTTTTATCGTTTCGTCGGTTCCTAAGTGCGCGAGGCCTTCGACGGCCCAGAAGCGCGTCTGCTGCTGGTTGTCGTGTGCCCAGGTGACCAGCAGCTCGTGAATTCGATCCGCCTCGATGCCGCGGCTGGCGAGCATGCCCAATTCCCATGTGTCCCATGGACGATTGCTCTCCTGCTGCTTGCCTGATTCCATCAGTTCCTTAGCCGTATCGTCAGTTTTTGACAAATTATTCACGGCGAGATTGATCTCAATGGCGGCAGCCCGCACGCGCAGATCGTTTGAGTAAAGCGCGGTGGTCTCCAGATCCTGCCAACGCTCGGTGCGATGCAGCTTGCCATGCCAGCCCTCCACCAGTTTAGCGATCATGTCAGTCGCACCGTGATCGTGATTGATCGCCGCCCCAAGCAGAAATTCCATTTGCACCTGGGCGGGCTGGGTCTTGAGCCACTCGATGTTGTGCTCGGATAATTTGGAATAGTCCGGCGGGATGGGCCTGCCGGGAAGCTCAACCGGGCTATTCGTTTGTTCACCGGATTGCTGCGCCGCCCAAGATAAGTAAGTCGACGGAAGAGCGTAGACAAGTAAGAATGCCATGCATGCCAGGTGCGTTTTTCTTGGGGCATGAATCGCCATGGGGGGAGTGTAAGCTGGGAGCCGTAGAAATCAAAACGTTACTTCGGTTATGCGCTATAAGGCGAGCTGAGCCACTTCCTCGAATGCAAAGATGATGGGAATGCCTTCAACCGCTCGCCATGTCTCAGACCCGCTCGCCGAGAGCAATCCTATACAATGGCAGCGTCAACCGTGCGGGTGCTGCAGAGGGACCAAATGCCTGAAGATGTCAGAATATGGCAAATCTTAAAAGACAACCAATTAGATGAGGTTAGCAAGACCAAGCTTGAATTAGAGAAGCGAATTGAGCAATGGATCGAGCGCGACTCTTCGGTGCTCTCTGACGGTGTTTTCATAATCGGGCGGCAGGTGCCGACGGACTTCGGCGGATTCATCGACCTACTTTGCCTCGATGCAGATGCCAATTGCGTCATCGTGGAACTCATGCGCGACAAGACCCCCCGCGAGATAACCGCTCAGGCGCTTGACTACGCTTCGTGGGTAAAAGATTTGTCCACATTTAGGACAAAGTTCAGTACCGACCTGCCGGATGTGATAAACGAAAACCACAAGATGATAATTGTGACCTCTGAAATTGACGCCAGCTCAGAACGAATTATTAAGTATCTTTCGGAGACCTATAGGGTTGCAATCAACGCGGCTACGTTTTCATACTTTCGAACTCGCGATGGCAACGAATTGCTCGCGCGAGTTTTCTTGGTTCCAGCTAACGAGATTGAAGAAAACGCCAGGAGTACGCCGCAATCGAAGCGCACGAATGTTACATTTCAGCAACTCGCGGAGACCGCGCGGTATCGGGGGGTTGGGGCACTTTACGATCAAGTGACAGAGGAATTGGAAGGCATTCTCGATCGTCCTGCCACACGTAAGAATTCCCTGACATTCGCGGCGAAAATGCCCGACGGCTCGACGAAAGCCATCCTCAACCTGCTACCGGCAAACAGCAGCGCTGAAGACGGCTTGCGCTTTCAGATCTACACGAGACGACTCGCGCAATTCTGCGATTCCGACGAAGCGCAAATCGAAAGCTTACTGCCTCAAACAAGGGAATTCTACGAATACTACCCCGATGCACCTGTCGACCTAAAAGGCTGGGCTGGCTACTTCAGAGACTCAGCCGAGGTTTGCGAGGTTTATAGATGGTCTCAAGAAGCTACCGAGCGTCAGGGAAAAGATACAACGCTCAGGCCAAAGCACAGGCCGACATATCGTTGCCCTGAAATCATTGGAGACGCGCCGTAATTCCTGAGAAGACACTAAGTGATACTTGCCTCCGTATACGTCCCGTACACCTGCCGCAGCGCATCACAGATTTCGCCTACGGTCGCGTATGCGCGAACTGCGTCAATGATGTATGGCATGGTGTTCGCGGACGAGACACCCCCATTCGACTCCGCCCGCGGCTCTTGTGCAGTGGCTTTCTTCAGTGCTTCCAGCCGGCGGTGTGCTTCATCGTCCGAGCGCCGCTCGCGCAAGGCTTTGAGCTTGGCTGACTGCTGCCGCGCGATGCTCTCATCGATATAAAGAGTATTCGGCGGCTCTTCTTCGACTGTGAACTCATTCACACCGACAATAATCTTCTCTTTGGCTTCGACGGCACGCTGATACTGATAGGCTGCCTCGGCGATTTCTTTCTGCGGATATCCATGCTCGATGGCTTTGACCATACCGCCCATGGCGTCGAGCTTGCCGAAGTAATCCAAGGCGCCGCTCTCCATTTGAAGCGTTAAGCTTTCTAGGAAGTACGAGCCGCCCAGCGGATCGACGGTCTGTGTGACTCCCGA
>Ga0307472_100000744_pt1 | contig 11902 bp, 12 predicted proteins | sample atmos_gasesAM5C__2_FD_204582 | JGI IMG/M metagenome (GOLD analysis project Ga0307472, IMG submission 204582) | Hardwood forest soil microbial communities from Morgan-Monroe State Forest, Indiana, United States - atmos_gasesAM5C_05 | ecosystem: Environmental > Terrestrial > Soil > Temperate... | reverse complement strand
TAGTCGCGAAAATCATTCCACGGAACTCGACTATTCCGGCTAGCGCCCAGGAACTATTCACCACCGGCGTTGAAAATCAGACCGGCATCGATGTTCACGTCCTGCAGGGCGAACGCGAACTCGCAAGAGATTGCCGTTCGCTGGCGCGGTTTCAATTGAAAGTGCCGCCCGGCCCGGCAGGTCTCGCGCGCATCGAAGTGAAATTCCTGATCGACGCGAACGGCATCTTGCAAGTCGCCGCGCACGATTTGAGGTCGGGCCAGCAGCACACCATCGAGGTCCAGCCGAGCTACGGCCTGAACGACGAGGAAGTCGAGCGCATGCTCGAAGAGTCCATCGAATTCGCGGAGCAGGATTTTGCCGAGCGCCAGTTGATCGAAGCGCGCACCGAGGCGGACGCGATCCTGCACGCGACGGAGAAAACGCTGGCCGAGCCGCGCGCCGCTGGAATTGCTGCTTCCGAACTTTCCGCTGACGAGCGCCGCGCCATCACGGAGTCCGTGGCGCAGCTCAAGTCCGCGGTCGCGTCAACCGACTACAAGCTCGTCCGCCAGCGCATTGACGAGCTCAACCAGGCGACCATGCGTCTCGCCGAAATCATAATGAACAGCGCCCTGCAAACGGCGCTCGAAGGCAAGCGCCTTGAAGAAGTGTAGCGGCCGGAGATAAGGAGCATCACCATGGGTGGCAAGAATCCGTACATCGAAGAAACAAAATTCACGCCCGCGACGAAGAAGTATAAGATCACGTTCATCAAGGACGGCCAGCCCATCGAAGTGGACCCGTCGAAGGTTCCCTATGGCCACGACGGCTTGCCCGGCAGCATCCTGGATATTTCGCAGGGCTTTCACAAAGGGCTCGACCACGCCTGCGGCGGCGTGTGCGCCTGCTCCACCTGCCACGTGATCGTCCACGAAGGCCTCGAGACCTGCAACGAGGCCACCGATGCCGAATATGACCAGCTCGACGAAGCGCCCGGAGTCACGCCGAAGTCGCGCCTGGGTTGCCAGTGCGTCCCCGACGGCACGAAGGACATCGTGGTCGAAATTCCCGAGTGGAACAAGAATTACGCGAAGGAAGCGGAGCACTAGAGCGCTGTCCTCAAATCTGGAGAGGGGAACAAATAGTGCCAGGCACATTTGATTGGGACGACCAGGAAGAAATCGGCATTCAGCTCGCCGACAAATTTCCGGACCTCGATCCGCTCACCGTTCGGTTCACGGACCTCCACAAGTGGGTCACCGAGCTTGCTGGCTTCACCGGCGATCCCAAACTCTCGAACGAAGGCAAGCTAGAAGCCATCCAGATGGCTTGGCACGAAGAGTTTCAGGACCGCCAGTCGTAGCGCCGCACCGCACAACAAAACCTGCTAGAATCCTTCCGGCGAGTGGGGAAAGCGAGAAACCATGGAAGCAGATCTGCGTTATCCCATCGGGAAATTTGAGCATGTAGAATCCCTGACGCCGGACCAGCGCCGCGAACATATTGAAGCCATCGCCGCGGCGCCTGCGCGACTCAGCGGTGCTGTTTCAGGACTGAATCCCGAGCAACTCGACACGCCCTACCGCCCCGGCGGGTGGACCGTTCGACAAGTGGCGCATCACGTTCCCGACAGCCACATGAACGCCTACATCCGCTTCAAGCTTGCGCTCACCGAAGACGAGCCCACCATCAAGCCCTACATGGAAGATCGCTGGGCCGAGCTCGCCGACGCGAAAGCGCCCATCGAGCCGTCGCTCGCGCTCCTCGAAAATCTGCACAAGCGCTGGGTGGTGCTGTTGCACTCGGTTACGCCTGCGGATTTTGCGCGAAAGTTGCGCCACCCCGAGCTCGGCTTGCTCACGCTCGATCAGACCCTCGCAATCTACGGCTGGCACGGCCGGCATCACGTAGCGCACATCACCAGCCTTCGCGAACGCAACGGCTGGCGGTGATCGAACCCACAAAATGCAAAATTGAAAAGGGGAAATGGAATGGCCTCGCCCGCAGGCAGTCGCAGTGAGAACCCCTGTGGTTGCCGTTGGCCATTTTCTAATTTCCCTTTTCCAATTTCCCTCCCGCCGAACTCTGTCTTGTCAATTCCCGCGGTATCTTCGATAATCTAATCAGTTCCGGTTGCCCTCACTTTGGCGCTATGGTGCAACGGTTAGCACGCGGCCCTTTCAAGGCCGAAATACGGGTTCGATTCCCGTTAGCGCTACCATGATTTTGATTGATGCCGCCGACGTACTATTCCGACGACGCTGACCATGCCGCCGAATTAGCTCACGATACTCTCCGACGCGAATGAGCGAATCCGAACGGCGATTGCGGCTTCAGGACTGCCCTCCCGAAGGCGGGGGCAGGAGCGACCACGTCGCGGGCATTACTGCTGCAGCGAGAACAAAGAGAAAACCAACCATTAAACCGAGAACGGCCCGACCTACTGAGGTGCATCGAGATGGCCTGCGAGGTCAAAGAGCCCTATCCAATACTGTCCAAGACCAACACCAACCCAAGCGACGATGTACCACCTCTTCCAACCCGTGAATCCCGATAGAAACGCGGCGACGGCGACCACTAGAGGCCCTATGAATAGGGCAGGAGTGTCCATCGGGGGAAGCATGCCCAGTTGCGCGTGTAGCTGCTGAACGAGCATCCAGGAAATCAGGGTGCAAGCCAGTGCCCACTGTTGGGCGGGTAGAAAGCTCCTCATCAAGCCCTTGGGGAGCTTGAAGAAGCCCAAGACAGACACCCCCAGGCACATCAATGCAATTGCCAGGTGGGACGCAGAGGACAAAAAGCGATTTGGGTCAAGAGCAATTCGGAGGGAGATTCCAGTGCCGACCAGATTTACAGCCAGGAGCGCGACACGCCATGCCGTGCTTTTCACCGTCGCGAACATTGCACTGTTAACGGCGGCGACCAGCCCCACTGCAAGGACCAGGGGCACTTTCGAAGGTGAAGGCAAAAGATAGGCAAAGGGAAGAATGCACATGGCCTCGATCCCTGCGAGAAGAACGAAGACTATGCCTCCCCTGTTTTGGCCGCCAACGATCTCCCGTAGGGAAAAGTTTGGCATGGTTGAGACTCACCCTCCAAAATGTCGCTAGAACGGACTCCAATCGCCAGTCTTCCGTGCACAATATGCCCGAATGCCAGCAGACACCCCCGTCGGCCCTGCCGTGATGAATAAACCGGCCTTTCCGAGCGTGCCGAATGCGCCCTCCCAAAACGATGCGTTCTCACCCATCGTTGCCAAGATGGCTTCCGTAGTGGCCGTAGGGGCAGTCGGAACCTCCAATCGCTAGAATAGTCCTCACGCTTCACGTCGACGTTTGATTCTTGATAGCTCCACCACTCCAATGGAGCTAGTTTGCTGACGCATACGGGAACCACTCACCACCTTTAAGGTTGCTTCGGTTGTTAGGGACAGAATGAACTTCGGCCATGGCTCTACTACTTCCGATGCTCCAAATTATTGAGAACAGGACCATCCTCATCATTGCGCGCATGTGGCTTGGTTCTCAATCTCACGAGATGTTCGAATCGTTGCCAAGTTCTTGTAGCACAAAGAGGGCGGGAGAAACGAGCGAGAGTTACTTTTACTGCGCCCGTCCCCATCTGCGCGAATCGCGCGCGCGTGCGGCCTGCACGTTCTGCTCGAACTGCATACACTGCGCGCTCAGGCCGCGCTTTCTCTCCGCGCCTGCGGTGCAGTTCCGAGCCCCGCCGGGCCTGCGATCATGAGCGGCGCATCCACCGAGCGGATGTGCAGATCGCGCTGCGGGAAGGGCATCTCGATCTTCTGCTCGCGAAACACGCGGAGAATTTCGAGCAGCAAGTCGCTCTTTACTGTGGCTGCACGTTCGGCGTTGCCCGCCGTGACTCGCAGCACCACGTTTACTGCACTATCGCCCAAGCCCGCGACGTGAACCGCCGGAGCTGGGGTGACAAGCACGTCCGCGTGCAAGCGCGCGATTTCTTCGAGCAGTTGGCGGACTTTTTCAAAATCCGAGTCGTAGGAGACGCCCACCGGCACAGAGAGCCGCACAGTCCGGTCATTCGCCGTCCAGTTCGTCACGCGATTGTTCACGAATTCGGAGTTGGGAACGATGATCACCTCGTTGTCGAACGTGCGCACCCACGTCCCACGCGCGCCGATGCGCACCACTTCGCCAACCGTGTTGCCGACCTCGATCAAATCGCCCACCTTTACCGGGCCTTCCCAAAGGATCACCACGCCGGCCACGAAGTTGGCCACAATATTCTGCAAGCCGAATCCTATGCCGACTCCCAGAGCGCCGCCCAATACGACCAGGCTGCGGAGGTTCAAGCCCGTGGTATCGAGCCCAACAATCAAGCCGACTAGAAAGACCACGTAGCGGGACGCGCGCGCTATTGCGTACTGCCGTCCCCGGTCTATCGAGGTCTTGCTCAGGACGGTGTTGCTCATAAATTTCTGCACCATGCCCGAAAGCAGTGACAGCGCGACCAGAAATACAGTGCATTTGATCAGAAAAAGCGCGGTAATGGGCACAACACCAACGGTGAAAAGCGGCCACTGCAGAAACCACCTTACGTCTCCATTCAGCGTGTCGAACAGGGAATGCGCCTGCGGATGGCGCAGTACTCCCCAGGTCACCAGCAGCGCAAGCCCCGCGCTCGCGCCGTAGAACATTCGTTGTCCTCCCTTTATTTTCATCGCAGCAACTCCTTTGAGCGCCAGTAAAGTACTCGGGCAGCATACCGAGTCCGGCCTTTAACCTCCAGCGGCGAGTCCTGGATTGATGTAAGCTTATTAGAGACGGCGCTTTTGCATGCGCGTGTAAAGGAGAACGACATTGGCGCAACTAATGAGGACTTCGAATCCAGCGCTCAACGACAAGGTCTTTCAAAGCGAGCACGCAGCGTTTGGCGAGGCCATGACGCTGCAAGGAACGGTCAATAAGACCGGTGTGCTCCTGATCTGCGCTGTTGGCACCGCGGCGTGGACTTGGAATCTGTTTCTTCACTCACCTGAGTCAGTCCTGCCATTGATGTGGCTCGGATTGATCGGCGGGCTTATTTTCGCGATGGTCACCATATTCAAGAAAACGTGGGCGCCCGTGACGGCGCCGATCTACGCGTTGCTCGAAGGGCTCGTGCTCGGCAGCTTCTCCGCGATGCTCGAGATGCGCTATCACGGCATCGCCATTCAAGCCGTCAGCCTGACCTTCGGCACGCTGGTGGTGCTGCTGCTCGCTTACCGCTCGGGATTGATTCCTGTCACAGATAAATTCCGCCTAGGCGTCGTCGCTGCCACTGGCGGGATTGCGCTTCTCTATTTTTTGGAGATCATCCTGGGATTTTTCGGCGTTCACTTCGCGACCATCAACGGAGCCGGGCCGATTGGGATCGGCTTCAGCGTTTTTGTAGTGATCATCGCTTCGCTCAATCTGGTCCTCGATTTCGATTTCATCGAGAGCGGTGTGCGTGCCGGCGCTCCGAAGTATATGGAGTGGTACGCAGCGTTCGGCCTGATGGTCACGCTCATCTGGCTGTATTTCGAAATCCTGCGCCTGCTTTCGAAATTGCGCAGCCGCAATTGACGCCGCGCACGCGAGGTGCCTCGCCTAAGGGCCCGGCGGCCGCGTGCGCACGCTAAAATTAGTGTTCACCGCCGGAGTGCCGCACTCCGTTGTCGCGCCCACGCCACACAACTCTGCCAGCGGCAACGCGAAATCCCCGGGCCCAGCCACCCCGCCAATCGGCTCCGCGTAGATTTTGTAGTTGTGCCCCACCGCCAGCCGGTCCAGTTCATACGTCCCGTCAAATTTCGCGGGCGGACTCGCAGCATCGCAACTCCATCCTCCCAGCGTCCCAGCAATGACAGCACCGGTATCCGCGTCCACGGCCACCACATGCGCGCCGAAAATTCCCGTCACCGACCTTCCCGTCGAGGGCGAGGGAATTATGGCCAGCGCAAACGGATTTGCGGGCAGTATGCGTCCCCTGATGGTGCCGGTGTGCACAGTGTCGCTCGGGTCGGCATACGACACGCGAACTCCGGTGCGGTCGTCATCTGCCAGCGGGCCATCCGGCGCTTGCGCCGTCGGCCGAGCGCCCAGAAAACTTCCGGGCGGCGGCGCAAACGGAAACACGATCGCTCGCCACACCGCCGAGTGGCTCAGCCCGAACCAATGCCCCAGCTCGTGGGTCGGCAGGGATTCCAGGTCGTAGGCGCCTGCTCCCTGCGGCGTCGCGAGCGCGCCGGGAGTCGCAAACGTGCCTTGCCCATCATTGCGGAACAGCGTGTCCGCATCCAGAATTTGCCCTGCAAATGCGGCGGGCCCGCTCGCGCCCACGGAAACTCCCGGAGCGTTTGCCGTAATCGTTCGCGTAAACGCCAGCACTCCGCTCGCGAATCCTGTGCTTGCCTGGTTGAAGCAGATCGTGTTCAGGCCGTCCACATTCGATTCTGTGTCGTTCGTGCATGAATTCGGAGCGCTCGCGCGCCCGAGCGGCGCGATCAGCCCGGGATTCGCCGCCGTGTTGAAGGTAGTGTCCGGGACTCCCGCCCGCGCAGCGAAAGATGCGGACACCACCGCCTCGATTTCATTCAGTTGCGCCACGCTTCCTGAAGCATTCACGGTGATCACCGTTGTGTGCGCGGGCGATAGCGATGTGCTCCATCGGCGGTTGAGCGGGGAAGCCAGCGACAAATTCCAGCGGTCCGCCTGCGGGCAACCGCCGCCCAGAGGTACGGTCGTATCCGCGACATAGCCTAGAGCCGCGCTTCCTGGAAAATTTGCCGCGAGAAGAAAAACAAGCAGCCCGATCGTCGTTGTTCGCCTCATGGTTTCCCCCCGGCCCCCGCACTCAGCGCCGCCGCCACCTGTTCCCGCAGCGCATCAAGCCGCGTGCCACGGAATCCGCTCGCTTCGAATCGCCGCGAATCCGGATCATAGATGGCAAACGCTGCTGCATCCTGCTCCACACTCTCTTCACCCGTTTTCCGCTCGAGCCGGATCCGGAATGTTCCCTGCATCCAACTCACAACCGAGAAATCCCCGCGCGCAGTCCGCTCGAGAAAAAGCACCACATCTTCACCTGCTTGGAAGCGTGGGGCGCCGTCAACCGTCGAGGTCAGGTTCCCCGCCCTGCCGCCCAGCAGCCGCACCGTAATCAGTTCCCCTGGCGCTCCTTTCCACGTCTCCTCGATCTGAAATGTCGTCACCGTCCAGATTTCTCCGGCATCCCAGCCGGTCTCATTGGCAACGCACCGCGCCCGCACCACCATCTCCGCCGTGCGCGCCATTTTCTCAACCGACATCCGCATCAGTGTTGTCGCTTGAGCCACCGCGCACGCCACCAACGCTGCAAAAACCCAAAGCAGCGCAATCCCGCGAATTCGCTTCATCATTTCACCTTCAGCATGCCTGTGGCTGCGGCGCGATCATGATTCAACGTGGTGATAAGAAGCGTCCGCACGCCGGGCAGTGTTGTGCTCGCGATCTGCAAATCAAGCTCGATGGTGTTGGGAAAAACTCCCGTCACCGACGAAGCAGTGATCCCGATGTCTCCGCCGCCCGGGCCCGTGAACGCGTACGTAAACGTCGGGTCGAGGCCATTCCCATGCACGCAGATGCTCACAGTGGCCGTTCCCGTTGAGGGACGCGACACGCTGAGCGGCGATCCTTGCACACCGCAATTGTTGCCACCCGTCAGCAGCCCAATGAAATCCACGTTGATTGCAGCGGACGAAGCCGCCGTCGTCGGCTCAACGACCACGATGTCTTTCCCCGTGGCGGCAGCCTGACCAGCGCTCAGCGCGATCACGTCTTCCGTCACCACGAATGGCGCAATCACGAATGGCACAGGATTCGACAGCGCTCCGGGTGCTCCCGGATTCTGCACCTGTACCGTTAGCGCTCTCGCAGTTTGCACATCAGCAGGATTCAGCGCCGTCGAGCAACTCGTCGCCGCCGGGCACGAAGTGCCGCGCGCCGTCCCATTCAGCAGAATCACCGAAGCATTACTTCCACTGCCGGCGACGAAATTCATTCCCTGGACCGTCAACGGAAAGCTGATCACCGTCCCGGCCAGCACGCTCGAGGGCAAAATCACATCAATCAGTGGGCCTGAGGTCAGAGCAATCGTTCCCGTTGCGGATTTGGTGGGATCAGCCTGGCTCGTCGCCACAATTGAAATCGCGTTCGGCGAAGGCGCTGCCGTCGGTGCCGTGTACAGCCCGTTCGCATCCACCGAGCCGCACGCAGCGCCCTGGCAACCCTGTCCGGCGACGCCGCTTTGCACTCCCCACGTAACGCTCTGATTGCTCGTCACGGCCACGCTGGCGAAAAATTGGCGCATGCTCAGCGTCCCCGTCGAGCGCGCCACAAACGCGTACGGCGGAGATATTTCGACGCTCAGCGGTCCCACCGGCCCCGCAATCGCCACAATTGCGTTCCCGCTCTTTGACGCATCCGCGCGGCTCGTGGCCACGAGCGTCACTGGATTTGCCGCGGGCACAGCAGCAGGCGCCAGAATGTCCACGCTCCCGCTCACAGGCGCGGCCGGAGCGACGCACGGATTCGAGCCGGTCAGGCAAACTTGCCCCACGATCGTGTTGCCGTTCGGCACGCCGTTCACCGTCCAGCTCACCGCCGTGTTAGTCGTATTCGCGGCATTCGCTGCAAACGATTTGCGCTGGCCCACCGAAACCGTCGCAGACGCGGGAGAAACGCTCACGCTCACATTGCTCGTCACGGTGACTGTGGCGCTCGCTATCCCTGTGCCGCCCGTCGCCAGACTGCCCGTCGCGTGAATCGTCACCGGATCGGGGGAGGGAAGATCAGCCGGTGCGGTGTAAAGCGCCATATTTGTGCTCGTCGTCCCAATCGTCCCCAGCGTCGCGCTCCCGCCCACAGTTCCATTCACGTCCCAGGTGATTGTTGCGCCAGGCACAAGACAAAATGTCGCGGCAAAACTTTGCGTCTGCCCCAGAGCCACGCTCGCGGCGCTCGGCGCAATCGTATTGTCGCTCGAGCAAGTGATCGTCACGCTCGCGTTTCCAAACTTCGCCGCATCGGCGACGCTCGTCGCCCTCACGCTCACCGTCGCGAGAGCAGGTGGCGTCGCCGGAGCCGTATATTAGGCTGTGTTCGCGCCATTCGCAGCGACCGTCCCCACCGTCGCATTGCCTCCCGCAACTCCGTCCACGCTCCAGGTCACACCCGCATCTGGATAGCCCGTGCCGGTGACACTCGCTGTAAACACCTGCGCCCCGCCGGCCGCCAGGCTCACTGGACTGGGCGTCACGCTCACCACGATGTCGTCCATCAAAGTGACACCCGCCGAAGCGCTCGCCTGCGAATTCGCTTCGCTCACTGCTGCCACCGTCACGCTCGCAGGCGACGGCAGATCCACCGGCGCGGTGTACAGTCCCCCCGCCGTGATCGTCCCCACGCTAGCGTTTCCCTGCGGCACATTGTTCACCAGCCACCGCACGCTCTGGTCCGTTGCTCCCGTCACCGTGGCCTGAAACTGCTGCGACTTGCCCAGAAACAGGCGCACGCTCCCCGGCTGCACGCTCACCACAACGCTTGAAGGAGTCGTCGAGGACGATCCAGTCGTCCCGCAGCCCGGCAGCATCACTACATCCCCGCAGAAAAGTGACAGAAGAAATAGTGGGACGGAGCTTCCCTTACGAAAGTGAAACGCTCTCCCGCTCTTCAAGCGCGCCCGCTGCAATCGCCCGCATCCGTCCAATGGCTTCATGTGCGCAGAGGCCTAACGCACGGCATGTGCCATTGCGGAGCAACATTTACACATCTTCGCGGGCACCTCGTTCAAATTGCGATCGCGCCAGAAAAACTGCCAACCCCTGCCCGCACATCAAATTGCGCACAACATCAGACAGACGCCGCTCAGCCCCCACAAATCGCGCACAAGAAAATCTCTCAGCGGCTCTCCCTCCCTCGTTCCACATAGGCACAAGCCCCGCCCGTTTCGGGAGCGCGCCACTCGCCTTGACACCCCTGCCCCTCGGCCGAATAATGCCCCCATGGCGAAGCCCGAGACCGTCCGACGCATCAAAAGCTATTCCGCTGCCACCGGCTTCGTGTACCAGTATCAATTCCAGGACGTGCGTCCCGCTCGGCCGGGCCCCATCCCCGGAAACGAATATATCTACTACGTCTCCGCCGACCGCAAGACCATGTTCCCCGTCCGCATCTTCGTCAGTCGCCCTGCGCTCGAGCGCTTTAGCAAGCAAACCGACCGCGTCCTAACGGGAACAGAGGAATACGCGGTCGCAAAGATGCGCTTGTTTCAAGCGTTCGATGAGGTGGAAAACTTTGCCAAATCGCGGCCCATGCTGACCGTGGACGAGTCAAACCTCGGCGCCCTGCTCGAGCGACTGGATTTATAGAATCGGATGTGGGGAAGTGGTCTCCGTCAGGGCACGACTTTAGTCGTGCCGTCGCCGGCGCTCATTCACTGCGGCTTTAGCCGCTGAGGGAATTTTTTACGTCTTGCCTCCGAGAATTGCCCGCAACGCACCCTCAAGATTCTCAAACCGAAACTTGTACCCTGCCGCACGCAGCTTTTCTGGAATCACGCGCTGGCTCGCAAGCAGCAGTCCATCCGCCATCTCGCCCAGCGCGATCCGCAGAGCGAAGGGAGGCGCCGGAAAAATTGCCGGCCTGTGCAGCACCTTCGCCAGCACGCGCGTGAACTCCGCATTTTGCACCGACCCCGGCGCCGCCACATTCACAGGCCCTCGCATCCGTTCATCCGCAATCGCGGTGCGAATGATTTCCACCACATCGTCCAGCGCCACCCACGACATCCACTGCTTGCCGCTCCCCAGTCGCCCGCCCGCGCCGAGCTTGAACGGCAGCACCATCCGTGCGAGCGCGCCGCCCTTCGGCGAAAGAATCACGGCAAAACGCAGAATCACCGTGCGAATCCCTGCAGCCTCTGCCCGCATGGATTCCGTCTCCCAATCGCGCGCGAGCTGCGCGATGAAATCATTTCCCGCCGCGCTCGATTCGGTCAAAATTTCGTCGCCGCGGTTCCCGTAATATCCGACCGCGGACGCTGCAACGAAAACGCGCGGCTTCTGCTTCAGCCGCCCCAGCGAATCCACCAGCACCCGGGTCAGGTCCACACGGCTGCTCCGCAGAACTTTCTTGCGCTCCGCCGTCCAGCGGCCTTCGCCCACGCTCGCGCCGCTCAGACAAATCACGGCGTCCACTCCCTCCATCGCTGCCAGATCCGCCGTCCCGCTCGCGGGGTCCCTGCGCACATCCCCGGCACGCGCCGTTGCGCCGGGCCGCACAAGCTGTGCCACCATGTGCCCGTCCCTTCGCAGCGCATCCGCAGCCGCAGTGCCGACCAATCCGCCTGCGCCCGAGATCAGTATTTTCATAATCGCTCTCTCCCCGCGTCACGCCGCCTGCGTCCGCAACTCAGGGCCACGCGCAATTCTACCCCACGAGCCGCGCACTCTTGCGCAAAGTAACCTCGGCATCGCCGCCATCTGCGATCTCGCCAGTTTTTCAAAAATCGCCCGGTTGAGATACCATGTCCGTTCGTTTCGCGAGGTGCGCGTGAACCATTTCCTTCGCTGGCTCAGTGCCGCAGCACTTTTCTCAGCCACATTCCTGTTTTCCGTAGTCATTTCGAGTGGCACAGAAGGCGGCGGAGGCATTCGCGGCTTCCAGCCCGCGCGCGTCGAAGCCGAACGCACGCTCGAGCAAAAGTTCCGCGATATCCCCGACGCCGCGCACGCCGAAAGCAATCTGCGCCACCTTACCGCCGAGCCGCACATGGCCGGGACCGAAGCCAGCCATCGCGTCGCCCAGTGGCTGCAAGAGCAATTCCGCAGCTTCGGCTTCGACGCCGAAATCGCCAGCTACAGCGTCTGGCTTTCCCA
>Ga0307472_100000742_pt1 | contig 11912 bp, 9 predicted proteins | sample atmos_gasesAM5C__2_FD_204582 | JGI IMG/M metagenome (GOLD analysis project Ga0307472, IMG submission 204582) | Hardwood forest soil microbial communities from Morgan-Monroe State Forest, Indiana, United States - atmos_gasesAM5C_05 | ecosystem: Environmental > Terrestrial > Soil > Temperate... | reverse complement strand
GTGCTGCGCTTTACCGAAAAACTGGAGGCGGGCCAGGAGCTACATCTGCGGCGATCTCTAGAGGGTGATCAGTGGAAAAACACGCGGGCGCGCGTGGTTGCGGAAATCGATCAGGACGCCAATGGGTTTCTCTACGCTATTCATATTCTTGAGCCACGGAATGATTTCTGGGACATCGACTTCCCTTCTCCGCATAAAGGAGAAGAGGCTCTTGCGCGGCTGCTGATGGAGTGCAGTTTTTGCCAGCGGCGCGAAGTCGTATATCTCAACGAGCTACAGTTGAAATCTTTCGAAGTTCGCAAATGTGTGGCGCGCCACTGCCGCCATTGTGACTCGCCTTCGATTTGGATCGAGTCGATTTCGGAGGCTGCGAACGTCGAAGGGAACGGCGCGCGGCCCGCGAGCGAAGAGCGCGTGGTTCCCCGGCGAAACCGGACACGCGTGAAAGCGCGCGTGCTGGCGTGCATCCGGAGGCGCGGCTTCGCCGAAGAAGTTGTGGTTTGCGAAGACCTGTCGAAGGGCGGGATCAGCTTTCGCAGCCGCAATCAGTATCCGGAGGGTTCGAGGGTGGAAGTGGCCGTGCCGTTTACTCCCGGCACGGGAGCTATTTTCGTTCCCATCCGCATCGTTTTTTCACAAGCCATTCCCACCGCCGGCTTGCACCGCCACGGCGCGGCGTACATCAAGCCGCCGATGGACAATTAGTTTCTGACAACTGGTCCGCGCAGTTTCTCCGCACACTAGGGCTTTCGTTTCCACTATACTGTTCGCGAAATCGTTCCCTGTGGTCAGGGCTCGGCGACCCGGGCAACGATGCCCCCTTCCGGAGGAGCGAAAACTTTTCATGAAATTGGTCACTTTCCATTCGCGCAGCCGCGAGGATCGCATTGGTGCCGTTGCCAACGATGGAATGATCGTCGATTTGAATGCCGCGTACGCGCTGTATTTGCGAAATGTGCAACGGGAAGGCGCGTTTTATGCGCTGGCGGATGCGCGGGTGCCGGCGGACATGCGCAAATTATTCGAGAACGGTGATCGCGGGCTGGATGCAGCGCGGGCGGCGCTGGATTACGTAATGAAAGAGGGAGCGGAAGGGGGACCGTCGGGCGAACCGCTGCGATTTCAGAAAGGCGAAGTGAAGATCAAAGCGCCGATTATCCCGAGGAAGTTCTTTCACACTGCGGGAAATTTCCGGGAGCATCACGAGGAGGCGCAGAAGTCGGGGTTTTCACATCCGGTTTTGCCGTGGATTGTTTTTTTTCAAAACGTGGACGCCATCATCGGCCCCGAGGAGGCTATTGTTTACCCCGAACATCTCACGCAGGAGTTGGACTACGAATTGGAGCTGGCGCTGGTACTGAAAACATCAGGAAAGCACTTTGATGCAGCGCGCGCGACGGATTTTATAGGGGGCTACTTGATTTTCAACGACATCACGGCGCGCGATATCCAGCGTACGGAAATGAAGTCCGGGGTATTCAGTTTTTGCAAAGGCATCGATACGTTTTGTCCGCTCGGACCCCACATTGTGACCGCCGACGAAATTCCGCAGCCAAACAGTCTGTCGATGCAGCTTCGCGTGAACGGCAAGACGCGCCAGCAATCGCATTCGAGCAAAATGTCGGTCACGGTGCCGGAAATCGTGGCGCATTACTCCCCGATGGGATACTCGGCGGGCGACGTGCTCTCGACGGGAACGGTTTCCGGCGTGGCGGCGTTCAGCGATGATCCGAAATCGCTGTATCTGAAACCGGGCGACGTGGTTGAGTGTGAAATCGAGAAAATCGGCGTACTGCGAAACCCCGTGATTTCTTACGAAGAATTACACGGCGGGAAAGCCGCGAAAGCGTAAGAAAAGATGGCGGAAAGTTCTTCGCAATCGCAAAACGGATTCTGGGTCAGCGAGCTGAACCGGCGTCCAGAAGTGCGAAAGGACTTTTCGCAGCGCGGCGCGGTCAAGTTTTACGACACGACGCTGCGCGACGGCGAGCAAAGCGTTGGTGTGGTGCTGACACCGCCGCAAAAACTGGAAATTGCGCGTGCGTTGGATGAACTCGTTGTTGGCCGCATCGAAGCTGGCTTTCCGCGTGTATCGGCCGAGGATGCCGAGGCGTTCAAGCTAATTGCGAACGCGGGTCTGAAAGCGGAAGTCTGGGGCTTCGGCCGCGCGTTGAAGGCGGACATCGACGAATTGCTGCGCCTGGGCTCGCGCGCCACGGTGATTGAAACGCCTACGAGCGCAATCAAGCTGAAAGCATACGGGCTCAGCGTCGACGAGGCAAAGCGCCGCGCCGCGGGAGCCATTACTTACGCGCGGGAACACGGCGTGAGAGTTGCGTTCTTCGCCGTGGATGGAACGCGCACGGAGCTGGAGACGCTCCGCGACTTCTACAAGAAGGCACTCGACGCTGGCGCCGAAGAACTCGTGGTCGTGGACACGGTTGGCGCGTGCGGGCCGGAGGCCGTGGAGTTCTTGGTGCGGCAAGTGCGCGAATGGGTTGGGCCGCACGTACCGCTGCATTTTCACGGGCACAACGATTTCGGCATGGCCACAGCGTGCGCGGTTGCTGCCGTGCGCGCGGGAGCGGAATGGATACAGGGCACCATTAACGGAATGGGCGAACGCGCGGGCAACGGTGACCTCGGCGAGATTGCCATGGCGCTGCAAGGGCTTTATGGCGTTCCCGTGGAGCTGAATCTCAAGAAGATTCGCAGCGTTTCCTCCCTGGTGCAGAAGAGGGCGCGGCATCCGCTGGAGCCGTGGAAGCCGGTAGTCGGAGAGAATCTTTTTATGCGCGAAAGCGGGGCGGTGGCCAGCCAGTTTCACATCCCCGAGGCGATCGAACCCTTCTCTGCGGACTTGGTGGGCGCGAAGCGCGAAATCGTGCTGGGGAAAAAGAGCGGCCTGGACAGCATCGCGATCAAAGCAATTGAGCTGGGGATTTCCTTGACGCCAGAGCAGCAGCAAGCGGTCCTGGCCGCCGTGAAGCTCGCTGGGGTCGAGAAGCGCGGACTGATCACCGACGCAGAATTTCGGTCTATCGTGCACGGCGTGCAGAACCCAGGCTGAAGACGGCTGCCCCTAGCTTAAGGAGTGAGACATGCTGAGGTCTGTCTATGCGGAAAGGGCGCCGCGAAGAAAGGCGAGCATGCGGTAGCCAGCCACATAGGAAAAGGGGAAAAGTTCGAGCGAGTAGTGGCCGCAGTGTAGTCCAAGAGTGCGGGGCGTAGCACCGTGGCGGCGGAGAGAGTCGAGCATCTGTCGCGTGAGTTCGGGGAGCATGGTGGGGTCGTATTTGCCGTAGATCATGAAGCAGTTGCGCCCAGCGCCCATCCCGCGCTCGACGTAAGGCATGGGGCTGATGGGTGCCCAGTAATCGCGAAGTTCGTCCACCGTGACGTGGGGGCGGAGGCCTTCCCAAACGTGATTGGTGGTCATGCCCTGGCTAACGACGTCTGCGTAATAAGTGGAGACGTGGAAGAAGCCGCCGACGCGGACGGCAGGGTCGTGGACCAAGGTGATGTAGCCGATGGAGGAGCCAATGCTCGTACCGAGAATGCCGAGTTTGGTGTAGCCCTGCTGCTCGAGCCAGCGAAGGCAGCGGCGCGCGTCTAGAACGGCTTGGTGGTTGGCTTGAAGCGTGAGCCCGACATTCGGGCCGCAAATCTGGTCGGCGCGCTCGTAACCGCCGGGCATGCGGCGATTGTGATAAGGCAGGCTCATCTTTAGCGCGGTGATCCCAAAGCGAGCGGTCCATTCGCAAAGGCCGTCCTGGCCGTGCCACTTGGCGTTCCAGTTGGGAAGAACGAGGACGGCGGTGCCTCGCGCCGCCTTGATAGGAGGCTTCCAACTGCGCGAGGCAGGCCAAAGCCGAGCGTGGACAGTATTGTTTTCGGGCCAGGGGGATTCGATAGAACTGGTAAAGGTGAGAACGTTTTCCGCGTCGAGGCGATAGTCCGTGGCGGGAGTCGTGGCATACCAGTCGCGGCTATTTTCGATAGCGTTTTGGGCGTACTCGCGGAAGAAGGCGCCAGGATTGGGCTCGTCGGGCGAGCCGCCGATGTGCTCGAGGCCCCAGTGGAAAGGCTGGACACGGCGGTTATCGTCGGTGGTCCAGCGGCGATGCTCGTAGCGCCGGATTTTGCGCTCGAAGAAGTGCATGGGGGAGTCGACACTCCACAGTGTACTGTCGACAGTTTCAGAAGAAAAGCAAGAGCCATAAAGCAACAAAAGATAGCGCAGAGTGTGCAGAGGTCACCGCAGAGAGAAGGCGTTAGGGATGGGGCACGAGGAAGAGCAGGCTTGTTGAGAGGGCGGTGTGGCTGTGGGAGATTAGTAGAAGCGGCTGCGAAGCGGCCGACTTCACGCGCGGCCGCAGGATGGCCGACTCAACTGTGGCCACTGTTTACGGCATATATTTTTTCCTTTTTGGGCTGGTGATCGGGAGCTTCCTGAATGTCTGCATCACGCGGATTCCGGAAGACCTTTCGATTGTTTCGCCGGGGTCGCGCTGTCCGAAGTGCGGAACGGCCATCAAGTTTTACGACAACGTGCCGGTGTTTGCATGGATTTGGCTAAGGGGCAAATGCCGGGCGTGCGGCGCGTCAATTTCGGTGATGTACCCGCTAGTGGAGCTGTCAACCGGATTGTTGTTTGTGGCGGCGTATCTGGAATACGGAATCACGCAAGCGACGGTGAAGTGGCTGTTTTTTACGTGCCTGATCATTGTCCTGACGATAACAGATTTACGCGTGCGGCTGCTGCCGGATTTGGTGACGTGGCCGGGATTCGCGGCGGGACTGGTGCTTTCCGCATTTGTGCCACCAAGCGGCGGCTTCGGGCAGGCGTTGAGCTTGCGATTGCTGCATCAGCGTTTGCAGCCCAACGCCGCGGGGCTCGTTGACGGAATTCTCGGAGCAGCGTTTGGAAGTTTTTTGCTGTGGGGATTGGCGGCGGGCTACAAATTGGTGCGCAAACGCGAGGGCATGGGCTTCGGCGACGTGAAAATGATGGCTATGGTGGGCGCGTTTGTGGGGTTGCGCGGAACGTTTTGGACCATTTTACTGGGGAGCTTGCTGGGCAGCGTGATTGGATTGAGCGTGGTGGTGGCGTTGTACCTGGGAGGGTGGGGCCGCCCCCTCGCGGATCGCGGCAGCCGGAGAGGACTGGGAACTGTGAACGGGTTGCGGTGGACGATTGCGAGCCAATACCAGTTGCCGCTGGGAACGTTCTTGGGAATTGGCGCGCTAGCAATTGTTTACCTTGGACCGTTGTTCGGGCAGGAGTGGCCGTCGCTATGAGGAATTTTGGGGTGAATGGAGTCGGCAACGACTTACGAAGGGGCTAAGAAGAGGAGTTAGTCGGCAAAACAAATGTGGGCAATGCTCCAAGGCGGAGGTGGTTCGCAACACCTGTGGGAGATCACTGGGGGGCTCGGCATCGGAGTGTTGGCGGTTGCGTGGCTGATCGTGTATCTAGTACGCAAGTTTTTCCAGAGCCGCAAAGAAGGCCAACAGGAAAAGGTTGCGGCGGGCGCGCCACGCACGGAGAACGCTTCCGCGTTCATGGCCGCTTCGATGCAAGGCGTGATCCAGCAGTTGCGCGAGCAGGAAAAGGAGCTCGAGCGGCTCCACAAGATCGAGAAAGAACGTGCCGAGCAGACCGAGCGCCTGAGCGAAGAAGTGACGCGCAATATGCCGGCAGGATTGGTGGTCGTGAACGCGACGGGGATTATCTCGAGTTCGAATCCTGCTGCGGAGCACGTACTGGGCATTCGCGGATTGGGGTTTCGGCGATATAGCGAAGTGCTGGGGCAGGATTCGGCGTTGACCAAACTGGTGGCGGAATGCCTCGAGACGGGGAAAATCTTCCGGAGAGAAGAAGTAGAACACGTGCCTCCAGCGGGAGACACGCGGCATCTGGGCGTCACTATTTCGCCGATTCGGCGCGGCGAGGGGAAAATTAGCGGCGTCATCTGCCTGCTGACGGATTTGACGGAACTTGCAGCGTTGCAACAGCGGATCCAGCTTAAAGAGAATCTGGCTGCATTGGGCGAGTTGTCCGCGGGAATCGCGCACGAGTTCAAGAACGCGTTGGCGACAATCTCAGGATACGCGCAGTTGATACCGGAATCCTCGCCGAAGGAGGCGGCGGATTATGCAAAGAAAATTGTCGAGCAAACCAGAAACATTACCCACATGGTGGCGGAATTTCTGAAATACGCGCGGCCGCTGGAAATTCCCGAAGAACGCGTGGATTTGGAAGAGGTGGTGAATCGCGCCGTGGCGGAAGTCGTGCAAGCGATGCCGCAGGTGGCGATCGAATGTAAAGGAAGCTTTGGCGACGTGGCCGGAGACGAAGGACTGCTGCGGCAAGCGTTATTGAATCTGGCTAGAAACGCAGCGGAAGCATGCGCAGAGAAGGAGGGAGGCGGGCGCGTGACGCTGCGAGGAGAAGTGGTCGAGAGCGAGGAGACAGGATGGCAACGAGTCATTATTACAGATAATGGGCCGGGTATTGAGTCGGCGGCTATGCCAAAGCTGTTTCGGCCATTTTTTACGACAAAAAGCAACGGAACAGGCTTGGGATTGGCGGTCGTGCAGAAAATCATCGTCCAGCACGGCGGACATATAGAAGTAAGAAACTGTACCAAAGGCGGGGCGGAGTTTATTGTTACGCTTCCGATGCCACGGAGGGTTGCAGAAGCAGTAGAATCAAAGCAGAGTCGCATCTAACCCTGTAACAGGACGATGGGGCCTAGAAACAGCTCCGGGAGGTTGGGACAAATGTGGAAAAACGATTGGATGAAGGCGACGTTGGTGGCCGTGGCGCTGTGCGTGGCACCGTTCGCAACTCATGCCCAGGATCAGAGCTCCTCGCAACAAGCGGGCGATCCCGTGGCGGACGCCGCAAGAAAAGCGCGCGAGGAAAAGCAGAAGAAGGACGCGCAGAAGCCAAAGAAAGTCTATACGGACGATGATATAAAGCCGGCGGCGCCGGACAAACCGGAAATACAAAACGCGTCTGCTGCGGGAGCCACAACGAGTGGAACGGATGCGTCTGCGGGAGCGACCCAAGCTGCCGCCGCTAAAAAGCCTGGGGATGCCACAGAGAAAGAAGATCCCAACAGCGAGAAAGCGTGGCGGAAGCGCTTCGCCGCGCAGCATGAGAAGATCGCCAAGGCACAAAAAGAGTTGGATATTCTCCAGCGCGAATTGGAAAAGTCTTCGGTGCAATACTACGCCGATCCAACAAAGGCGATGAAAGAGCAGAACAGCCGGGCCGAAGTCAATGACAAGACAGCCAGAATTGACGCCAAGAAAAACGAACTAGCGCAGCTCCGGCAGCAGTTGGATGATATGGAAGCGGAGTTGAGGAAAGCTGGGGGCGACCCGGGTTGGGCGCGGTAAAATAGTTTTTAGGTTTTAAGTTATAAGTTCTAAGTCTCAGGGGAGACTGGTGGCGTTCCATGTGGGGCCAGGCTTTTGTCATGCTTGGACGCTGGATCGCATTTCCCTTTTTTCCGCCGACTCAAAGGCGCTCGTGAAGCTATTTGTCCAGGGCTATTTGCTGAACGCGATGCTTCCCTTCTCCGCACACGCGGGCGCCGTTGTTCCCTGAACACACCGGAATTCGTGATAGAAACGAGAGAGATGGAACCTCTTCTCCTTGTAGAAGACAAAGCCGAACTGCGCGCCATGATGCGGAAAGCGTTGGAGCGCGCGGGATACTCCGTGGACGAAGCGCCGGACGGCACCGCCGCGATCCAAAAGGTGCGCGCGCGTCGGTATTTGTTGGTGATCACCGATTTGAAGATGCCGGGCGCGTCGGGGCTCGACGTTCTGCGCGAAACAAAGCAGGTGGATGCGGCCATTCCGGTACTTTTGCTGACGGCGTATGGCTCCGTGGAAGAAGCCGTTGCCGCAATGAAGGATGGGGCGTTCGATTTCCTGCAAAAACCCGTCGACTTGGATCATTTGAAGTTGCTGGTGAAGCGCGCTGCAGAACAACAAGAGCTTCAGCGCGAAAATTTGCTCCTGCGTGCCGAATACTCGGCACGCTACGGCTTTCCGCGCATTGTGGGGGAGCACGCTTCCATCAAGGAAGTGAGCCAACAAATCCAGAAAGTGGCGGCCACGGACGCGACTTGTCTGTTGCTGGGGGAAAGCGGCACAGGGAAGGAGTTGTTTGCGCTCGCGATTCATCATTTGTCGCCACGGCGCGAGCAGCCGTTTGTTGCGCTGAATTGCGCGGCGATTCCGGAAGGGCTCGTGGAAAACGAGCTGTTCGGGCACGAGAAGGGCGCCTTCACTGGAGCAGCAACACGCAAAGTGGGAAAAATGGATTTGGCGCATCGCGGGACGCTGTTCTTGGATGAAATTGGGGAGTTGCCCCTGGCGATTCAGGCGAAGCTGTTGCGCGTACTGGAGGAAAAGCGATTTGAACGCGTGGGCGGAACGCAATCGATTGACGTGGATGTGCGGATCGTCGTAGCCACGAACCGCGATTTGCGGAAGCAAGTACAAGAAAAATTGTTTCGCGACGATTTGTATTTCCGGATTTCCACGGTGCCGATGACGATTCCGCCGCTGCGCGAACGCGGGAACGATGTGATGCTGCTGGCGAATCATTTCCTGGAGCAGTTCAGCCGGGAGTTCAGCAAAGCTGGATTGGAAATCTCGGACGAGGCGCGTGAGCGATTGTTGCATTACCGCTGGCCGGGCAACGTGCGCGAATTGCAGAACACCATGGAGCGCGCGGTGATTCTGGCGGACGGGATGAGCATTCGCGCGGATGGTTTGCAACTTCCATCAATGAAGCCGGATATGGCAAAGTTGCCGGCGGGAATGCTGCCCGAGAAATTTAGTTGGGAAGGAACTCTGGAGCAAGTCACCAGCCGCGCGGCTGGACACGTGGAAAAAGCCCTGCTCGAAAATACCATGAGCGAGTGCAAGTGGAACAAGACGCGCGCAGCAGAAAAATTGGGCATCACGCCCAAGACGCTTCTTGCAAAACTGCGCGCCGCGGGGCTGGAGGAGTGAGGCCGTTTACCGTTTACCGTTCGCCGTTTGCAGTTTGCCGTTCAGCAACTCCGAGACTCCAGCGCGCCGGGGTTTAGGTTTACCCTGCTAAACGCGAACCGCAGTGTGCAAAGCGACAGTGCGCATTGTCCATTCGCGAAAGTCGACAGATTGATAGCCGACAGAGCGCAGGAGTGCGGCAAGCTCAGGCGGACGGAAGAAGCGAGCAACGGATTTCGGCAGATACGTGTAGGCCGATTGATGCCGGGAGATGAGCCACCCGATTCGCGGCAGAACTCTTGTAAAGTACCACCGGTATAAAGTTCCCAAGAATCCTTCCGGCGGTTCCGCAAATTCCAGGATCGCAATGGTTCCACCAGGCTTAAGGACGCGGTAAATCTCACGCAGTCCGGCTTCGTAGTTTGCGAGGTTGCGGAAACCAAAAGCGCTGGTCACTAAGTCAAAAGAAGCATCCGCGAAAGGCAGGCGCAGAGCGTCCGCCTCGAAAAATGACATGCGCGTCGCGGGGCCGACACTGTCGGCTGCCGACTCGTCCGTACTCTTGGCCCTCGCGCGGACGAGCATAGTGTGGGCAAAGTCTGCGCCAATTATGCAGGCTCTTCCTGATCGGGCGAGGGCAAACGCGAGATCGCCGGTCCCGCAGCACAGATCAAGGACCAAAGCATCCTGGCGCTCCAGGATTGGCCGAAGATGTTTCGCGGCGCGCGCACGCCAGAGACGATCCAACTCGAACGACAGAAGGTGGTTCAGCAGATCGTAGCGCGGCGCGATTTGTGTGAACATCTCGCGGACTTTTCTGGAGGCTTCCGCTTCGGTTGTAGCACCTTCCGGCCGGGTTCCCTTCACCGGCGAGTTAATCTCACTCATTTCGAGGCACCGAGACGCTCGCTTGCCGCAGCGATTAGACGAGGAGTGAAATGGAGAACGCGCTCGACGGCATCAGCGGGGACTCTGTCATACGTACGCGCTTGGCCTATGCGTGGAGACAGAACGAAGCGCAAAACGCCGCCGCGAGCCTTTTTGTCTGAGCGCATGGCCTTCACCAAAGTTGGAGGAGAAACGCCCGGCCAAGGCGGCAACGGGCCGAGCCGGGAAACCAGAGACACAATGCGCGCAACGTCTTCCGCGCGAGTGAGACCAACCTCGTGCCCCAGGAAAGCCGCGGCCATCATGCCCCACGCGACAGCTTCGCCATGCTGATAACGACAATAATGCGTAACGCTTTCGAGAGCGTGCGCAAAAGTGTGGCCGAAATTCAGCATCTCGCGCAAACCGGATTCGCGCTCATCGCGGCTGACGACGCGCGCCTTGATCTGCACATTGCGCGGGATGAGCGAAGCAAGCGCGTCTCGGTCGCGCCGCAGGACCTTGTCAAAATCCCTTTCTAGCTGCGCAAACATCGGCGCATCCGCAATCACGGCGTGCTTGATGACTTCCGCGAGGCCGCCGCGGAATTCACGGTCAGCAAGAGTGCGCAGCAAGTCAGGATCAGCTATCACCAAACGCGGCGGGTAGAATGCTCCAACGAGATTCTTGCCTTCGGGAAGATTCACACCGGTTTTTCCGCCGATGGAGCTGTCCACCTGTGCGACCAAAGTCGTAGGAATATGGACGAGAGCTACACCGCGCAAGTAAGAAGCGGCCGCAAAGCCGGCAACATCGCCGACAACACCGCCGCCAACCGCGATAAGCAGCGACTTGCGATCTGCCCCGGCGCGGCATAGAGAGCGCGCAATTTGCTCCACACTGCCCAGATGCTTCGCCGACTCCGCATCGTTGAAAAGATGCACGCCATTTCGGTTCGAAAACCGCAAGCCGCGCTCAATTTTGCCAACGGCGCGCCAAACCTTGGGTGAAGAGACAATATGAACGCTGGAAAAATGCCCAAGGGCCGCTATTTCACGCGCCGCGCGGCCAATGGCGCCCGGACCGGCAACAACGGAGTAAGGACCGGCGGAAGATTGCACTCGAATGCGTGTGATTTTCATGCGCGACAGGTTTTCAATGTAACACACGCTTCGCCAAGCCCATACCCAGGCGCCTACAAGACCCTCCTTCTTATGCACGTATTTTCTTCGTGCTACCATAATTGGGCGATTTGAGCGCAATTCCCCACCATGACTACCTCCCACAAAATCCATCATGCCGATTACGCCGTCGTGGGCAGCGGAATTGCAGGTTTGCGCGCCGCGATCGAGCTGAGCGAGGCGGGAAGCGTACTGGTGCTGGCGAAGTCGAATTTGAGTGACTCGGCGACCGCCTGGGCACAAGGCGGCATCGCCGTGGCTCTCTCCGACGAAGACGAAATCGGTTTGCATGAGCAGGACACCATCAACGCAGGGGACGGCTTGTGCCGCGCCGAAGCGGTAGCCTTGCTGGTGGAGGAGGGTCCGAAGTACATCACGCAGCTCATCGAATGGGGCACGGAATTTGACCGCGCCGGCACCAAGCTCGCGTTTACTCGCGAGGCGGCGCACAGCCGATCGCGCATCCTGCACGCGTATGGAGATTCAACCGGCCGTGAAATCAGCCGGGCGCTACTGGCGCGGGCGCACTCGATTCCTTTCCTGCACCTGCGCGCGCACGCTTTCACTACGGAATTGATTGTCGAACGCGGCCGAGTCGCCGGCCTAAAGTTCATCGACGAAACCGACGGAACGTCTCACGAACTGCGGGCGGGCGCGGTGTTGCTCGCTACCGGCGGTTTGGGGCAAATCTACCGCGAGACCACCAATCCTGATGTTGCTACCGGCGATGGAATGGCCATTGCGTACGAGGCGGGATCGGTCTTATCCGACATGGAGTTCATGCAATTTCATCCGACAGCGCTAGCTGTTCAGGGCGCGCCACGATTTCTACTCTCCGAAGCG
>Ga0307472_100000741_pt1 | contig 11935 bp, 9 predicted proteins | sample atmos_gasesAM5C__2_FD_204582 | JGI IMG/M metagenome (GOLD analysis project Ga0307472, IMG submission 204582) | Hardwood forest soil microbial communities from Morgan-Monroe State Forest, Indiana, United States - atmos_gasesAM5C_05 | ecosystem: Environmental > Terrestrial > Soil > Temperate... | reverse complement strand
GCTGCAGACCACTGCAAAGAACGGCGGGCTGGTGTGTATGCACGCCGAGAACGGCAGCGCAATCGACGTGATCGTGCAGCAGGCCCTTGCCGAGGGAAAAAAAGCGCCCAAATATCACGCTCTCACCCGGCCCACAACTGCGGAAGCCGAAGCGACCGCTCGCGCCATCGCCCTGGCCGAGATGGCTGGGGCTCCGGTTTACATCGTGCATTTGAGCTGCAATGATGCTCTCGAAAAAGTGCGCGAGGCGCGCGATCGTGGCCTTCCGGTCTATGCGGAGACTTGTCCGCAGTATTTGTATCTCTCCATCGAGAATTTCGACGTTCCGGGCTTTGAGGGCGCGAAGTATGTTTTCACGCCCCCGCTGCGGGAGAAGTGGCATCAGGAAAAACTCTGGACGGGCTTGAAGCGCGATCACTTGCAGGTTGTTTCCACGGATCATTGCCCGTTCTGTTTCAAAGAGCAGAAAGAACTTGGGAAGGATGACTTCACGAAGATTCCCAACGGCGGCCCGGGTATTGAGCATCGCATGAGCCTGATTTATTCGGGCGGCGTCGCTCACGGCCGTTTCAGCGTGAACCGGTTCGTCGAGCTGGTTTCCACGACCCCCGCCAAGCTGTTTGGCCTGTATCCACGAAAGGGAACAATAGCAGTCGGAAGCGACGCTGATCTGGTAGTCTTTGATCCAAATCGCAAACACACCATAAGTGCCAAAACTCACCATATGCGCGTGGATTATTCGATGTTCGAAGGAATCCAGGTCATGGGTATGCCGGATACTGTCCTTTCGCGAGGGCGTGTGGTGGTTGACGGGAACAAGTTTCTAGGCCGTGCAGGGCAGGGAGAGTTTCTTAAGAGATCGAGCTACTCACAGGTAAATGACTAGCCGGTATTGTTTTTGAGCAGGACTGGGGAGCGCACGAGTTTTACGCATGCCGAGTGAGTCAGCGATATCTTTGTCACGCGGAGCGGCATGGGGACTGCGAGGAGCCTGCTTGCACGACGTCGTCGGCAGTTCTTCGGATATGTCTTGACACCAATGATCTCTTACCTGAAGACTTCATGCACATTCCCACGAAAATAGTTCTGTAATCACCACTCAGGGTTTACAATCAGGCGCGCAATTTTCCAAAAGCAAGCCCACTTTTACCGAACTGCTGCTGGAAGGATTTTGCCTAAAGTGAACGCTCCACTCGCGAGTGCTCCGCCTATTCGCACGGTGGATGTAATCCGCAAGAAACGGGATGGGGTTGAGCTTTCGCGCGCGGAAATCGAATATTTAGTTCGCGGCTACACCAGCGGCGAAATTCCTGATTATCAGGCAGCGGCGTGGCTGATGTCAGCGGTCATCAGGGGGCTCACGCGGCTGGAAACCGCAGCTCTCACCGACGCCATGTTGCGCTCCGGCGAGGTGCTCGACCTTTCTGAATTTTCTGCTAAGAAGATCGACAAGCACTCTACCGGCGGTGTGGGTGACAAGACCTCTCTCGTGCTGGCGCCGGTTGCAGCGGCGGGTGGGCTAATCGTCCCGATGATCAGTGGACGCGGCCTCGGCCACACCGGTGGCACACTCGACAAGCTCGAATCGATTCCAGGCTTCAATGTAAATCTCCCGATTCCCGAGTTCCGCCGTGTGTTGCGCACCTGCGGCTGCTCGATGATCGGTCAGACGGCTGAGATCGCTCCAGCTGACCGAAAACTCTACGCGTTGCGCGACGTCACCGGCACCGTTGAAAGTCCTTATCTGATTTGCGCTTCCATTATGAGCAAGAAGCTGGCGGAAGGAATCGACGGACTTGTGCTCGACGTGAAAACTGGTTCGGGCGCGTTTATGAAAGAGGAAGAGGACGCGGCCTTTCTCGCGGAACTGATGGTCGAGACCGGCGAGCGCATGGGAAAGCGAGTCACTGCGCTGATCACCGATATGGATCAGCCGCTGGGACTTCTGGTGGGAAACTCTCTTGAAGTTGCCGAGGTGGTTGATGTGCTGCGCGGCGCCGGGCCGCAAGATTTACGAGACCTCTGTCTGGAATTAGCAGGATGGATGTTTTTGCTTGGCGGCGCAACCGCCACCGTCGCACAGGGCAGACAGATGGCGGAGCAGATCATCCGATCCGGAAAGGCGCTCGAAAAGTTCGGGCAGATGGTGGCGCTGCAAGGCGGCGATAGCAGCGTAATCGACGATCCGCGCCGTCTGCCGCAAGCGGAGCACAAGCTCGACGTGCTCAGTTCGCGATCTGGCTGCGTGACGAAGATCGATTGCGAAGCCATCGGCGTCGCTTGTGTAGTCCTTGGTGGCGGCCGAGAGAGAAAGGAAGATTCCGTAGATCCATCGGTCGGCCTCGCTTTGCATAAGAAAGTTGGCGATAGCGTCGCCGTGGGAGAGCCGCTGTGTACCGTCCACTACAATTCTGAAGCTCGCGCGACACGAACCAAAACATTGATCGAAGCAAGTTATCAGATCGGGGACGCGGCTCCTCCCAAAAGACCTCTGATCCATCGCGTGATTGGAAAATCTGGAGAAAAAAACTGAATGGCCCGCTTTACTGGCATTCTCGGTCTTTTGACGATGCTCGGCCTCGCATTTGCCTTCTCGACCAACCGGCGTGCGATTCGCGTTAAGACTGTCGCCTGGGGATTGGGCCTGCAAGTGGCCTTTGCCATTTTTGTGCTGAAAGCAGACGTCGGCCGACGCACGTTCCAAAAGGCGGGCGATGCCGTGAATCGCTTGCTGAGTTACGCTTTTGCAGGATCATCGTTCGTTTTCGGCGATCTGGGCAAACAAGGCTCGCATCTCGGTTTCTATTTCGCGTTTCAAGTTTTGCCGACGGTCATTTTCATCGCTGCTTTCTTTGCCGTGCTCTACCACTATGGCGTGATGCAGTTCATCATCAAGCAAGTCGCGCGAGTGATGACTCGCTTCATGGGCGCCAGTGGCGCGGAGTCGCTGAATGTAGCCGCCAGCATTTTCATGGGACAGACGGAGGCGCCGCTGACCATCCGTCCCTTTCTGCCGGACCTGACTCGCTCCGAACTAATGACCGTGATGACCAGCGGCATGGCGCACGTTTCCGGCGGAATAATGGCCGCTTACATCGCGTTTGGCATTGAGCCTAAGCACCTGCTGAGCGCCGTCATCATGACTGCGCCCGGCACCATTCTCATGTCCAAGATGCTCGTGCCCGAAACCGAAAAGCCGAAAACCGCTGGCCGGGTCGTATTGAGTGAGGAAGAAGTTGAAACAGAAAAGCACGAAAATGTGCTCGGCGCGATCGCGCGGGGCACAACCGATGGATTAAACCTGGCGCTGAACATCGCGGCAATGCTGATTTCTTTCCTGGCTCTGATCGCGCTCTCGAACGGCATTCTGGGCGGGATTCACAACGGGCTTACGTATCTTCATTTCCCGTGGTTCCCCTCCAGTTTGGAGCGAATCTTCGGTACGCTGTTCGCACCGATTGCGTGGGTAATTGGCATTCCCTGGCACGATTGCCCGATAATCGGCAACCTGCTTGGCACACGCATGGTGCTAAACGAGCTGGTGGCGTTCTCGTTGCTCGGACCTCAAAAAGCGGCCCTCGATCCCCGCTCGTTCACCATTGCCACATTCGCGCTCTGCGGATTCGCGAACTTGAGCTCGATCGGAATTCAAATCGGCGGGATCGGTGCGCTCGCACCTAATAAAAAAGGCGAACTGGCCCGGCTTGGCGTACGCGCGATGTTGGCTGGAACGATGGCTAACCTGATGTCCGCTTCAATCGCGGGAATGCTGATCTGATCGAGCAAATAGTCACAGCCGGTCCCCTAAGCAGACTGCAGAACCTCGTAGTGCGTGACGTGCGGCTCGAGTTCCAAAAGAAATTTCTTGTCTTCGGGATAGTAGACGGCTTTCTCATATTCCGGTCCGGCAAAGGATTTAATTGCATCCCATGAATCCCAGAGCGAGATTAGGGTGAACTCGGCCTTGCCTTCGTAAACGCGTCGCAGAACCCAAACGCCACGATTACCGGGGATTGAGGCATAATCCTTCAATCCGGTGGCTTGCAGATATTCGAAGTAAGTATCCTGGTCAGATTCACGAGTTCGGCCTCGCCAGATGCGGGCAATCATCACGGGATGTAGCTCCTAGCTAGTTCACAAATATGGGCCACGGATTTGCGCGGATGAGCACGGATTTTAGCAGCTTCTCAAAAACAGGTCGTTCTCAGGATTGTGGACCTACCGGTTCCTTGTGTCACCGCTACGCGGAGTGAATCGTTATACTCAATTGAGGGGAGAACTTTATGCCGATCTGCGAGCTTCTATTGAATGAATTTGATGAAGAGATGAAAAAGACGCGCACGATCCTGGAACGGGTTCCTGAGGATAAACCAGATTTTGCGCCGCATCCCAAATCCATGGTGCTAGGCAAGCTGGCGCCGCACGTGGCCGAACTGGCCGGGTTTGGCGCCACTATATTGACTACGCCCGAGTTGGATTTCTCCAACGCCGGCAACCGCCCACGCCCACCGTTCGAGTCGACGGGATTGCTGAAGGCATTTGACGAAAACGTTGCCAAAGCCCGGATCGCCCTGCAAAGCATGAAAGAGGACGCCTGGACCCAGCCTTGGAAGTTAAGTCTCCAGGGAAAGCCGATCTTCAGTGGATCGCGGTTTTTGGCGTATCGGCAGATGTTCCTGAATCATCTAGTCCATCACCGCGCCCAGCTCGGTGTGTACTTGCGGCTGAATGAGAAGCCGTTGCCGGCGACCTATGGCCCTTCGGCTGACGATAGGATGGGATTCTGAACGCTGCGCTTACCAAATCAGTTTAACGGGATACTTCTCGAAGATAGGGTCGGAGGTGATCAGCGAAAGGTTCTCTTCCAAGCTTTGCGCAATAATCACTCGGTCGAAGGGATCTCGGTGATGCATTGGCAAACGCTCGATCTTTAAGACATGATCGAGGCTTATCGGTAAGGTCTCGATCCTGTTCTGTGCCAGCTTTTTCACAAGGTAAGGACCAGCAGGCAACGGCAGATCCAGTTTCCCGATTTGTACCTTAATCAGAATCTCCCAAATACTTGCTACACTGAGCCAAAGGTCGCTGGGGCCGCTAAAAAGCTCCTGCGCTCGACGGGACAGCCTCTTGTCTCCCGTGATTGCCCACAGAAAAGTGTGGGTGTCGAGCAGCGCCTTCATTTGTAGAATAGGTCCTCAATCTCCCTCGGTAGCGGATCATTGAAGTCATCGGGGACAACAAACTCGCCCTTGGAAGCACCCAAAATCCTTTTCTTTGACTTCCCGCTTATCGGCACAAGCTTGGCGACCGGAGTGCCGGCTTTAGCGATAACGACTTCTTCCCCCATTGCCACGCGCTCGAGGAGGCGAGAGAGGTGGGTTTTTGCCTGATGGATGTTAACTTCCATACTAGTGCATATTAGACTAAGTTCTTAGCTAAGTCAAGAGCGAAGAGTTCAACCGAAGGGCCAGGATGACAGGGGCGTTTCCTCCGCAAAACTGCGTCACATCCGCAGTTCGCGATAGTTTAGTGCTCTTAGGCCCAGGAACCAAGCTGAATCTCCCAACTCCTCTTCAATCCTCAGTAATTGGTTGTATTTCGCGATGCGATCCGTGCGTGATGCTGAGCCGGTTTTGATCTGGCCGGCACCGGTCGCGACGGCGAGGTCGGCGATGAATGTGTCTTCGGTTTCGCCGGAACGGTGCGAGATGACTGACGTGTAGCCGTTGCGGCGGGCGAGATCGATAGCGTCGAGGGTTTCGCTGACGGTGCCGATCTGGTTGACTTTGATCAGAATCGAATTGGCGATATTGCGATTGATTCCTTCTTGCAGGCGCTGGACATTGGTGACGAACAGATCGTCTCCTACGAGTTGAAGTTTGCCGCCCAGTTCTTTGGTTAGACTTGCCCAGCCATTCCAATCATCTTCGGCGAGGCCGTCTTCAAGAGAAACAATCGGATAATCGTTCACCCATTTTGCCCAGAAGCGGACCATGTCTTCGGGGCTTTTGGCTGATTTATCGGATTTCTTGAAGACGTATTTGCCATCCTGATAGAACTCGCTCGCGGCGGGATCAAGCGCGATGGCAATTTCTTCTCCCGGCTTGTAGCCCGCCTGCTGGATGGCTTCAAGTACTACTTCAATGGCTTCGACGTTTGACTTGACCGAAGGCGCGAAGCCGCCCTCATCGCCAACGGAGGTGTTGTAGCCACGCTTTTTCAGAACGCCCTTTAAAGTATGAAACACTTCGACTCCCCAGCGCAGAGCTTCGGAAAGTGATTGGGCGCCGACGGGCATGACCATGAATTCCTGGAAATCGACGTTGTTATCCGCGTGCGCTCCGCCGTTGAGGATGTTCATCATTGGAACCGGTAAAACGTTTGCGGCTGTGCCACCGAGATATCGATAGAGAGGAAGCTCGAAGCAGTTTGCCGCGGCGCGAGCCGCCGCCATGGATACAGCCAGAATCGCGTTTGCGCCCAGGCGGCTTTTGTTTTCTGTGCCATCTAGCTCGATCATTTTCTGATCGAGGACGCGCTGACCGGCTGCGTCGAAGTTGCCAAGAGCGTCGGCAATTTCGCCGTTCACGTTCTCGACGGCTTTGAGCACGCCTTTTCCGAGATAGCGGTTATTGTCGCCATCGCGCAGTTCTACCGCTTCGTGCTCTCCTGTCGATGCGCCGCTGGGAACAATGGCGCGGCCTTTTGAGCCGTTGGCCAGTGTAACTTCAGCTTCAACCGTGGGATTGCCGCGCGAGTCGAGGACCTCGCGGGCATGAATATCAGAAATATTAGTCATGGGATGATGCCTTGCCTCGCTGGAATAAGTGGTCTTGAAATCGTCATCTATTCTGATCCTTGAAACCGGATCATTGGGATCAAAAGTAAGGCGGCGGCCGGTAAGCTCACCGATGCCGCTATAGGTTCTCGACATTGGCGGCGATTATAAATCAGGAGTGAAAGCAGCCTTGGAGCTGGAGGGCCTCGCGTTGTCACAAATATGAGGAACCTATCAGCCATCGCCGGAGAGACTGGTTGTGGACCCTAGTACCTCGTGTGTCAGGCATGGCTTCACAGACTGCGGAAACTCTCTCGTTTCGAGACTTGTGCCCACAGATGTTGAAGCCGGTACTTGTTTCAAACGGCTGACGCGGCGCTGAAGGGCCACCCTTCCACACGAATCCTGCTTCGCGGCTAATGCTCAGCTATTTTTCCGCGCAGCTTTTCCTCGCGCTCGGACGTATCTGCTGTGGTTCCGTTTTTCTTTCTTAGATTGTCGCAGGCTCATCGCTGCTTTAGAGTCGCTTAAATGTGCAGGATAACACCGAAATTATTAGGGCTGGCTGGCAAAGTTCGCAGAGAACGACTTCAGGAGGCACGATGAAGAGAGTGATGCTTACGATGATGTTGTTGGCTTCAGTTGCAGTGGCGCAGACTTTGCCTGCGGGCACAGCTCTGAAAGTAAAGCTGGAAAACAATCTCACAACTTTTTCGAACAAGGCAGGGGATCCGTTTTCGGGGCGGGTAACCGAGGCTGTCACGCTTGCTGGCAAGACGGTGATTCCCATTGGAACGACTGTGCAGGGCCGGGTAACAAAAATCACCGAGCCGCGGCGAATCGCGGGGAAGCCGACAATCGGGATGTTTCCCGAAACTATCGTTTTGCCCAATGGTGAGCGCTACATGCTGAATGCGGCGGTAGTGGATACGAATCTGCGGAACGGAACTGATGTCAATACCGAAGGACAGTTCAAGGGCGCAGGACATGATGGCAAAGATTTGAGCGAGATTGGATTTGGAAGCGGCGGCGGAATGCTCGTTGGCGGATTGATTGGTGGAGGAAAAGGCTTGCTGATCGGCGGAACGATAGGTGCTACGGCGACTGTCGCTCATTGGCTCGGAAAGAGAAGATCGGCGATGCTTCCGGCCGGGACAGAATTAACTATGGAACTCAGTCGTCCGTTAGCCATGACGGCGGCGAGTGGGGGACAGTAGGAAATCGGCTGCGAGTTTGTCTTGACGCTCGCAGTTTTCAGTTCTGAGCGTTTTCGAGGCCGAAGCCCAGCTTCGGCCTTTTCTTTGCGTGCTAATCGCAAGTCAGGCTACTATCTAGGGTTCCTGATGATTCGGTACTTCCGACTTTCTCCTTCACTCCGCCCTCCGTTACGAATCGGCCTTCTGCTTGATACTGCGAAGGTTTCGGCCTTTTGCGCCCGAGTCATCGAGGATATACAGTGTTCCAACTTCGCAAGAATAGAATTAGTGGCCTTTCGCAAGTCACCGGCAAAACCTGTTGTTCCGAATCCGTCCGCGTCTCTGGCCAGCAAGCTGGCGCGGCGTTTGCTTGATCCCAAGTTCAGAAAGCACATTCTTTATAATGCCTATCTTCAGCTCGACCGACGGAAGAAGCCGGCCAATCATCCGCTCGATCCGGTGGACTGCTCTGCGCAGCTCGCGGGTATCGATAGCATTGAGGTTGAGCCCATAGGGAAAAACTTCATTCAACGTTTTCCAGACGACGCTCTGGAAAAGCTCCGCTCTAAGAATCTTGACGTCTTGTTGCGGTTTGGCTTCAACATTCTTCATGGTGGCGTTCTGCAAGCTGCACGTTTTGGCGTGTGGTCGTACCATCATGGCGACAACGACTTCTATCGAGGAGGTCCATCTCACTTTTGGGAACTGGTTGAGGGATCTTCTCTTTCTGGGGTAATTCTCCAGGTCCTGACGGAAGAACTGGATGGTGGCCTGGTCTTATGTAAATCACTGTTCGCCACCCAAGAGACCCTCAGTATTTCGAAAAACCGTTTCAGTCCTTATTGGGGAGCGGCTGACTTGATAATCCGTAAGCTGAATGAGTTGCATCAGTTTGGTTGGGATTACGTGCGGCAGAAGGCGCTCCCGCCTGCCCCTTATATGGGCAAGCGGAGGATTTATCGGAGTCCGACCAACTCGGACATGATTCGCTGGCTGGGTCCCATCCTTTGGAAGAAGGCGGTCAAGTATCCGTTCCGGAAAAAGGCGGTGGACCACTGGCGGATCGGCATTCGCCAGGGCGCGAAACCACTATTCGATGCCGATTCCGACGAGGCGGGGTTCCGCTGGATCGAGCCGTCGAAGGGGCATTTCTGGGCCGATCCTTTCGGCATTGAACACCAGGGCAAGTACTGGATATTTTTCGAGGAGTACTCCTACGCAGAGTCGCGCGGATGGATTTCATGTTCCGAAATTTCTCCCGATGGAACGCTGATTTCTCCAGCACGATGTCTCGACAACCCGGATCATCACTACTCATATCCGCTCGTTTTTCGACGTGGGACTGAGCTTTTTATGATCCCGGAAGCATTTGACTCCGGCTCGGTAGACCTCTACAGGTGCGAGGAATTCCCGCACCACTGGACAAAACAAACGACTCTTTTGGAGGGCAGGTTCGTCGATACCACCGTCTGGCAGGATCAGGGACTTTGGTGGCTAATGACAACGAGTGCTGAGCCCGACCCGCGTGCCGCCTGTTTACTTCTTTTCTATTCGGAATCTCTCGACGGTTCATGGCATTTTCACCCTGCCAATCCGATCTCGACTGACGTTCGCAACAACCGCGGGGCTGGAAGGGTTTTCGCGGCGAACAACCGTCTGATCCGGCCAAGCCAGAATTGCTGCCCGGTCTACGGTTCCAGCTTTTCTTTGAACGAAATCACTGAGCTTTCGAAAACGCAATACCAAGAACGGCCGTGTAGGATGGTCATGCCTTGGGACAGGCTCGCGGGTGTCCACACCTATAACTTCGTCGGGAATATCGAATTCATTGACGGCAAGATTGTGACTCCCTTGAAGCGCTTGCTGCCCCGGGCGATCCGGAAGAATCCACCATCCACCGGAGCCGACAATGTTGAATGAAGGCGGCTGAACGTCTCAACGCCCCAAGGCCATCAAATTCTCTTCACTTAGAAGTTGCAACTCCATCCATCCCTCCACGGGAAGGGCATCCACGGGAAGACCGTTGTGCCAAATGCTGAAGCGGAGGCGCAGCCTGGTTGCGACCGGGCTGGAGACTCTGGCGGAAATGTTGTGGTTGGACGAAGCCACAGGTGTAGCCAACAACCACGCCAGCGGTAGTTTGAATTCGAAACTGCGGGCAAGGGCCGTTGTCGCTTCAGCCGATGGCGAGCCTGAAGCAGCGAGAGGGCTTTCCTCCTCGTGGGCACTTACCTTCCAAGAGGCAATCTTGCGGGATGTGATCCCACCGTGAAGCCGCAAAGTCCGGCGCGGGCGCTGCGCGTCGGCAGCCCAGGATTCGAAGTTGACGACGAGTTCAAAATCCATTTCCGGGATTTTGCCGCCGATGAAATCCAGCCTACCGTAGACGTTGCTTTCATCGATGCCTGCGTACACCGAGTCCATCAGGAATTGCTTGCCGTGCATGGCCCCGGCACGGCGATCGGCGGTGTAAACCGCTGCGCCAATCCATTCGAAGTACCGGACCGTGTCTCCGGTAATACGCGGATGTACGTACGCCGTTTGCGGAACGAATGATGGGCGAGCTGTTCCCCCAATGATTGGCTGCGCGAGGTAATCGGGCGGACGCGAGCCGAGCGCCTGATAGACGTTCGAGAGGTGCTTGCGGTAGAGCTCGTCGAATTCACGATCATTGGCTGAATGGTGCTCAGGGCCGTACCACCAGTTCCAGTCGCTACCTTCCGCAATAAGAATTTCTTCGAAAGCGAGCTTGCGCTGGGCTTCGCTGGCGCGCGCGGCATTTTGCGAATAAAACTCGCGCGCATGATAGAGGTAATCCCAGGAGCGATTGTCTTCGGGAGCGCCGATCCAGACGTTGAAGTTGGCGTTGATCCACGAGCCAGGGACAAGGGATGTGAGGTTCGCAAAATTCTTGTGGCGCGAAATAGCTTCGGAGATGGCGACGGCTTCGACGCTGGGATCGCGCTGCAGCGCATCGTAGAAGCGGCGAAGGAATTCGCGGCCGGATCTTGGGTAATATTCCCAGGCGTTTTCGCCGTCAAGAATGATTGACACGACGGCGTCTTGACCTCGGTCAAGAACTGGTTGCGCAGCTTGTCTAATGTTGTAGATCAAGTGATTGGCAGCGTCCTGCGGAGGCATGCCGGAATAGACAAAGCCGACCAGGTCGGAGATAGTGTGGTCGCGGAAGACCAGATCCATTTCCGTCTGGCCTTTTTCATAACGGTGAATTGTATAGAGATTCTCTGCAGCTTCGCGGGGCAGGCCGCCTTCCACGTCACGTGAGAAGTTCGCTCCGATTCCGCGGCCGAGAACACCTTCATCAGTGGCCATCCACTTCACGCCGAGGCTGTGTGCAATTGAGAGGACTTCTTCGGAGACACTGCCTTCGGAAGGCCAAACGCCTTTGGGCCGAATACCAAACACTTTTTCGTGAAGATCGAGGCCGCGCTGGAGCTGCTCGCGAGCATCTTCTGGATGGCGAAAGCGATTTTGTGGAAGCGGCAGGCCGGGGGTTGACACTGCGCCCTGATTGGTGTCGCAGACGAGCGGAAGAATTGGGTGGTAGAAAGCCGAGGTTGAGATTTCGATTGCACCGCGCCGGGCGGCTTCGGCGTGAGCCGGAAGTACTTTGGCGAGCAGTTCGCTTTCGCGAGTGATAACAAAGCGCTGATCATCGAGCGAATAATTTCGCGCTTTTTGGATCAGCGCGGCGATTTCGGGATCCTGAAGGAAGAACTCGTCAAGCCAGGCGATCTGCGAGAGCACCTGGAGATCAGTGAAATCCTGTGGCTGAAAATATTTTTCGGCACGGTCAGGAGACTCGCCGGAAATGCGGAAACGCTCCCACAATTCGCGGTACCGCGGGTAACGACCAATCATGTTGACCGGGTTTGCCTGAAAGAGGTATTGCAGGGCAAATCGACGCTCGTCCGGGGTAAGGTCTTTGGCGGACTTGGCT
>Ga0307472_100000740_pt1 | contig 11937 bp, 8 predicted proteins | sample atmos_gasesAM5C__2_FD_204582 | JGI IMG/M metagenome (GOLD analysis project Ga0307472, IMG submission 204582) | Hardwood forest soil microbial communities from Morgan-Monroe State Forest, Indiana, United States - atmos_gasesAM5C_05 | ecosystem: Environmental > Terrestrial > Soil > Temperate... | reverse complement strand
ACTGAGTAGCGAAGCAGTAGAACAGCCCGTCCCCGCCGGTACCGCGGAGATCGCTCTGGCTGCAGCCGCCATCGGGCCCGCGCGAGGGATGCGATGAATTCCACGACCGCGACGCGACATCATCGCGCAAGCCTTTGCGGTCGATATGGCCCACCATGGCCGCGCCTTGGGTGCTGCTCGTCCAGTTGCGGCAGGTGCGATCCTCGGCGGGCGGGAACGCGCGGCCCTCCGGGGTCGAGCCGGTCAACACGTCGTGACGATTCGGCGCGAAGCCCACGCCCGGAATGATCTGGCCGCGCTCGCTCAACGACGTGTCGAAGCCCAGTTTATTGTTGTCGCTGTGCAGATCGTCGACACTGGCCGCGATGATCTGGCCTTTGAAATTCTGCCACGGGCCGTTGCCGATGCGGTCGCGCGCATTGACGGCCGGCTTACCGGCGGCCTCCTGGGTACTCAGATAGGCGCGCCAGGTTTTCCCTCCGGCGCCGTGACGCTGCGCCAGCGTCTGGCAATACTGGTCGGCGCCTTCGATGCCGCCCAGATCGGCGCCCTTGCCGGGCCCGGCGCCGGTGACGAAGAACGTCATATTGGGCGCTTGCGGCAATTGTGGTGGCGCCGCCGGCTGCTGCTGTGCATTGACGCCCGACGTTACACCCAGTGCCAGCGCCGCAATAATAAATGCCTTCGACTTGCTCATTTCAGTCGCCTCCCTTGGGATGATTGATACTGTCGCTGAATTCCCACCTCCTGCTCCTTCAGGCATAAGAACAAGTGTTGCATCCGGCTTATTCCGTCAACGTGTAAGGGACGTAGCACGGTGAGGGGCGGGCCAATTGACCGATGTCGGGTCATGAGCGTCGGTCCGGTCCACCGCTGTGAAGGTTTTCGGATGCCGGCCCAACGGCTGACGGTGCCGCGTACGCCGAGGGCCGGCGTTCGAAAACCTCCAAGGGAGGAAACCGCGGGAATGGATACGTGGTTGGTTGCTCACGCGCTATGGGGATTTGATTGCCGCGGATGACGGGCCCGAGGGAAGGTGAGATCACCAGCGCACTGCCCGACGGCAATTGGGCTCATGAGTAAGAGGCTGCCTGCGTTGACCGATGAAGATTGTTGCGCGATTTGAGCGGACAGTTGGATCTTCGATCGAGCGCCGTCACTGCCGGCTGAGAACCGGCTAAGGAAACCGACGAATTTGCGGCTCGTGGGTCGGGCGTTGTCATGAGGTGTCGATCCTGATCGTGATCATTGGACCGTTCGGCCGATGCCGGGGCGCCGAGCCGCGCGCAAAGGTCTCGATGATGATCATGCGGCTTCCGCAGTGTGGATCTTGCTGCGACCGACCCACGCGGCGACGTCTACAAATCGCAATGCGCTACAGCGACGAAAAGCCGCGACCCTCGGCCACCAGCCGCGCGAGCAGCGGGGCCGGCCGATGCCCCTCATCGCCGGTCTGCGCGGCAAAAGTCGCGAGCCGGTCGCGCACATGGTCCAGGCCAAGATTGTCGGCGTAATGCATCGGGCCGCCGCGCCACACTGGAAAACCGTAGCCGTGGACCCAGATGACGTCGATGTCGCCCGGCCGGCGCGCGACACCCTCGTCCAGGATCCGCGCAGCTTCATTGATCATCGGAAACAGCAGACGCTCGACAATCTCGTTGCCGTCGACCGGGCGGCGCTTGAGGCCAAGCCTCGCTGAGGTCTCGACGATCAGCCGCTCGACCTCGGCGTCGGGCTTCGGCGTACGCGAGCCGGGCTCGTAGAGGTAGAATCCCTTTGCGGTCTTCTGGCCGAAGCGGCCGAGCTCGCACAGCCGGTCGGCGATCTCGGCGCGCAGGCCTTGCGCCTTGCGCATGCGCCAGCCGATGTCAATGCCGGCGAGATCGCTCGCCGCGAACGGTCCCATGGGAAAGCCGAAGCGCGTCATCGCGGCGTCGACGTCCTGCGGCAGCGCGCCTTCGAGCAGGACGCGCTCGGCCTCGACCGAGCGCCGGCGCAGCATGCGGTTGCCGACGAAGCCGTGGCAGACGCCGACCACCACCGGCACCTTGCCGATCTTGCTGCCGATCGCGATCGCGGTCGCCAGCACGTCGGGTGCGGTCGCCGCGCCGCGCACCACCTCGACCAGGCGCATGACGTTCGCCGGGCTGAAGAAGTGCAGACCGACAACGCAGGACGGCCGCTGCGTTCCCCGCGCGATGGCGTCGACGTCGAGGTAGGACGTGTTGGTGGCGAGAACGGCGTCGGGTTTGGCCAGGCGATCGAGATCGACGAAGACTTGTTGCTTCACCGCCATGTCCTCGAATACCGCCTCGATCACGAGATCGGCGCCGCCGACCGTCGCGATGTCGGTCTCGCCCGCGATCAGGGCGATCCTGCTCTCCATATCCGCCGGCGAGAGGCCGCCGCGCGATGCGCTCGCCTTGTACGTCTTGGCGATGCCGTCGAGGCCGCGCGCGAGCGCCTCCTGCGAAGTTTCAATGAGCGTCACCGCGATGCCGGCATTGGCAAAGCACATGGCGATGCCGGCGCCCATGGTGCCAGCTCCGATCACGGCGGCGCGCTTAATCTCGCGCGGCTTCACGCCGGCGGGAAGATCCGGCACCTTGGCGGCGGCGCGCTCGGCAAAGAAGATGTGGCGCTGCGCCGCCGCCTGCTCACCGGCCACCAGCTCCAGGAACTTGTCGCGCTCGCGTGCCAGCGCCTCGCCGACCGGCAGGTCGAGCGCCCAGCGCAACGCGTCGATCGCCGCGCGCGGCGCGTCGAGCCCCTTGCCGCGTTTCATGTAGCTTGCGGCGAGTTCGTCGAACGCGGCACGGCCGCCGGTGAAGGAAGCGAGCTTGTCCTGCCGGTCGCGCGCCAGCACCAGCGGCCGCCTCTCATCTACCACCCGACGCGCAAACGCGACGGCGGCCTGCGCGAGATCGCCGGCGATGATCTCGTCGATCAATCCGGATCGCAGCGCGTCCTGCGCCGAGATCGGATCGCCGGTGAGGATCATGGCGAGTGCTTGCTCGATCCCGACGAGCCGCGGCAGGCGCTGCGTACCGCCGGCGCCCGGGATGATACCGAGCTTGATCTCCGGCTGGCCGAGCCGCGCACCGGGCGCGGCCACGCGAAAATGACAGCCGAGCGCGACTTCGAGCCCGCCGCCGAGCGCGGTGCCGTGCATCGCCGCGACCACCGGCTTGCCCATCGCCTCTATCACCGCGATCACGTCGATGGTCGTCGGGCGTTGCGGCGGCTTGCCGAACTCGGTGATGTCGGCGCCAGCGATGAACGTGCGCCCGGCGCACGTGATGACGACGGCCGCGACCGCGGTATCGGACTTGGTTTGCTCAAGCGCCTCGACCAGCTTCGCGCGCAGCTCGTTCTTGAGCGCGTTGACCGGCGGATTGTCGATCACAATGACGGCGACATTGCCGTCGCGATGCACCTTGACCAGTTCAGACACTGCGTACTCCTGTCCGCGAGCTCACCGTGCTACGCGCGCCCGGTGAGCAGGCGCCTGAGCGCGTTCCACAGCACCCTTGCCATCAGCGTAAATCCCGAGATCGGCTTGGCCGGCTGCGGCGGCGATGCAGGCAAAGTCGGCGCGCCGCCGACCGGCAGCGCGGATCCGCCGGCCGCAAGCTGGGCCTTCAGATTATCGGCGAATTGTCCGATCAATTGTGCCGCAGTCGCCTCGATGACGCCAACGCCGCGGCCATATTGCGCCACCGCGCCGGAGAGCTGGAGATTGGTATGCACCAGCACCGCCGAGCCGACGGCCGAGGGCTCAACGCGGAAATCGACCACGGCATTGGCGCCGCCACGACCCTTGGAGTCGGTTCCCTGCGCCTTGACGCGCGCCTTGGCGTTGGCCGCGTCGACGTCCTCGAACTTGACGACGCCGGCGAACGCAAGCGCCACCGGTCCGAGCCGGACCGACACCTTGCCCTTGTACGTCTCCTTGTCGACCACCTCGGTCAGCTCGGCGCCCGGCATGCACGGCGCGATGCGCTCGATGTCCATGAGCACCGCCCACGCCTGCGCGGGCGGCAACGGCACCTCGAACGAGTGATCGAATTCCATCGTGACGTCTCCGGCGGATTCACGTCCGGCACCGCCTCATCGGGTCCGACTGCGGCATTGTGCGACAGATAAAAGTTCTGGTGTCAATCGATGCTTGAGATGCTAGAGGGAAACCGGATTCCCCTTTTCCTGAAAAATGCTCTAGATCGAATGCCGCTTTCTGCCGGCTGGGAGGATGTCGATGAGGGAACGCGCGACCAAGGGCATCGGGCTTGCAATCGTCGGAGCGGGCCGCGTTGGGCTCTTTCGCGGCGAGGTTGCGGCTCGCCATCCCGCGGTCGAGTGGATTGGCATCGCCGAGAAGAACCCCAATCGTGGCGGCTCGGTCGCGTCCAAGATCGGCGCCGATTTCGTCACCACCGACCACCGCGAATTGCTCAAACGTCCCGAGGCCACGGCGGCGATCATCGCGACCGACGAGCACCTTCACGTCGACCCCATCCTGGCGGCGGTCGAGCGCGGGCTGCCGATGCTGATCGAGAAGCCGCTGGCGACCGATCTCGGCGAGTCGGCCCGCGTCCTTGCCGCCATCGAGCAGGCCGGCCTCGACGCGGTCGTCGGCTACACCCAGCGTTTTCGCCGTCGCTGGCTTGCCGCCAAGGAAAAGTGCCGCAGCGGCGCGCTCGGCGACGTCACGCTGGTCACCTCGCGCGCCTTCATGAACCGGCTGGTCGCCATCGACAACTACAAGCGCACCGACGATCCCGCGACCATCTCGCCGATGGTGATCTCCGGCACGCACGCGCTCGATATCTGCATGTGGTGCCTCGAGGCCAAGACGCCGACCGAAGTCTACGCGCGCTCGATCGACAAGGTTCTGGGCCCGCTCTATCGCGGTATCGACGCCACCGCCGGCATGATCATGTTCAGCGACGGTTGCGTGCATCACCTCAACATTTCATGGGCGCTTCCGGTGACGTGGCCGGCCGCCGTCTACAGCCTTGAAGTCGGTATCGTCGGGACGACCGGCGTGCTCACCATCGACGACACCCATCGCGACATCGTATTGGCGGTCTCCAGGCCGCAATCCGAGGGCTATGCGCCGGACGAAAGCCGCCTGGTCGACTTCATGGGCAGCTATCCGCCGGGCGACATGGCGCTCGGCGAACTGCGCGGGCCGATGCGCGAGGAAACGGAATCCTGGCTCAACCGCATCGCGCTCGGCGTGCCGACGCCGCACGCGACCGCGGCCGAGGCGCACAACCGCCTGATGCTAACCAAGGCGCTCGACCTATCGGCCAAGTTGAAGAAGCCGGTGCCGCTGCCGCTCCTCCCCGAGGGCGGCCGCGCCGCGGCGTGATGTGAACCGTAGCCCCGATGACATCCGGGGCAGCCGAGCCAGAACGGTCGGCTTTCCCGCATTTCATGCGGGCTACCCACTAAAGGCCTCCCAGCTGCCGACCAGACAACAACAGGCAGACGGGCTGCCGAACTGGAGGAAGCGATGCCCTTGCGATCATGGTTGACGGCGCTCGGCGCCACGGCCGGCATCGTGCTCGGCGCGCTCGCCGCGTCCGCCGCCGAAGACCCGGCGAAATATCCCTCGCAACCGGTCCGCATGATCGTGCCGTTCTCGCCCGGCGGCGCCTCCGATTTCTGCGCCCGGCTGCTGCAGCCCGGGATGTCGAAATTCCTCGGCCAGCAGATCGTGGTCGAGAACCGGCCAGGCGCTGCCGGCAATGTCGGCCTCGACGTCGCCGCGCGCGGCGGCGCCGACGGCTACACCATCCTGCTCGGCAACGTCGGGACCATCTCGATCAACAAGTATCTCTACAAGGATCTCACCGTCGATGCCGAGAAGGATTTCACCGGCGTCACGCTGGTCGCCGAGACGCCCGGCCTGATGGTCGCGCACCCGAAATTTCCGCCCAATAACGTGAAGGAGCTCGTCGCCTACGTGAAGGCCAATCCGGGCAAGGTGAACTACGGCTCGCCCGGCAGCGGCAGTCTCAACAGCCTGGAGATGGAACTGTTCCGCAAGAACGCCGGCCTCGACATGACCCACGTGCCCTACAAGGGCGGCGCCGGTCCGGCCGCGGCCGATACCGTCGGCGGGCATGTGCACATGACGCTGGTGACGATCTCGACCGCGATCCAGCAGGTGAAGGGCGGCCGGCTCAAGGCGCTCGCCGTCACCACCAGGGAGCGGGCGCCGACCTTGCCCGATGTGCCGACCATGGTCGAGCAGGGCTTCGCCGAGAATGTCAGCGCGTCGTGGCAGGGACTGCTGGTGCCGGCCGGAACGCCGCGGCTGATCATGGACAAGCTGCACCAGGCGGTCATCGCCGCGATGGAAGACCCGAAGGTGCGCGAACGCATGGTCGATGCCGGCATGTTTCCGGTGACCAGCAGGTCGCCCGAGGAATTCAAGGACTACCTCGCCGCCGAAGCGGCAAAGTGGAGCCGGATCATCAAGGAAACCGGCGCCAAGCCGGAATAGGTAGCCGGAGAACGAATCCGCCGTTATCCCGAGGAGCGAGCGCGGCAGGCCGCGATGGGAGGACGGCGCAGCAGCAAACGGACTGCGGGACCATGCTTCGCATTCGGCTGTCCACGGACCTGCTGACCGGGCTGTTGTTCCTCGCCCTCGGCGGGTTCGCCATCATCTACGGCTGGAACTATCCAGTCGGATCGGCCGTCCGCATGGGGCCGGGCTATTACCCGCTGCTGGTGAGTTGCGGCCTCGCTCTGCTCGGCACGATCCTGATCATTCGCTCGTTCTTCCTGCCGGGCGAGACAATCGGTACCATCGCGCTGCGGCCGCTGTTGTTCGTGCTGATCGGAACGTTGGTGTTCGGACTGCTGGTCGAGCGCACCGGTTTCGTGCTCGCCTCCATCGTGCTCGTATTCGCGGCGCGTCTGGCCGATCGCGACTTCCGCTTCACGGAGGTCGCGCTCCTCGCCGCGTTGCTGATTGCGCTGATCGCCGGCCTGTTCTGGCTCGGCCTGAGCCTGCCGCTCAAGCCATTCGTGTTCTGACGGGACCGGCGACAATGGAATTCCTCGACAATCTCGGTCTCGGCATGTCGGTCGCGCTGGCGCCGGTCAATCTGCTCTATGGTTTTCTCGGCGTCGTGCTCGGCACCATTATCGGCGTCCTGCCCGGGCTCGGGCCGGTCGCCACCATCTCGATCCTGCTGCCGGTCACGTTCACGCTGCAGCCGCAGGCCGCGATGATCATGCTCGCCGGCATCTACTACGGTGCGCAGTACGGCGGCTCGACCACGGCCATCCTGGTGAACCTGCCGGGCGAGTCGTCCTCTGTCGTCACCTGCATCGACGGCTACCAGATGGCGCGGCAGGGCAAGGCCGGCCTCGCGCTCGCGACCGCGGCGCTCGCCTCGTTCCTTGCCGGCACCATCGCCACCTTCGTCATCGCCTTCGCCGCACCAGCGCTCGCCGAGTTTGCGCTCGAATTCGGGCCGGCCGATTATTTCTCGCTGATGATCTTTGGCTTGGTCGCGGCGGTCATCCTGGCCCACGGCTCGGTGATCAAGGCGATCGGTATGATCCTCACCGGCATCCTGCTCGGCACCATCGGCATCGACGCCAATTCCAGTGTGCCGCGCTACACGTTCCATATTCCGCAGTTCGGCGACGGCATCGATTTTGCCGTGATCGCCATGGGCGTGTTCGGCATCGGCGAGACGATCGCCAACCTCGGGCGCGGCGCGGAGGCGCGCGAGTACATCAAGAACTATAAGGGACTATGGCCCTCGCCGAAGGACTTGGCGTCGATCGTGGCGCCGGCGTTGCGCGGAACCGCGCTCGGCTCGGCGCTCGGCATCCTGCCGGGCGGCGGACCGGTGTTGTCCTCGTTCTCCGCCTATGCGCTGGAGAAGAAGATCGCGCGCGAGCCGGACCGGTTCGGCCGCGGCGCCATCGAAGGCGTGGCAGGGCCCGAGGCCGCGAACAATGCCGCGGCGCAGACCGCCTTCATTCCGCTGCTCACGCTCGGCCTGCCGTCGAGCCCCGTCATGGCGCTGATGATCGGCGCGCTGATGATGCACGGACTGCACGCCGGGCCGCAGCTCGTGCGCGAGCAGCCGGACTTGTTCTGGGGCCTGGTCGCCAGCATGTGGATCGGCAATCTCATGCTGGTGATCCTCAACCTGCCGCTGGTCGGCATCTGGGCGAAGATGCTCACCGTGCCCTATCGGCTGCTCTACCCGTCGATCCTGCTGATCTGCTGCATCGGCGTCTACTCGATCCACAACGACACGCTCGACGTGGTGATCGCCTCGGTGTTCGGCCTCGTCGGCTACGTGCTCCATCGCCTACAATGCGAGCCGGCGCCGATGCTGCTCGGCTTCATTCTCGGCCCGCTGATCGAGGAGCACCTGCGCCGCGCGCTGCTGATCTCGCACGGCGACCCGATGATCTTCGTCGACCGACCGATCAGCCTGACGTTCCTGCTCCTGGCCGGCGCGCTGGTGCTGCTGCTGTGCGCGCCGATGATCCGCTCGACCCGCGAACGGGTGTTCGTCGAGGAGGAGAGCTAATCGAGGCTCAGTTGTTTGGCTCTTGGAGCCATCGCCCCGCCCTCAAGCTCCGAGCCGCAAACGCTCCGAGACGTAACGTTCGACTGCGCCGGCTTCCCAGCGACCCCCACAAAGCCCGACGTGGCCGTCGGGACGCACGAGATAGAAGGAGGGTTTGGGAATCTGCCTGCGCGCCAATTCCACGTCATTGCTGGGATCAGGGGGAATCGCGTGGATGCGCAGCAGGTCGCCAAGTTTCAGCGTTTCTTGCGGGGGCGAAGGCTGCCCGATCACGATCAGGTTGAAACGCGTGTCGTCGAGCTTCTGGAACAGATCCTCGAGGGAACCGTTCGCCGCGAACTTGAGCCGCAGCCACGGGAAGCGATCGCCCCCGCGCGGCGCGCCGTCAGGCAGACCTTCCAGGGATTGCGACAGGGAGCTGCTCCGGTAGCCTATGCCGGTCTGGGACACGACGCGAAACGCGAAGCTCTGTATCGCTTCGCGGCTCATCGCAAACGCAGCAATCCTGGCGAGGATCTTGGTGCGGAACAAGCCGGCAAGCCGGCTGTCGGACACGACCAGCCTGAACGCCCGGTCGGTCGTGTTCAGCAACCGGCGTGCGACCGGGACGCGCTCTTCCTCGTACGACTCGAGCAACTCCACCCGTGCTTGAGCTTTGACGACGAGCGCGAGCTTCCATGCCAGATTGTATGCATCCTGCAAGCCGGTGTTCATGCCTTGCGCGCCGACCGGGCTGTGAATGTGTGCGGCGTCGCCGAGCAGCAAGCAACGACGGTCGCGGAAGCGTGAGGCGCTTCGGTGTTGGATGCGGTAGAGGGAAAACCACGTGCAGGTCTTGAACGACAATGCGGTTCCCGCTTCGTTGCGCAAGGAGGGAATCACGGCCTCGAATTTCACATCGTCCCGGTCGCGCAAGGTCGGCGGCAGAATGCCGACGATCCGCCAGTGATCCTTGCCACGCATGGGGAACAGGAGGTGAAAGCCTTGCTGCCACAAGTAGACGTTGACCTCGTCTTGAACCATGCTCCCGGTCACCTCGGCATCGGCGACGAAGAACACGTGCTCGTAGGGCGCGCCGGGGAACGCAATGCCGTTCAACTCACGCACCGAGCTGCGCGCTCCGTCGCATCCGGCGACCCACGCCGCGAGGATCGTCCGGTGGGTGCCGTCGGGTTGCTTGAGCGTTGCCATGACCTTGTCGGCTTGCTGCTCGATGCCCACCAGCTCCGTGTTCCACTGTACCGACACGCCCAGGTCACGAAGCTTGTCGCCCATGATTCGTTCGTTGTCGTCCTGGCCGAGGATGAGAATGAATGGATAGGGAGTCGCGTTCTGTCCGGCTTCACCCAGAGGAACGCGCGCCATCTTCCGCCCCTGCGCCCAGATGTTTGCACCCGTGCCGCGCTTGCCGAGCTCCAGCGCTCGATCAACGATGCCGAGCTTCGAATAGATCTCCAGGGTGCGCGCCTGCACGCCCAGCGCTCTGGTCTGCAGCGACGGCCCGGCATGCCGGTCTATGATCAGCACGCGCACATTTCGCCGAACCAGTTGATTGGCGAGCATCAGCCCGGTCGGACCGGCGCCGACGACCAGAACGTCAGCATCCATTTGAACCACCTCGGTCAGACAAATCGACTGTCAAAATAATTGAACGGTGCCTTTTGGCCGGAATTTGGTTGGAAATTTGTAGCCGTGGTGATCCGAATTCGACGCACTGCGCGCATCAAGACATTCATTCCGGCTTGATGTTCGCCGCCTTGATGATCGGCCACCACTTGTCGATCTCGGCCCTCTGGTAGGCGCCGAGCGCCTCCGGCGTCAGTTGCTCGGGCGGCGGAATCTCCTGCGAGAGGTCGGCGAGCCGCTGACGCACCGCCGGGTCGGAAAACACGCTCGTGACGGCGGCATTGAGTCTGGCGACAACGTCCTTCGGCGTCCCCTTGGGCGCCCACAGGCCCTGCCAGAAGGAAATGTAGAGCCCCGGCAGTCCCGCCTCGTCCACGGTCGGGATGTCGGGTGCGCCGGACCATCGGGTGGTGGCCAAGACGGCATAGGCCTTGATGGCGCCGCTGCGCGCATACGACAGCGTTGCCGACGATTCGGCACACATCAGATCGACGTGCCCCGCTACCAAATCCTGATACGCCGGTGCTCCGCCGCGATACGGCACGAATTGAATGCGGGTCCCGGTGTTGTCCTGGAAGTAGATGCCGCAAAGATGCGCAGCCGTGCCGACGCCGACAATCGCAGCCGTCGCCTCGCGCGGGCTCGCCTTGAGCCAGCCGACCAGTTCCCTCAAGCTCGTCGCCGGCAGGCTACGTCTCGCAACTATCCACATCGGCGCACTCGTGAGCAGGGCTACCGGCTCGAAGTCCTTGAGGGCGTCGTACTGCACCGGGTAGACGGCACCGGCCGACACGTGGCTGTTCCAGTTTCCGACGCTGAGCGTGTAGCCGTCGGGCGCCGCACGCACGACGCGGGCCGCGCCGACCGTTCCGCCTGCGCCCGTCACGTTCTCGATGACAATGGGCTGGCCAAGCAAGGCCTGCATGCGCTCGCCCAAGACGCGCGCGATCGTGTCCGTGGGTCCGCCCGCCGGAAATGGGACGACCATCGTGATCTGGCGCGACGGATAGACCTGCGCCGGCGCACTGCCGATGCCCAGCACGGTCGTCAGTGCAACGACGAGAAGCAGCTTCCTCATCTCGGACCTCTGCTCGGATCACGCGGCGAGGGATGATGCGCGTCGCGCCGCGCAGACTTACACGTTACGAATGCCATTCACGCCAGCAAGAAAACCGTCGGTCGAATTGTGTCCGGCCTGCCGAGGGCACTGCGCTGGCGATTTCGCTGTGACGAAGACCTCGGTCTTCAGGGCAGTTCGTGACAGGCTACGCGAAGGCGCCCGACTGCGATAGGGGTCCGAGGCCCGCACGGGCTCGCGACGACCGCGCGGTTCCATCTCCCACTCCCACTCGAGACTGTGCGAGATCGGGAGCAAGGCGCACATCGTCTCGACAAGGCTGCGCCAGTGCCGTTGACGGTCATTGCAAAAGACCGGGACGCCGTGCGCTCGAAAGCTAGAGCATTTTCCGGACAAAGCCTGCCCCGGACTTGATCCGGGTGGGCACCGGTTTTCGGTAGAGAAAATGCGATCAACGAAAGAAGCTCTTATGTCCGTTGTCAACAGATCGGGACAACAATCTCCCTCCCCTGGCCATAGGGTTTGCTTGCGGTTGAGTGCACAGAGCCGGCGGTGAGACTTCAGACGACGGTTGATCAGACTCTTATTCGCGGGTTGGTACCGCATCGACCGTTGTTCGTCTGGGGCTTCCCATGTCTAGGAGCGGGCATCGATTCA
>Ga0307472_100000739_pt1 | contig 11938 bp, 9 predicted proteins | sample atmos_gasesAM5C__2_FD_204582 | JGI IMG/M metagenome (GOLD analysis project Ga0307472, IMG submission 204582) | Hardwood forest soil microbial communities from Morgan-Monroe State Forest, Indiana, United States - atmos_gasesAM5C_05 | ecosystem: Environmental > Terrestrial > Soil > Temperate... | reverse complement strand
CGGACGAGGACCAGCTCGCGCGCGCAATCAAGCAGACCCAGCCCGACGTTGTGCTCGACCTCGCGTGCTACCAGCCGCGCGAGGTCGACGCGGTGACGCGGCACTTCAACGGCGAGCGCTACGTCTTTGTCTCCACCGGCGTGTATCCGGACCTGCACGGCAAGCCCGCGCGCGAAGAGGACTTCGTGGCCCTGGACGGCGACCCGCCCGCCGACCTCGACTACCGCGAGGGCAAGCGGTGGTGCGAGACCGAGCTGGCCCGCACGCACGATTTTCCGTGGACGGTGATTCGTCCGCCGGCTGTGTTCGGCGCCGGGGACCACACGCTGCGCGTCGCGGCATACATCGAGCGCGTCGCCGACGGCGGGCCCGTGCTCGTGCCGCAGGAGACGTACGAGTGGCAGGCGGGAGTCGCCTGGAACAAGGACATCGGCTTTGCATGCGCGCTGGCGTGCGATCCGCGCAAGGACACGAAGCGCAAGGCGTACAACGTCGCTTTCGAAGGCGTGAGCCTGCGCCTCCTTCTCGAAGGCATCGCGCGAGCGCTCGGGGTCCCGGCGCGGCTGAACCCGATGGAGTTCGCCGAGATCCCGGAGGCGGCGAGGCCATATGGGCCTGACCCAAAGCGGTCGGCCGGATACGTTCTCGAGCGCGCGCGACGCGAGCTCGGTTTCGAACCGTCGGCGCTGGAGGACGCGCTGGCGGAGACGCTCGCGTGGTTCCGAGTCGCACGCCCCTCACATCCCGGCTACGCCCAACGTGCCCAGGAGTTGTCGCTTGCCGGGCCCGCGTGAGGCGCTGGTCGCGCGGCTTCGGCGGCAGGCCGCGTGGTGCGCTGCGGACGGCTCGCCGCTGTACGCAGCGCTGCTCGAGAAGGCGGCCCATGACCTCGAGGTCAACGGTCCGGTGCGGGACGTGCTCGAGGGATTCGAGGATGAACCCGGCACGGCCGCCGTCGCGCTGCGCTTCATGGCCGCCGTGCACCGTCTCGTCCTGGACGACACGCTGCCCGAGCTGGCCCGGCACTACCCGTCGACCGGCGGCGAGGGCGACCCGCACACCATCTGGCCCCTGTTCCGGCAGGCGTTGATCGACCACCGCGACGAGGTCCACGCGCTCGTCGCCAACCGCTGCCAGACGAACGATGTCGGTCGCAGCGCCGCTCTGCTCGGCGGGTTCCTCGAGGTGGCGCGTCAAACGCAACGCCCCCTGCGCATCCTGGAGCTCGGCGCGAGCGCGGGCCTGAACCTGAGGTGGGACCGCTACCGATACGAGTCGACGGAGGGGGCATGGGGCGATCCAGGCTCGAAGGTCGTGTTCGCGCACCACTTCGACGTGCCGCCGCCCATGCACACCAACGCGCGGGTCGCCGAGCGCAAGGGCTGCGACCTCAAACCGATCGACCCGATGTCTGAAGATGGTCGGCTGACGCTGCGCGCATCGATCTGGCCCGACCAGCTGGGCCGGCTCGCGCTGCTGGACGGCGCGCTGGAGATGGCGGCCGAGGCACCCGTCGAGGTCGAGCAGGTCGACGCGGTGTCGTTCCTGCAGCGGGAGCTCGCCCGTCGCGCGCCTGAGATGGCGACCGTGGTCTTTCACTCGGTGTTCATGCAGTACCTGCCCGAGCCGGATCGCGCCCGGGTGACGGAGCTGATCGGCGCAGGGTGGAGTCCACCACCTCAGCCTGGAGCCCGCGGAAACAAGCTTCGAGATCCGGCTGGATGGCGAGCTGCTGGGCACGTCCCGGCCACACGGGACGGGCGTGCGCTGGAACGTAGAGTCCAGATAGAGGGGACCGATTGCGTGCGTTTTGTGCACAACGCACCTTTGCTGCGCGTGCAGTGGTGGGTTTTGCGCAACACGCACCGAATTCGGGGCCCCTCAGCAGCAAGACCTGGAACGTAGACTCCAGATCGAGATGACGCGGCGGCTGGCGCCCTACGCGGTCGCGCTGGGTGGCGCGGTCGCGGTCACGGCGGCGATCGGCCTGGTCGGCGCCGTGCTGCCGGTGTCGGGGCTCTCCGCCCTGTACCTGCTTCTAGTCCTGTGGCTCGCCACGCGGTGGGGCAGGGGGCCGGCGGTCACCGGGAGCGTGGCCGCCTTCCTGCTCTACGACTTTTACTTTGTGCCGCCGGTCGGCACGTTCACCGTGCGCGGACCGGCCGAGCTGCTGGAGCTGGCGGTGCTTCTCGCCGTGGCGTTGGTGACCAGCCAGCTGGCGGCCTCCGCGCGCCGGGCGCGGGCGACGGCCGAAGCGCTGGCCGCCGATTCGCGCTCGCTTTACGTCCTGGCCACGGGGATGCTGCGGGCGCCGGATGTGGCGGCGGGCCTGTCCATGGTCTCGACGAGCGCGGAGCAGCTTCCGGGAGTGAGCCGGTTCTCGGTGACGAGCGGTGGCGTCACGCTCGCCGGACCAGCATTGACGCCGGACGAGATGAGGCAGGCGCAGTGGTCGTTCGACAGCGGCAAGGCCATCGGCGCCGCCATCAAGGACGGGCTGTTCCGCGCGATGAGAACGCACGGGCATGCCACGACCGCATACCTGCCCCTCGCGAGCGGTGTCGTGGTGATCGCCGTCGACACCGCCGTCGGGGAAGTGAGCGACCTCCGCATGCTCGCCGCGCTCGTCGGCCTGGCCGACCTCCTGCTGGACCGCCGGCGCGCCGCGCTGGAGTCTGAGCGCGCGCGAGGCTTCGAGGCTTCGGACCGGATGAAGACGGCGATTCTTTCCTCGCTGTCGCACGAGCTGAAGAGCCCGATCGCGTCGTTGCGCGCCGGCCTGACCGCGCTCGCGACGCCGCGCGCCGGCATGCACCCGGAGCAGAGGGAGCTGATGGAGGACATGGACCGCCAGGCCACCCGGCTCGACCACATGGTGGGCGAGCTGCTGCTCCTGTCGCGGCTGGAGGCGGGCGTCGACCTGGCGAGGGAGCCGCACAGCTTCGCCGACATCGTCGGCGGGTCGCTGCGCCAGCTGCGCGGCGCGCTGCGGGATCGCGACGTGGTGGTGCGCGTGCCGACCGACCTTCCCGACGTCGAGGTCGACGAGCTGCAGGTCGGCCGGGTCGTCACCAACCTGGTCGAGAACGCAATCGACTGGACGCCCCCGCATGGTGGGATCGAAGTCGGTGCCGCGACACGGGACGGGGTGCTGGAGGCGTGGATCGAGAACGACGGCGATGCCATTCCGCCGGCCGACCTGGACCGAGTCTTCGACGCGTTCTGGACCAGGAGGGCCCACGGTACAGGTCTTGGACTCGCCATCGCCAAGCGAGTCGTCGACGCGCACGGCGGCGTCATTCGCGCGGAGAACCGGCGGCGCGGTCCGCGCTTCGTGTTCACGCTGCCGCTCGCGACCGTGCCCGCCGCACAGTGAGCGGACGCGTCCTCGTGGTCGACGACGAGGTCGAGATGCAGCGCGCATTGCGGGCGGGTCTGAGCTATCACGACTTCGACGTCCGGACCGTGGGCAACGGCGAGGACGCGGTGCGCGAGGCCGCGGCATGGCGACCGGACGTCATCTTGCTCGACCTGGGCCTGCCGGGAATGGACGGCTTCGAAACGCTGCGCGCGCTGCGGCCCGCGACGCGGGCGGCCGTGATCGTGGTCAGCGTCATGCCGGGCGAGAAGGACAAGGTGCGCGCCCTCGACGCGGGCGCGGACGACTACGTCGTCAAACCGTTCGGCACCGATGAGCTCGTGGCCAGGATTCGCGCGGTGCTCCGCCGCCAGGGCGATGTGCCCGCGGGCGAGCCCGTGATCCGCGCCGGCGACCTGGAGATCGACCTGGCCCGGCGATTGGTGTCGGTCAACGGCCAGGCGGTGCATCTGACGCCGACCGAGTACGAGCTTCTGCGCTATCTGGCGCTGCATGCGGGCAAGCCGGTCACCCACACGACCTTGCTTCGGCAGGTGTGGGGCGAGTACGCGGTCGGCGACAAATACAACACCCGCTACGTGGTGGCGCAGATCCGGAAGAAGCTGGGCGACGACCCGGCGAACCCGAGGTACGTGGTCAACGAGCCGGGGGTGGGATACAGGCTGGAGGCCTGATTCCCAGCGCGCGATTGCGTGCGTTTTGCGCACAACGCACCTTTCCCGCGCGTGCAGCCGTGGGTTCTGTGCAAGACGCACCGAATCCGGGGCGTTAACAGGCTGGGTTGTCGCCGCGCGGAGGCGCAGCGCAGCATGCGGGCGTGGGCAGAAGACCGAACGTGCCACCCGAGCTGAAGCGACGGCCCTTCACCGTTGACGAGGCGCGAGACGCTGGAGTGAGCCTGCGTGCTTTGAGCGGCAAGAGCTGGAGCCGCATCGGCACCGGTCTGTATCGCTGGTCGGGGCTGAAGGACGATCCATGGCTGACGCTGTCGGCGTGGCAGCGGGTTGTGCCGGCGGAGGCCTTCTTCATTGGTGGCAGCGCGGCCTGGCTCTTTGGTCTCGAGCTCCAAGCGACTGACCCGGTCGAGGTTGGGGCGCCGCCGTCGTGCGGAATTCGAACCCGTGCCGGACTTTTGGTGCGCCACCTTGACATCCCTCCCGCGGAGGTGGTCACCATCCGCGGGCTTCGCGCGACATCGCTGCCGCTCACCCTCGCGGGACTGTGTTTGCGTTGGCCGACGGTAGAGGCGTTGGTCGCGGTCGACATGGCCGTCTGTCGGGGCCTCACCGACGGGGATGCGTTGGGTCAGTACGCAATATCGGCCAGCGGGCGACCTGGCATGTCGCGGTTGCTCTCGCTGGCCTCAATTGCGGCGCCGGCCGAGTCGCCGATGGAGACGCGACTGCGATGGCTCCTCATCCAGGCCGGCTTGCCGTTCCCCGAGGTCCAGGCCAATCTCCGTGACGCCTCGGCTCGTTTCGTCGGCAGGGCCGACCTTTACTACCCCGCGGCGCGGCTTGTTCTCGAGTTCGATGGAGGCAACCATCGGGAGCGACTCGTCGACGACAACCGCCGCCAGAACGCCCTTGTCGACGCAGGGTATCGGCTGCTGCGCTTCACCGCCGCCGACATCCATGGCCGCCCTGATGTCGTGGTCGCTCTGGTGCGTGCGGCTTTAGGCAAGCCGGGCGACGCCGGTCAGACGTACGTCTTGCGCAAGACGCACCTTATGCCGGCGTCGAAAGGAGCTTCTTGCCCATAACGCACGAAATCGGAGGGTTTGGGCGAGGTTGGCCGACTACTGCTCGGAGTGGCCTCGGTTCAGCAGGTAGGCGGCGATGAAGGCGACGATCACCAGGCCCGGTGACCACCCGAGACCTGGACCCGTGGGGTCGGTGGCCGACAGGTCGACGAAGACCGCGAGCCCGCTCACCGCCGCGAAGACGAGGACGATCAGCACGCCGCGGATCGCTCCATGTCGCGCGAAGAACAGCTCGAGCTCCAGCTGCCAGGCCGGTCGATGCCGCTCGTGGACCTGCTCTCGCGCCGCGGCATGCGCGGCGATGCGTTCGCGCCGGCCCATGCGGTAGCGCGCGCTGCGGGGCAGGCTCTCGAAAGGCACGTGCTCGACCACCCGCTCGCGCGGCGGGGGCACCTCGAGCGGCTCCCACAGCGGCTCGTGGCGGTAGAGCCTGTACAACACGTAGGTCAGCGCTCCCAGGACGAGCCAGCCGATAAAGATGTAAGTCGAGTTGGAGATGTTCTGGAAGACCAGCTGGGTGAACACCGTGCCGATGAACAGCGCGCCCACCAGCGACAGCACCGGGATGCTGTCGCGGCCGAACTTGACGTTCAACGGCATCCGGTACGGGCGGTGCAGCGCGGGCTCGATGAAGCGCAGGCGCATCACCGAAAGGTGGGCGGAGCAAAAGGCAAACGTGGCCGCGAGCGAGTAGACCGCGGCCATGAGGTCGATCTGGGCGCCGTGCACGAAGATGCCGGGCAGGACCAGGACCGCCGCGACGATGCCGAAGACGATGATCGAGATGTACGGCGTCTTGAACTTGGGGTGCAGCGTCGCGAAGGCGTTCGGCAGCATGTCGACGCCCGCGAGCGAATAGCTCAACCGCGAGATGCCGATCAGACCCGCGTTGGTGGCGATGACCAGGATGGTGAAGGCGAGGATGCCGACCCAGATCCCGGCCCAGAAGGCGAGGGGCTGGACGAACTGGTTGACGATCCCCGCCACAGGGTCGTCCTTGTAACGCGTGGCGAGATCAGTCACGTACTGGTGTGTGTTGGGGTCGATGTGGACGGGAAAGACGCTCATGCCGATGGTCGGCAGAAACGCCGCCACGAACAGCACAGCGACGATGACGCCCCATGTGGCGCGCGGGACGTTCTGGCCCGGGTTCTTGGCCTCCTCGGCGAGGTTGCTGATGGTCTCGATTCCCGTGTACGTCACCATCGCGATCGAGATGCTGGCGAGGAAGCTGCCCCATGTCGGCGCGATCCCGAGGTGGATGTTGCCGATGACGGTCCTGATGTTCAAGAGCAGGATCACGCCAAGGATGACCAGCACGAACTGCGTGATGAGGTCGGTGAACGCGAGCACCAGGTTGAGCAGGCTCGACTCCTGGATGCCGATGATGTTCACGACGATCAGCAGGCTGATCAGCGCGACCGTCGCCGCCACGTGCCAGAAGTCGTTGTGCCGCAGCTCGTGGAAGATGGGGCTGTATCTCTCGAACACGCCGAGGTAGCCGATCGCGAAGTACGCGGAGATGGATGCGGTGGCCGTGTAGTTGAGCAGCTGCACCCAGCCGACCAGGAAGCCGATCGGCTGGTTGAAGGCGCGGCGCGCGAAGCTCGAGCTTCCGCCCGCGTGGGGTAGAGCCGCCGTCCCCTCGGCGTAGTTGAGCGCGGTGGTGACGAAGATGAATCCGGCGAGGATGAGCGCCACCGGCGTCAGTCCCAGTGCGAACGCCGCGGTGACGCCGAGCGCGTAGTAGATGCTCGAACCGACGTTGCCGTAGGCGGCGGCGAAGAGGGCGGACGCGCCTAGCGTGCGGGGAAGCTTGGCGGGACGGCGGACGATGACCCGCATGTCCCCCGGCCTCCGGCCGCGGCGGGCCACCGAGTCGGACGTCACACGCCCGAGCGTAGCCGATAGGAAGCCAAACCCATACAGAACCCATACAGCTCTGGCCGCCGTTCCCACGGCGACCTCACACCACCGCTTTTAACGTGGAAGCGTGCGCAGCGCGTTGTTACAGCTTCCCGACGCCAGGACCGTCAAGGAACGGCGCGTCGTCCTGCGCGCGGCGATCCGCCAGCTGGAGCGAGCTGAGATCTACCTCGACGCGGTCGGCTACATGGACATTGGCGATCGGGAAGCGGATCGGGCGCTCGGCCGGCTGCGGTCGGACCTGAGGTCGCTGGAGGACTACCTGGTTCGGGTCCGCGGAGCGCTCCGGGAGTGACCGCGACGGAAACCCGCGTCCGCCGCCCGATCAAGGTCCGCGGCGGGAACCTCGGCGCCTTCCTGTGCTGGGCGGTCGTCTTCGCCGACATCGGCACGTCCGTCTATTACGTGCCGGGAATCCTGTACGGACCGTTCGGACCGCGCTCGGCCATCTTCGTGACGATGACCCTCTTCGTGTTCGTCCTCCTGTGCGTCAAGTACGCCGAGGTGACGTGGCGGTACCCAGAAGGCGGCGGCGTGGTCAACGTCGCGTCGCAGGCGCTGCACCCATTCGCCGGCCTGCTGGGCGGGCTCTTCATCCTGGTCGACTATTACCTGACGGCGGCCATCAGCGCCCTATCGGGGATGCTGTACCTGTCCATCGTCGCGCCGTCGCTCGCCCCCATCGTGCTTTCACTTGCCGCCGCGGCGCTGGTCGGGCTGGCCGCGTTGAACATCCTCGGCATCAAAGAGAGCGCCCGCACCACCGCGATCTTCGCGACATGCGCGGCGGCGGGACAGCTGGCGGTCGTGGCTGCCACCGCCATCTATCTCGGGCCCGCGGGCGTCATCCACAGCTTCAGCGCAGTCACCCGCGGCCCTGCGCTCACGCTGCCCCTGGTGATCACCGGCTACGGCGCGGCGTTCCTCGCCTTCTCCGGCCTGGAGAGCATCGCCCAGCTTGCGCCCGCGATGCGCGAGCCGCGACGAAAGACGGCCTATCGCGCGATGGGCGCGGTCGTCCTGTCCATGGCGGTGACGAGCCCGCTGCTGACGCTGTGGTCGACGACGCTGCTCAGCTCCAACGCGGACCCCAACCAGTTCATCTCGCTGCTGGGCGCGCATGTGGCCGGGCAGCTTCTCGGCATATACGTCGCCGTCACCGGCGCCATCCTGCTCGTCTTCGCGAGCAACACGGCCATCATCGGCGCGTACCACGTGTTCATCGCCCTCGCCCGGATGGGATTCCTGCCGCGCATCCTCGAGAGAAGAAACCGCTGGCGCCTGACGCCGCACTGGGCGATCCTCGCCGCGGTCACGGTGCCGGTCGTGGTCGTCATCGCCTCCCGAGGCGACGTCAACTTCCTTGGCGACCTTTACGCCTTCGGCCTGCTGGGAACGTTTTCGCTGACATGCATCAGCCTCGACGTGGTGCGGTGGCGGGAGTACCGCGAGTGGTCGCCAGGTCGCATCGCGTTCTTCGCGGTCGGCGCGGTGACGACCGTCCTGGTCGCAGGCGCTTGGGCCATCAACGTGGTGGCGAAGCCACTGGCGACCGAGTTCGGTGGCGGCCTGACCGTCATCGGCCTGATCGCCGGGTTGACGACATACCGTTACTACCGGAGCCGGCGCCCGGCCGTGTTCCCGGTGCCGTTCCGGCCCCAGCGCGCGGCCGAATCGGTGGCGGCCCTGCGCGCGCGGGACGGCGCCAACGAGGTGCTGGTGATCCTTCCCCACGAGCAGATGGCCGCCGAGGCCGTCATCGCCGAGGGCGCTCGCGCCGCCGACGGCCGCGCGGCGGTGTTCCTATATCGCGGCGATCGCTATCCCGGCCAACACCACGAGCTGCTCGAGATCCGCGACCCGTGGCTGAAGGACTATGCCGCGCGCGACGCGTTCGCGCGGGCCGAAATGCTCACGCGCAAGTCCGTGCCGCAGCGCCGCTTCGTATACGTACCGGGCAGCCTGCCGCGCGACATCGTCGGCGAGGTGTGGCGCACGATCCATCCCAAGGAGACGGTCGTCACCGTCGAGGACAAGGACATGCTGCCTCCGACCGCCGTGGACCGGGTGCGGCGTCACCATGTCGACGGCGCGACGGTGCTGCACATGTACACCAGCCGGGTCGCGCCCGAGGTCGGCGCTAGACCGGAACCGTCAGCTCCGCCAGCTCACGAGGGTAGTCGGTCATCGACCGGCGCCCGTCGGGCGTGATGACCACGGTGTCGGAGTGACGGAAGCCGCCCAGCTCCTTGATGTAGACGCCGGGCTCGACGGTGAACACCATGCCCGGCTCGAGCACGGCGTCATCGCCGCGGTCGAGGAACGGCGCCTCGTGGCCTTCCAGGCCGATCGAATGGCCGACGTGATGGCGCAGGTTCTGCTCGACGCCTAGCTCCTCGGCCAGGCGAACAGTGGCCAGCTCGACCTCGCCGGCGGGCACGCCGGGCGCCATCACCTCGATCGCGCGCGACTGCAGGGCGAGCATGGCGGCGAAGGCGCGTTCCTGCTCGGGGGTCGGCTCGCCGACGATCATCGTCCGCTCCAGTTCGCTGCGGTAGCCGTCGATGTTGGCTCCGGCGCCGCTCACCAGCACATCGCCCGCCTGGATGCCGTGGCCCTTGACGAACCCGTGGGGCATGGCGGTGGAGCGACCGCCCACGAACATGGCGGTGAGGCCGGTGCGGTCCACGCCCTTCGGGCGCCAGCCCGGCATCTCGCGGATCATCTCGAACAGCGTCTCCTCGGCGGCCGGTGTGTAGCACTCCGTCTCGGTCGCGCCCGTCTTGATCGCCGCCTGCATGCGGTGATGCGCGCGCGCAGCCCAGTCACACGCGAGCTGGATGCATTCGAGCTCGGCCTTGGACTTCACGCGTCGGAGTGACTCGACGATGAGCTCGCCGTCGATGGGCTCGACGCCGGTGAGGTCGCTGAGGCGCGGGCCGCGGTAGCCCCAGTACGGGACGTACCCGTCATGGTCGGCGCCCGTGCGCTGGGCGCGGGCGTTCATCTCCGTGAGCACCTCGGCGATCGTTTCCATCGGGTGCTCAGCGCCGGGGTACTCGAAGTAGACGCGGACCTGGTCAACGGTGGTCGACGACTCGGCATGCTCCTTTTCCACGGCCGGGACCACGAGCGAGGACTGGCCGCTCGAGCCGATCAGGAGCGCGATCGGGCGCTCGGTCGGGATGTGGTGAAAGCCGGTGAGGTAGGCGACCCGCGCAGGGTAGAAGACGCACAGCGCGTCGAGGCCCGCGGCCTGCATGCCGGCGGCGACCGCCTCGCGCCGCCACTGGTACTCGGCCGCCGAGATCGCCGGCACGAGCGCCGTCGAAGGCCTGCGACCTGCGCCTCCCCGCGGACGCGGAAGGCGAGATCTAGTAGGCGGCAAGCTTGCGCATCGCCTCCGCGATCTTGGCGGGGCTCGGCATGAAGAATTCCTCCTGGGGCGTGTTGAAAGGCATGGCCGGAATGTCAGGCGCCGCGATCCGGACGACCGGGCCGTCGAGGTCGTCGAAGGCGTGCTCCGAGATGATGGCCGCCACCTCGGCGCCGAAGCCGCCCGTCAGATTGTCCTCGTGCACCACCATCGCCTTGCCCGTCTTGCGGACGGACCGCAGGACTGTGTCCCGGTCGAGCGGCGCCAGCGTGCGCAGGTCGACGACCTCGACACTCACCCCTTCCTGCTCGAGCTGCCGCGCCGCGTCGAGGCAGTAGTGGGTCATGAGGCCCCAGGCGAAGCAGCTGATGTTCTTGCCCTCGCGCCGAACCACCGCGGGCCCGATGGGAAGAAGGTGGTCGCCGTCCGGCACGTCCTCGGTGACGAGCCTGTACACCTTCTTATGCTCGAGGAAGAGGACCGGGTCGGGGTCCCGCACCGCCGACTTGAGCAGGCCGTGGGCGTCGGCGGGCATGCTGGGCACGACCACCTTCACGCCGGGCACGTGCGTGTAGAACGCCTCGATGGACTGCGAGTGGTACAGGCCGCCGTGGACGCCGCCGCCGAACGGCGCGCGGATCACGATGGGCACCGACCAGTCGCCGTTGGTGCGGTATCGCGTGCGGGCCGCCTCGCTGACTATCTGGTCGAAGGCCGTGTGGATGAAGTCGGCGAACTGGATCTCGGCGATGGGCAGCAGACCGTTGAGCGCCGCGCCGATGGCGACGCCGACGATGGCCGACTCGGCCAGGGGCGTGTCGAGGACGCGGGACTCGCCGAATTTCGCGTACAGGCCGTCGGTGGCGCCAAAGACTCCGCCCTTGCGGCCGACATCCTCGCCGAGGATTAGGACTCGCTCGTCGCGCTCCATCTCTTCGGTGATGGCCGCGCGCACCGCCTCGATCATGCGCATCTCGCCCACGGGAAACATTTTGCGCGGTAAGGAGATATCTCGACCGAATGGGTTGAGGTGCGCGTTAGACTCGCTAGTAGGGCCCCCGCGAAATCCCGGCCATGCCGCTGATGCCGTGGGGATCCGAGAGGGGGGAGGTTAATAACCTTCCTGGAGGTATGCGCGATTTCGTTCTCGGCCGACGTCAAGAACGAGATGGCAGGGCTTCTCCCGGCGCGCCCTCACTGTCAGCTGAACGAGCTGCTTGGCATCTATTACGGCTCGCGTGGACGCCTGCTGGGCAACCCGCGCGGCCGGTCCGCCTATTTCTCGCTGCTGCGCAACGCGGTGGCGCGGAAGGTCGTGCGGCTCGGCCGCGCCGTCGGCCGCATGGATGCCAAGTACCAGGCCGTCAAATCCCGCAAGCGCATGTCCTTCTTCATCGAGCTGAGCCTGCCGTCTGAGCTCGTCGGCGCTTTTGCGCAGCCACCGGTCCAGGTCGTGCCCGAGGCGGCGTGCGACCGCAAGGCGATGCTGCGCGGC
>Ga0307472_100000738_pt1 | contig 11939 bp, 13 predicted proteins | sample atmos_gasesAM5C__2_FD_204582 | JGI IMG/M metagenome (GOLD analysis project Ga0307472, IMG submission 204582) | Hardwood forest soil microbial communities from Morgan-Monroe State Forest, Indiana, United States - atmos_gasesAM5C_05 | ecosystem: Environmental > Terrestrial > Soil > Temperate... | reverse complement strand
GAGGAGGAGGGCGAGGCGGGGCTGTTGGACCGCCGGTTGGGCAAGCCGCCGGACAAATTGACGAGCTACCAACAGAAAACGGCGCCCACAGCGCCCCAGAAAACGGCGCCCCGAGCCCAAAGCCCTTGGACGACTACAGCGGCGACGACGGGGGCGGGGTGATGATCGGTGGCTCCGGCGTGCGGTCCACCCGCGCTTCCAGCGCGGCGATGCGCGCTTTCAGCGCTTCATTCTCTTCGCGCGCCAGGCGAGCCATGTCCTTGACCGCCTCAAACTCCTCGCGGCTCACCACATCGAGATCGCGGAGAATGCGCTCTGCTTGGGAACGAAACAGCGTGTCGAACTCGCGCCGTACGCCCTGGGCGACGCCGGCGGCGTCGTTCATCAGCCGCCCGATCTCGTCGAAGAACCGGCCCGTGGTCTGGGTCATCGCGTCTCTCCCGCACCCATCGCGTCTCTTGATACAAAATGGCGTCACGGAGGCCTGCCCGCAAGGTCGGGATGATCGCTTGACTTCACGTGCACGCTCGCCCCATGACCCTGCGCTACCCCCGGGAGCGACAATCATGCCCCTTTTTGCAGTGCCGTTCCCCGCCCTCGATCCCGTCCTCATTTCGTTGGGGCCATTTGCCATCCGTTGGTACGCGCTCGCCTATATCCTCGGCATCCTGCTCGGCTGGCTCTATGCGCGCGCCATCATCGCCAACGACCGGCTGTGGGGCGGCCGAGCGCCGATGACGGTCGCGGACTATGACGATTTCATCCTGTGGGTGACGTTCGGCATCATCCTCGGCGGCCGCATCGGCTATGTGCTGTTCTACAATCCCGCCCATTTCGCAAGTCATCCGCTCGAAATCCTCCAGGTGTGGAAAGGCGGCATGTCGTTCCACGGTGGGTTCCTCGGCTGCGTGCTGGCAGTGATTCTTTTTGCGCTCCGCCGCGGCATCCCCATGCTCTCGCTCGGCGACGTGACCTGCGCCGTCGGCCCAATCGGTCTTTTTCTCGGCCGGCTTGCCAATTTCATCAACGGCGAATTGTGGGGGCGGCCGACCGACGTGGCATGGGCCATGGTCTTTCCCAGCGGAGGGACGCTGCCGCGCCACCCGAGCCAGCTCTACGAGGCCGCACTTGAAGGGCTCGTGTTGTTCGTCACGCTGGCGATCGTCGTCCGACTCGGGGCGCTTAAGCGGCCCGGCCTCGTCATCGGCACCTTCGCTGTCGGCTATGCGTTCACACGCTCGTTTTGCGAGCTGTTCCGCGAGCCCGACGCCCAGCTTGGCTTCCTGTGGGGCGGACTGACCATGGGGATGATATTGTCGGTACCCCTGCTGCTGGCCGGCCTTGCCTTCATGGCTGTCGCCCGGCAGCGCGAACCTCTGCGGCCGAGCTGATGGTCGACGGCGTCCCACCCCTCGAAGCCGAGATTCGACGCCTGATAACGATCGCCGGGCCGATGCCGGTCAGCCACTACATGACGCTCTGCCTCACCCACCCCGAGTACGGCTACTACATGATGCGCGACCCGCTCGGCACTGCTGGCGATTTCACCACCGCCCCTGAAATCAGCCAGATGTTTGGCGAGTTGATCGGATTGTGGATCGCCTCGGTGTGGCGGCGCATGGGATCGCCGGAGAACGTGCGCCTGGTCGAGCTCGGGCCCGGCCGCGGCACCATGATGGCCGATGCGATTCGCGCCGCGCGGGTCATGCCCGGATTCCTCGAGACGCTGTCCATCCACCTGGTCGAGACCAGTTCGGCGCTTGAGCGCCGGCAGCGCCAGACGCTGGGTGGGCTCGACCTGCCGATCGAGTGGCATCGCACGTTGCCCGACGTCCCCAACGGACCGAGCATCGTCGTCGCAAACGAGTTTTTCGATGCGCTGCCCGTGAACCAGGCGGTGAAAAAGCGCGGCGCCTGGCATGAGCGCAGGATCGAAATCGACGCTGCCGGCAATCTCGCTTTCACCATCGCTCCGGATCCCACGCCGCACTTCACCATCACCGTCCCGGCCAAACTGCGCAAGGCCCCCGAGGGCTCGATCTACGAATGGCGGTCGAACCACTGGATTCTCGACCTCGCACGGCGGATCGTGCGCGACGGAGGTGCCGGGCTGATTATCGACTACGGTCATACCGAAAGCGGCGTCGGCGACACGTTCCAGGCGGTGCGGGCGCACGGCTTTACCGATCCGCTCACCTCGCCGGGGGTTGTCGACCTCACTGCGCATGTCGATTTCCAGGCGCTCGCGCTCGATGCCGAAACCATGGGCGCGTGTATTCACGGCCCGATTGAGCAGGCCGAATTCCTGAATCGCATGGGCATCGATACGCGCGGCCAGGCGCTCAAGGCCGTGGCAACCGGCGAGAAGGCAGCCGAGATCGACGCCGCCCGGCTGCGGCTCACCGCCGGCGGCGCGACCGGAATGGGTACGCTGTTCAAAGTGCTCGGGCTGTCGCATCCGAGCGTCGACCCGCTTCCTGCCCTAGAGCCATAGACCTGATGACCACGCCAATTTTGCAAGCGGTCTCCATCACAGCGCTGCCGGGCATCCGTCACGGCTTCTTCACCCGTGCGGGCGGGGTTTCGCAGGGGGTCTATGAAAGCCTCAACGCCGGCGTCGGCTCGCAGGACAGGCCTGAATACGTCGCCGAGAACCGCGCCCGCATGGCAGCGGCGCTCGCCGTCGCGCCCGATCACTTGCTGACGGCCTATCAGATTCATTCTCCCGACGTCGTTGTTGCCGAACGGCCCTGGACGCACGAGGAACGCCCGCGCGCCGACGCCATCGTGACGCGTGCGCGCGGCCTTGCCATTGGCGTCTCGACCGCCGATTGCGGGCCTGTGTTGTTGGCGGAGCCCGCGGCGCGCATCGTCGGCGCGGCGCATGCCGGATGGCGCGGCGCGCTTTCCGGCGTGCTGGAAGCGACGATTGTCGCGATCGAGCAGCTCGGTGGCAATCGCGCGCGCATCGTCGCCGCGCTCGGACCGATGATCCGGCAGGCGAACTACGAGGTAGGCGCCGACCTGATTGTGCGTTTCCAAGCTGCCGATCCGGGCAGCGAGCGCTTCTTCGCACCTGCCTCGCGCGATGGCCGCGCGTTGTTCGATCTCGCCGGATATATCGCCGCGCGCCTTCACAGCACCGGGATCGTTCGCATCGAGGACATCGGCCTTTGCACTTACGCCGATCCTGGCCGCTTCTTCAGCTACCGCCGGACGACGCATCGCGGCGAGCCCGACTATGGCCGCCACGTCAATGCAATCGCGCTGATCGATTGACAACGTCCCCGCTGGACCGCGGGGCGAATTGAAGCTACCAATTTGACGTCAGCCGATGACACCGGGTCGGTGCGGGCCCGTACAACACTTCCACCACATAAGATTGTCTCGGCGGCAGGGGTGTCGATGGCCAACAGATGGAAACGGTGCGCCGCGCGCGCGCCGAGCGATATGTCGTCTCGAAGCGCGCTCCGCGCCATCGGCGCGCCCACGATCAGCCTTTTGATCGCGTTGTCGTCCTCCGGCTGCACCAATTACGGACCGGCGAGCGGTTCGCTTGCGGCAAGCGCGCCGCGCGGGCCGACGATCGCCTTTGAATCGATTGATGGTCCGCCCCCCGCGGTATTTCGCAAGCTGGTGCAAAATCTCGAGGTCGAAGCCGACCTTCGCGAGGTCGCCGTGGTCTCGCGCGAAGGGTCGGCTCAGTATCGCATACGCGGCTATCTCGCCGCCAAGATCGAACACCGCCACGTCGCCTTCGTGTGGGTGTGGGACCTGTATGACGGCGACGGCAACCGGACGTTGCGCATGTCCGGCGAGGAGAAGGCGGGCCCCGTGGGCCGCGATGCCTGGGCCGCGGCCGACGATCAAGTGCTGAGGCGGATCGCGCGGGCCGGGATCAACGAACTCGTGGCCTTCGCGGCGGCGCCGCCCGGCACGCAAAGGCCGCCGGGCCCGGAGCGCGCGCCGGCAATCGGGGCCGATCCGGGCGCGCCCAGCACGACGCTCGCCGCCCTTCCGCCGCACCTATAACGCCCGGGGTTTCCTGCCCTTTTTAGAAAAACCGTTGGGAGAACGAGCGCGCTCGTATTGCCACCCGCACGGCGTCCTTGTTATCACGACCGCGCCCGGCGGGCGGACCCGTCGGGGCGGCCGCTGACGCTGAGGAGATGGGGATGGCGGGCAAGAATGGAGCGATCAAGCTCGTCGCCGGCAACTCTAATCCGAAGCTTGCCGAGGCGATCGCAGCCTATCTGGCGACCCCTCTGACCAAGGCGGTGGTGCGGCGCTTCGCCGACATGGAGATCTTCGTCGAGATCCTCGAAAACGTGCGCGGGAGTGACGTTTTCGTCGTGCAGTCGACGTCCTATCCCGCCAACGATCACTTGATGGAGCTCCTCATCATCACCGACGCGCTGCGCCGGGCCTCGACCCGACGCATCACCGCGGTGATCCCCTATTTCGGCTATGCCCGCCAGGACCGCAAGCCCGGCCCGCGCACGCCGATCTCGGCCAAGCTCGTCGCCAATCTGATCACCCGCGCCGGCGCCGACCGGGTGATGACGCTCGATCTGCATGCCGGCCAGATCCAGGGTTTCTTCGACATTCCGACCGACAACCTCTACGCCTCTCCGGTGATGGTACGCGACATCCGCGAGCGCTTCGATCTGTCCAAGCTCATGGTGGTGTCACCCGACGTCGGCGGCGTGGTGCGCGCGCGCGGACTCGCCAAACGCATCAACGCCCCGCTTGCGATCATCGACAAGCGGCGTGAGCGGGCCGGCGAATCTGAGGTCATGAACGTGATCGGCGAGGTGAGCGGCCGCACCTGCATCCTGATCGACGACATCGTCGACTCGGGCGGCACGTTGGTTAATGCCGCCGATGCGCTGGTCGAACAGGGGGCAACCGAGGTCTACGCCTACCTCAGCCACGGCGTGTTGTCGGGCGGCGCGGTGGCGCGCATCGCCGCTTCGAGCCTCAAGGAATTGGTGATCACCGATTCGATCCAACCGTCCGAGGCCGTGCGCGTCGCGCGCAACATTCGCGTCCTGTCGATCGCGACGCTGATCGGCGAGGCGATCGGGCGAACCGCCGCTGAGGAATCGGTTTCGAGTCTGTTCGACTGAACGGGACGGACGCGGATCAGGGCGCGGCAGCGGCCGCCCGAGCGTGCAAGTCACCGGATCGGCCGCCATCATGTGACCCGAGTCAACTTGTCGCAGGGTCGGCTGTGGACGGACTCGGCCGCGACGTTGTGCGAATCCACCGAATCTTCAATCGCTTCCACACAGGCTGATTTTGGCGCAACGACTCGGCGGGCTTATAGTCGGGTCGGTCAAGTGATTCGTTCCGAGGCGGTCAAGCGGCCGGACCTGGAGCAAGCTGCGTCAAAGTGACTTGGAGTCCAGCGGGCGTGCGTTGTGTCGCGTGCGCTTGTGACTGTGCGCTCGACCCAACTTCGCAAGCGGAGACGGCATGTCACTGATCGGACTGAGCGAGCAACATCCCCTCACCGACCCGCTCGACGTCGTCGAGCGCCTGGCTACCCAAAGCGGCTGGTCGTTCGAGCGGGCCGGCGAGGACGAGATCACGATCCTCGTGGGGGGCCAGTGGACCGACTACCAGCTGTCGTTCACGTGGATGGACAGCATCGAAGCCCTGCATCTCGCCTGCGCCTTTGACCTCAAGGTGCCGGAACGCCGCCGCGGCGAGGTGCTTGAGCTCGTTACCCGCGTGAACGAGCAACTGTGGATCGGGCATTTCGACCTGTGGGCCAATGACGGCTTGGTGATGTACCGCCACGCCTTGGTACTCGCAGGCGGAACGGAGGTGTCTTCAAGGCAGTGCGAGGCCCTGCTCGGAACTGCGCTTGAAGCGTGCGAACGCTACTATCAGGCCTTCCAGTTCGTTATGTGGGCAGGCAAGAACGCGCGTGAGGCGATCGAGGCGACGATGTTCGAGACCTCGGGCGAAGCTTGAGCCTGCCGACGCCTTGAATTCGTGCAAAGGTTCAGCCCCGCGAAAGCGGGGCTTTTGCTACACTTGCGCGTCGTTCCGGGCGGCCGGAATGATGGTGAACCAGAGCGCGAGCTGATTGATGGCAAAGGCAGTTACACAAACCACGCCAGCCAGGGCGTCCCTGTCGGATTTCACCGGCACGCTGACACTGATCGGCGCCGGCAAGATGGGTAGCGCGATGCTCGACGGCTGGCTCGCGCTCGGGCTCGACCCGGCAAAGGTTGCCGTCATTGAGCCGGAACCGAGCGCCGAGGTAGCGCGCCTCGTCGCCCGCGGCCTCGCGCTCAATCCGCCGTCCGCCGTCTCACGTGCGACGAGCGTCGTCGTCATCGCGATCAAACCGCAGATCGCGTCCGAGGTGCTTGCCGATTTGACGCCGCTGGTCGACGCGTCGACCCTCGTGATCTCCATCATGGCCGGCCGCACGCTCGATTTTCTCGCCCGCGTGCTGCCGGGCAACGTCGCGATCGTGCGCGCCATGCCGAACACACCGGCCGCCATCGGCCGCGGCATCAGCGTCGCGGTTGCCAATGCCCGCGCGACGCCCTTGCAGCGGGACTTGGCGCAGGGGCTGCTGTCCGCCGTCGGCGTGGTCGAATGGATCGACGACGAGGCCTTGATGGACGCGGTCACCGCGGTCTCGGGTTCGGGCCCCGCCTATGTGTTCCTGCTGGCCGAGAGCCTTGCCCGTGCCGGTGCCACCGCCGGACTGCCGGCCGATCTTTCCGCCCGCCTGGCACGCGCCACGGTGGCGGGATCGGGAGAACTCCTGCATCGCGTCGAGCTCGACGCCGCCACGCTGCGCCGGAACGTCACTTCCCCCGGCGGTACGACGGCGGCTGCGCTCGACGTGCTGATGGCCGAAGGCGGCCTCGACCAGCTCATGACCGAGGCGGTCGCCGCCGCCACCAGACGCTCGCGCGCATTGGCCGGGTAGGCCCCGCCGTGCTGCGACCTTTGCGGCCTTGGAACGGCCTTGCGACGCGCCTAGATTGCGTTCGCGGGGGATCCGATCAGGCGACTGAATCAGGAGGCCGACATGGCTCGCAGACCGGCATCGCGGAACACGCCCGCCACCCCCCCCCCCCCGCCCCCCCGCCCGCACACCCGGGGCGGCAGCGGCGCGGGCGGCGGCGCCCGCGCCCGCCGTAACGGGGCTTTGATGGCGCTGCTGGCCGAGAAACCGATCGAGGAGGTTTCGCTCCTCGATATCGCCACGCGCGCCAATCTGTCGCTTGCGCAATTGCGCGACGCATTCGGCTCGCCGCTCGCGATCCTCGCCGCTCACGTTAAGGACATCGACCGCGCGGTGCTCGCCGGCGGCGATGACGATATGACCGAAGAGCCGCCGCGCGAACGATTGTTCGACGTGCTGATGCGTCGCCTCGAAGCAATGGACGACGACAAGGCCGCCATCGGTTCGCTCATGCGTTCGGCCTGCCGCAACCCCGGACTGGCGCTGGTCCTCAACGGGCTGGCCGTCGAGTCGCAGCAATGGATGCTGACGGCGGCCGGTATCGCTGCTGCCGGCCCCAAGGGCATGGTCCGCGCGCAGGGACTCGCACTGCTCTATGCACGCGTGCTGCGAACCTGGGTGAATGACGATGACCCGGGACTTGCCCGCACGATGGCCGCGCTCGACCGCGAGCTGGCGCGCGGCCAGCGCTGGTCGGGTTTCCTTGACGATCTGTGCACCTTCGCGCCCGGCCGCTGCCTGAGCCGGCGTGCCCGCCGTCGCGCACGCGACGACGACACCGGCGAGGAAGCGGTCGCCACCGGCGTTTGAGCATTGCGCGGCTGGAGCATGTTCTGGAAAGGGCCAGCCCCAGACTTGATCTGGGTAGAAACCGGCTTTCCTACACCGGCACCCTGACGGTTGCACGCAGGCCCCCGAGCGGACTGTCGCCGAGCGTGATGTCCCCGCCGTGCGAACGGGCGATGTCGCGCGCGATGGCAAGGCCGAGACCGGTCCCGCCCTCGTCCTGATTGCGCGCGTCGTCGAGCCGCAGGAACGGTTTGAACACCTCTTCCCGCATGTGGGCGGGAATGCCGGGCCCATCGTCGTCGACCGTCACGGTGAGATAGCGATGGTCGCGATGGCCGGTGATCGAAAAGGAGATCGCGAAACGCGCCGCATTCGACACCAGGTTGCCGAGGCAGCGCTTGAACGCCGCCGGCCGTACGGTGACGACCGGATGGCCGTGGAACACGACCGTCGTCTTGTGGCCATGGCGCTCGGCGTCGGCCTTTAGCTCCTCCAGGAACATCGCCATGTCGGTCGGCGCCGAGTGCTCGCCGGAATCGCCGCGGGCGAAGGCGAGATAGGCCTCGAGCATGCGGGCCATTTCATCGACGTCCTTCTTGAGCGCCTCGACTTCCGGACTGTCGTCGAGCAAGGCCAGTTCCAACTTGAAGCGCGTGAGAATCGTGCGCAGGTCGTGCGAGACGCCAGCAAGCATGGCCGTGCGTTGCTCGATCGTGCGTTCGACACGCCGTTTCATCTCGATGAAGGCCTGGGCCGCGCGTCGCACCTCGCGCGCGCCGCGCGGACGAAAATCCGGCACCTCGCGGCCTTTGCCGAACCCTTCCGCCGCGTCGGCGAGCCGCAAGATCGGCTTGATCTGATTGCGCAGAAACAGGATCGCAACGGTGAGAAGAACGAGCGACGTGCCGACCATCCACAACAGGAATATCTCGGAGTTCGACGCGTAGGCTGCACTGCGAGGGGCAAAGACGCGCATCACCGCATCGTCGAGCTGGACGCGAATCTCGACCAACGACGAGCGCCCGACTGTATCGATCCAGAACGGACGCTTGATCTGCCGCCCAATCTGCAGCGACAACGTCTGGTCCAGCAGAGAGAAGAACGGCTTGGGCCCAGGTGGGGGCAGTTCGTTGACCGGGAGAAAATCGACCGACAGGTCGAGGCGCTCACGGGCGATGCGGCGAATGATCGAACGGTCAGGATCCTGCGGATAATTCCGATAGATCTCGATAAGCGCCGCGATGTCCTGCGTCACCGCCGCCGACAACCGCCGCGTCACCGTGTTCCAGTGCCGCTCCATGAACACGAAGGCAACGACTGACTGCAGGATCACCATCGGCACGATGATGATCAGGAGCGAACGGGCATAGAGGCCCGTCGGCATCATGTTCTTCATCCGGCGGCCGAGACGGTCCCACGCTCCCGAGACATGCCCGGCAGCCCAACGCAACCGGGCGATGCCGACGTCGAGGCTCGTCATGGCGACACCACGAGACGATAGCCGATGCCGCGCACGGTCTGCACGATGAGCGGGTCCGCGGGATCGCGTTCGATCTTGCGGCGCAACCGATTGATCTGGACGTCAACGGCGCGCTCTCCGGCCGCGGCGCCGCTGCCGGCGAGTGCAAGCCGCGTCACGGTCTCGCCCGGGCAGGCGGCAAGCATGCGCAGCATGTCGCGCTCGCGGTCGGTGAGATGGAGCACCTCCTCGCCCTGGCGCAGTTCGCCCCGCGCGATGTGGAAAACAAACGGACCGAAACGCACCGATTCGACGGCAGGAGTGGCGACCGGCTGCGCGCGCTTGAGGATATTGGCGATGCGCAACGACAATTCACGGGCTTCGAACGGCTTGGCGACATAGTCGTCGGCGCCGAGTTCCAGTCCGGTGATCCGGCTTTCCGCTTCCGAGCGCGCGGTCAACATCAGGATCGGCACCGCCGAATTCATACGGATCGCCTTGACGAGATCGAAACCGCTCTCGCCCGGCATCATCACGTCGAGGATGAGGAGGTCGAAGGAAAGGCCTTCCAGCTTGGCGCGGGCGTCCGCGGCGCTCACCGCTGTGGTGACACGATAGCCTTCCCGCAGGAGATAGCGTGAAAGCAGGTCGCGGATGCGCCGGTCGTCGTCGACTACCAGCAGGTGGGGCGCGTCGTCCGGGAACATTTCGGGCCGCGGCGTCATGGCCGTTTCCCCCATGAGCGGCATCAGCCGCGCTGACCGCATGCCGGCTCGGCGCGGTCAATGATGCGCAGCACGTCGTCGCGGCCATCTGCGTCGAGCATTTCAACGAGAAAACGTCGCGCCACCTCGTGCGCACCGGGGCCGAGTTCGGCGAGCGCGCGGGCGATGCGATCCGTCTGCAGGGCGGCGAGCTTCATGGCGAGCGATTCGCCTTTCGGCGTCACATAGAGCAGCCGCTGGCGGCGGTCGCTCGCGCCCTCCTTCTGCTGCACATAGCCTTCATCGACCAGTTGCTTGAGCACGCGCCCGAGCGACTGCTTGGTGATCTTGAGGATATCCAGCAGCTCGGCGACCTTCATGCCCGGATTGCGATTGACGAAATGCAGCACCCGATGATGGGCGCGGCCGAACCCGAAGGTTGCCAGCACGTCGTCAGCATCGCCGACGAAATCACGATAGGCGAAGAACAGGAGTTCGATCAGGTCCCAGATCGCCTTGCGCTGTTTCGCCGAATCGGCCTCCGCCGCCGCCGGCCAGAGAGTGCTCACATTTATGTCAGTCATATTGACATATTTTGGTTTGATTGTTACCAAATAGGCTATGTTCGCGACCGGATCGTGCTCATAACCCCACCCTGCGGGCGATTCTGCCGGCCCGGTAGACACCGCTTTCGCGCGCTTGGGATAAAACATATCGGGACTTGCGGCCCGACGCAAAAGCGGCGGAATGCTAGAACGATCAGGCGGACGCCTCGTTTGCGCCAAGGAGGAAACTTATGGCTGTGCCCTTCGACCAACTCGACGGCATGATCTGGTACGACGGCAGGCTGGTGCCGGGGCCCGAGGCCAAGGTTCACGTACTGACGCACGGCCTGCACTATGCCAGCGCGGTGTTCGAAGGCGAGCGCGCCTATGGTGGCGAGATCTTCAAGTGCACCGAGCATTCCGAGCGGCTCAAGCGCTCGGCCCAGATCCTCGACTTCGAGATCGCCCATACCGTCGCCGAGATCGACGCCGCCAAGCGCCTGGTGGTCGAAAAGAACGGGCTGAAGAACGCCTATGTGCGCGCCATAGCCTGGCGCGGCTCGGAACAGCTCGGCGTTTCGGCACAAAACAACAAGATCCATCTCGCCATCGCCACGTGGGAATGGCCGAGCTACTTCGATCCTGCCGAGCGGCTCAAGGGCATCAGGCTCGACCTCGCCGACTATCGCCGGCCCGACCCGCGCACCGCGCCGTGCCTCGCCAAGGCCGCCGGCCTCTACATGATTTGCACGATCTCCAAGCACAAGGCCGAGCGCAAAGGCTATGCCGACGCGATGATGCTTGATTGGGAAGGCCGCGTCGCGGAATGTACCGGCGCCAACGTGCTCTTCGTCAAGGACGGCAAGATCCATACGCCAATCGCCGACTGTTTCCTCGACGGCATCACGCGGCGCACGGTGATTGCACTGGCGCGCAAGCGTGGCTTTGAGGTGATTGAGCGTCGCATCATGCCGGAAGAGCTCGGGACCTTCTCCGAGTGCTTCATCACCGGTACCGCCGCCGAGGTAACCCCGGTTTCAGAAATCGCCCATTGGCATTTCAGTCCCGGCGACATTACCACGCAGCTGATGGAGGACTACACCGCCGAGGTGCAGCCCAAGGGCAAGGCTGAGGCTGCATAGCTTCGGCGAGCGGCCGCCTTGGCGCTAACAAGAGAACGCTCTGGCTCAGTTGAATCAGCAACCAATTTCCTTAGCTTTCTGGCGGAAAACCGGTGCCCACTTTTCCGCAAAATGCTTTAGGAGATGACCACCGCCGCGACTGCGGGCCAAGCCAATCGACGTTTTATGAGCGGTCCGGTGTGGGACCTTAATATTGCTTGAGCCCGAGGTCTTCCACGAGCTGCTTCTGCTCGGCCATCTGCCGCGTGGCAAATGCCTGATAGTCGGCACTGTTCAAATAGAACGGCTCCTGGTCGAGCCGCT
>Ga0307472_100000736_pt1 | contig 11947 bp, 11 predicted proteins | sample atmos_gasesAM5C__2_FD_204582 | JGI IMG/M metagenome (GOLD analysis project Ga0307472, IMG submission 204582) | Hardwood forest soil microbial communities from Morgan-Monroe State Forest, Indiana, United States - atmos_gasesAM5C_05 | ecosystem: Environmental > Terrestrial > Soil > Temperate... | reverse complement strand
CTCAGCACCCGCACCAGTTCGGCCACGCGTTCCATGGTCAAGGTGAATGGTTGCACGTCGGTAATCTGGGAGCCGATGTGTACGCTAACGCCCGCAATCCGCAAATACCTTGTCCCAGAAGCCTGGGCGTATAGCTTCCTTGCTGTGCTGATGGGAATTCCGAACTTGTGTTGCTGCAAACCGGTCGATATGTAAGGATGCGTGTTGGCGGGAACGTCAGGATTTACGCGCAACGCAATCCGTGCCTTCTCCCGGGTACGAGCGGCACACTCGGCCAGCCGCCAAAGCTCAGCTTCGCTTTCCACGTTGAACAGCATCACGCCCGCTTTGAGTGCGGCCTGCATCTCCTCTGCGGTCTTGCCCACTCCGGAGAACACCACTCTCTTCGCGGCCCGGCGGTCTACTCGCAAGACCCGTTCCAATTCTCCGCCCGAGACCACGTCGAAGCCGCACCCCATCCCCGCTAGGAGACGGAGAATCCCCAGGCTTGAATTGGCTTTGACGGAATAGCAGACGGTGTGCGGAACTTTACGGAAGGCGTGCGCGAAGCTGGCCATGCGCTTGCGGATCATTGATGCGGAATAGACGTACAGGGGAGTTCCATAACGCGCCGCCAGGCGCTCCAGAGGAACCTCGTCGCATTCCAGCGCCGCCCCAACCGGACGGCGGCGAAGAAATCCCTTTCGTACCTCGCGGTAGGAAAAGGCCGGGGGACGGCCCTCGCTCCGGTTGGAAGAGGCGTTCACTTGCGCTTAGGTTCGCCTTTCACGCGGATCGCAACCACGGTTTCATCGTCGAAGGCTTCCTCTCCCGCGGCATGCTCAGTCACGGCTTTGAACAATGACTTCACCACGCAATCAGCCGAGACGTTGACGCAACCTGCGATGATAGCTTCCGTCCGGTGGCGTCCGAACATGTCGCCGGCTCTATTGCGCGCGTCCATAATGCCGTCGCTGAAAAATACGAACATGTCGCCTGGTTTTGCCTTGAAAGTGAACTCGTCGTACTCGGCGTCGTCGAAGAGGCCCAAAGGCAGACCGGTGGCTTCGATGACTTCGATCTTTCCGTCGTGGCAATACAGCGGACGCGGGAGGCCCGAGTTCGCAATCTTGAGCGAACGGTTGCGATCATCCCAGACCGCATAGATGAGGGAGACGAACTGCCCGTCAATGCGCCGCTCGCCTAGAGAAAAATTAACCGCTCGCAGCATCTCCGCCGGCCCGGGCTCGATGGGAGAGTGTGACCGCAAAATGCCGCTGACCAGCGCCGCATAAATCGCGGCCGGAGCGCCTTTACCGCTGACGTCCCCGATGACCATTCCCATCTGGTCGAGCGAGTAACTGACAAAGTCATAAAGGTCGCCGCCGATAGCGCGCGCGGGCGCAAATTTGGCAGCGACCTCCAGATTTGGTAGCTTTGGCAAGGCGTGCGGCAGCAGACGAAACTGTAATTCGCGCGCCAGCGACAGGTCGCGTTCCAGGCGCTTCTCCTGCCGGGCGATCTCTTCGTACAGCCTGGCGTTTTCCAGCGCGATGGCAACCTGAGCGGCCAGCGTGGTCACCGTCCGTTGATGGTCATCGGTAAAGAATCCCCGCTTGGTATGCTCCAGGTCGAGCACGCCGATGACTTTGTCTTTGTAAATCAGAGGCACTGCCAGTTCCGAGCGAGTTTCAGGATTCAGCAAAATATACCGCGGATCCTTGCTGACGTCCGGCACCAGCACCGCCTGCCGATGACGCGCCGCATACCCCACCAGGCCATCGCCCAGTGGCACATCGTGCTTCAGTTGGATATTCTCCTGGAAGCGCAAAGAGAAGCGATGCTGCAGTTTCTCTCCCGCAGGGTCCACCATCAGGATGCTGAACATCTGGTAGTCGATCAGCCGGCTGAGCAGTTCGGCAATGCGCTTGAGCAACTCGTCCACGTTCAGGATGGAGGTAAGCTCGCGCGCGATCTCATTCAGTAGAACCAGCGTCCGCGCCTGCTTGGTGGTCCGGGTGAACAACCGTGCATTTTCAATTCCCACCGCCATGCGCGAGCCAATCAGCGTCAGCAGCCGCTTGTGCTCTTCGGTGAAGCGGCCGGCTTCATGCGTTTCCAGATTCAACACGCCGATGACCTTATTTTTTACGATTAGTGGGATCGCCAGCTCCGAACGGACATCGGGCGCGGCCGAGATGTATTCGGTGCGCTTCGACACGTCATCCACCAGGATGGCCTCGCGCCGCTGCGCTGCCAGTCCGGTAACGCCCTCGCCAATTTTGATCTTTACCCGCTCGGCGACTTCCCGGGCATATCCCACCTGGAAACGGATTCGCAGGTCCTGAGTCTTCTCATTCACCAGCAAGATGGCGAAGATTTCGTAGTCGATGACTTTGCGTACCAGTTCCGCCACGCGTCGCAGCGTGGTGACGACGTCCGCGACTTCGAGCAGCAGAGGCTCGACTTTCAACTGATCGGATTGAGTCAAAGCGGTTTCCACGGGTCTCGTTTCTGCGAGTTTCAATGATAACAGCCAGTCTGTTGCGAGGTTCTTGACAATGTAGGCGCGCGCGTCCACGCGCGTGCGGCAGCGAATATGGCTGGGCCTGTTTTGGCCCCCCGCACGAGCGAGAACGCTCGCGCTTACATTTATGATTCCCGTGGCACGACGCAAATGTCCGGGAGATTGCGGTATTTCTCAGCGTAGTCGAGGCCATAGCCGACTACGAATTCGTCAGGAATGCTGAAACCCACGTAATCGGCTGTAATCGGCTGCTTTCTGCGGGAGGGCTTGTCCAGTAGGGCAGCAATTTTGAGCGACTTGGGCTGGCGCGCCATCAGCATCTTCTTCAGATAAGTCAGCGTGAGTCCGGTATCGAGGATGTCTTCCACCAGGATCACATTCCTTCCGATCATGGATTGGTCCATGTCCTTGGTCAGCCGCACTTCGCCAGTCGAGTCCCATCCCGATTTCAATTCTTGTGCGGGGCTGGGTCGGTTGCCATAGCTGGAGACGCCGATGAAATCGAATGTGGCGTCAATATGTAACTGGCGGGACAAATCGCTAAGAAAGATGGCTGCGCCTTTCAACACACCCAAGAGGATTACGGATTGTCCAGCGTATTCCCGGTTGATCTCGGCGCCCATCTCAGCCACGCGCTGGGCGATCTGTTCACGCGTTATGAGGACCTTTAGCTCAGCCATGGCGATTCATATTAAACTAAAGCAGTTGGCAATTGGCACATGGGAATTAGCAATTGGCAAGTGCTCTGGCGCATTGGAACCTGCTAAGTGCCGATAGCCAAGTGTTTTGTGCAGTAACAAGAAGCCCCCGATCATGAACCTGAACGGCATCAAACTCACATGGCTAGGCCACTCTAGCTTTCGCATCGAGACTCCAGCGGGCAAGACCATTATCGTGGACCCGTGGGTAATGGGGAATCCCAAGTGCCCCGACGCGGAGAAGAACGTCAAAAAAGTGGATGTTCTGCTCTGCACCCATGGCCACTTCGACCACATCGGCGATGCAGTTGAAATTTCAAAGCAGCATAGTCCTGTGGTGGTGGCGATCCCCGAACTTGCTCACTGGCTGGGGAAAAAAGGCGTAAAACAAGTTGCGGAAATGAACAAGGGTGGGACCCAGACCGTTGGCGACATCAAGGTCACAATGGTGCACGCCGACCACTCCTGCGGCATCACGGATGGCGATCAGATCGTGTACGGCGGCGAAGCCTGTGGCTACGTGATCGAGTTTTCCAACGGAGTGAAGATCTATCATGCCGGCGATACCAACATCTTCGGCGATATGGCAATTATTCGCGACCTCTATACGCCGCAGATTGCCATGATTCCGATTGGCGACCACTACACCATGTCACCGCGCGAAGCGGCGTATGCCTGCAACCTGCTTAAGCCGAAGACGGTCATCCCCATGCACTTCGGAACTTTCCCGGCTTTGACGGGCCGCCCTGGTGATTTGCAGAAATTGCTGCCCGGCTTGGAGATCATAGAGATGACACCGGGTCTGACGCTAACATAAGGAGAGCGCGTGCCATCACAGAAAGACAACAATGCTGCTTGGCGCATGGGCGGAATCACCGTCGGCGCCGTCGAAGACTATCTTTACTCACTGCTTCCTGCCCGCGACGAGGTGTTGACGGAGATAGAATCCGAGGCCGCCAAACGAAAAATTCCCATCGTTGGACCTGCGGTGGGACGCATCCTTTATCAGCTTGCCCTGATGATCAACGCCAAAAGCGTATTCGAACTGGGCTCGGCCATCGGTTATTCCACGATTTGGTGGGCCCGCTCGGTGGGCGAAGGCGGCCGCGTGATCTACACCGACGGAGACCGCAAGAAGGCTGACGAAGCCCGACGCTATTTCGACCGCGCCGGAGTCTCCAAACAGATCACGCTTAAAACCGGCGACGCCCTCGAACTCCTCTCCGAAGAGAAACAGCAGTTCGACGTCATCTTCAACGACGTAGATAAAGAAGATTATCCTCGCGTCTTCAAGTTGATCCTGCCGCGCTTGCGTAAAGGCGGCCTCTTCGTGACTGACAATGTCTTATGGAGCGGGAAGGTCGCGCAGGACAACCCGTCTGAGGCTTCGACCAAAGCTATTCTGGAATTCAACCGGCTGCTCTACACCTCAACGGATCTTTTCACAACGATCCTACCCATCCGCGACGGAGTCGCGGTAGCAATCAAAAAATAAGAAAACCGGGAACTCCCAACTGAAAACTGGTTTTCGTCCTGCGATTTATTTCGTCAGCCGGAATGGGTCTGAACAACCGTCTAAATTGACTTCACCGGAATCAAAGTCAGGTCATCCACCAATCCCACTTCTTTCTGAATAAATGGTTCGGCGTAAGTCACTCCGCCCAACATGCCATAAAAGCGCGCCATGGCCTCAGTCCGGGAACGAATCTCTTGCTGGGCAGGGAAGATCGCTTTGCCCGCTTCCTGATCGGTGAACTGCGATTTGTAAGCCATCAACGCCTCAAAGCGCGTGTCAAACTGCTCGGTAATATCGACAACAAATGTAGGCCGCACGTCGTAATAGAGCGTAGCGTAGATGATCTTGAAGGGCCGGTGGGGAAGAAGTTCCGTAGCGCTGGCATCCTGTCGGCCTCCTTCCCTCAGCGAGGCAGCCGTCGCGGGCGAGTCGCGCGCGGCCACACTAGGATCAACATCAACGTCCAGCTTGGCCAGTCCCGCCAAAAAGCAGGCTTCATACCCCAGCACCGATGCCGTGTAGTGGTCAGGATGCCGGCCCTTCCAGTAGGGAAGGATCACCACTCGCGGCCTCTTCTCCCGCAGTACGCGTGCAACTCTCAGCCGGTTTTGCCAGGTGTTCTCCACCCGTCCGTCGGAAATGTCGAGAGCCCGCCGCCATGAAGCGCACAATATCTTTGCGGCGTCCCCAGCCTCCCGAGCGCGATCTTCGGCACTGCCCCGGGTTCCCATCTCGCCCTGGGTGAGGTCGAGAATCCCCGTGCGGTATCCGCGTTGCGCCATCTTGAGCAGCGTGCCACCGCAGGTCTGCTCCACATCATCGCGGTGAGCGGCCAGGGCAAGGATATCGAGTGGGAGCGCAGACATGTCAGTCGGAAAAGAATACAGATAGGGTAGAGCGGATAGCAACCGGCACAGCGCCATCCACGGCCGGGCGAGAGTGCCCAAGACATATCTCAGAGAAATCCGTCAGCTAATATTTTTAGACTATTTCTGGCGCAGGCCGCCTCCAGTACATTTCCTGCGACCTTGCGAGCTGTCCGCTTACCAGACTCGCAACCGGGAGGACTTCCATGGCCGTGCAGACTTCTGCCTTGAACCTGAGTACGCCGCTGGTGGCCTCCGGCACCTGGCGCAGCCGCACCCTCACAATTATCCTCATGGTGGCGATTGCCGTAGTCTTCTGGGTGGATTCCCGCTATCCCGCGCTGCTGAAGCGATATCACGCTGGGGTCCAGGTGAAAGCTGGCGGGGCGCTCACCTTTGGCGCGGTATACCCGGTTGACCGCTCCATGCCCTATCTGACACGGGTCTTGCGGACGAGCGTCAACTGGCTCGACGCCAACCGCGTTGGGATGACGTTCTCATTTCTGTTTGGACCGGCCGCGCTGGCGTTTCTCGCCACGCTGAGGCGGCGGCGGACGAAATCCCGCTACCTGAACACCTTGATCGGAGCCGCCGCGGGCGTGCCGCTCGGAGTCTGCAGCAACTGCATCGCTCCCATCGCGCGCGGACTTTACGCTTCCGGGATGGGTACCGAATCAGTGCTGGCCACCATGTTCGCATCGCCCGCCCTCAACCTGGTCGTGCTGGCCATGACATTCGCTTTGTTCCCGTTGCCTATTGCGCTGCTCAAACTGGCAACGGTCCTGTTCCTCATTCTGGTCTTCGTCCCGTTCATCTCGGCCCGCCAAGGGGAGTCGGAACTGCCGTTTAATTTCGCCGTAGAAATTCCTGACAGCGAGACCTCGGGACATGCCCTGGCCAACGCTGCGCGATCGTATGCCAGAAGCTTCTGGACGGTCTTTCGCGTGGCATTCCCTCTGATGATTCTGGCGGCTGTGCTCGGAGCCTTCGCCGTGGAACTACTCCCCCAACAGGCGTTGTCCGGAAGCGTCACCGTGATCGGCATCATCGGTGTCGCGCTGGTGTCGGCTTTTCTGCCGGTGCCGATGGCGTTTGACGTGGCCATCGCCTACATCCTCCTGGCGAAGGGCGTGCCGCTTCCTTATGTCGCCGCAGTCCTGTGCACTCTGGGGATCATCAGCGTCTATTCGCTGGCAGTGGTGGGGAAGACTATCTCTTGGAAAATCGCAGCGGCGACGTACAGCGTTGTAGTCCTGCTGGGGATTGTGGCAGGAGTGGCTGTGCGCGCGTTGGGATGAGATGAGCCAGCTTCAGTCGAGGCTCCCCTGCTCGATCACCACATTCTCGCGAACGATCAGGCGATGCGCCGCCATCTCTTTCAATGTGGGCAAAACGCGTCCGACGTGCTCATCCGTGTCCACGAAGATGATGATCACCGGCAACTGCCCTCCTGCATCCACAAGATGGCTGGTCTTCACCTGCTGGCGGCCAAGAAATCCCGCTACGGCGTGCAGCGCGGTGGCCGCATAGACATTTTCCTGGCGAAGATATTTGAGAATCTCCGCATGCAACGGACGGTGTTGCCACTGGTCCGACTCGTTCAGGTAAATTGTGACTTGAACTGCCATGCCATCCGCCATTTTACAGCGCCCTTGCCAGCACCATGCCCGCCAACGCGCCCGCCAGGCAGAGGAAATTGTTGCTGAAGAAGTTGGTGAACATCAGCAGCCATTGTCCTTGTTCGAAGTAGGCCATGGTCTCGAAGGCGTAACCGGAAAACGTCGTGTAGGCGCCGCAGAAGCCGACCACGATCAGCAGGCGCCAGCGCGGATCAATCAACACGCGCTCCGTGGCCCAGATCATGAAGAAGCCGACAATCACGCTGCCCGTGATATTGATCACGAGTGTTCCGTAAGGAAACACTGGCCCCATGATTTTCGCAGCGTAACGGCTCAGAAAATAGCGGGCGTTGGCCCCGGCAATCGCCCCCAGGGATATGGTTAGGATGTCGCGCACGGTGGAGTTCTCCTTGGTAGATTGGTAGGAGTCATCAGCCCCGCAGGGCGGTTGTGGCGAACTCCATCGCCGTCAATAAATTCTATCAGCGCAGCACCAATCGCAAGGCCTGGCTTCAGGAATGGGAGTGTTCCGGGTGGTCGCGGGCGACTCGCCCGTCCGCCATGACGCCACTACTTCTTCCGTTCCACCAGAAACCGAGCCAGATCTTTCAGCACATCCGCCCGCGACCCGAAGGCATCGAGTGCAGCCAAAGCCGACTCGACCAACAAGCCAGCCTTCTTCAACGACTCGTCCACCCCAAACAACGCCGGATACGTTGCCTTCTCTGCCGCTGTGTCCTTTCCTGCCGTCTTGCCCAGTTGCTCGGAGGTCTGGGTCACGTCCAGCACATCGTCCACTATCTGAAACGCCAAGCCGATGGACAGTCCAAACGATCGCAGCTTGCCGACTGCTTTCTCACTTGCGCCGGCATACAGTCCGCCGCTGACCACGCTCGCGCCGATCAGGGCCGCGGTCTTCGATCGGTGGATGTACTCCAGCATCGCGAGATCAGGCTTAGTGTGCTCCGCCTCAAGGTCAACAACCTGGCCGCCGATCATGCCGTCAATCGTGCCCGTTCCGTGCGCGATCTCTTCAATGATGCGCACCCGGGACTCGGCTGAGCAGCGGAGTTGCGACAGCACCTCGTAAGCCTGGGTCTGCAGAGCATCTCCCGCCAGGATGGCGATAGCTTCGCCATAGACCTTGTGGCAGGTCGGTCGGCCCCGGCGCAGATCATCGTTGTCGAGCGCCGGCAGATCGTCATGGATCAGCGAATAGGTGTGCAGCATTTCGAGAGCGGCCCCGAGATCTTCAATACCCGAGGGCAGGGAAGCGGCAACCATGCGTCCGGCTTCCAAGCAGAGGATGGGGCGCAGCCGTTTGCCTCCGGCGAACACGCTGTGCCGCATGGCCTGGTGAATCGACGCCGGGCGCTGATTAGCCTCCGGCAACAGACGCTCCAACGCGGCGTCGGTCAGCGCCCGGCCCTGCTCCAGAGTCTGTTTGAGCATGCGGCTGAGTATAACAAGGCAGATCGCCGAGATAGGCTCAACCTGAATTGCGTTGTCCTCCTGAGCGTAGTGGGATCATTGCTCGCGAATGATCCCGCGGAGTCGAAGGACGCTGGCGCAAAATAATCGCTTCTATCTCGGGGTTGGCGAACCGATGGGGGTAGCTGGTCGACGAGTGTGCCGACCATAAGGGGCCTTCGACTCCGCAACCGCTTCGCGAAGCGAAGCAGTTCCGCTCAGGATGGCAGCTTGCGCGAAGCTTTATCAGGCTCGAAGGCTTCAGCCTGGAGCTTCCCATTCTGCTTCAGCAGGATCTCCACTTTGCCTTCGGCTTCTTCCAGTTCCTTGCGGCAGGCAGCGGAAAGCTGCATCCCCTCCTCAAACAGGGTCAGGGACTTTTCCAAAGGAACCTCGCCCTTCTCCAGTTCCTGCACGATCTTTTCCAGACGCTGGAGGCACTCTTCAAATTTAGCCACGGAAACGCTCCTGCAATAATTCTAATCTCACGCCGTGGTCCGCGGTGAGGTTCCCAAAGCTTCAAGCACGTCGGCCGCCGCCGAATATCTTCCCGAAGGCGCGCTGATCTGCGCCCCCTGCACCATGTCCCGCACCGCGATCAGCATCTCGCGGGCAATAAGGATGCCTTCTTCTCGAGCCGCCTCGGGCGTCTTCGCTCCAGCCATGCGCTCCAGAATCGAGTCCGGCACCGAGACCCGCAATTCGTTCTTCATGAATTCGGCATTGCGCACGCTGACCAACGGCCAGATTCCCGCGATGACAGGTATCTTGCAGTGTTCAATGCGGTGCAGGAAAACTTCCAGCAGCTTGAGGTCAAACACCGGCTGCGTGACCACGCACTCCGCCCCGGCTTCGACTTTGTATTCGAAACGCTTGATCTCCTCGTCAATATTGGGCAGGCCCGGGTTGGCACCTACACCGATCACGAACGATGTACCGGTACCTAGCGGGTTGCCGCCAATATCCAGTCCGCAGTTGAGGTTGTGCACAATATTGACCAGGCCGATCGCGTCCACGTCAAAAACCGCCGTGGCGTCAGGATAATTGCCCATCTTCGGCGGATCGCCGGTGATGCAGATCAGGTTGTGGATGCCGAGCGCCGCCGCGCCCAGCAAGTCCGACTGCATGCTCAGCACGTTCCGATCGCGGCAGGTGTAGTGCAGGATCGTCTCAATGCCCACTTCCTGTTGCACCAGCAGAGACAGCGCCTGGTTGCTCATCCGGGCCGAGGCCCGTGGGCTGTCTGGAATGTTGATGGCGTCCACGCCCACCGACTTCAGAAAACGCGCCCCTTCAATTTCCTTGCGGATGTCCGTACCCTTGGGCGGGACAATCTCCACCATGGTCAGAAATTCGCCGGCAGCAATCTTCGCGCCCAGCTTGGACCGCTTTTCCAGTGGAACGGCCGGCGCCGCGTTGACCACAGCCTCGCCATGACTTTTTGACGGAGCGGCCTTGGCTCTCGCCTCGCCCACGCGCAACGCTGATTTCATGACCCGGATATGTTCCGCGGTCGTCCCGCAGCATCCGCCTACCAGGCGCACTCCCGCGGCCACGAACTTGCGCGCATAACTCGCCATGTACTCCGGCGAGCACAAATAGATGTTGCGGCCCTCGACCGATCGCGGCATGCCCGCATTGGGTTGGGCCGCCAGGGGCAGGGACGTCAGCGCGCGGACGCGCTCGATCACATCGAGCATCGCCACCGGGCCGACGCTGCAATTACAGCCGATGACGTCAGCGCCCCAGCTTTCAATTCGCGGCGTAAAGCTCTCCGGAGTCGAGCCATCGAGGCAGTTTCCGTCTTCATCAATGGTGACGTGGGCGACGACAGGGATTGTGGGATTTACGTCCCGAGCAGCCAGAATCGCCTGGTGCAGTTCCTCGACATAGCCAAAGGTTTCCAGCATCAGCAGGTCAACCCCACCCTCGACCAGGGCAGCAATCTGCTCCCGGAAGGCGGCGCGAGCTTCCTCAAACGAGGTCTTCCCCAGCGGTTCAATGCGGACGCCGAGCGGCCCCACCGAACCGGCCACCCAAACGTCAAAACTCTTGGCCGCTTCTTTGGCCAGGCTGACCCCGGCGCAATTGATCTCCCGGACCCGGTTTTCCATGCTGTGGCGCGCCAGGCGGAAGGAATTTGCACCGAAAGTATTAGTTTCAATGATCTCCGCACCTGCCTGCATATACTCGTGATGGAGTCCACGAATCAGCTCAGGTTGGGAGACATTCAGCTCGTCATAGCAACGATTGATGAAGATTCCCTTGGCATAAAGCAGGGTCCCGGTCGCGCCGTCGCACAGGACAGGAGACTGTTTCAAACGAGTTAGAAAATCGGCAGACATCTTTTTGAGAATACAAGATCAAGCACGGTTTTGCATCATCCCGGGAATGCTCGCTCAGCGCGGAATCGGCCGACGTCCTTCGGACGCCAACCGGAGGGCTCTGCTATAATCCCGTTTCTTGCATCTAACTCTTCATTCCTCATGTTTTTGGGAGCTCCGCGTTTGAGGCAATCGGTACTCGCCATCCTGGTCCTTATCACCTCCAGTGCCATTCTGGTCTCTTGCGGAAGCAACAATAACTTCAATAACACCCTTGGCTTGCCGCCGGAGGCAAACCCGGCCACGATCAAGGTGCACGTCTTCGTTTCCAACCCCTTGTTTTCTAACCGTGGCTCTGCGTCCGGAGTTCCGGTCTTGAATGTCGTAGACGGGCAGCTTGATCTAATCTCGCCGAGCGTAGTTTCCGTCGGAGCGACCAGTCCCAATCCGGGCATGATGGTGCTGTTTCCCAATAAGAAAAAGACGCTCGTTTTTAGCGCCTCGAACAACTCCATCACTGCGGTCAGCAACGCTTCCCAAAACGTTGCCCAGGACTCTGCCGGGAACACGGAGACTCTGACCCTTCCCGGCTTTACCGAAAGTATCGTGGTAGCGCCCGACAATGCTACCGGCTTTGCCGCGATTCCCACCGTGCTCGTAAATGGTCAATCGCCCGGCGTGGTTCAAGTGCTGAACCTCTCCACGGACGCAGTTTCTGCCACTCTTCCGATTGCGGGCGCTCGTTACCTGGCGCAAAGCCATAACGGAAACCGAATTCTGGTTCTGGGCAGCCGCCCCGACACGGTGACGGTCTTGACGCCCAGCTCGGTCGGCACCAGTACCGACCCGCGGTTTGATGTTCAAAGTTCTCTCTTCGATCATCCGGTTTGGGCGGTTTTCAGCAGCGACGATTCGACCGCTTACATATTGAACTGTGGTCCGGAGTGT
>Ga0307472_100000735_pt1 | contig 11948 bp, 10 predicted proteins | sample atmos_gasesAM5C__2_FD_204582 | JGI IMG/M metagenome (GOLD analysis project Ga0307472, IMG submission 204582) | Hardwood forest soil microbial communities from Morgan-Monroe State Forest, Indiana, United States - atmos_gasesAM5C_05 | ecosystem: Environmental > Terrestrial > Soil > Temperate... | reverse complement strand
GCCTCGCCGCGCGCGACGCATTCGGCCACTGCGGCGCCGCTCGGTTGCGGCCGCGACCTGTCGCGCATCGCCTCGGCAAGACCCATCCGCTCGATCAGCCCGCGCAGGTAGATGCCGGCCGATCCGCCGACCGCCGGATCGCTCAGCGCGACGGTGCGCGCCGCGAGCAGCACCCGCTTGAACGCCTCGGGGCTCGTGATGTCGGGTTTCGCCACGCCCGCACGGACGGCGACGGCAATGCTGGTGCGACCGAGCTGCTTGCTGCTGCCAGGCCGCAGGTCGCCCGATTTTTCCCGGACCCCGATGGCCTCTACGGTCAGGATCACGACGTCAGCCGTCTCGCCGGCCTTGAGCCTGTCCTGCAGCACACCGACGGGGGCATAGGTGATGTCGGGCCTGCATCCGGTCGCTCGGGTGAAATCCGCCGCCAGTGCATTGACCGCGACGTGCACCGCCCGCGCGCTCATCACCTTGAGCTGCATACCATGCGCCATCGGCCCTCCGGCTTGTGCGTCATGTCACCCGAGTCCGGCCTTCGGCCGGCCCGAGCGTAAACCTCGTGCCGGGCATTCCCATCTTGGTCCGAGCGCGTGAATGGCCGGACGCGCCTGGCCACGGCGTCCGTCCGAGCTTGTATCTTTGATATGATATGAGCCGCGCCGGCGTCGATCGGTCAAGAATACACGGGAGGACGACATGCGCCACGGCAGGAACCTGCTCGCCGCCCTTGCCCTCGGCGCGACGGCGTTCGTGAGCGCAGCCGAGGCGCAGGAATGGCCGACCCGTCCACTCGTCATGGTCGTTCCCTTCGCTCCCGGCGGCCCGATCGACGTGCTCGGCCGTATCGTCGCGCAATATCTCGGCGAGATCCTCGGCAGGCAGATCGTGGTCGAGAACACGACCGGCGCCGGCGGCATGACCGGCACGCTGCGTGTCGCGCAATCGCCGCCGGACGGCCACATGTTCGTGCTCGGCAGCATCGGCACCCACGCGCTCAATCAGACGCTCTACAAGAAACCGCTCTACAATGCCGCCACCGACTTCGCGCCGGTGGCGCTGATCGCCGACATCGGACTGGTGCTGATCACGCGCAAGGACCTGCCGCCAGACAATTTCAAGGAATTCGTCGCTTATGCGCAGGCGAACCAGGCCAAGATGCAATACGGCTCGGGCGGCGCCGGTACATCGCAGCACATCGCCTGCGTCCTCCTCAACAAGGCGATCGGCGTCGACGTCACGCATATCCCCTATCGCGGCGGCGGACCGGCGCTGGCCGACCTGGTCGCCGGCCGGCTCGACTACACCTGCAACTACCTGTCAACCGCGGTGCCGCTCATCGAAGCCAACAGTGTGAAGGCGATCGCGACGCTCACCCGCGAGCGTTCAACCATGTTCCCGGCGCTGCCGACCGCCGACGAACAGGGCCTCAAGGACTTCGACGCCTATACCTGGAACGCCGTCTTCTTTCCTAAGGGCACACCGCCGGCGATCGTCAAGAAGCTCAACGACGCGCTGAGCGCGGTGATGAACTTGCCGGCGTTCCGCGAGCGGGTGCAGGGCATCGGCCTCGTGGTCGCGGCGCCCGAGCGCCGCAGCCCCGATTACCTGCAGAAGTTCGTCGTCAGCGAGATTGAGAAATGGGCCGCACCGATCAAGGCGAGCGGCGCGGTTGGGGATTAGCCCGCGTTCCGGCTAAGTTGAATCGGAAACGCGCTCTCGCTTCCTCAGCTGATCGCATTTCTGCGGAAAACCGGTGGCCGGCGCATGTGCTACTCGGTCCTGATGCCGCCCACCTCGATCACCCGGCTCCAGCGCGCGATCTCGTGCTCGATCTTCGCCCGCATCTCGTCTGGCGTGGACGGTGTCGCCACGTTGCCGCCTTCAATCAGCCGCCGCTGCACGTCGGGCAACGCGAGAATCTCACGGATTTCCCGGTTCATGCGTTCGACGATCGGCCGCGGCGTGCCCGGCGCCATGGCGAGGCCGAGCCACGACATGAACTCGACGCCGGACAGCGTCTCGGCAATGATGGGCGCACTGGGCATCAGCGGATAGCGCTCGGCCGAGGACAACGCGAGCACACGCAATTGCCCGGCCTGGATGCGCGGAAAGGCCGACGTCGCCGCATCGACCATGAGATCGATGCGGCCGGCGACAACGTCGGTGAAAGCCGGCGCCGTGCCGCGATAGGGAATCGGCGTGAGCTCGACGCCGGCTTCGATCTCGATCCACTTGGTGAGGATATGATAGATCGATCCCAGCGCATTGATCCCATAGGTCAGCTCGCCGGGCTTGGCCTTGGCGCGATCCAGCAGTTCCTTGAACGATTTGATCGGCGAATTGGGCGCGACGGCGTAGACCATCGGATAACCGCACACGACGGTGACGAAGGAAAAGCCAGTGACCGGATCGTAGGGAAGGTTCTTCCGCAGCGCCGCCTGCGGCGGGAAGCCTGCCGTCAGCATGGCCATGGCGTGACCATCGGGCACGGAATTGGACACGGTCTGATAGGCGACCGCGCCGGCACCCTGTGTCATGTTCTCGATGAACACCGACTGGCCCAGCCGTTTCGCCAGGTGATCGCCGAGCAGACGGGAGGTGATGTCGGGACTGCCGCCGGGCGCCGTGCCGACCAGGATTCGGATCGGCCGCGACGGCCAGTCCTGGGCGGTGAGCGGCAGGATGGGCGCGGCGGCGAGCGCGCCCACAGCGCGTAGCACGGTCCGTCGCGTGAGGGTTAGGGGATGCTTGCCGGTCGTCATCGCTTGGCCTCGAGCATTGCGCCGACGAAAGCACCCCATTTGTCCACCTCGCCGCGAACGAATTGCGTGACCTCGGCCGAGGTCATCGGCTTGGCCTGCACACCGTCCAGTTCCAATTGCTTGCGCACCTGTGGCAGGTCGAAGCCCTTGTTGACGGCCGCATTGACCTTGTCGGTGATGTCCTTGGGCAATCCGGCCGGCGCCGACAGCGACCACCATGTCGTCGCGACCAGATCAGGATAGCCCAGCGCCTTGAGCGTCGGCACGTCGGGAAAGTCGGCGAACCGTTCGGCCGAGGAGATCCCGAGCGCAACGAGGTTGCCGGCGCGCACGTGCTCGCGTGCGGTCGACCAGCTCATCATGCCGACCTGAACGTGTCCAGCGACGAGATCGAGGATGGCGCCCGCCCCGCCCTTGTAGGCCACGTGCACGAGCTTGATGCGCTCCTTGGCCGCGAAATATTCCGCCACCATGTTGCCGACGCTACCGACGCCGGGCGACACGTATTCGATGCCGTCCGACGTCCTGGCGCGCGCGAGGAATTCCGCGAAGGACTTCACGCCGAACGAGGGATGCACGACGAAAACGTTGGGTGCGCCGCCAAAATAGGCGACGTGAGTGAAGTCGCGCAGCGGATCGAAGCCGGCGTTCTTGTTCATCACCGGCGCGAGCACATGGGTCGACATGCCCGACAACGTGAAGGTGTAACCGTCGGGATCGGCGCGAGCGACCATCTCGCTGCCGACCACGCTTCCCCCGCCCGGACGGTTCTCGACATAGAACTGCTTGCCGAGGCTCACGCTCAGCGCTTCGGCAAACACGCGACCAAGTGCATCGGCGGCGCCGCCGGGCCCGTAGGGAACGACGATGCGCACCGGCTTGGTCGGCCAGTCCGGCGCCTGCGCGGCGACCGGTCCGAGCGTTGCCAGGACAGTCGCGCAGGCAAGGAGCGGCCGTGTCATGCTTTTTCCGTTCACATCGCGCCGCTCGAGCTCCCCGCCTCACTTCCCCGCTGCGGCATCCGGCCGCTGTGGCACGAACTCGAGGATGAAATTGCGCAGCGGCATGTCGCCGATATTCTTGACCATGTGGATGATCGGCTCGCGCCAGTTGACGATCGCCGGCTCGCTCTCGGCCACGCCGCCGTCACGATAGACCCACTGGTGCAGCATCGGTCCGTTGTTAAGGCGGATCTCGACGCGCTGGCTGTGGCTGTGGCGCGGCCGCGTATCGCCGACCTCGAGCCGTTCTTCGTAGATGAAGAAACGCGCGCCTTCGAACACGATTAGGTTCTTTGGCGGCGGAATCAGCTCCGGCGGCGACTTGACCGGCGGATGGTTGGGCTTCACCGCAACTTCGTAGTAGCTGCCGCCGGCCGGCGCCTCATAGGATTCGCCTGCCTTGAACACCGCGATCTGGCCGCGCTTCATCTGGCGCGCCTCGGCGCCGGCCTTGAGCGCAATGTCGCTCATGGCGAGGATGACGCGATCCTCGCAGGTCGCCGCTGCCGCGGTCGCGCACGGCGCCGCGTCGCGGCTAACGCGGACATATTCGTTTTCGAGCGCGACGGTATTGGCCGCGCCTTGCGCCAGCGCCCCGCCCGCCACCGCCTGAGCGGCGGCCAGTGCCACAAAAATCCCACGTCCGTGCGTCATCATCGATGCTGCTCCTCGCATTAGTCGAGCTTGATATTCAGCCGCTTGATCACGCCCGCCCAGTCCTCGCCGGTTTTGCGCACGATCGCCGCCGACTCGGCCGAGGACATCGGCGTCGGATCGAAACCGATGGCAAGGAAGCGATCCCGCAACGCTGGATCGCCGACGATCTTCTTAAGTTCCGCGTCCAGCATGGCGACGACGTCCTTCGGCGCGCCGGCGGGCGCAAACAGCATGAAGTGAACGCCGGCGTTCAGGCCGGGCAATCCCTGCTCGGTCGTGGTGGCGACGTCGGGCACCAGCGCCGAACGCTGGTCCTGGATGACGGCCAGCACCTTGAGCTTGCCATCCTTCACCAACGGAATGATCGAGCCTGCAGCAAAGCTGCCGAAGTCGACCCGCGCGGTCACGAGATCGCTCGCCGCCTGCGCACCGCCTTTGTAGACGACGTGGAGGAACTTCGCCTGTGAGCGCTGCGCCATCTCCTCGACGGCGAGATGCTGCAACAGGCCGTAGCCTGCGGTGCTGAAGGTGAGACCGTCGGGCTTGTCCTTGCTCCATGCGAGGAGGCCCTTGATGTCGCTCGCCGCGTTCGAGCCCGCCGTCACCATAATGGTCGGCGTGACGCCGATGCCGCCGACAGGCACGAGATCGTTGATCGGATCGTAGTTCAACCGAGTGAAGCTGAACGGGAATGTCGCGATCACCGCGGCGTTGACCAGCAGCGTGCACCCATCTGGCTTCGAGGTGATGACGGCGATGGTGCCGATGTTGCCGGTCGCTCCCGGCCGGTTTTCGATCACCGCGCTCTTCTTGAGCGAGATTTCCAGGCGTTCGACAATGAGACGCGCGGCAACGTCGGCGGCACCGCCGGCCGGATAAGGCACGATCAATCGGACTTGCTGGCAGTCATAGTCCGCCGCCGCGGCGACGCGCGCAACGAGGCACACCGCTGCCACCGCGGACACGAAGCGCATGGGCATTCTCCCCGAAGCTCCCGCCTTGCGGATATGGCGGCGTCCCTTTACTTCACGTCAGGCTAGCAGCATCGTGTCGACAGACACAGGCCCTTGTTGCCGTCCGCTAACTTCTGAGACGCGGCATGACCTCGGAGGCGAACAGTTCCATGTTGCGCCGCGTGAGGTCGTCGGGCAGGACGCCGAACTGCAGCATGGTGACGACGTTGTTCAGTCCGGTGAGATCGCGCAACCGCTCGATCTGCTCGCGCACGGTGCGCGGGCTGCCAACCGCCACGGTGCCGCTCTCCATCAGCTCGTCGATGGTCTGCCGCTTGGTCCGTGAGCCCAGCGCCTTGCGCATACGCATCGTGTTCTTCATCGATGACAGCGACGTGTAGCCAGGCGGCAGCAGCATCTCCCATGGGCTGGTGAGGAAGTCGTTGAACAGGGTCTCGATCCCCGCCGTCGCCTCGGCCTTGGCACGCGCGTCGGTGTCGGCGACGTAGACCGGACAGGCCCAGCCGAGCTGATCGCCGGACACCTCGTAGCCGTATTCCTTGGCCTGGTCGCGATACATGTTGAGATAGCGCGCGACGAGGTCGCGCGCGCTGAAGGTGACGAGGAACGGATACTTGCGCTCCGGCGCCGCCGCCCAACGGATCGTTTCCGACGACCCCATCGAGGGAATCCAGATCGGCGGATGCGGCGACTGGTAGGGCCGCGGCCACAGGTTCACATAGCGGAAATTGTAGTGCTCGCCCTCGAAAGCGAACGGACCCGGGCGCGTCCAGGCGGCGACGATCAGGTCGTGCGCCTCCTGAAAGCGCTCGTGGGAAAAATACGGGTTGAGCCCTGTGGCATGATACTCGTTGCCGATCCCGCGCACGAAACCGGTGATGATCCGACCCTTGGACAGGTTGTCGAGCATCGCGAACTCTTCGGCGATGTTAATCGGATTGGCGACCAGCGGCAGCGCGCGGCCGAGGATCGCGATCTTTACGGTCTTGGTGCGCGCGATCAGCAGGCTGGCGATCAGGTTGGGCGCCGGCATCATGCCGTAGGCGGTCTGATGATGCTCGTTGACGCCGATGACGTCGAAGCCGAGCGCCTCGGCGTAGACGAGCTGATCGATATAGGATTGATATTCGTCCGCGCCCTTCTTGGCATCGTACAGGCTGTTCGGCAGCACGACCCAGGCGGCGCGATGCTTCTTGCGCTGTTCGAGATCGAGCGGGCGGTAAGGCATGAGATGAAAGAACGTGAACTTCATCGTTCATCTCCCGCCGAGAAAGCCGAGAATCTTCTCGGCGGTGACGTCGGCCTTCTCGACATGCGGGAGGTGGCCGCATTCGGCGATGATGTCGAGCCGCGCGCCTGGCACGCGCTCGCTCCACACCTTGCCGTAGGCGCTGGGCAGAAACTTGTCATCGCGGCCCCATATGACGAGCGTCGGAACCTTGATGCGATGCAGCCAGCGTTCCAGCGCCGGGCTGTACCAGCGCGGATCCCAACCGAACTTCGCCGCGGCGAAGCGGTTGGTAAGCAGCAGGTCGACTTCCGCTTCCGACGGCGTCCGCGCCAGGCGCTGGTCGGCCAGTGTCTGGTCATGGAATAGGTTGCGGGCGGTTTCCTCCGGCGACCAGATGAAATTATCGCCGGCGGGCAAGCCTTTCACCCGCACCCCGGCGGGTGAAATCAACGACAGGCTGTTGAACTGCGTGCAGTTGCGCGTCGCCATTTCGGCGGCCGTCCAGCCACCGAGCGAATGGCCGACCACATGGACCTTCTCTGCGCCCAGCGCCTCGATGAGGTCGAGGTAGTACAGCGCCAAATCAGCAACGTTCCTGATCCACGGCGGATTGTCGGACAGGCCGAAGCCCGGATGCTCGGGGACGAGAACGTCGAAGCGACTCGCGAGCGCCTCGAAGAACGGAATCCACCCGGGAAGGCCCGTCTCGCCGTGAAGAAACAACAGTTTCTCGCCCTTGCCGTCGCGAAACAGCCGGACGGAGATATCTCGAACCTGATGCTTGCGTTCCCGCACCGACATCGCCGACGCTCCCACCCCACATAACAACAATCCCGTGCGCCGGCGTCACTCCGGCTTGATGCCGGCCTTGGCGACGAGTTCCTTCACCATCGGCACTTCCGCGGCGACGCGTGCCGCGAGTTGCTCAGGTGTGCCGGCGGTGATCTCAAATCCGGCCCGGCGCGCCTGCTCGATCGCGTCGGAGCGCTCGAACGCCGCGCGGCTTTCCCTTACCAGCAGCGCAACGATTTCGGGCGGTGTGCCGGCCGGGGCGAACAGTGCATTGAACGTATCGGAGACGAAGCCGGGGAAACCCGCCTCGATCATGGTCGGCACGTCGGGCAGCGAAAACCAGCGATGCACGCCGGTGACCGCGAGCGCGCGCAATTGTCCGCCCTTGACCAGCGGCTCCGCCGCCGGCAGCGCCACCGAGCCGACCTGTGTCGTCTTCGCCAGCACCGCCTGCGCCGCCGGACCGGCACCGCGGAACGGCACGTGCACCATGTCGATTCCGGCGCGCAACTTGAGCATCTCGCCGGTGAGATGCGATTTCGTCCCCGCGCCCGGGCTCGCGTAGTTGAACGTATTCGGTTCGGCCTTCACCCGCGCGACCAGATCGGCGACGGAGTTGATGCCGGACTCGGGATGAACGATGAGGACGTTGGGCGCCGCCACCAGTTCCGAGATCGGCACGAAGTCCTTGAATGGATCGTAGGGCAGGTTCTTGAACAGCGCGGTGTTGACCGCGATCGCGGTCGAGGTGAGGAGGAGCGTATAGCCGTCGGGATTGGCGCGCGCCGCCATGCCCATGCCGATATTGCCGGCGGCACCGCCGCGATTGTCAACGATCACCTGCTGGCCGAGCGACTGCGACAGCGAGGTCGCTAGGATGCGCGCAATGATGTCTGTCGGCCCGCCGGGCGCGAACGGGACGATGAGCGTGATCGGCCGATCGGGATAGGCGGCCTGGCCGGCAGCGGGGACAAGAGACAAAACGGCCGCCGTAACGGCGGCCTTGATCAGCGCCCGTTTCATTGAATCGTTCCTCCGTCCCGCCATTTTAAGGGCTAACGGCGGCGGAAACCAAGCGTGGTGTCAGCGTCGCATGGCGGCGATGTGCTCAAGGAACGGCACCAGGTCGTCGGTCACGTGGTCGATATGCGGGTCGTCGCGGCCGGCCAACTCCCAGTCTTCGCGAAACACCTCGCGGGTGCCGCCCGGCACCACCAGCACCGTGGTCATGCCCAGCATATGCGGGACCTCGAGGTTGCGGGCGAGGTCTTCGAACATCGCCGCCCTGCCCGGGTCGACGCCGTGACGCTTGAGGAAGCGGTCATAGACCTGGGGCAGCGGCTTGGGCTCGAGGTCGGCGGCGGCGATGTCGAACACGTCCTCGAAGTGCCGGTCGATCTCCAGCCGCCGCATCACCGCATCGGCATGCTTGCGCGTGCCGTTGGTGAGGATGAGCTTGCGGCCGGCGAGCTTCTCGATCGCCGCGCCGAGCGCAGCGTTGGGTTCGAGCGGCGAATGGTCGATCTGGTGGACGAAATCAAGGAAGTCGTCGGGCGCCATGCCGTGCTCGGTCATCAATCCGCGCATCGAGGTGCCGTAGCGCTTGTAATAGTCCTTCTGCACGCGGAAGGCCTCCTCGTGGGACACGTCGAGAAAGCGCGCGATGTAGTCGCGAATGCGCCCGTCAACCTGCTGCCAGAGATTGAGGTGATGCGGGTAAAGCGTGTTGTCGAGATCGAACACCCACGTCTCGACGTGCGCGAAGCCGCGTTGCGGGGGTGGGGCGGAGGAGCTCATGGCGTTGCGGCGCCCTTCCCTCGCCCCGCGCTGGCGAGGCTGGCCCGAGCGGCGCGAGGGTCGGGTGAGGGATAGCATTGGCGACACATTACGACACTCCGGCACTCGAAACACTCAATCGTCGGTCCCGTCGATACCCTCACCAGGCTCAGTTCGCAGTCGATGCTCGCTCTCCCCGCTGACGCGGGGCGAGGGCTCGCTATTCCTTGAATCGCACCGTGGTCGCGCCGCGTCCCGCGACGTCGACGGTCGCAAAGCCGGTGGACATCAGTCCGCCCGCCGCGCAGTCCTTGTGCTCGGCGATCTCGAATTTCACCTCGCTGGTGCACAGCATCGCATTGCCGCCCCAGCTGAGCGGCTTGCCGGCGCGTTGGACGACATGGCCGTCGGCGTCGACCGCTTCGCCATAGCTGTAGAGGCGGCGCAACGGGCCCTTCACCTCCGGCCGCAGGCACTTGCCGGGGTCGACGCGATACCATCCGCGCGTGACCGTTGCGCCCTTGTCGTCGACGCCGAGTGCCGCCATCACCGTTTGCGCGCTGTCGTTGCACCAGGCAAAGCCGGCCCCTTCCGGTCTCTGCGCCGCGTCGACCAGCATGGCGAAGAAATTCACAGCAGCGGCGGCGTCGGCCGTCAGATTGCGATCCTTGAGAAACTGGGCGAGCGCATTCTCGGTCTTGGGGCCTTGCACGCCGTCGATCGGATTGGCGTCATAGCCCGCCATGCCGAGCAGGCGCTGGACACCGGCGAGCCGCGCCTGCTCATCGTCGTAGTCGGCTTCCTCGACCAGATAAGCGACCAGCCCCTGCTCAGTGCTCGACGGCTTGATCTCGGTGAACCGCGCCGGGCGCTGGCCGGCGCGCGCGCAGGTCTTGGCCCCGGCTACCAGGAAGCTGCCCTCCGCCACGCACAGGTCGGCATGGCCGGTGTGCGGCAGCGGCGAGGGGCCGTAAACCGGCAGGGCGCGCGCATGGACGTAGAGGTGCGCCGCCTCGACCGCGCCCTGCAACACGACCCGGCACTGGCCGGGATCAAGACGGAACCAGCCGCGGGTCGCAGTCGCGCCCTTGTCCTCGACGCCAAGCGCCGCTTCGACGACGTAGCTCAGACGGCTGCACAAGCGAAGGTCGGCCCGCGCCGGGGCGGAGCATGCGGCCAGAACGGCCAGCACGGCAACGGCGCGCGGTATCGCCGGCACCAAGGTGCGAGATGCAACCGCCATGAGGTCGCTCCGGAAAGGCCGCGACGCGAATCACCCTGGTCACCAGGGATGGATCGAATCGGTGCGTTCGGCAAGCGGATGCAAAGGGCACTGGCCGACAATTCCTACTGTTCGACGCTGAAGCTTTCCGGATTGGCGCCGCGCCGCAAGATCTCCAGCATCGTGGTATACGCCCGCTCGATGTGTCGGCAGAAGCGTGGCGCGTCGAACAGTGGGCAATGCAGCCGGTTGCGCCGCAGCTTCTCGCGCAGATCGGAACGGAGGTCGGCATCGCCGGCAAGGCGCGACGCCAGCCGCTCGTAGTCGTCGAGGTTCGACGTGACCAGTTCAGGCAGCCCGGCGGCCAGGAGCAAGCTGGACGCAACCCTCCCCGGAAATGCACAGCCGGTGCAGGTCAGCACCGGCAGGCCGGCCCATAGCGCGTCCGAGGCTGTCGTATGCGCGTTGTAAGGCAGTGTATCGAGAAAAAGATCTGCAAGGCGATGCCGCGCCAGATGTTCCGCCAATGGAAGCTTTCGGGCGAAGATCAAGCGTGTCGGCGCGAGCCCCCGCGCCAGCGCTTCGCGACGGAGATTGAGCTCAGCGTCGAGGTTGTCCCCCAAGAGCCAGAGTACGCTGTTCTCGACCTTGGCCAGCAGCCGACACCAGCGATCGAACATCGCGCGCGTGATCTTGTTGGTATTGTTGAAACAGCAGAACACGAAACCATGATCTGGCAGCCCGCAGGCCTGCCGCGTGGGCGTCTCATCCGCAATTTTCGTCTTGGTGTCATTGACTTGGTAGCTATTGGGAAGCCGGACGATCTGCTCGACATATAACGTCTGTTGTTCGAAGGGCAGGACGGTGTTGTCGGCGAGGATGTAGTCGATGAACGGTGCAGCCATCGTGCTGCCATAACCGATGAAGCTGACCTGGATCGGCGCCGGCCGATAGGCGAGGATCCCGGGCCGGCTGTCCGTCGTGTAGCCCTTCAAGTCGACCGCGATATCTACTTGGCGATTTTGCAGCAGCTCGGCAACTTGCTTGTCGCTCATCCCGCGAACGTCATGAAAGTGATCGAATGCGCAGGTCAGCCGCGCTCGCATGGGGCTATTGTCGTCCGGGCCGTAGGACACGCCGATGATCTCGAATTGCGTGCGGTCGTGCAGTTCGATCAATTCCGCGATCAAGCGTGCGGTCGCATGGGCATGGAAATCCGCCGAGAGGTAAGCGAGGCGGATCTTGTCGTGGCTGTAACGCTTGCGTCGACCCTGCGGCTGCGGCAGTACCGGGAGGATGGTTTGGAGATGCAAAGCCGCGCATTTCAAATGCAACGCCGGCTGATCTGAACAGAGCAGCATGAGGAACGGATCGACCGGCGCTCCGGCGTCGACGCGTCGTGCTGCCTGCGCTGAGAGCTTGTCGACCAGATTCCAATCACAAGCGCCAAGCGCCAGCTCCAACATGGCATTGAATGCTTTGGGATGACCGGGGTCAAGCACAGCCGCCCGTTCGAAATTGGCGATGGCGTCG
>Ga0307472_100000734_pt1 | contig 11948 bp, 17 predicted proteins | sample atmos_gasesAM5C__2_FD_204582 | JGI IMG/M metagenome (GOLD analysis project Ga0307472, IMG submission 204582) | Hardwood forest soil microbial communities from Morgan-Monroe State Forest, Indiana, United States - atmos_gasesAM5C_05 | ecosystem: Environmental > Terrestrial > Soil > Temperate... | reverse complement strand
ATATTCTGACCCAAAAGGGCCGCGATTTTCGGCCGGTCCTCATCGCGATGTCCGCATGGGGCAACCGGCACTTCGCTCCGGAGGGCGCCAGCGTATTGCTGGTCGACCAAAAGACTCGGGCTCCAGCAGATCCGGTGCTAGTCGATCGGCGGAGCGGAAGACCGCTTAACGAGCGCGACTTTGTGTTTGCCGCCGGCCCTGCCGCTAGCGAGCGCACACGCCGCCGCTACGCAATGGTCGAACAGAACAAATACTCTACTGCGCAACGTTCAGCGAAAACGGTACGAAGCAGAAAGAGAAGGGCACCATGATCACGTCAGCAGAATGCAACGCTGCTAGCGCGGCTCCCATTTCCGAAATTGAAGTAGCGCCGCCGCGAGTTGCTGAAGTCGACGCACGCACACGGGCGCTGCTGCACGGAGCGATCGTGCCGACCCTGCTGCGCGTTGGCAGGCAAGCTAAGAGCGAAGAGCAGAGCGCCAAGGACGGAGCAAAAGAATTTCCTATTGCCTGTTGCCTCGTGCCTCATTCCTGTACTCATTTGATCACCTTGTCCGCCTCGTAAAGCACCGACTGCGGAATCGTCACGCCAATCTGGTTGGCGGTCTTTAAGTTGATAACCAACTCGAACTTGGTTGGCTGCTCGATGGGTATGTCAGCAGGCTTCGCCCCTTTGAGGATCTTGTCCATTAGGGTGGCGGCGCGATACTTTCACCAACGAGAAAATTACAGATGAATCTTGAACGGCGAATCGAACGACTGGAGGAAAAACTAGGAGCGAAGAGCGAGCCACGCGTTTTGGTTATAACAAATGTTAGGTTCGACCACACTGATGGGCAACCCCCGTCCCTGATACAAATTGTTCCTGAGGTTTGGGCGTTCGCGGTAAGGGGTGGGCCGTTTACCAGGGAGGAAATTAACCAGCTTAGAAACGAGCATGCCGCAGCCAACAGGCAAGCTTGACAGCAGACTGACAAGGTTGGAAGCGAGCCTCAAGCGGAAGGCGCTCAGCGCTCTAATCGAAGGCTTTTTCGACTATTCGCCGTCACCACCCCAAACTTCAGCAGAGTGTCGATGGCAGCGGCCAAGCGGTTGTTTTCTGCTGGTAGTCGGTTTGGTTTTTCGACGGGAGCAAGGAACAACAAGAAGCGCGGCTCATGGAATTGAGAGCGGACCCGCTGTTTCAACAACCGTGGAACGAAAACGAAATTCCTGTCCAGTTTGAAGGGGGTGCCACTTGCGATGACGTGTACTCTCGGCTCCATGAAAAAAAGACGTTTGAGAGCTTGCCTGGTGGACAGATGGGCCGTTCTAAAACATTTAGGCTATTAGGCATTTTTGGAGCTGTCCGTAAATTGTCCGGCCCCTGCAGACCAACGAAAGGGACGGAAACGTATGCTCGATTGTCTATTGCTGTAAATGGCTAGTCGCTACGACAAAAAGAGTCGGTATCCTATACTGCTGGACGCGTCGCTGGTGTTTTCCCGCCACGAAGAAAAAACCTAGTCTCGACTACAACATCGCGCCACACAATTAGCCTCGATCGAAGCCAACGACAATTCACGTTAACCGAAGATCGGGACATTGGCCTTGACGGGTTGCAGATTTTATTATACAAAACTTTAGTTTCATAAGACGAAACTCGTCTAAGCGGTGAAAAGGAAGGACACATGCGAGTCCTCAATAAGGCTGTGCAAATCGTTGATCTTCTGGCGACTTCGCGTCAGGGGCTCCGGCTGAAAGAAGTGGCCGATAACCTAGGATTCGACAAGGCGACGGCACTTAGGATCCTCCGAGCGTTGGAAAGTCTTGATCTAGCAAGAAGGGACCGTCAGGGCTGTTTTTTTATCGGCAATCGCATCCTTTGGTGGGAGGCTTACCAACGCCAGAATTTAGATTTTCTCACTCTGGTTCGCTCCACTTTGGATAGGGTGCGGGAATTAACGTCCGAGACCGCGACCTTTTCCGTTTCGATCTCTGATCGAATGGTTGTCGTCGATCAAGCCATGAGTCTTCACGTGACCAGCAGCCGATTCGGGCTCGGGAGCACCACCTCGTTGATTTTAGGAGCAAGCGGAAAAGTCATGTTAGCTCACATGGATCGTAAGGTGCGAGAGAAGTTTCTGAAGGAGGCGACTTGGAATAGTTCCAAGGGACTGGGGCTGCAGGAGAGGAAAAGATTGGAAACGGAACTGGAGCAGTACCGAAAGCGCGGTGTGGTAGTGACACGTGGAGAAAGGGACCCCAATACGACCTCTATTGCGGCTCCCATCCTCGGACCAGCACGTGAGGTTCTCGGCGTGATTTCGGTTAATGGCCCTTCGGAGCGCTTAGCCACTTCTCGTGTGAAAGAGATCGCACCACTCCTTCTTGATGAGCTAACGCGTTTAACGGCTCAACTCGATCACGTTTCGACTAAACTGATTATTCCACCCAGCGGGAAACTTTTAAAAACGTCAGATCTGTACGGGCTTCGATCACAAAATAACTACAGTAGCAGCCCTGTGCTGAGTTAACTCAACGTTAAAGGGAGTCCTTATGGAAGTCATCAAAGCTGTTTTTACCGAGACGAAGGGCATTCCCCCGAGCGGCCTGTGCGTGGGGGTACACCGGGCCGGCGCGATTCAAAAAAAGATGGTCGAGAAATACGGTGAAGGGCTGGCTGTGTGGTCGTTAAGACCGGACGAGGACTTTGTGGCATTTAAGAAAGAAGGCCTTGGGGAGAAAGGCATCCGGGCTACCAATGACATGGAATCGATCCGGGAAGAGAAGCTCATCTATGGGGTGCGTGGAGCGCCTCCACAAATTCGACAAAAGGCGCGCGAGCAGGGGCTAGAGCTATTGGCGGATACAACGTGTCCTTTCGTCATCCAGCAGGAGGAGGCGGAATTGGAGTTGTTGGATCAGGGATGCCATTTGGTTGTGCTCAGCAGCCGCACGCATCATGGGGTTCCACGGCTACAAGGAATCGCGAAGGAGAAAGGGCGGGAGGTTTTCATCGTGGAAACCGAGGAGGATGTGGACAAAATTCGCCTCACTCGCTTCGAGCCGATTGGAGTAATTGTGCAAACAACCTTTTGGATGGAGAACTACAAGAAAATCATGGCGCGGATTCTGGATCGCTTCGCCAATGTGCGTGTAAAAAACACCGCGTGCATCGACTCTTTGCAGCGGCTTCCCGAAGTAGAAAAGCTTGCTAAGCAGATGGATGTCGTAGTGATTTTCGGTTGGACCGAAGGGATGACGACGCGCATGCTCGAAGTGGCGCGTGCGTTCAACCGTAACGTGTACAAGGTCGAAGAGGTCGACGAGATTAAGCCTGAATGGTTCTGCGGACGAGAAAGGGTCGGGATCATCGGTGCGAATGAAACTCCGGATTGGATGGTGGATGAGGCGGTGGAGAGAATCAAGGCCATGGCGGCATAGACCGAGACGCTATGCCTAGAATCACATTTTTGCCCTCCGGTCAGAACTATGACATCAAGGAGGGAACTACCATCCTCGTTGCCGCCATTCAAAATGGCCTTCCGCTTCGCCACGATTGTACTGAAGCGATCTGTGGAACCGATCGGGTAACAGTCGTGGCTGGTAAGGAAAACCTCACCGCAAAGACGCAGAACGAAGAGCTGACGCTGGAGATGATGAATGCAGGGGAAGAGGAGCGACTGGGTTGCGTTGCCCGCATCCTCGGTGACGTGACGGTATACATTCCTGCTTAGAACGGAGAGCAGGTCCGAAAACAGATTCCTGTAATTTAATTGGAAATAGAAGGGCCTTGACATGGTTCGCTTATTGAAGGTCTCGAGCCCCCGTTTTTTTGGTGTGATAGTCGGTTTGATTGGAGGTTAGCATGCGTGAACGTGAGCGTGAGATCCAAACCCACTATGACATCCAGATGGAGCGGCGCGCCGCGGATGTCGAGGAGTGGGACCGGAATCGAAAAGTGATGGGCTACGCCCGGCATTTGCGGATGTCCGACGCGCCGCTCCGGAACGCGAGTTACGGCACTCTTATCGGTGAGGGTGGCCAGGTTCCCTCCCGCGTCATCAACACCCGCATCATAGAGATAGCCGCTGGCCAGCGCACCAGTACGCACCGCCACGTCCACACCGCTGAAGTGTTCGTCCTCGAAGGCGAGGGATACACAGTGGTCAACGACCGCAAGTTCACGTGGAGCAAATGGGACGCTTTCTATCTTCCCACCAACGCTTGGCACCATACGATGAACACGGGCAGCACAACAGCCAGGCTCGTCAGTATCAGCGATGCGCCCCTCTTTCAGCTCTTCAACATGAATCATATCGAGGATATTGGGCAAACCGATCCTCCCGGTCCCTTTTTTCCGAACACGGAGCTGCAGAGACTCGCTAAGTCTCTCGAGGGAAAAGACGAGTACGAACGCGGGATCATCGAGGCTGCCAAAAACGAACAACGCCTCGCGACCGGCACTCTTGTGACCCACTTTAAGGAGCAGACGCTCCTCGTCAACAAGAAAGGAACGAAGAGCACCTTCCTCGTGGATATTACGCAAGGCTATCATGGCACTCAGCTCAGCATGGTATTGTTCCAAATAGCGCCGGGTGGCTGGCAGGCCAAGCACCGCCACGGGGGAGAGGCGGTGCTTTATGTCGTGGACGGCAGCGGTTACACCGTCATCGACGGGAAGCGCTACGACTGGAACACTGGAGACGCGACCCTTGTGTCAAAATGGTGCTGGCACCAGCACTTCAATGCGGACCCAGAGAAACTGGCGGTGATCATCCGGATGCATATGTGGGAGAGCCAGTACAAACTGATGAGCTTCTGCCTGAGCCCGTTACCCATGTACGAACAACCTGCTCGCCTGGACGGCAGCGCCGCTTCATTGTGGGAGCGCCACAAAATCGAAGCCTGAAGCAAGCGGTACGCACGAGGGGGTCCTTGATGTCCCCGTTGAATCCCCTTTGCCTCCTGCTATCCAGCCTTATCGTCATTGAAAGGAGTCCCAGTGAAAGATACCGACGTTAATTTATACCGTGAATCCCGCCTGAGGGAGGAGTTCGGTCCCTTTGGCGAAGCAGGCCCGGACGGCATCGCGTTAACGACGCAGGATATTGTCGGTGAGACGTACCGTCGGGTACTGGCGGAGACGACTGCCATTGTAGCCCATCAGTGGCGGAACGAGATAGCTCACAGCGTTCTCAAGGGCTTCCTCTTCTATGGAGATGTTGGGATGGGGAAGACAACGATGGGGCGGCGCTTGGCCTATGAGTTGAGCCGGATGTTCGGCGGAAATGTCGTGGCCCATGAGCATGAGGGGGGCACTGAAGGAAGGAATCTGGGCCTGACCTCCAAGTCGTTGCACCTTCATAGTCATGGTGACGGCCTGGAGCATGAGCGCCCGGCTGGGGATGATGTGGTGCTCGTAATTGTGGACGGCGCGGATATCGCCCGGGGTCGGTATGGAGACAGTGAAGAGCAACTCCAGAAGCTGTTCCGGTTTGCCCGGGAGGGGGAATTCCATGGGCACGTCCACGAGGACGACCCCGTTCGCCGCACGGTTTTGCTGTTCGACGATGTGGAGAGTTTATTTCTCACGCGCAGCTCCGGCGGTGCGAAGGAGTGGCACTTCAGCCAGAATAGCGTTTTCTTTCATGCCATCGATGAGCTGGATACAGCTCACACGGTGGTCATCCTCACGACCAACCGCCTTGACCTAGTCGACGAGGCCATCATTGACCGCTTTCTTCCGTATGAATTCGAGGCCTTGTCACTCGAGGTTTTGGAGCAGGTGGCACGTCATCGCGCCTTGGTTCAGCAGCTCGATGAAGCGCACCTCGCACCGGTCCTTGCGGCCATCAAAAATCCGGCACAATGTATCAAAAGCATCCGGCAAGTGGAACGCATGGTGGCCCGCGCCTATGTCCGCAGCATCGTTGGCATCACAGCCGCCCGTTTTCCCACTGCGAGGGACGAGAGAGCTATGATGGGTGATGCTGAACTCTTTAGCGTGCGAGCTAGGCCCCACGTCGATCAAAGTCGCGAGTAGAGTGAGAAGCCGAGTTTTTCTTTTTCCGTCGTGTAAATTTTTCTGCCCACACCGGCGTCACCTGGGCTTGTCGGCAAATCATGTTGAAACAAGAGCAGCCCGATTGTTTTGAAGTCAAACGGTCTTGTCCAACGTTTTATGCTCGAAGGCTTTTTTCTGGGGCGTCCGTAAAGTGGTGGGGTACAGGATCAAATCTAGACTTTTGTAGTTTAAGTCCGCGAACGCGAAGCTTGAGTAACTACATAAGTCAGGATTTGACCCTATCCGTTGCGCGCGACTGCAGGTGCCTCTTTGGCAAGAAAGATGACATAAAAGGTCCCATCGGCCGACGTCCAAACTGTCGGCGGTACATCGCTACCCTCGATGCCTACTGCCAACACTAGCTCGCGAGTCGCACCATCGGCGAAAAGCGAACCCTCGATCTCGACCGGGGGGAAGATCAATGGCGGTGATACTGATGCCTGAACAATTTTGCGATAAGTTTCTAACGCATGCGGCCCCCCTGAGGCCGCGACAGCAGTAAGATCGAAAACCCATAGCTGGCGATAATCGAGATTGTGCAGTCCCACCAAAAGTAGGCGGTCCTTGCGGGCTTCCGCGGCCACTCTTGCAATGGTATTTTCGGTGATCAATTCTCGCAGCTTCTCGATGAGTGGCGTGTTATCCATGAAGGAATTATCGCCAAATGCGAATCGCAGGATGCCGCCCGGCTTCGGAGCCACATCGCTTTTTTTCATGCCCGTGAACAGGTCCGCAATGACGGCATCGTCTTCGGGCTCGCCGAGAAACGCCCAGGTCGAAAGTAACGCCCCGGCGCTAATCCCCGTTACAACATCGAACTTCGGCCGTGTGCCCGATTCCCCCCAACCGATCAGCACGCCGGCTCCAAAGGCGCCCTTGGCATCACCGCCGGACATTTCGAGGATATTGAGCCGCCGTTTATGCAGCTCCTCCAATGTAGGAATGAGACCACCCTTGGCGGAGAAACGCTTGCCGAGGTCGGAGTACTGGTCAGGATTCCGCGGATCACGGCCATTTGGCAATGAAGCATAAGACGGGACTTTCGTAGATAATTTGCGCTCTACGGTTGAGCATCCGCCGAGCAGCAATAGAACTACTGCCAGTGCAATCACTTCTCTGACGATGCGATCCCGTGAATACATTTGATGTGGGCATCCAGCCGGCGGGGTATCGCAAGCAAACTCAGATTGAGTTACTCGCAGAATTAAGCCAGTGTTTTCCACCTGCCGAGTTTTCAATGCTCGCTCGCTTTTCTACCTCTTTGCCTTCCGGGGAACTGAGTTTTTGAAGAACTCGTAATACCCGCTCTCGAGAACCCAAGTCGCTCCAAAAAACCTCACGCCAAGGCCGGACCACCTAGCGCCCGTAGCTCGCCCAGGACGCGTTCGTTTTCTTCCTCGTTGCGCGCGAAAACTGCAATGGCAGCTCCCGCTTGGGCTAGGCCGAGAGCAATGCTACGGCCAATCCCGCCGTTGCCGCCGGTGACCACTGCGACGCGTCCGCTTAGGTCAAACAGGTTCGCTAATGACATGATTTTTCTTCCTATTAAATACATTCGCAGCTTCGTCTACGGTTTGGTCCACGCGCTGCCGACTTCAAAGATCAAATATGCGTCTGGACGGCCTTCGTACTGTACCCACACGCGGTCGGGCCTCCAGACTTGCTCAGGGGCAACCGCGATATCCGAATTCCTTAAATAGGGCGCGTACACCATGATGTGTGGGTAGACATGACGAGCAATATTGTTGCTGCTTTGGTCGTGCCATACCTCGTCGGTCGCGAGCACGTATACAATGCCTGTCTTTTGAGGGCCGTGAAGGCGACCGGTTCGATAGTCTTCGTCAATTCTTTTCTCGATTTCGCTGGGATCGACTCCCTCCGCCAGCAACTCGCCACGTTTCAGAGTAGCCTGTAATGTGCTACTGGAACCTTCAGCGTCGTAACACATCGGCGAGATGTGGTTGGCTCTTCTCTCAATGATGCAATTGAAGCCGTTCTGGCTCTCGCGTACCCTCACAAAACCATGCTCTTCCAGGACATAGACTCCTGCAAGGGTTCTCACCTCGGGCGGCGCCGAACTCAGAGCTGTCGCGATTTCTTGGTCGCGGGTCATAAACGGATTAGGGCGCGGTTGCTGTGTAGCCTGCGGAAACGCCGAAATGCTAGTCAGCGCTAATATGAGAGCCAACGATGCACCGGTGATGACAATAACTTGTTTCATGAACATTTCTCCTTTATTCCTCGATTGACCGCCTATCGGTCGCGCAAACGGTTTTGCCCATTGTTCTAATGAATTGCACTTGTTCTACCTAATATTTATCTCGTGGCCAGGCGCAGCGAGTTGTGGTGCAACTCCTCCGGCACTTCGGTTTCTCCTTTGCCGCGTTCGCTCGGAAGCGGTACTTCAGTTGACCATTGACCTCTGAGCGATTCCGTCCTTCATGACCAACACCATGCGAAACCGTGCTTTGCCTCGCATCATGCGGGCGTATGCATCAGCAGCCTGTTCGAGAGGAACCGTTTCGATCATCGGGCGTAACATGCAAAGAGGTCAGAGCAACGGCTGTGCCAGTTGCGATTCGATACCTCCAACCTTTGAAACTATAAGGATCATCCCAAATGTTGCAGCTCGGCCAGCGGCGGATGTGACGAGATGTTTTGCCCATGTATCGGCACCCTGACGAAATGTCGACTCTAATTGAGCCGAGTCACTTGCATCATGATAGTTACTATGGCAGCGCAAAAGCTTCGGCTGTCGCGGCTCCGGAGGTTGGACGGCAACGCGAGCCGTATTGGAGCGCGGTCGAAAGGGAAGTTATCCGGCTTCGTCAGCTTCGACACGAATTCTGTGGGCACGTGACTTGCATAATGATAGTTACTGATATACGGTTTTCTATATGCAACGCAAAAGCTTCAACAAGATGCCCTGTCCTATTGCTCGCAGCCTCGAGCGGGTCGGCGAGTGGTGGAGCATTCTGATTATTCGCGATGCCTTACACGGCTTCACCCGCTTTGACGAATTCCAGAAGAGCCTGAACATCGCGCCCAACATGCTGACGCGCCGTTTGAGCGCCTTGGTCGATGCCGGTCTTTTAGAGCGCCGCCGCTACAGCAAACGGCCGCCACGCTACAAATACATTCTGACGGAAAAGGGTCGCGATTTTCGTCCAGTCCTCATCGCGATGACTGCCTGGGGCAACCGTCACTTCGCTCCCGAAGGCCCAAGCGTGGTGCTTGTCGACAAGAAGACTCGGAGGACGGCAGATCCGGTGTTGGTCGATCAGCGAAGCGGTAGACCGCTCAACGAGCGCGACTTTGTGTTTGCCGCCGGCCCTGCCGCCAGCGAGCGCACACGCCGCCGCTACACGGTCGTCAGCCGTCGCGACGGACGCGCGGCGTAGACCACAATAGGACCACCAGTTTTGAACGATTTGGCCAACCCGCCTACGGGAGTTCCGCCCGCGGTGTCGGGGACGAGGCTAAGTTTCTTCTCGTCGAGGGCTTCCTCAATATCCTTGTGTAGCTTGTCACCTTGAAGAACTACACGGTCACCGCCCCACTGCCGTACCTGTTCGGCGACCTCCTCCCGGTGGAGCGGACGATATTCACCGTTTTGACTCCTGCGAGCTTCCCGAGCTTGCTTCGATAATCTCGTCTGCTAACTCGGCCGGGCGCGTAAACATGACCTCGTGGCTCCCGTCCATCTCAAGGAGTTTGAATGCTCCAAGGCGCGACGACATTCGGGGATGAAAATAGCCTGCCGGCAACGCCTTGTCGTGGCGGCAATAGATGACGCTCTTGGGAACAGCGAGCGAATAAAACCGCTTCAGATCTAGCTTGTCCAAATTGACCTGGTTAGGCTCTGGCGACAGCTGTTCCCAGATCGATCGGGCCACGGATTCCGGTGCGTCCTGGATGAAATTGTCACGCCAGATCTCCCAGGGGATCAACATTGTGTTGTCCGAACTCGCTCCGGCCAAATCATTGAACAGCGCGACGTACTCGGCTGGCAAATTATCGAACACGCATTGGTTGTCCTCGATTATGAGCGCATCCAGAAAACAGTCCGCCTGATCCTGTCGGGGAGCTGTTCCGCTACCTTCTGAACGACCGTTCCCCCAAAACTATGGCCCACTAGAATGATGTCCTTAAGGCCGTGCTGTTGAATGTAAGTGGCAACGGTATCGACACAGTCCTGATGCGTGATGCCCGCCCGAATCACTCCTAGACCGTGACCGGCAAGCGTCGGCGCATGTGCATGATGTCCCTTCGCTGAAAGGTTGCAAATCACAGCCTGCCGAGCCCATCCGCCATGCCACGACCCATGAATCAGGACAAACGTCTCGCTCATATCGTGTCCATTTCAACGTTAACGATTCTACTGTCTCCAATGCGGCGGGTAAGTTCGCTGGTAATTCGGCAACGCTTCGATGCGCTGCACCCATCGAGCGACGTTGGGAAAGGTTTGCGCAAGCGGGAGCATACCTAAATTGAACGGCTGGGCGGCTTCTTTGGATGCAGCGCGCAAGATAAGTTGGACCAATGGAAAGGTGCCGATATCCGCTGCGGAAATCTTATCGCCAACTAACCAATGCGAATCAGCGAAACGTTCGTCGATCGTGTTGAACTCCTGGCGAAGCGTTTGCGCGGCCTGTCGGATCTCTTCGATTTTGTCCAATCCTTTACCAAAGAAGATCGGGCGAACGACTTTGTCATTGGCACTCACGACATAGGATTCACATTCAGCGAGCGCGCGCCAAATCAAACCCGTTTCCTCGGCAGTTTTGCCGAAGAGCGGCGGATCGGGGTATTTGCGATCGAGGTAACTCATAATCGCCAGCGACTCATAGAGGACGAAATCCCCATCTTTGAGAGTGGGGACTTTGCCGCGTGGGTTGAGCCGGAGATAGGCCGGCGTCTTGTATTCGCCTTTGGAAGATTCCAAGAGTTTCGATTCATACGCCAGCCCCTTCACTTCCAATGTCAGCATAACCCGCCAAGCGAATGGACTGCCGCTGCCCCAATAAAGTTCAATTGCCATAGTCCTTCCTCCTTTAATTTTAACCGTTCATTAACCGATCCACTAACAGTGCACTTTAAGGCGATTCCCAGCCGCCACCGAGGGCTTTGTACAAAGCCACGAGATTCGACGCCATCGTCGCCTGGCTCTGAGTGAGATCGCTCTCTGTGCTATAAAGCGTGCGCTGCGTATCGAGAACGTTGAGAAAATCATTGAGTCCTCTCAGATAAAGCTCATGGGCCATCGTCACCGCTCGGCGACGGGGCGAAGCGTTAGACCAGTCGGTAGCGATCGGGCCGGATGGTTGCGCGACGCCTCATCGTTGCCACTTTACTCCCAACATCTAATTCAAAGCCGCGCGGATGTACCGATCAATCATGGATGAGATCTCTTCCTGGCTCGCCAGACCGAGAATTCGGTCCTTCTCCGCTCCATCCTGCAAAAGAATTAAAGTCGGTATTGCGTGAATGCCGTAACGTTGCGCAACGGCTGGACTGTCATCCACGTTCAACTTGACGACGCGCGCAGCGTCCCCATATTGCTCGGCGATTGTCTCGACGATTGGCGCAAGCGTGCGGCACGGTCCGCACCATTCCGCCCAGAAGTCCACCAGCACCGGCCTCTTTGATTTCAACACAACTTGATCGAAATCGCTCTCATTCACTTCGCTGACATATTCACTCATCGTCGTCCTCCTTGCGTGATCTCTTCTACGATGGCGGTATTCATGCACCCTTCTGCCACAAGCTGAGCTCCATGCTGATGCATCTCTGTCAAAAGAGCCTTTCCTTTATCATCAATAAATGTCACCGCGCATACCATGACTCTAACGGGTCGGTCAGAGTTAGCGGCCTTTCGCCAACAGTCTTCCAGCTCTTG
>Ga0307472_100000733_pt1 | contig 11955 bp, 11 predicted proteins | sample atmos_gasesAM5C__2_FD_204582 | JGI IMG/M metagenome (GOLD analysis project Ga0307472, IMG submission 204582) | Hardwood forest soil microbial communities from Morgan-Monroe State Forest, Indiana, United States - atmos_gasesAM5C_05 | ecosystem: Environmental > Terrestrial > Soil > Temperate... | reverse complement strand
CTCCTGCGACACCGAAGGAGCCAGCTGGACGCCCTTTGTACTTGGCCCCGATTGATTCAAAGCAATCTGAAATAACTTTGGGGCCGTAACTCCGAGCGATTGTGTCGATAAGATCGTACTGCGCTGGCTGGCCAAAGACATCAACCGTTAAGATTGCTTTCGTGCTAGGAGTAATGGCGGCGACGATGCGCCTTGGATCGATATTGTATGTATTCCGTTCGATGTCGACGAAGACGGGCTTGACACTCTCGTACAGGAGACAATTGCTGGAGGCAATGAAACTAAACGGTGTAGTTATGACTTCGTCGCCCTGACCCAACTTCAAAGCCCTAACGACGAGACGCAGACCCGATGTCCCGCTGTTCACTGCGATAGCAAATCGCCTCCCCACATAGCTTGAGATTTTTTCCTCAAATTCTATGATCTTGTGGCCGCAACTCAGATTCGATGAGCGCATGACATCAAGCACTGCTTGAATTTCTCTTTCAGTGATATCTGGATTAGAGAGTCGCACAGGCATAGATTCGTTTACCGGCAGAATATCTGAAACTCGTTCGGCCTCGTCCGCAATCGCGGGCCTCTTCAATTTGGAGTGCACGAATGGCTCTCTGATCTTCTTCACCTGTGACCGGACCGGGTTTTAGTACCAGGGCGAATGAGAGAGTTTACATCGCCGCCTTGTTTCTCGTTTCATTCTTCTGTTACCTATGTGGTCTCGTCGCCCGAAGATCGCGGACTGACTTTGGCCGAACTCCCACTTCGTCAGAAGGTGCCGCGCCAGGAATCTGGATGAGGTTTTTTGGAATGACAAGCGATAGGAACACGAGCGCGTCATCGATTGGATTATTCGATAGCGGCGTGTCCAGTCGATGCCTCAGCGATCTGGCCCTCCAATTCGGCGTAAAAGTCGCGAGTAATTTCTTGGCCAATTTTGCCCTCCTCAACATAAATAGGTCTGCTCGATCATCCGGTTTCTCCGTCATCCCACGGCGGACACTTCGCCTAAGTCTCCTTCCAATTGTCTGGAAACACGGGATGCACATCCCATTTGCACAGTAGACCACGTTCATAACGTATGCAGGGCTCGCCAATTGTATCTACTTCTTTGAGTAACTACGGTTATAAAATACGAGCGAAGGACTGCTTATTTGCCGGAAAATTCACGGCTTGCACCGTCGACTACATGCCAATACAATTTCCCCGCCGTGCCGGCATGTTTTGCGCGCCGAACGGGCAGGTGTTGTCAGCCCGCCCGAAAAGGCATGAGTGCACCATCGGTCCAGCGGGATGTAAGAGCATGCGAGTCTGCTTATTCACAAGAGAGTTTCCTCCCCATGTGTATGGAGGCGCAGGAGTCCACGTCGATTACCTGAGCCGCGAGCTGGCCAAAGAGCTCGCTGTCGAAGTGCATTGCTGGGGTCCGCAGAATTTTGATAATGCAAATTTGCATGTCCGCGGTGCGGAACCCTGGGAAGAAATCACGAACGGCACCGAAGGCAAATTCAAAGGCGCTCTTGAGGCTTTGAGCCTCAACTTAACGCAAGTGAAGGCCCTCACCGGCATTGACATCGTCCACACCCATACTTGGTATGTGTCGATGGCCGGCTATCTCGCAAAGAAGCTGTATAACGTTCCCTTTGTTCTTACCACCCACTCGCTGGAGCCGCTTCGCGCGTGGAAGGCTGAGCAGCTCGGCAGTGGCTATGCTATGAGTTCCTGGATGGAACGTACAGCCATTCTCGATGCGGACGCCGTCATCGCTGTTTCCGAAGGCACCCGGGCGGACATCCTTCGCGCCTACCCGGACGTGAAGGCCGATCGCATCCATGTCATCTATAACGGCATCGATCTTGCCGAATATCAGAAATGCGGCGAGACCAAGGCGTTAACCGACTATGGGGTCGATCCGGCCATACCCTACGTTCTGTTCGTAGGCCGCATCACTCGACAGAAAGGTGTGACTTACCTCGTGGACGCAATACGTTACTTGCCGCGGGAAACCCAGATAGTGCTTTGTGCTGGAGCGCCAGATACTCCAGAGATTAAGGCAGAATTGCGGCATAAGGTCGAGGATGCACGCCGCCACCATCCGCGTATTGTTTGGATCGATAAGATGGTCACGAGGCGGGAGGCAATCCAGCTCTACAGCAGTGCGCGGGTCTTCTGTTGCCCCTCCGTCTACGAGCCCTTCGGCATCATCAACCTCGAGGCGATGGCATGCCGAGCCCCAGTGGTCGCCAGCGCCACCGGTGGGATTAAAGAGGTCGTTGTTGACGGGGAAACAGGCTACTTAATTCCCCTCGATCAGGATCCTGTCACAAATTTTCCCGTTCATCCCGAAAAGTTTGCGCGGGATCTTGGGGCTGGAATCAATCGTCTGCTTGAGGATCCGGAGAGATGCAGGCGCTTTGGGGATGCAGGACGCCAGCGGGTAGAAAGGACCTTCAGCTGGACTGTAATCGCCCAACAGACCATTCGCCTGTACGAGCAGTTGACCCAGCGATGGTCGACAGGCGTACTAGCTTGATGCAAACTGACTTGCTGAGCCGCCTTTTTTTGCAAAACCCAGGCAGCCCCAACGGCAAATTTGAGGAACGCAGAGCATTCTGCTGCAATCTTCTTCACGATCGGGAGGCTACTGACCCGCTCGAACGAACGGATGAGTCCTGCGGCCAGTGCTGTTGGCATGGTCTTGCATTTAGCTCACTGAACTAAATCTCTGCTTGGAAGACTGACAGTGGGTGTCACATTTGCAGATTCCCGGAACGCATCCAATTTGCGAATCGAATCCCGGCGATAATCCATGATGGCTTTTGCGCAAGTCTGCAGAAGTCCACCTGCATGTCCCATCATCTGTGAGATGAAAATATCTGCCACGCCTGCAGCCGCCAACCGGGTCGCATACGTGGGGCGCAGATTGTAAATGGGGAAGAATTCAATCCCCGCATTGTTCAGTGCGCGGGTCCATGTCTTCCGCAAGCTCTTCAAGTAGACGTGTGGGTTGTTCAGATTACCCCCTGATGCCATGTCTGCGCTAGCCGCCATACCGGGCGAGGGAAAACCAAATTCACCAGTTCTGAGAACTCTCCACCGATTGTTCTCAGTCCAGCTACTTGCTAGCACGCCGCATGGCTCAATTGGCGGCAGCCAGCCACGTTTTTAGTTCACAGAGACGATGATTGCGATTCGGTCCTCGGGATTCTACCCGGCCGATGGGCCGACATGAAGAGATTCTTACGACAGTGCTCGGCGTTAAGTTTCGTGGAAAGCTACACATGTCAAGAGGGAAACTGTGGAATTGCGAGCGTCAGGAAGTTCCCCTGCGATAGGACAGTCTGCGATGCCGGTCGCGCGGAGTATTGCAGACTGATGGGGTCGGGTGTAGGTTATCGGCACGGGCCAGGAAGTCACAATAGAAATTCCGGCTCTGGAGTATCCATGCGAAATCTCGGAATTCTATGGATTGCATATGGCCTTCTCCGATTTGTTGGCGCGCTTGGAGTCTTTCTATACACCGGCACGCTGACTTTGATGTGGGGCGCGCTCCTTACTAGGGTTCCCAGTCCGTTTGCCTTAATGGACTTATTTCATGGGTTTTTGATTTTCGTGATTATTCTGGGGATGGTTGCAGGCGTTGTTTCCATCATGGCCGGCCTGGCTTTGATGTCCGGCGGACAATCCGCGCGAAGGCTTGGCCTGCTCGCGGCCTTCTTCGGTCTAACCAATGGGCCCCTCGGCATCGCCCTCGGTGCGTACACGCTGGTCGCTCTAATTTCTGTAAATGCAAGAGTCTCCTAGACAGCGTTTTGGATTTTATAAGCACCGCCGCTATCGCTCGGCGTTAAGTTGCTCACTGCGCTGGCGAAGAGGATCGACAACTGAACGCCTGTGAGCCCGCAGCAACGTGAGGTAAGAGTCGGAACGCCGGTTGGTCAAACAATCCAGGCACTGCCGGTTGCTCTTTGGGCTGGGAGCCACGTTACGCGGTGGGAATTAATTACTCGCACCAGTACCCCTCATCCTGTTGTGGCAGATGGTGGACAACATGCTCACAAGCTTTTCACCTCAGAGGGTTTAAGAATCTCAGTTAGAGATTCTTCGTCCTGGAATTGGTGGTGCTCATCTGAGGTGAAAGTGGGTGGGTTTGTACACAATGAGTGAATCCGAAGATAGGAGATGTGATGCCTAAGAGGAAGCATCTACGCGGCGTCGGTAGTCGGGAGCAACGTCAGTACGAACATATCAAGGAGGCCGCGCAGAAGTCCGGTCGCTATGGCAAGCAGGCCAAAGAGGTCGCTGCTCGGACTGTGCTGAAACAGCATAAGATGAAACATCATCGCAGTGGCCAGTAGGCTGCGAAGGTAGGGGCGGAGTTCGAATGGCGCTGCAAGGATTGAATCTCATAAGACTTTCAATACTTGAGGCCTTACGAACTTCCGATTCCGATGAAACCGAACGCCTGCTTTGACTCGAGGGATGTGCGCTGTTAGAAGCGCATCGTTCAAAAGCGCGCTCAACGCGAGGAGAGATCAATGTATCCATCATTGGTGGGCTGGATCGTGATCGGAATCATCGCCGGCTGGCTAACTGGAAAGCTCATGAGCGGCGCTGGTTATGGGGTACTTATGGATTTGATCCTGGGACTAATCGGTGCTGTAATCGGAGGCTGGATTTTCGGTCGGCTCGGGATTGTCGCCTACGGATTCTTGGGCAGTTTGGCTGCCGCTACAGTAGGAGCCGTCATATTAGTCGCGATTGCGAGGCTTTTTAGTAGATAGATCCGCCTAGGGAATGCGACCTGAAACCACGAACAGCTTGACTGTCTCTGGCGATCCGTTCCATCCCCGGGGATCCCTCCGGGTGGTGGTTAGCTGGGTTCCTGAGACACTCGGGATCGAGGGTGAGTCTCAGCCGATAAGTTAGGCGCTGCGTGCCTCGGGCACCCAGTCTCACATCCGATTTTAGGCTCCTCGCACAACCCGAAGGCTATAGGCCACGAGTCTCCGATAGAACCAAGGTTGGCACCTGACCACCGTTCTGCTTGTGCGCTTCAGAACTGGCTGGCTCGTCGCAAAGAGGCGATGAAAACTACTGGGAGAGGAACCCAAACGCGCTACGCAAACTGGGCGTCGCGAACCGAGCTCATGGAGCGGAAGGCTAGAATAAATCCTTTTCGATGAAACGGGCTGGAGCGCAAGAAAAAATGCGGCCTTAGCCGAGGTATCTATTCTTGATTTCCTCTTCTATAAAACTTATCGGGAGCGAGCCCGCCGCTGACCGAGGCGAGTGCGCTAAAATATGGCTTCTCGGAGTTTCCCGGCAAAGCGGCACCCCGATCTGACAACGGGAGGGCACAATAATGGCTTCCGCAGCTTCTCCAGGGCCGACAGTTCCGTCTGATTCCAACCAGCCGCTCTCCTCGGAAGAATTACGCAAGATGCATGCATACTGGCGCGCGGCAAATTACCTCTCCGTTGGGCAGATATACCTTCTCAAGAATCCTCTCCTGCGCGAGCCGCTGAAAATTGAAGACATCAAACCGCGTCTACTCGGCCATTGGGGAACCACACCCGGCCTGAATTTCGTCTATCTTCATTTCAATCGGCTCATCAAAAAGCTGGATCTGAACGTTATCTACATTGCCGGTCCTGGTCATGGCGGACCCGGCATAGTGGCGAACACATTTTTGGAGGGCACCTACAGCGAATTCTATCCCCACATTCCCCAAACGGAAGACGGTCTGCACAGGTTGTTCAAGCAATTCTCTTTTCCGGGAGGCATTCCCAGCCACGTGGCCCCTGAGACGCCCGGTTCGATTCATGAGGGCGGCGAACTGGGCTACTCGATCGCTCACGCCTATGGTGCAGCATTCGATAATCCGGATTTGCTCGTTTGTTGCGTGGTGGGCGACGGTGAGTCCGAGACCGGTCCACTGGCCAGCAGTTGGCATTCGAACAAGTTCCTGAACCCATCGCGTGATGGTGCTGTTCTTCCGCTCCTGCATTTGAACGGATACAAGATTGCGAATCCAACTATCCTCGGCCGCATGAATGACGCGCATTTGACTCAACTCTTTGCGGGCTACGGTTACAAGCCGTATTTCGTAGAAGGCCACGAGCCGGAGATCATGCATCAGCTCATGGCGCGCACTCTTGATACGGTCGTTGAGGAAATCCACTCGATACAAAATGCGGCACGAACGGGCAAATCGACGGGCTTCACTAGCTGGCCGATGGTAGTGCTACGAACGCCGAAAGGATGGACGGGGCCGAAGATCGTCGACGGAGAGCCGGTGGAAGGTACCTGGAGGGCGCACCAAGTTCCGATCACAGATTTCGCGTCAAAGCCCGGCCATTTGAAAATTCTTGAAGATTGGATGAGGAGCTATAATCCGGAGGAACTGTTCGATTCGAACGGCAAGCTAATTCCGGAATTGGCGGAGCTCGCGCCCCGGGGGAACCGCCGGATGGGCGCGAATCCGCATGCGAACGGCGGACTCTTCCTCACCGACCTTGGCGTTCCGGATTTTCGCGACTATGCCGTCGCTGTGCCGAAGCCTGGCAAGGAGTTCCAGGAAGCCACTCGCGTTCTGGGAAAACTCCTGCGCGATGTCATGAAACTAAACGCCGAGACGAAAAACTTCCGCGTGTGGGGTCCGGACGAAACAGCTTCGAATCGCCTCGAAGCCCTGTATGAAGCAACGGACAAAGTCTTCATGGAACCGATCCTGGCGACCGACGAGAATCTCTCGCCGAACGGGCGCGTGATGGAAGTCCTCAGCGAGCATATGTGCCAGGGCTGGCTCGAAGGCTATCTCTTGACCGGGCGTCACGGTTTTTTCTCCTGTTATGAGGCTTTCATTCACATCGTGGACTCCATGTTCAATCAGCACGCGAAGTGGCTCAAGGTGACGCGAGAGATACCTTGGCGGCGTCCGATCGCTTCTTTGAATTACCTGCTCACATCACACGTCTGGCGGCAGGACCATAACGGCTTCACGCACCAGGACCCGGGATTCATCGACCACGTCGTCAACAAGAAGGCGGACATAGTGCGCGTCTACCTGCCCCCGGACGCGAACACGCTACTTTCCGTAGCAGATCATTGTCTGCGAAGCCGCAATTATGTGAATGTGATTGTTGCCGGCAAGCAGCCCGCCTTGCAGTGGCTCGATATGAAATCCGCTGTCGAACACTGCACCACGGGAATCGGAATCTGGAATTGGGCTTGCACGGACCAGGGCGCTGAGCCGGAGGTCGTGATGGCCTGCGCCGGAGACATTCCAACTCTCGAGACGCTTGCAGCCGTGGACTTGCTCCGCCAGCATTTCACAGATATCAAAATCCGGGTCGTCAATGTCGTCGATCTCATGACGCTTCAAACTTCCTCAGAACACCCGCACGGACTTTCCGACAGCGAATTCAACTCGATGTTTACGACCGACAAGCCGGTCATATTTGCCTACCACGGCTATCCGGCCCTGATTCACCGCCTCACCTACCGTCGCAAGAATCATGACAATCTGCACGTTCATGGCTACAAGGAAGAAGGAACGACGACAACGCCATTCGACATGACCGTCTTAAACGAGCTCGACCGCTTTCATCTTGCCGGCGACGTAGTGGGTCGAGTGCCGCGACTCCAACCCATTAATGCCCACTTCAAACAGTTCCTGCACGACAGGCTGCTAGAACATAAGCAATATATCCACGAGCGAGGAGAGGATCTTCCCGAAATTCGCGATTGGACATGGCCCTACTAAAGTAATGAAGATTTTAGTTCTCAACTCCGGGTCGAGCAGCCAGAAAAGCTGTCTCTACGAAATTGGCGATACTCTTCCCGAACATCCTCCCGACCCCATTTGGCAAGCCAAAGCCGAGTGGAATGGTCAAAGCGCTGAAATCGAAGTGCAGTCGTCCACGGGCGCAAGAATCCACAGACAGATAAACCTTGAGTCGCACAAGCAAGCCGTTGGCCCGTTGCTGGATACCCTATGCTCCGGAACGACGCGCGCAGTCTCCGGCTTTTCCGAGATCGACGTGGTCGGTCATAGAATCGTAAATGGAGGCGGGGATTACCGGCAGCCGACATTCGTCACCCCAGAACTGAAAGCGGCGATCACCCGCATGTCGGCCTTTGCACCACTTCACAACCGCGCCGAGCTGGAAGGGATGGAGATAGTTGAGAAACGACTTGGTCGAGTCCCTCAGATCGCGGTGTTTGACACTGGCTTCCACAGTCAGTTACTCGAACCCGCGTTTGTGTACCCGGGCCCTTACGAGTGGCTCTCAGAGGGAATCCGCCGCTACGGCTTCCACGGGATCAACCATCAGTATTGCGCCGAGCGCACCGCTCAGCTGCTTGGCAGAGATCTACACATGCTCAAGCTTGTAACCTGCCACCTGGGGAATGGCTGCTCGCTGGCAGCAATTCAAGATGGTCATAGCATCGACACCACCATGGGATTCACTCCATTGGAGGGCTTGATGATGGGCACCCGGTCCGGATCCGTCGATCCAGGTATCCTGACGTACTTGATGCGCCAGGGTCACTACACAGGACATCAGTTGGATGAATTGCTTAACAAGAAGTCAGGCTTGCTGGGGATCTCCGGCGTCTCCGGTGACATGCGTCAGATCGTGGCAGCGATGAAAGAAGGGAATTCACGCGCCAAGCTTGCCTTCAATATTTTCGTGCATCGACTTCGATCCTCAATCGGTGCGATGATCGCGGCGCTGGGGGGAATACACGCGCTGATTTTTACCGCAGGGATTGGAGAGAATTCACCTGAAGTACGCGCCGCAGCCTGCGCCGACTTCAGCTATCTCGGTCTCAAGTTCGATTCCGAAAAGAATGCGGGAGTCATGCGAGATGGCGACGTCTCGAGCCTCGAATCGGCCGTGCGCGTCTTGGTCATCCGAGCCCAAGAAGATTGGGCAATTGCTCGAGACTGTTGGCGCCTGATTTCAGTAGGAAATCGGGGCCACGCGAGCGCAAACTAATCAAACTGGCGCCGCTATATCGTCCACCAGGGGGTAGTGAACGGACTGCTCGGCATGCATAAATGTCGGCGGGTTTGACGTCGGGGTGGACGATTCCTTAAGAATCCCATGTCACGACCGCTTCCGAACCGCCTAGATGTACAATATCACCTGCCTGATGGTCCAAGTACGGAATCTGGCAAGCGAATGACACCTTAAGGAGGCTGACATGTTTGCTCACATCGTCTCCCTGCAGCTGAAGCCGAACTCGCATGCTGCATTCTCCGAACTATTTGACAAGGAAATTCTTCCAACCCTCCGCAAACAGCCTGGCTTCAGGGACGAAATGTTGTTTGTTGACCCTGGCGCACCGGAAGTGGTCGCAATCAGCCTGTGGGACTCGAAAGAGAGCCGGGAAACTTATGACCGCACAAAGTACCCAGAATTGCTCAAGACCTTGGCAAACGTGACCAGCGGCACTCCCAAGGTAAGTGCTTTTCAGGTGGCCTATTCGACCTTCCACAAAATAGCCATTGGGGCAGCAGCAAGCGGCTCGTCCATCACATCTACAACGCCCGGGGTAGGGGGTTAATGGCAGATTCCGCCGGAGATCTCCAGGGACTCTGAGTATCCTACGAGGTGGTTGTCTTCCCCGAGAACCACTCCGTTTCGAGCGACAGCGGATTGAACGGTGTCACGATTGCGACGCAGCGGCCACGAATTCACATTACGCCTGCTGCTGTCCTGCAGAACCCGGTGGCGGCAAGGCCAGGTTTGGAGAGCGTCGTAGCTGCCTGCCCGCCAGCGCACCCACTTGTGTGAGCATCACTTACCACTGCGCGCCCCGCTCCCCTCCTTGTTGCCAGGACATCCATCTGACCTACGGCCCCACGACAATAGACTACTACGTTTTCAATTGGGCGCCCACGCTTGCTCACTCACCAAACGCGTCCAGCATTTCTTGCGAGACTTCTAAAAGTAGATGAGGATTTCGATCTTGCTGGCTTCGCCTGCCTTGGGCGACTTTCCCAGCCCGATGATTTTTACTCGCGTGTCGTCGAATTTGAAGTTCTCGACCAGGTAATCACGGACCACTTTCGCGCGGGCCTGAGTCAGGATGCGATCTTTTTCCGCGTCGCCGACTTCGTCGGAGGCGGCCACGACAGCCAGGCTAAATTTATTCGTTTCCAAGAATTTTCCGGCCTCTTCGAGTGCCTTGCGATCCTTCAGTTTTGCATTGTCGGGCTTGTCGAAAATGGCCTTGGCGTCGTACACAAATTCCTTGCTGCTCTGTTTCGACGGCAGTTGAGAAATCCTGTTCTTCTTGAGTTCGCTCGCGTCTTCGTACCCACGTCGCTGGAAGAAGCCGCGCAGCAGAAAATTCTGCTTCAGGGCATCTGCATCATCCTGGAACGCGCCCGCAGCACTCTTCATTTGGTTTGTGGCGGCGAGAGCGGCGTCCGAGAATTCTACGGGAGTCTCGCCTTTGATCATTGCGCCGCTCTCGATTTCCCGCGCCTTCTCCGATCCAAAAGAAACCTCCACATATTTATTGCCCAGAAGACCCTCAGTCTTGATCGTCGCGACGGAATCCTGCCGGATAATGTTTTTCGTGGAGTTAGCCATGTCCATCACGATGGTGAGCTTCCCGCTGGGGCTGGCCGGCAGGGAGATGTGTTTCACCGTTCCCAGGTGAATCCCGCCGACGCGTACGTCGGCACCGTTGTTGAGGCCGGCAACGTTTTGAAATTCCGCCTCGAGCCGGTAGGTCCGTCGGAACAAAAGCCGCTTGTCACCGATCAGGAAGACTCCAGCAGCCAGGATAACAAGCGATGTCACGATGAAAATACCCAGGCGAAACGCGCGTGACATAGGTCACCACCTAATGATCCCTGTTCAAAAATTGGACGACAAACTCGTCTTTACTTTCTTGCAGGTCCTTGAACGATCCCTCGATCAAGATCTGTCCATCACGCATGAGAGCCAGGCGATCGGATACCGTCCGTGCGCTCGGTAGGTCGTGGGTGACGACGATCGATGTTATGTCCCCTTCGGTCTGCATCCTCAGAATCAATGCATCGATTTCCGAAGCGGTGATGGGATCGAGCCCCGCCGTGGGCTCGTCGAAGAGTAGGATGTTGGGCGATAGGGCAAGCGCCCGTGCCAGCCCCACCCGTTTCTGCATTCCTCCAGAAATCTGACCGGGCAGCTTGTCCAATTCTTTCTCCATCCCCACGCTCGCAAGCAACTCGCGGACGCGCCGCTTCCGATCAGCATCGGGCAAGCCAGTGTGGCGTTCAAGCGGGAAGGCCACGTTTTGTTCGACGGTTAAGGCATCGTAGAGCGCCGAGTTCTGGAATAGGAATCCTATCTTCTTCCGGATTTCGTTCATTTGCTCGCGCGTAAGCCCGGTGATTTCCTGTCCCTGGATGCGAATGGAGCCTGAGTCGGGCTGCTGGAGTCCGATGATTAATTTCAGCAGCACGCTCTTGCCGGTGCCGCTCTGCCCCAGGACCGACAGCGTCTCGCCTTGTGCGACCTCGAGGTTGATTCCGCTTAGCACCTTTTGATCGCCGAACGACTTGTACAGTGTTTTCACCTGAATCGGTGGTGCGCTGTTCTTGGCTTTCATCGTCGCGTTCATGGGAAGAACACCTGGATCAACCGGACCAGCACCACATCGGCGAGAATGATGAATAGTGAGGACAAGACCACCGAGCTAGTGGCAGCGCGCTCGACACCCTCCGTTCCGCCGTGTGCACGCATCCCCTGAAAACAACCGACCAGTCCGATTATCATGCCAAAAACGGCTGTCTTGAACGTCGGCGGCAGAAAATCACTGAACATCACATTCTTGAAGCCATTTTCGATGAACAAGCGAAATGAGATCGGCTCCGTCAGTGTGTTCGTCACCCAGCCAAAGATGATGCCGAAGAAATCCGCAGCGAGCGTAAGCAGTGGCAGCATGACCACG
>Ga0307472_100000732_pt1 | contig 11969 bp, 8 predicted proteins | sample atmos_gasesAM5C__2_FD_204582 | JGI IMG/M metagenome (GOLD analysis project Ga0307472, IMG submission 204582) | Hardwood forest soil microbial communities from Morgan-Monroe State Forest, Indiana, United States - atmos_gasesAM5C_05 | ecosystem: Environmental > Terrestrial > Soil > Temperate... | reverse complement strand
CAACCCGCCTCGCTTGTTGAGTTCTGCTCACTCTGTTAAGAAAACAAATCACCGATCATCATGCGTTTTTCTCCGACACCTTGGCTTGTCGCTACGCTGGCCTTTGTTATTCTTGGTTTCACCCGCGGTCTCCATTCTTCCTTCGGGGTTTTTTACGTGGCCCTGCTCGACACTTTCGGCTGGAGCCGCGGCGCCACCGCCGGAGTTTTTTCCATGGTTCTTACCGTGGACGCGATCCTCTCCCCCCTGGTCGGCTATCTCTTGGATCGTTTCCGGACTAAGAAAATCGTCTGTAGCGGCTGTTTCATACTGGCTTTGGGACTTCTGCTAAGCAGCACTATCGACAGTCTTTGGCAACTCTACATCTTTTTCGGTTCAATCTCTGCGGTCGGTATCACCTTCACCGGCATGGTGCCCCATGTGTTTTTGGTTTCGGAGTGGTTTGTCTCCAATCGCGCTTCAGCCATCGGTTTCGTCTATGCCGGGACGGGCGTGGGTATTTTACTGCTCGCGCCGCTTAGCGAGTGGTTGCTCTCGAGCTGGGGATGGCCGCGGGCTTTTCAAATGTTTTCCGGGATCGTGCTGATATTGCTATTACCCTTGGTGTGGGTCTTTTACCAGGACGGACCTTTCGGCGAAAAACTTCGATCGAAGAAAGAATCGAAGCCCCATGACCATCGCTGGACGGCAAAGCTGGCGCTACGGAGTTGGCAATTCTGGCTGCTGTTTTTTTCGCGCATTGCCGCGACGATCTTTGGTCTCGCCGGTATCACCAGTAGCTTTGGTCGCGTGGTATTCGGCTTTATCGCCGACCTTTTGACCAAACAAGCGGCCTATACGCTAAACATCTTAATGACTCTGGTAGGGGTGGGTGCCTTGATGATCCTCCGTGATCCGAGGCAAACCTGGCTGCTCTACGTTTACGTCATTTTTTTTGGCCTTGGCTTCGGCTCTCGCGCAGTTATTTTCTCCGCGCTCACAGCCGACATCTTTTCCGGCAAAGGGTTTGGATCGATCCTCGGCTACTCGACGGTCGCTGTTGGCGTTGGCGGAGCGTTGGGCTCCTGGTTGGGGGGCGCATTCTATGATTGGACCGGCAGCTATCTGGTCTCCTTTGCGCTCTCGGCGCTGGTTTTGGCCTGCTCTGATGTCTGCATATGGCTGGCTTCTATGCCATCGGTTGCCGGCCGGGATGAGCGACTCTTTGGGTCGCCTAACCTGTAATTTAACGATTGCCTCCCGCGGCCGGACCGGACATCGCGGTGGCGGGAAGCTGCCTTGAGGCGCTGAAGAGAAGTTGCTACGTTAATTTCGTAATTTGCTGTTATGGATGCTCGTTTGCGGGAGGGCATACGTCTGTTTAATGAGGGTCGATTTTTTGAGTCCCATGAAACTTTGGAACAGTTCTATCAGGAAACCGAAGATGCCAATAAGCCTTTTCTCGAAGGATTGATCGAACTAGCGGTCGCTTTCAGGCTCTATACCGATTTCGGAGAAATCAAAGGGCCGGTGCGCATGATCTACCAGGCGCTGATTCGCTTCGAAAACTATCAATCGCCTCATCTCGAGATCCGGGTAAAAGATCTTAGTGAATCGATGGAGACGTGGGCCAAGGAGGCAGACGTAGGCGGCAAGCCGCTCTCCTCCATCCCCAAAATTCGCTTGCAAGGGTTTAGTTTTTTTACATGAACGATTTTGATCTTGGAGCCAAACTCGAACACTTTCTCCAGGGTACTTGGTCCGGAGCAAAACGGGTTCAGGGGATTCAGGGGGGCGCGAAGGCGTATGTTCTCTCCTTAGTTGCCGAGAAAAGCCGCCGGCCGATGCTAATCATCGCACCGACCACGAGCGACGCTGAAAATCTCTACGACGATCTGGGATTTTTCCTGGGTGAAGAACGCTCCCTGCCGCCGTTTCGCAAGCGACTCCATCTTTTTCCATCGTGGGAAGTCCTCCCTTTCGAGAAACTATCGCCCCATCCGGACAATGTGGCGGCCCGTCTCGAAGGACTCTACAAACTCGTGGAGGAGCAGGCACCCATACTCATAGCGACTCCTGCCGCCTTGCTGCAGAAAGTCATTCCAAAAGAACAGTTCAAGCGGTCCTATCTTTACGTCGTCGCCGGGCAAGAGCTGGCGCGTGACGGTCTACTACAACATTTGGTGCAATGGGGTTTCCAGAATGTCCCGTTAGTAGAAGAGCGAGGCGACTTTAGCGTCCGCGGCGGCATTGTCGATATCTTCTCCCCTGGATATGCGCGCCCGCTGCGGCTGGAGTTCGATGGCGACCGATTGGAATCGATCCGGGAATTCAGCCCGGCCAATCAGCGTTCCGAGCAGCCCCAGGAAGAAATGTTTTTGTTGCCGATGAAAGAGTTCTCGCTAAAGCGCTCCGATTTGGGAAGCGTTGTACGCAGGCTCGATCAACGGGCTGGGGAGTTAGAGATCGATCGGCGGGAGAAACACAGTCTGCTTGAGTCTTTGCGGGAAGGAATACCCTTTCCCGGAATCGAATCTTTGGTTCCTTACTTTTATCCTGAGCTCGTCTCGATTTTCTCATACCTTTCTCCTGAAACATTGATTTGGCTCGACGGTGGAGACCGCGTGGAGGTGGAGGCGGAAAAATTCGGCCAGCTGGCTTGGGCGCGCTACGAGAAGGCCACAGAGGAGCGTCACCTCGTGCCGCCGGTGGCGACCCTTTATATCAATGAGCATGAATGGCGCGTCGCAGTGCAGCCATGGGCCCAGGTGTGGGGGGAGTCGCTCACGATTATGGCGACGTCGGAGAAAGCCCAGGAGTCCACGCTTACGGTGGAGTCGTTTCTGACCAGTGACATCCGCCATGAAACCGCGCCACGCGGCATGGACGCCTCGTTGGCGCCGCTGGTCGAACGGCTCAAAGGTTGGCAGCGCGAAAAGGTGCTCTTCGTGGCACCGACAAAAGGCGATGCCATGCGGTTGAGAGAGCTGTTGGGCAGCTACGATCTGGACGTGCCTATGGTAGAGGGAGCCGTGTCCGGACTATTCGCCCGAGGGGAACTTCCGCGTGCCATCGTAGGTGGTCATCTGAATCAAGGGTTTCGCCTGCCTGAAGCTCATCTGGTGGTGGTGACGTTCGATGAAATCTTCGGCACCCGGAAACGACAACCGACCGCCAGCACGAAGAGCCATCCGAGCCACTTCTTGACCAGTCTGAGTGAGCTCAAGCAGGACGACTATGTAGTGCACCTGGATCACGGCATTGGCATCTATCGCGGCCTTAAATTTCTCAGGGTCGCCGGTGCCGAGGGCGAGTTTCTCCACTTGGAATATGAAGCCGGCGATCGTCTTTATCTACCGGTGGATCGCATCAACATGGTGCAGAAGTACATCGGCGGCGATGGGGCACAGCCTTCCCTGGATCGTTTAGGCGGTACCGCTTGGGAAAAGGTCAAGGCGAAGGCGCGGAAGTCGATTTTTGCCATGGCCGAAGAACTGATACAGCTCTATGCGATTCGGGAAGCCCGCCAGGGAAATGCCTTCGCGCCGCCCGACACCTTGTACCGAGAATTCGAAGCAGCTTTCGAGTACGAAGAAACTCCCGATCAGCAACGTGCCATCGATGAGACCTTGGCCGGCATGCAAAGCCGAAAGCCGACGGATCGCTTGATCTGCGGCGATGTCGGTTACGGCAAAACCGAAGTGGCGATGCGAGCCGCTTTTCTCGCCGTCGAAGGCGGTAAGCAAGTTGCCGTGTTGGCGCCAACGACGATTCTGGCGCAACAACATCTCCAGACTTTTCGCCACCGGTTTCGCAATCACCCAGTACGCATCGAAATGGTCAGCCGGTTTCTAACCTCGAAGGAAATCACGCAAGTCCTCCAACAGACTGCCAGAGGCACCGTCGACGTCTTGATCGGAACCCACCGGCTGCTCCAGAAGGATGTCGAGTTTAAAGATCTGGGCCTGGTGATTATCGACGAAGAGCATCGCTTCGGTGTCGTCCACAAGGAGCGACTGAAAAAGCTCCGCCAGCTCGTCGATGTCGTCAGTCTGACGGCGACGCCGATCCCCCGCACCTTGCACATGTCGCTGGTCGGCATTCGTGAGTTGAGCATTATCGAAACCCCGCCGGCGGATCGGCTGGCGATCCAAACCTACGTGACGCGTTATGACGAACAGGTTATCCGCGATGCAATTCTTCGTGAGCTACAGCGGGGCGGCCAGGTATTTTTTCTCCATAACCGAGTCGAGACCATCGATCGGTTGGCGCTCAAGTTGGCGGATTTGCTTCCCGAGGCAAAGATGGCTGTGGCGCATGGCCAGATGCGGCCAAAGGAACTAGAAAAAGTCATGCTCGATTTTCTGGAAAATAAAACCCAGGTCTTGGTTTGCTCGGCGATCATTGAATCGGGGCTCGATTTTCCCAACGCCAATACCATCATCATCAACCGAGCAGATCAGTTCGGTCTCGCGCAACTCTACCAGCTGCGGGGACGCGTCGGTCGCTCCCATCGGCATGCCTATGCCTATTTATTGATCCCCGGTGAAAAAGTAATCACACCGGATGCCGAGCGCAGGCTGCGGGCGCTGCAGGAACTCGATGGACTCGGCGGTGGCTTCAAACTGGCGCTGCACGATCTCGAGATTCGCGGCGCGGGCAATCTTTTGGGTGAGCAGCAGTCGGGTCAAATTACCGCCGTGGGCTTCGAGCTCTATACGGAAATGATGCAAAAAGCCGTCAACGAGCTTAAAGGCGAAGTCGCGGCGCCGGAAGTGGAGCCCGAGATCCGTCTGGAAATTCCCGCTTATTTTCCGGAAAGCTATATCCCGGACGCCAATCAGCGTTTGCTCTTTTACAAACGGCTCGCGAGCGTGGGTAATACATTAGAACTTGCCGAGCTGAAAGAAGAGATTCGCGATCGTTTCGGGCCCACCACGCCGATAGTCGAAAATCTATTTAGGGTTATGGATCTCCGGCGTGTGCTCAAAGAGTTTCTCGTACAACAGATCAGCGTATCCAATGGTCAAGTCTTCCTACTATTCCATCCGGAGTCGCCGGTGCAAGTTGAGAAATTACTCGAGCTCATCAAAAAGCAAAAAAATAAATTCCGTTTAGCGCCGGATGGACGGCTCTCCTTTACGCCGCAAAATCAGGAGTGGGAAGCGCTGTTGGGTGAAGTTATGCAAATGCTGCACTTGATTCGTGACGACCCGGCGCAGCAAAGTTTGCTCTTCCAGTCGTCGCATGGATGAAAGACCCGGAACCGGCAAAATATCTCAACCGGGCGGCCATTAGGATTTTGAAACTCCTGGTCGAGTCCGTCGTTTGGTTTTGCAAATTAACTATGGTAGCTGTTACAATAATTGTCCTATACGGCAAGTCTACGATTTTTTTATGCTGCGCCGAATATTGAAAACGGGTTTACTGCTATTCTGCTTCCACCTTCTCCTCCACCAAACGGCCCTGGCCAAGGTTATTGAGCAACTGATCGTGGTGATCGATGGGGAGCCTTACACGCTCTCAAACCTGGGGTCCTACGCGAAGACCAAGATGGGTCGGGAATTTCCCTCGGGAGATTTGAAGAAAATTGATGACAGCGACCGGGAAGTCTTGGAGCAATTCATCACGGAAAAACTTCTGGAAGCGGAAGCGCGGGAGTCGGGTATCAAAATCACCGACCAGGATGTCACTCAATACATCGATGAAATTAAGAAACGAAATCGCTTGAGCGATGACGACCTCAAGACCGCGTTGAGCCGCGAGGGGCAGACGCTTGAAAGCTATCGGGCGTCGGTCAAGAGCGAGCTGGAAAAAAGTGAGATTCTCAATCGGCAGGTAAGAAATAAAGTCAACATTACCAACGACGACGTCGAGCGATACTATAAGCTCAACGCCAACAAATTTCGCTCTGAGGATCGCGTGCGCCTGCGTCATATCCTGCTCGCGCTCCCTCAAACCGTGACCCCTGAAGAAGTGCAAGCTGTCACCGAAAAGGCCATGGATTTATACAATCGTATCGTTGCCGGAGCGGATTTCGCGGAGCTGGCTCGGGAATACTCAGAGGGAGCGGGGCAGGCCGATGGTGGCGACATCGGTTGGGTCAACCGCGGGAAGCTGATCGGCGGTATTGAGCAGGTGGCGTTTGAAAAGCTGTCCGTGGGCCAGGTAAGCACGCCTTTCCGAACCACGATGGGAGTTCACATTGTCAAGTTAGAGGCGCGGGAGACGGGCGCCGTTTTGCCGCTGGCAACAGTGGCGCCCAAAATCAAAGAAGAGCTTCAGTCTAAGGCGCTCGAAGACAGATTCGTGAAGTGGCTCAAAACCGATCTGAGAAGAAAACATCGGGTCGATGTGAAAATTGCCGGGGTGGTGTACAAGCCTGAGGATTCCAAAGAGGGCATGGTCGATTCTTTGATGGCTAAATCCACCAGACCTAAAAAGCAACCAGAGCGAACTTTTCTCAGCTATCTGAATCCTTTCTCTTATATTGTTAAGCAAGTCCCCGTGGAAGACGATGATCCGAAAAGTCCAATGGCTGGTAAAAGCATTGTCAATGTATTTGGTGTTCCTCTTTTCGCCACCGATACCGCAGACGATGTCCCTGATGTCCTTTCGACTCCGGCCGACAAATCGAGCGGAGGGGGATCTTCCTCGGGTCAATCCGGGGGATTCTTTGACGCATTGAATCCCTTCAAACGTTGAATCCCTGATATTGTCGAAACAGGGATAGTCACCATATCGGTTTTTCTCGGTTTCTCGGAAATCAATGGCGCGCAAACCTATTGTCGCTGTCACTATGGGCGACCCGGCAGGCATTGGGCCTGAAGTGATTCGCAAGGCGTTAGCCGATCCGCGCCTCAAAGGAGTTTGCAGTCCGCTTATTCTAGGGGACTGGGAGGTTTTGAGGCGCTCGTGGAAAGGCAAACCTAATTCTTCCAAACTCGTCTGTTGGCAACCGGGGCAAGCGCTGCTGCCGCTGCTAGCAAGCGATTACGCCGGGGTTGTTTGCTCGCTTTCTTCTCTTGCCACAAGAGAATCACGCCCGGGCCGTCCGACCAAGGCCGGGGGGCATGCGGCCTACCGCTATATTGTCGTAGCGACCAAGCTTGCCCTCTCCGGCGTCGTCGATGCCATGGCCACCGCCCCCATCAGCAAGAGCATCCTTCAAGACGCCGGCTATAACTACCCCGGTCATACGGAGCTGCTGGCCGAGCTGAGCCGAACGCCCGAGTGCCGCATGATGCTGATTGGAAAAAAGCTCCGCGTAATTCTGGTTACCGGCCACATAGCCTTCACCAAAGTTGCCCGGAGTCTCAGCCGTGATGGAATTGGCACGACATTAGAGCTGGCCCATCAAAGCCTGCGAGACTTCTTCGGAATCCAACATCCCCGGATCGCCGTTGCCGCCTTGAATCCCCATGGCGGCGAAGAAGGGATCTTTGGTGACGAGGAGGAAAAGACCATAGTGCCGGCGGTCCAGGCGGTTAAACGCAAAGGGATCCGAGCCTATGGTCCGTTTCCTGCGGACAGCCTTTTTTACCAAGCGGCCCGCGGTGATTACGACGCTGTAGTTTGCATGTATCACGATCAAGGTTTGATCCCGCTTAAACTGCATCGTTTCTTCGGCGGAGTGGCTCTGACCTTGGGTCCACCTTTTATTCGAACGTCAGTGGACCATGGCACCGCCTACGACATCGCCGGTAAAGGGAAGGCGGATGAGTCGAGCATGAAAGAGGCGATCCTGCTGGCCGCGAGATTGGCACAGCAAGATATGAAGCGGAGAATGAAATGAATCCGTCGATATTTCGTGAATACGACATCCGGGGTCTGGCGGAACAGGATTTCGACGTAAAATTCGCGCTGCTCCTTGGCAAGGTGCATGGCACGATCATCGCCGAAAGGGGCGGCAAACGGGTGACGGTGGGGCGCGATTGCCGCGCAACCTCTGATCCTTATGCAGAGGCCGTCGTTAGAGGCCTGGCGTCGACGGGGTTGCAGGTTTACGATATCGGCGTTTGCCCAACGCCGCTGCTCTATTTTTCCTTGTTTCATCTCGACGCCGATGGCGGGATAGAAGTGACGGCAAGCCACAATCCTTCGGAGTACAACGGTTTCAAACTCTGTATTGGCAAAGACACCTTGTATGGCCAGCAAATTCAGGATGTCCGCGTCAAGATGGAACGAAATGAGTTCCAGGAAAAAGCTGGCGGCAAAATTGAGCGCTACGAAATCGTTTCTCCCTATCACAAGCATTTGTTGCAGGATGTGCCAAAATTAAAACGGCCATTGAAAATTGTAGTCGATGCAGGCAGTGGAGTGGGGGGACCGGTGGCTCCGCCACTTTTTCGTCAGCTCGGTTGTATGGTATCGGAAATCGCTTGCACACCCGACGGGAGGTTCCCGATTCACCATCCGGATCCGACGGTCCCGGAGAACTTGGAGCTGCTGATCGAGAAAGTAAAGCATGAGAAGGCGGACTTAGGTATCGCTTATGACGGTGATGCGGACCGCATCGGCGCGGTGGACGAGAAGGGTAATATTCTCTGGGGTGACGAGCTCTTGGTGCTATTCTCGCGGGACGTTCTCAAGCGCAATCCAAAGGCAATCATCATCTCCGAGGTCAAATGTTCGCAACGGCTCTATGACGATATCGCCAAACACGGCGGCGTGCCGATCATGTGGAAGGCCGGCCATTCGCTGCTCAAGGCCAAAATGAAAGAGACCCATGCCTTGTTGGCCGGCGAGATGAGCGGTCACATGTTCTTCAAAGAACGCTACTTCGGTTACGACGACGCGATTTATGCCTCTCTTCGTCTTCTGGAAATATTGGCGAACACCGAGCGGCCGTTGTCCGCTTTGCTTTCGGATTTGCCCAAGAGTGTATCGACGCCGGAGATCAGAGTCGATTGCCCGGATGACAAGAAATTTATCATCGCAGAGAAAGCCAAAGAATATTTCCGCCAACACTACGATATCATCGACGTGGATGGTGTACGGATCCAATTCCCCGAGGGTTGGGGGCTTATTCGGGCGTCCAATACTCAGCCCGCCCTCGTGCTTCGTTTCGAGGCGCAATCGGCTCAGAAGCTGAAAGAATATCGCGCCATCGTCGAAGAAAAGCTCAAAGGCCTGGAAAGTCAGTAAAGGACGGATGGCTGGTAAGATCGTTGTCAAAGGCGCGCGCGTCCACAACCTTAAAAACATCGATGTCGAAATCCCGCGCGATCAACTGGTTGTCATCACCGGAGTTTCCGGATCAGGCAAATCTTCGCTCGCTTTCGATACGCTTTACGCCGAAGGGCAGCGGCGATACCTGGAGTCGCTGGCCGCGGATGCGCGTCAGTTTCTGCAACAGATGGAAAAACCGGACGTCGATTCCATCGACGGGCTTTCTCCGGCCATCGCCATCCAGCAAAAGTCAGGCCTCTCCCATCCTCGCTCTACGGTCGGGACTCTCACCGAGATTTACGACTATCTGCGGTTGCTTTTCGCGCGGTTAGGTCAACCGACTTGCATTCAATGCGGCCGCGAAATAGTGGCGCAAACCGTCGAGCAAATCAGCGATCAATTGCTGTCGCTGCCGGAGGAGACACGCATTCTTGTGCTCGCGCCAGTCGCGACGGGCCCCAACCCTCGGCCGGTGTTGCAAGAGCTGGCGCGCGCAGGCTTCGCCCGCATCAAGATCGATGGGGAGATGCATGAACTTTCGGAAGAGATCCATATCGAAACAGAGCGACCGCACGAAATCGATTCGATCGTCGATCGCTTGGTGCTGCGACGGGGAATAGAACGGCGGCTGGCCGATTCCCTCGAAATTGCCTCTCGCTTTGGTCGTCAAGTCATCAAAGTGGAAATTGTTCCGGAGCAAAGTTCAAAGCCGACCGAAGCACTCATTTTCACTCAGAAATTTGCGTGCATACCGTGTGGGATTTCGCTGCCTGAAATTACCCCGGGGCTGTTTTCTTTCAATCGCCCGCAAGGTGCCTGCCCCGCGTGCAATGGCATGGGCGTCGAATCCGGGCCACATCGGCGTGCCAAGAACGCTGAGGGTGAGCCGGATACGATCCCCTGTAGGGAATGCAAGGGCATGCGACTCAGGAAGGAAAGCCTCGCGGTAAAACTGGGTGGTAAGAGCATCTCGGATCTGACTTCTATCTCCCTGCTAGATGTCCGCGACTTCATGCAAAAACTAAAATTAGACAAGAAAGGAAATATCGTCGGCGGGAAGCTGCTCCACGAGATCGTTGGCCGGCTTCAATTTCTTGTTCAACTCGGGCTCGATTATCTAACTCTCGATCGATCCGCTGTGACCCTTTCGGGAGGCGAAGCTCAGCGGGTGCGGCTCGCCACACAGCTGGGATCTAGCTTGGCCGGAGTACTTTATATTCTCGATGAGCCCAGCATCGGACTGCACCAGAAAGACAACGCGGAACTTCTTAAACTGCTCAAGCAGATGCGGGACTCAGGCAACTCCGTCGTCGTGGTAGAGCACGATCAAGAAACCATAGCGACAGCGGACCATATCATCGATATCGGGCCCGGGGCCGGTGTGAACGGTGGCGAAATCGTTGCGCAGGGCACACTCGCGGAAATCAGGGAGAATGAACGCTCCCTGACCGGTCAATATCTATCGGGCAGCATGAAGATGCCGATTCCGGTGCGACGTCGCACCGGCACGGGCGAGTTTATAGTCATTAGAGGAGCGAAAGAGAATAATTTGAAAGACATCACCGTCCAGATACCTGTGGGCTCGATGACCTGTGTCACCGGAGTTTCCGGGTCAGGCAAGACGAGTCTGGTCATGGATATTCTCCACAACGCGGTTGCTCAACGCTTGCATAAATCAACACATGAGGCGGGACAATTTGACGAGCTGATAGGCGCTAACTGTTTCGATCGCGTGGTCGGTATCGACCAAGCGCCGATTGGCCGCACTCCGCGATCTAACCCTGCTACCTACACGGGTCTCTTCGATCACCTGCGCAATCTTTTCGCGCAACTGCCGGAAGCGCGCGTTCGGGGTTACAAACCCGCCCGGTTTTCTTTCAACGCGCCGGGCGGGCGCTGCGAGGCGTGTGCCGGGGAAGGAGCCGTGCGAGTGGATATGTATTTTCTCCCGCCGGTGTACGTCGCCTGTGAAAATTGTCAGGGCAGGCGCTACAACCGGGAGACCCTTGAGATCAAATACAAAGGCTTGAGCATTGCGGACATACTGGATCTCACCGTGCAGCAGGCATCGGAAATTCTCAGCCCCGTTCCTGCGCTGTCCGAGCGGTTGCGCGTTCTCCGCGAGGTCGGACTTGGCTATCTCCGGCTTGGTCAAGCGGCGCAAACACTTTCCAGCGGTGAAGCGCAACGGGTCAAGCTTGCGCGAGAGCTTGCGCGGAAGTCCACGGGTCGAACGCTGTATATCTTGGACGAACCCACCACAGGTCTCCATTTCGATGATGTCAAGCAACTTGTAGAGCTGCTCCAGCGTCTAACGGATGCCGGAAATACGGTAGTCATTATCGAACACAATCTGGACGTCATATTGAGCGCCGACTACGTTATCGATCTCGGACCCGAGGGTGGCGAAAAGGGTGGAAAATTGGTTGCGACCGGGAGTCCTGAAGAGATTGCCTCAATTTCAGGCTCTTTTACCGGTCAGTACCTATCGCAACTGCTTCCGAATCGCCATGACGTGCCTCGACAGCATGGCGTTGGTTAAGCTCTTGGACACTGAATTCACTATATATTTCAGTAGCTTATTAAAACAAACTAGGGGTTGACTCATGGCCTGCTATGGGATAATGTTAATTCAGACTATTTCGGTAGGATAACGACGTGCAAACTCCAATCTATATGGATAACCACGCCACCACTCGGGTGGACCCTCGAGTATTGGAGGTCATGCTTCCCTACTTTACGGAAAAGTATGGCAATGCTGCGAGCCGGAGTCACGCCTTTGGGTGGGAAAGCGAGGCGGCCGTCGACCTAGCGCGAGA
>Ga0307472_100000731_pt1 | contig 11971 bp, 11 predicted proteins | sample atmos_gasesAM5C__2_FD_204582 | JGI IMG/M metagenome (GOLD analysis project Ga0307472, IMG submission 204582) | Hardwood forest soil microbial communities from Morgan-Monroe State Forest, Indiana, United States - atmos_gasesAM5C_05 | ecosystem: Environmental > Terrestrial > Soil > Temperate... | reverse complement strand
GTGGTTGGCGACCGCGAGGTGGTAGCGATCGTCCGACAGGAATGGCGGCAGCAGGCGCTCGCGCTGCTCGGACGTCATCCAGCGATCGAACAGGAGATGCCCGAGCCGCGATGTTTCGGCGAGCGTTGCAGCAATGTCGGGGTCGCCGACGGCCAATTCCTCGGTGACGATGCACGAGGTCAGGCCGTCGGCGCCAACCCCGCCGTTGTTCTCCGACAAGGCGAGCGTGCGCAGGCCGATCTGCGACGCCATGTCGAGGATATCGACGAGCAACGGCCGCTCGAAGGCCTCGAGGCGGTCCGGCTTCAGCGCGATCGGCTTGACCTCCTGCGTGACGAAATCGCGGACCGTATCGCGGATCTCCAACTGCTCCGCGCTGAGATGTAAATTGTACATGTCCTCCCCTATTCTGCCTTGATGCCGACGGTCTTAATGACGTTAGCCCACTTGTCGAGGTCCTTCTTGATCAACGCGGTGAACTGATCCTGATCGAGCGCCATCGGCGTCACCTGCTGATCGGTGAGCAGCTTCATTAGTTCGGGATCGCGCATGACCGCGAGCGTCTCCTGTTGGAGCCGCGCGACGATCTCGGGCGGCGTCTTGGCCGGCACGATGATCCCGCACCACGGCGCCATCTCGAAGCCGGGCACCGTCTCGGCCACGGCCGGCAGGTTCGGCAGCGCCGGCATGCGCCGCGGCTCGGCCACGGCGAGCCCGTTGAGCTGCCCGGCCTGCACGTTCTGCAGGACCGTCTGCACATTGTTGAATGCGAGCTGCACCTCGCCGCCGACGATGGCGATGGCGGCGGGGCCGGTGCCCTTGTAGGGCACGTGCAGCAGTTTGACGCCGGCCGCCAGCGAGAACAGTTCCATCGCCAGATGGCTGAAATTGCCGACGCCCGCGCTGGCGTAGGCAAGCGTGCCGGGCTTCGACTTGGCCAGCGCGATCACGTCGGCAACCGTGCGCACCGGCAGCGACGGGTGCGCCACCAGCATGCCGGGAAACCGGTTCAGGGCCGCGACCGGGATGAAGTCGCGCAACGGACTATAGGCAAGCTTGTCATAGAGTGAGGGGTTGACCACCATCGGCGAGTCGGACGTGGTCGCGATGGTGTAGCCGTCGGCATCGGATTGCATCAGCGCCGTCAGGCCGATCGCCCCGTTGGCGCCGCCGCGGTTCTCGACATAGACCTGCTGGCCGAGCCGTTGCGACAGGTGCTTGGCAACGAGACGCGCGATGAAGTCGGTACCGCCGCCGGCCGGGAACGGCACGATCATCTTGATCGATTTCTGCGGCCAGCCCTGCGCGGCGGCCAAAGCGGGTACGAGGCACAGCAACGCGACCGCGGCGAAAACCCGCGTCGAGGCCCTCCTCACCATAAAACGTCTCATTGCGTTCTCCCTCGGTCTTTTTTGATATCGCCACGATTCTTGTCACCGCACGGCAGCGGCGATCGCATCTCCCATGTCCATGGTACGCGCCTTGCCACCGAGATCCCCGGTGAGGTGCTTTCCTTCGGCGATCACCCTGTCGACTGCCGCCCGGATGACGTCGGCGGCCGCCGTGGCCTTGGGCTCGTTGTGCTTGCGGCCGAGCCAGGCGAGCAGCATCTGGCCCGACATGATCATGGCGTACGGGTTGGCGATGCCCTGGCCGGCGATGTCGGGCGCCGAGCCGTGCGTCGCCTGCGCCATCGCCTGCTTCTCGCCGACGCACAGGCCTGGCGCGAGGCCAAGCCCGCCGACCAGGCCGGCGCCGATATCGGTCAGAATATCGCCGAACTGATTGGTGGTGACGACCACGTCGTATTGCTGCGGCGCCATGACAAGCTTCATCGAGATCGTATCGATCATCGATTCCTCGAAGGTGACGTCGGGATAGTCGCGCGCGACCTTGCGGCATTCCTCAGCGAACATGCCGCAGGCGAGCCGATAGACCGGCTCCTTGTGAGCGGCCGTGACCTTCTTGCGCTCGCGCGTGCGCGCGGTCTCAAAGGCTTCGCGCGCGACGCGGCTCGCGCCCTTGCGGGTAATCACGCGCATCGCCACGGTGATGTCGTCGTTGGGCCGAAACTCCGGCAAGCCGGCGATCACCGTCTCGGAATAGAGCATGCCTTCGGTGAGCTCGCGCACGAACACGATGTCGACGTCGTTATGAATGGAGGCGAGCGTGCCATGCGAGCGCGCCGGCCGCATCGCGGCGAACAGCTCGAACTTCTTGCGCACCGGCGGCATCACCCAAGTGGGGTCGTTGCGCGGATAGGCAGCGTGGCCGATCGGCCCCATCACCCAGCCGTCGAGCTCGTGCAAGGCCTGCTCGGTCACTGCCGGAAGCGTATCGCCATGTTCCTCGTGCCCGCGCTTGCCGATCGGCAAGTGCCGCCAGTCGACGGCGAGGCCGGCGTGCGCGGCGCCCGCCTTCATCACCTTGATGCATTCGGGAACGACTTCGAGGCCAATATCGTCGCCCAACAGAATTCCGATCTTCAATGCCATTTCGGACGTGCCCTACCCTATTCCTCGATGCTGATCTTCAAGTCGTCGACGATCTGCCGCCAGCTCGCCATCTCCTGGCGCAGCCACGTTCGTGCGTCGTCGAGCGAGCCCGCCGGCGGCGCGACCATGCCGCCCTTGTGGAACGCGTCCTGCAGCTCGGGAGCGCTCATTGCCTTGGCGAAGGCCTCGTGCAGCGTCGCGATGATCTCCGGCGGTGTGCCGGACGGCGCGAAGGCCGCGACCCATTGCACCGCCTTGACGCCGGAAAAGCCGACCTCGGTGATGGTCGGAACGTCGGGATAGTCGGCGAGCCGTTTTTCGGCGGCGATCGCCAGCGGGCGCACACGCCCCGCTTTCATCATGCCGACCGGATTGGTGATGTTGAACCACGACACGTGGATGTCGCCGTTGGCGAGGTCGCGCAGGATCTCGGAGCCGCCGCCCTTGAACGGAATGTGGACGAGATCAAGGTTCGCCTTCTTGGCAAGGATCGCCGTGTTGATCTGCTGATAGCTGCCAACGCCGGCGCTGCCAAAGCGGACTTTGCCGGGATGCTGCTTGGCATAGTCGATGAACTCGGCGAAGGTTTTTGGCGGAAAATCCGTGGTGGTGCCGAGGAAGAACACCGGCACATCGGCCAGCCGCGCGATGATCTGCACGTCCTTGTCGTAGTCAATGCGCATCCTGTTGGCGAGCAGGACCGGCGTGAGCCCGTTGGTCGAGACGTTGCCGATCAGCAGCGTGTAGCCGTCAGGCCGCGCGCGGGCCATCTCCTCGATGGCGAGAATGCCCGAGGCACCTGGCTTGTTGTCGATATACATCGCCTGGCCGAGCAGCTTGCGCACCTGCTCGGCGAAATGGCGCGCGACCACGTCGGTCAGACCGCCGGGCGCATAGGGCACCAGCACGCGGATCGGTTTGGTCGGATAGGTTTGCGCGGTCACGCCGGACGCCGCGAGCACAAGGCAAAGCGCGGCCAGCATAAGCCTAGAGCATGTTTCGCCGACGAACGCTGCGAGTTGACGGTCAACGTGAACGAAAAGTGCTCTAGCGAGAACCGTCATCGAGCCTTCCTTTGAACGCCGCTCGGGGTTAAGAGGCTGCGCACGCGTTCATGCTGTTGCGAGGATTGTATGGACGGCATACGGCATTGCACAAGCTTGAACTCGTTTCGCGACCGCAACTTGCGCTCGACGCCGGGTCGTTTTGCGCTTGCCCGCTACGGATCGCGAATACGCGTGTGCGCCGGCAAGTTTGAATCAATTGGCCGGCTTGATGCCGGCTTTCTCAATCACCTCCCGCCACATCGGCACCTCGCGGGCGATGCGTGCGCGCAACTGATCGGGGCCTTCGGCGCCGACGGCAAAGCTCGCCTTCATCATGCGTTCGCGCAGGTCTGGCTTCTGCATGATGGCGAGCACCTCCTTGGCGAGGCGCTCGACGATCGGCTTGGGCGTGCCGGCCGGTGCCAGCAGCATCTGCGACGTCTCGACCACCGCGTCGGGAATGCCGGCCTGCGCCATCGTGGGAACGCCGGGAAGCTCGGACCACGGCCCGCTGCCGGTCTGCGCCAGCGCCTTGAGCGCGCCGGATTCGACCGGGCCGGTCAGGCCGGCAATCGCCACCGAGGCAATGTCGGTCGTACCGGCGATGGCGGCCTGCGCCGCCGGCGCCGCGCCGGAATAGGGCACGTGCAACAAGTCGACATTGGCGCGGATCTTGAGGATCTCGACCGCAAGCTGCGAGATGCTGCCGATGCCGGGCGTCGCAAACGTCAGCTTGCCGGGATTGGCCTTCGCCCTGGCGATCAGGTCGGCGATGCTGGTGATGCCCGACGCCGGTCGCGTCACGATCATATTGGGCGAATAGCCGAGATAGGCGATCGGCTCGAAATCCTTGACCGGATCGTACGCCACCTTGCCGATGCTCGGATTAACCACCACCACGCCCGATGCGACGACCAGGGTATAGCCGTCGGGCTCAGCGCGCGCCGCGGCGGCGAGACCGATGTTGCCGTTGGCGCCCGGCCGGTTCTCGACCACCACGCTCTGGCCGAGCACGGGCGCAAGCTCGGCCGCGATCAGCCGGCCGAGCAGATCGTTCGAACCACCCGGTGCAAAGTGGACGAGAATGGTGATGGTGCGATCCGGCCAGGCGGCCCGCCCGGCCGCCGCAGTCGCCGCCACGAGCGCCACGGCACACGCGAGCCGCGCTACCCGTCCGACCAGAGTGGATATCTTCGCCATGTTTCCTCCGCCCGGCTTTTCGTTATGGGTTGCTCGTTGCTTCGTTCACTTGAGTTGCAGTAAGCGTTTGACGTTGGGCCACCATCGCCCGCGTGAACGTCTCGACCGAATTGACGTGACCGATCGAGTCGCATTCGGCCGTGTCAAACGGATAGCGACTGTGTTACTCGGCCATGCTGGTCCGGCGCGGCCTCGCCGACCTGCCGTTGATCTTCATGCATGACGCGGGAGACAACAAGTGCGATGCGGTGCCGGAGCGCGATGACTGTCCGCCATGTCGACATTTCGGAGGGGCGGGCAAAGGTGCTGTTCTCGTGCCAGTCCGCTGCCGGAGGTCCCCAGCTGTGCGCATCGGCCCGACGCGAACGGCTGTGATCGGCGAAGGAATGCCGCCGGGGCATTGTCACGACCAGGGCATTGTCAGGAAAAGTCTGCCCCGGGCTTGATCCGGGGTGGATCCGGATTTCTCGCCGCGCCGGCGCTTGGCGCAGCGGGCCGTCCGAAAATACGATGAGCACGAAGCGGGAGCACATTCAGTTTCCGGTGCAACTGAATGTGCTCTAGAGTGGCAAATGTCTGAACCGGACACGTCGACGTTTTGTTCGTCGAACATCGCCGCGGGGGGTCCATGTCGCAGCCGCTTGCAGGAATTCGTGTCATCGAGCTTGCCAATTTCATCGCCGGTCCGTTCTGCGGGACCCTGCTGGCCGACATGGGCGCCGACGTGATCAAGATCGAGCCGCCCAAGGGCGACATGGGCCGCGCCATGCCGCCGATCCGCAACGACGAGAGCGTGAGCTTCGCCGCGCTCAACCGCAACAAGCGCAGCCTGGTGCTCGATCTCAAGCGGCCGGAAGCGCGCGAGATCATGCTCAAGCTCGCGGCCAAGTCGGACGTGCTGCTCGAAGCCTATCGGCCGGGCGTGCTCGACAAGCTCGGGCTCGGCGCTGAGCCGGTGCGCGCGGTCAATCCGCGCATCGTCTACACCTCCGTATCGGGCTTCGGTCAGACCGGGCCCGACCGTCGCCGCGCCGGCGTCAATCTGATCATCGAGGCGTTCTCGGGGGCGCTATCCGTCACCGGCGAGCCCGGCAAGATGCCGATCCGTCCCGGCATCCAGACCGCCGACATTTTCGGCGCACTGTTCGCGACCTATGCCACGCTGTCCGGCCTGGTCGGCGCTGGCCGCCACGGCGAGGGACGCATCGCCGACGTCTCGCTGGTCGAGGCATCGATCGCGGCGGCGGCTTGGGAAGCGGCGGAGTATCTCGTCACCGGCAACGTTCCGCAGCCGCTCGGCAACAAGCACCGCCTGGCCGCGCCCTATCAGCTGTTCGAGACCAGGGACAAGCGCTACCTCGCGATCGGCACGCCCAACGATCAGCTGTTCGCCAAGTTCATGACCGTGCTCGGCCTCGACGCGTACCTCGCGGATGCGCGCTTCTCGTCCTATTCCAAGCGCAAGGCCAATGAGGACGCGCTGCTCGCGATCGTCGAGCCCGCCGTCTGCGCCCGCGCGTCGGATGACCTGCAGGCCGCCTTTTCCGCCGTCGGCGTGCCGTGCGCGCGCGTCAACGACTTCAAGGAAGTATTCGACGATCCGCAGATCGTCGCACGCGGCGTGGTCGAGGACGTCGACCATCCGCGGCTCGGCACGCTACGCTGCGTGCGCAACCCGGTACTGCTCGACCACGACGGTCCGGACATCACGCGACATTCGCCGATGCTGGGCGAGCATTCCGAGGAACTGCTCACCGAGCTCGGTTACCCGCCGTCCGCCATCCGCGAGCTCGTCGCGACGGGCGTCACCCGCCTCGCGTCGCTGCCCGATGCGTCGGGCGCGACCGAAGCTGCCGAATAGGATCCCGATCCAATGCCGCTTGCCCGCAGCTTCCTCTACGTTCCCGCCAACCGCGAAAAATTTCTCGAAAAGGCGGCCGGCTTGCCGGCCGACGCTTTCATCTTCGACCTCGAGGATTCGGTGCCGCCGGCCGAGAAGGCCAACGCCCGCGCCGGCGTCCGCGCCCACGCGCCCAAAATCCCCGATATGCGGGTGTGGGTGCGGCCGAACTCGCTCGACACCGACGAGGGTCTCGCCGATCTCGACGCCGTGATCGGCGTCGCCGGCATTGCCGGGTTGTTCCTGCCCAAGGTCGACGGACGCGACGAAGTGATCCGCTGGGACAAACTGATCGGTGATCTGGAAGCCAAGCGCGGACTGGCCGTCGGCTCGATCAGACTCGTGCTCTCGATCGAGAGCGCGCGCGGCGTCCTCCATGCCTACGAATCCGCCCTCGCCGCCGAGCGCGTCGTGTCGCTGACCTTCGGCGGCGCGCAGGACGGAGACCTCAACACCGATCTCGGCTGCACCTGGTCGCTCGACGGTCCCGAAATGCTGCACGCAAGGCAGCACGTGCTGCTCGCCGCCAGAGCGGCGCGGTTCGACACACCGCTCGACGGCGTGTTCTCCAATATCCGCGATCCAGAAGGCTTCGAGCACGATACCAACCTCTCCCGCCGCCTCGGCTATCGCGGCCGCAAGCTCATCCATCCCTCGCAGATCGAGCCCTGCAACCGGCTCTACGCGCCGACGCAGGCCGAGCTCGACTATTACGCCCGCGTGCTGGCGGCGTTCGACGAGGCGGTCGCGCAAGGCACCGCCAGCACCGTCGTCGATGGCCGGATGATCGACGTCGCCATGGCCAACGCCGCACGCCGGGTCTTGGAGGCGGCCCGACATTGGTCGAATGCGGACAACGACAACCGGTCGGAAAGCACACGATGACGAGACCGATATCGGCGCGGTTTACCTGCCTGTTCGCCGCCGTCGTCACAGCCGCGGTAAACGCGCCGGCATCAAGCTGCCGTGAGCGTCATGCAGATTGACATAAATCGGCAGGATGGATTGAGCGTTTAGCCGTCGTGCCAGTCCTCATCACTTCGACTTTGCCTTCGCCTTAGCCTTGACCTTCGCCCGTCCGACCGGCGCCTTATCCTGCTCGAACAGATCGATCACCGTGCCAGGGCCCGATTCGTCCTGCAGGCCGACGGTCATCATCGGGCCGTTGGCGGTGCGCACGTTGGCGATGCGGCGGGGCTTCCAGTTGGCCTGTCCGATCATGTGGCGGATGACCGAGATCTCCTCGACCACGCCCTGCAACACGCGGATCTGGTCGAAATCGCCGCCGTGGCAGCGCGGGCAGAGAAGCCGCTCGGGAAAAACCTTCGCGCCACACCCCTTGCACTGCCAGATGCGAACGCCGGGCGTCATTCCATGCGCTCCAGGATTGCCGCCGCGGCGGTGCCGCCGTAGCGATACATGGTCATGCCATATCCGGTGGTGACGGCGAGCCGCGCATCGCTGACCTGGCGCTCACCGGCGCGGTGCTGCAACTGCAGCACCGCTTCGGTGATTCCGTTGAGGCCGCCGGCCGGTCCGCCCGGCTGCCCGGCCGAGAGCATGCCGCCCCAGGTGTTGATCGGGAAACGCTCCTCGCCGATGTAGCGGCGGCAGTAGCGCGCCAGATCATTGTCGGGAATCAGGCCGAGATCGTTGAGCTGGGCAAGAACCATGGTGGGATAATCGTCATAGATGCTGACGATGTCGACGTCGTCGGGCGCCACTTCCGCCGCCTGCCACAAGTCTTCGGCGAAGGTGCTGATGCCGGTGACGAGCCCGTCGCCTTCCTGGTTGTCGTAGTTGAAGCTGTGGCGGATCGCTCGCGCGCGCACCGGCGCCCGGCCGCGCGGAGCGCGATCGGGTTCGGCGACGACGATGGCCTGCGCGCCCGCGACCACCGGCACGCAGTCGTAGCGCGACAGCGGATCGGCCACTATCGGCGCGGCGAGATATTCCTCCATGGTCATCGGCGTGCGATAGACAGCGAATGGATTCTTCGCCGCCCAGGCGCGCTGGGCGATGGCGATCTGGCCGTAGTCGGATTTTTCGAGCCCGAACGCCTTCATCTGCCGGCTGGTAACCAGCGCGTAGACGCCGTTGGGCCCGCCGTGGCCCAGCGGGGCCAAGTGGTCGCGCGTCGCGATATTGTAGTTGGCCGCGATCTTGGCGTAGCCGCCGAGACCAGTGGCGTCGCCCGCCACCACGAGAATGGGCGATGCCGCGCCGCTCTCCACCCCGCGCAGGGCGTGGCCGAGCATGTTCATCGCCGACGAGCCGCCGTTGGTGTCCTGCAGGAGCCAGCGTAGCGACAGGCCGAGCCGCCAGGCGAGATCGACCGCCGTGTCGGGCGCGAGCGAAAACGACGTCACCGCCATGCCCTGGATGTCGCGCGCGTCGACCTGCGCGTCGGCCAGCGCGGCCAGAACCGCCTCACGGATAAACGTGTGCGTGGTCTGCCCTCGCTGCGGATGGCGGACATAGGCCGACTGGCCGACGCCGATGATGGCCGCACTCATGACCATGCCTTTCCGGTGGCGGGGCAGCAAGAACGAACGCGTGCGATTGCGCGCCAGATCATTAGCGTGGCGCGCTGTCGGACGCAAAGATCGCGGCCGGCAGACACGCCGGTCACAACACTATTTACCCGCGACGCGTTGAGAGGGAAAGGTCTTGGTGATAGCGTTCGCGCGTCGCGCCGGCCTCATGCCGTGCACGGGTCAACGGGACGTCATGCTTCGCGCAGCAATTGTCGGTTTAGGGCGCTGGGGACGCTCGCTGGTCGTGTCGGTGCAGGGCAAGAGCGACGACATCCGCTTCGTCGCCGGCCACACGCGCACGCGCGCCAAGGCCGAGGCGTTCTGCCGCGACAAGGGCGTGCCGTTGGTCGACAGCTTCGACGCCGTCCTGAGCAATCGCGACGTCGACGCGGTGGTGCTCGCCACGCCGCATAGCCAGCACGAAACGCAGATTAAGCACGCCGCCGCCGCGGGCAAGCACGTCTTCGTTGAAAAGCCGATGACGCTCGATCTGCCGAGCGCGCAATCCGCCGTCGACGCGGCACGCAACGCCGGCGTCATGCTGGCGGTGGGTTTCTGCCGCCGCTTCCATCCCTCAATCGGCGCGGTTCGCGCCGGCTTCGAGGACGGACGCCTCGGACAGCTCATTGCCGTGGTCGGCCAGCATACGACCGACACCGCGGCGTTCATCGCCCCGGACAACTGGCGCGCCGATCCCGACGAGGCGCCAGGCGGCGCCGTCACCGCCGTCGGCGTGCATCTGCTCGACCACATGATCGAGTTCGCCGGCCGCGTGCGTTCGGTCCATTGCGTTACTGCGCGCCACGGCACCGGTCCATCGGACGACACGACGACGATCATGATGCAGTTCGAGCGTGGCACGACCGGCGTGATCTTCTGCTCGGTCGCCGCCGCCACCAATTTCAGCCTCACCCTCTACGGCTCGAAGGGCCTCGCCGAAATTTCCGGATCGACGCTGCAGACCTTTCGCTACGTGCCCGGCTCCCACCGGCCGCCGGACGGCCCGGTGGCCGCGCCGCCGGCGCAGATCAGCGATCATTCCGGCTTCGACATGCTCAATGCCGAACTGACCGCGTTCGCCCGCTGCATCCGCGACAAGCGGGCCTATCCGGTGCCGATCGACGAGGTGCTGCACGGCATGGCGGTGTTCGACGCGATCGTATTGTCGGGCAAGACCGACCGCATCGTCACGCTCGCGGCGCCGGCGTGAACGGCGCGGGAGGGCGATCATGCGGTTCGGATTGTTCGGTGCGGCGCAGGCGGGAAGCTCTCGCCCCGGCACCGCCATGGGGCAGGGATTTCACGATTTCATCGATTTTAACGTCGAAGCCGAAGCGCTTGGGTTCCACAGCACCTTCCTGGTCGAACATCACTTCACCGGCTGGAACCAGGTGTCAGCCACGCTCACGCTGCTGACGTGGCTCGCAGCACGCACCTCGACGCTGCGCCTCGGCACCGCGGTGATGGTGCTGCCGTGGCACAACCCGGTCATTCTCGCCGAGCAGGCCGCGACCCTCGACCTGCTGTCGGACGGCCGGCTCGATTTCGGCATCGGCAAGGGCTACCGCTACAGCGAGTTCACCGGCTTCTCGATCCCGCTCGAGGAGGCTGACGCGCGGTTCACCGAAGCACTCGACGTCATCACCCGGGCGTGGACGTCCGCGGAGCGATTTTCGCATCACGGGCGCTTCTGGCGGTTCGACGATATTCTGGTCGAGCCGCCGACCATCCAGAAGCCGCATCCGCCGTTCTGGATGGGCGCCGGCAGCCCATCGTCGATCCGCCAAGTCGCCGAGCGCGGCTTCAACCTGCTGCTTGATCAGTTCGCCTCGTTCGATGTGGTCGGCGAGCGTATCGCCTCGTTCAAGGCAGAGGTCGGGGCACGCGGACGCACCTTCGATCCGATGCATGTCGCGCTGGCCCGCGACATGCATGTCGCCAAGGACGAGGCCGACAAGGCGGCCGCGCTCGCCCGCAACGCCGCCGCGCATGAACGCATCCTCGCGGTCTCGCGCTGGCCCGATCGTCGCGGCGGTTCGCACATCCTCAACTACGACCATGCACCGGAGGAAGCCGAGGCCGTGAGCTTGGTCGGTACGCCGGACGAGATCGCCGCCAAACTCGAAGCCCTGCGCAAGGCCGGCGTCGAATATGTGATCATGAGCTGCGGCGGCTCGCGCGACAGCCTGCGGCGTTTCGCGTGCGAGATCATGCCGGCGTTTGCAGGTGGGGCGACGGTTGCCTAGCGCGCGTTCCGGTTAAGTGAATCGGAAACGCGCTCTAAGCAGATTGGGAACGACATGCCGCCCTTCCACGGTTGAATGATCTCGACGGGATGGGAAACGAAATGCGCGGGATTGTAGAACAGCACATAGCCGATGCGGCCGCCGAGGATAACGCCGAGACTCGCCCACAGCACGAAATCGTCGATATCGAGGGGCGTCATCGGCGCCGGGCCACCCCATAGGCGCTGCGAGCGCACGATTGCGCGCGCATAAAGCCAGCCGAGCAGGATGCCGGCGACATAGGCAAGGCCGTACCAGCGGATCGCAACCGGTCCCACCTGAACCAGCACTGGCTCGAAATCAGGAAAGACAATGGCAAGATGCGGCATGTGCTGATGCGGAGGAATTGCGGTCTAATCGTCCTCGGTCACGGCCGAACCGCGGATCATCCAAGGTAACGCTCTCGAAATAAGCTCAGAAGTTCCGTTGTAGCTCACAATGGTTGGACTGTCGCCATTGGCCACGAGGCGCGCGATCAGGATGTCATGATTCTCGCCCTTGAGCCTCC
>Ga0307472_100000730_pt1 | contig 11975 bp, 4 predicted proteins | sample atmos_gasesAM5C__2_FD_204582 | JGI IMG/M metagenome (GOLD analysis project Ga0307472, IMG submission 204582) | Hardwood forest soil microbial communities from Morgan-Monroe State Forest, Indiana, United States - atmos_gasesAM5C_05 | ecosystem: Environmental > Terrestrial > Soil > Temperate... | reverse complement strand
AGGTTGGCGTGCTGGGGGCCTCGGCGTCTTCGCGCAGCCCACCGGGCCGCGGCCCCGGACCTGAAGGGAGGACAAGGTTGGACTTCGAGCCCGAGGTGGTCGTGAGCGACATTGCAGCCGACGGGCACGTGCGGCTCGACACCGATCGCGGCCCACGCGGCCGGCGCCGGTCCCTTCCCTGGATGCGCTGGGTGGTCGCGCTCGTCGTCCTCGCCGTCATCGGCGGTGGCGCGTACTACTGGCTGGCGCGGCGGCCGGCTCCGGCCCGGTACGTCACCGCCCCGGTCACACGCGGCACCGTCGCCGTGGCCCTGACCGCGACCGGCACCGTGAATCCGGTGACGGTCGTCGAGGTCGGCACGTACGTCTCGGGGCCCATCGTCAAGTGGTCCTGCGACTTCAACACGCAGGTCACGGTCGGCCAGCTGTGCGCCCAGATCGACCCCCGCCCGTTCCAGATGGTCGCCGATCAGGCGGCGGCGAACCTGGCCGTGGCCAGGGCCCAGCTCGTGAAGGACCGGGCGGGCCTCGTGTACGCCAAGACCACCTACGAGCGCGACAGCGGGCTCCTGGAGCGCGGCATCGTCTCGCAGGCCACCCTCGACAACGAGAAGAGCACCTACGACCAGGCGGTGGCGCAGATCACGTACGACGAGTCCGCCATCCAGGAGCGCCAGGCCGAGGTCAACGCCGCGCAGGTCAACCTGGGCTTCACGCGGATCATCTCGCCCGTCAACGGCGTCGTCGTCTCGCGCAACATCGAGATCGGCCAGACCGTGGCGGCCAGCTTCCAGACGCCGATCCTGTTCTTGATCGCGACCGATCTGACCAAGATGCAGGTCGATACGAACGTGAGCGAGTCCGACATCGGCGGCGTCAAGGTCGGCGACCACGCCACGTTCAGCGTACAGACGTTTCCGAACCGGCAGTTCGAGGGCACGGTGCGTCAGGTCCGCCAGGCGCCGACGACGGTGCAGAACGTCGTCACCTACGACGTCGTCGTCGACGTCGACAACCGGGACGGCGCGCTCAAGCCGGGGATGACGGCCACGACGCGGATCGTCAAGGCCGAGCGCGACGACGTGCTCATGCTGCCCGAGCAGGCGCTGCGATTCCGGCCCGAGGGCGTGCCGGGCGAGCGAGCCGGCGGCGGGCCGCGCCGGAGCGACCGCGCGGCCGCCGGCGCGGGCGACGGCACGCGGCGCGGTCGCGCGTGGATCCTCCGCGAGGGCAAGCCGACGGCGGTGCCGCTCGTCGTCGGGCTCGAAGACGGGACCTCGGCCGAGATCGCGAAGGGCGAGCTCGCCGAAGGCGATCAGGTCATCGTCGCCGAGGCCACGACCGCCCCGAAGGGCGGGCCCGGCGCGGGTCAGGCGCCGCGGTTCTTCCAGCCGGGAAGTCGGTAGCGCGATGCCGAGGGCCCTGATCGATCTCGAGGGCGTCACGCGGACATACCACCTGGGCGACGTCGACGTGCACGCGCTCGCGGGCGTCGACCTGCGGGTCGAAGAGGGCGAGTTCCTCGCGCTGATGGGCGCCTCCGGCTCTGGCAAGTCCACCTTGATGAATATCCTCGGCTGCCTCGACCGCCCCAGCAGCGGGCACTACCTCTTTGAGGGGGTCGACGTCGCCGATCGGACCGAGCCCGAGCTGGCGAAGATCCGCAGCGAGCGCATCGGCTTCGTGTTCCAGAGCTTCAACCTGCTCGCGCGTACCAGCGCGCTCGAGAACGTCGCGCTGCCGCTGTTCTACTCCGACCGCGGTCCCGCGCGCCGCTCCGAGCGCCGCGCCCGCGCCCGCGAGACGCTGGCCTCGCTCGGCCTGGCCGCGCGCGAGCGCAACACGCCGAGCCAGCTCTCGGGCGGCCAGCAGCAGCGGGTCGCGATCGCGCGGGCCCTGATCAACGTGCCCGGCATGATCCTGGCGGACGAGCCCACGGGCAACCTCGACTCGCGTACGTCCAACGAGATCATGGAGGTGCTGCGCGCGCTGAACCGCGATCATGGCGTGACGATCGTGGTCGTCACGCACGACCCGGGGATCGCGGCGTACACGGATCGCATCGTGACCCTGCGCGACGGGCGCATCCTGTCCGACGAGGCGGTCCGTCACGACGACGCGGCGCCCGCGCGCCGGCCGGCCGGGCCGCCCCTTCTCGCGCCGTCGAGCGCCGAGCACGCCGCGCCGCTCCGGCTCGGCGCCTCGTGGGCATTCGCGCTGATGGTGCTGGCGGCCGCCGCGCAGGCCATCATGCGCAACAAGCTGCGCGCGGTGCTCACGATGCTCGGCGTCTTCATCGGAGTCGCCGCGCTCATCGCGATGGTCGCGGTCGGTCAGGGCGCCAACGCCGCCGTCGAGAAGGAGATCGAGAACCTCGGCACCAATCTCCTGGTGGTGCTGCCGGGCGCGACGACCTCCAGCGGCGTGCGCGGCGGTCACGGCAGCGCGTCGAGCCTGACGGTCGACGACGCGCGGGCGATTCCGCGGGAAGCGCCGGCGGTCGAGCGCGTGAGCTACATGGTGCGCCAGATGGGTCAGGTCGAGTACCAGGGCCAGAACTGGACCACCAACGTGCAGGGCGTGACGCCGGAGTATCTGCCGATCGCCAACTGGAAGATCGCGTCGGGGCGCGAGCTCGGCGACGCCGATCAGCAGAGCGCGGCGCTGGTCGTCCTGATCGGCAACACCGTCGCGCAGCAGATCTTCGGCGGCCACGAGGATCCGGTGGGCGCCACCATCCTCGTGAAAGGCTTTCCCCTGCGCGTCATCGGCGTGCTGGCCCCGAAGGGGCAGAGCGGCTGGGGCCAGGATCAGGACGATCTCGTGATGATCCCGTTCACGACCGCCGAGAACAAGGTGCTCGGCGTGGCCGCGCCGAGCTCGGTCCAGACCGCGAGCAACCCGCTCTTTCCGGCGCCGGCCAATCCGTTCGGGATGACGCCGCGACTGGTCGGCAAGGTCAACTCGATCTACGTTCAGGCGCGCGGCGTCGCCTTCGTGCCGGCGGCCGTCGACCAGGTGACGGAGCTGTTGCAGGCGCGGCATCACATCCAGCCGGGCGGCGTCAACGACTTCGACGTGCGCAACCTGAGCCAGATCGCGCAGGCGCGCGAGGGCTCGAGCCGCATCATGGCGCTGCTCCTGGCCGCGGTCGCGTCGATCTCGCTGCTGGTCGGCGGCATCGGCATCATGAACATTCTTCTCGTCTCCGTCACCGAGCGCACGCGCGAGATCGGGATCCGCATGGCCATCGGCGCCCGCCGGGTGCACGTGCTCCTGCAGTTCCTCGCCGAGGCGGTGCTCCTGAGCGCGGCCGGCGGCGCGGCCGGCATCATCGTCGGCGTCGCGATCTCGCAGGTGATCTCGCACGTGGCGGAGTGGCCGACCCTGGTGTCGCCGGTCGCGGTGCTGGGCGGCTTCTGGTTCTCGGCCGCGGTCGGCATCTTCTTCGGCTACTATCCGGCGCGAAAGGCAGCGCACCTCGATCCGATCGAAGCGCTTCGCTACGAGTAGCGGGCCCATGGGCAGAGCTCCGTCCCGCGCGCCCGCGTTGCTGCTCGTCGCCCTCCTCGCGGGGGGATGCGCCGTCGGCCCCGACTTCGTGCGCCCGGCCGCGCCGTCGCTCAACGGCTACGAGACCGAGCCGATCTCGTTGCCGGTGCCGGGCGATCCCGACCCGGCACAGCGTTTCACCGGCGACGCCATCGCGCGCCGCTGGTGGGAGCTCTTCCGGTCGCCCGAGCTGGACGAGGTACTGGCGCTCGCGGTCACCGACAGCCCCACCCTGGCGAGCGCCCGCGCGACCCTGGCGCAGGCCGAGCAGGTCGTCCTCGTGGCACGCTCCGCCTACTACCCGCAGGTCGATCTCGCCGCGACCGGCAGCTGGCAGAACGCGCGCTCGCTCGGCGGCAGCGCGTCGCGCATCATCATCGGGAGCGGCGGCAACAACCTCACCACGTCCATGTTCGGCATCGGCCCCGCGCTCACCTACACGCCGGACGTGTTCGGACACAACCGCCGGTTCGTGGAGCAGCAAACGGCGCTGGCGGAGAACCAGGCCCAGCAGCTCGCGGCGGCCTATCTGACCTTGACCGCGAGCACGGTGACCCAGGCGCTCACGATCGCCTCGACGGAAGCCCAGATCAAGGCGGTGAACGACATCATCGCCGCCGACGAGCACAACCTGGAGCTGGTGCGGATCGCGTTCGCGGCCGGCAGTGTCGCGCGCACCGACGTGCTCAGCGCTGAGAGCCAGCTGGCGGGCGACCGCACCCTGCTGCCACCGCTCTTGCAGCAATGGAACGTCGCGCAGCACGCGCTGTCCGTGCTGGTCGGCAAGTCTCCCGCCGAGTGGTCTCCGCCCGAGTTCGAGCTGGAGACCTTGACCCTGCCGGGCGACCTCCCGGTGACGGTGCCCTCGGAGCTCGTGCACCGCCGGCCGGACATCCTCGCCGCGGAAGCCCAGCTGCACGCGGCGAGCGCCGCCATCGGCGTCGCGACCGCTCAGCTCTACCCGAGCATCACGATCTCGCCGTCGGTGGTGCTGCAAGCCGTCGGCGGGCCCGTGTCCGCCCCGAGCGTCATCGGCAGCATCGCGGGCACCATCGTGGCCCCGCTGTATCACGGCGGCGCCCTCCGGGCGCAGCAGCGCGCGGCAATCGACGCCTACGAGAGCGAGCTCGCGGTGTATCGCCAAACTCTGCTGCTGGCGTTCGGCCAGGTCGCCGACATCCTGCGCGCCCTCCAGCACGACGCTGAGCTGCTCGGCTCCGAGACCGCCGCCGTGACCGCGTCGCAGGCCTCGCTCGCGCTCGCTCAGGACGCCTACGCCGCCGGACGCGGCAGCCTGGTGCAGGTACTGGACGCGCAACGGCTCTATGCGCAGGCAGTGCTCGGATATGCGCACGCGAAAGGGCAACGCTACCTGGACACGGTGCTGCTTTTCGAGGCAATGGGCGGCGACTCGCAGGCGTGGGTCGAGGCCCGCGCCGCCGCCGCCGGGCCGTAGGCCGCGGCGCCGGGCAGTGTCTCGAGCCAATGCGAGACACTCCCGGGCGCCGTCCACAATGGCATCAGCATCGAAATCCGCGGTATGCTGGCGACGCGAAGCACGAATAACCGGCAGATTGATGGGGGTCCGCGTGCGGGGAGAAAGCGAGGATATTCCGGAAGGTGGAGCGCGCCCGAGCCGCGGGCGGACTCGAATTCTCATCGTCGTCGTCGGAATCGGCTGCCTCCTCGTCGCCGGAGCCTGGATCGCGTACGGTCGCCAGGCCCGGACCCAGCAGCAGGCGAAGGCCACGGGCGGTGGTCCCGCGGCGCCGGCGGCCCGACCGGTTCCGGTGGTCGTCGCGCCGGTCCGCACGGGCGACCTGAACGTCTACCTCACGGCGCTCGGCTCGGTCACGCCGATCAACACCGTCACGGTGAAGAGCCGCGTCGACGGCGAGCTGATGAAGACGTACTTCACCGAGAGTCAGGTCGTTCGTGCCGGCGACCTCCTGGCCGAGATCGATCCCCGTCCCTTCCAGGCCCAGCTGACGCAAGCCGAAGGGCAGCTCGCGCGCGAGCAGGCCAACCTTGCGAACGCCAAGCTCGACCTCGAGCGCTACCAGCGGCTGGCTCAGCAAGAGATGATCGCGCGCCAGCAGCTGGACACGCAGCAGATGACGGTGAATCAGGCCGAAGCGTCGATCAAGATGAACGCGGGCCAGATCGAGGCGATCAAGCTCCAGCTGACCTACTGCCGGATCACCGCGCCGATCACCGGCCGCGTCGGCCTGCGCCTGATCGATCCCGGCAACGTCGTCAAGGCGAACGACACGGCCGGCCTCGTCGTGATCACCCAGCTCGAGCCGATCGCGCTCGTGTTCAGCGTGCCCGAGGACAGCCTGCAGCCGATCCTGCGGCGCTTCCGCTCGGGCGCCAAGGTGCCGGTCGACGCGTTCGACCGCGAAGGGCGAACCCGGATCGCGATGGGCACCCTGGTCGCGATCGACAACCAGATCGATCCGGCCACCGGGACGGTGCGCCTGAAGGCGTCGTACCCGAACACGGACGACGTCCTGTACCCGAACCAGTTCGTGAACGCCCGAGTATTGATCGACGTCCTGCACGAGGCGGTGCTGGCGCCGGCGGAGGCGATCCAGCGCGGTCCGCAGGGTGCGTACGTCTACGTCGTCAAGCCGGACAAGGTCGTGCAGATGCGCCGGGTCCAGCTCGGGCCGAGCGAGGGGGCGACCGTCGCGATCCGCTCCGGCGTCACCGACGGTGAATCGGTCGTGGTGGACGGCGCCGAAAAGGTTCAGGACGGCGCCCGCACCGAGCCGACCGTGCGCAAAGCCGCGCCGGCCGGCGCGCCGGGCGCGCCCGGCGCGGCGCCGCCCCCGGCGGGAGCACCCGGTGCGGGAGCACCAGGCCCAGGGGGAACACCGATCCCGGCGACGCGCGCGCCCCGGCCGGGAGCGTGAACCTCTCCCGCCAGTTCATCGTCCGCCCGGTCGCGACGTCGCTCCTGACGGCGGCGATCGTGCTGGCCGGCATCGTGGCCTATCGCCTGCTGCCGGTCGCCGCGCTGCCCCAGGTGGACTACCCGACGATCCAGACCGTCACGTTCTATCCGGGCGCCAGCCCCGACGTCATGGCCTCGGGCATCACCGCGCCGCTCGAGCGGCAGTTCGGCCAGCTCCCGGGCCTGAAGCAGATGACGTCGATCAGCTCGAGCGGCTCGTCCATCGTGACCCTGCAGTTCGATCTGGCGCTCTCGATCGACGTCGCCGAGCAGCAGGTGCAGGCGGCCATCAACGCCGCGGCGACCTTCCTGCCCCTGGATCTTCCGAATCCGCCCGTGTACAGCAAGGTCAATCCGGCCGACGCGCCGGTGCTGACGCTCGCCCTGACCTCGCAATCGCTGCCCCTCACGGCTGTTCAAGATCTGGCCGACACGCGGCTCGTGCAGAAGATCGCGCAGCTCCCCGGCGTGGGGCTCGTCACCCTGTCGGGCGGGCAGAAGCCGGCGGTCCGCATCCAGGTCAACCCGGCGCGCCTGGCCGCCAACGGTCTCACGATGGACGACGTCCGCGCCGCCGTCGCGGCCGCCAACGTCAACCAGGCCAAGGGCAGCCTCGACGGGCCGTTCCAGTCGTTCACGATCGCCGCCAACGACCAGATTCTCCAGAGCAAGCAATACAAGGCGCTGGTGATCGCCTACCGCAACAACGCGCCGCTCCTGCTCTCCGACGTGGCCGAGGTCATCGACGGCGCCGAGAACATCCGGCAGGCCGCATGGATGGGGGACCAGCCCGCGATCATCGTCAACATCCAGCGGCAGCCGGGCGCCAACCTGATCGAGGTGGTCGATCGGGTCAAGCAGCTCCTGCCGCAGCTGCAGAGCTCGCTGCCCTCGGCGGTGCAGGTGACCGTCTTGACCGACCGCACCACCACCATCCGCGCCTCCGTCCACGACGTGCAGTTCGAGCTGATGCTGGCCGTCGTGCTGGTCGTCCTCGTGATCTTCGTCTTCCTGCGCAGCGCCGCGGCGACGTTCATCCCGGGCATCACGGTGCCGGTGTCGATCGTCGGCACGTTCGCGGTGATGTACGGCCTGGGCTTCAGCCTCAACAACCTCTCGCTGATGGCCCTGACGATCTCGACCGGGTTCGTCGTCGACGACGCGGTCGTGATGATCGAGAACATCAGCCGCTACATCGAGGAGGGCGAGTCGCCGCTGCAGGCCGCGTTCGTCGGCTCGGCGCAGATCGGTTTCACGATCCTGTCCTTGACCGTCTCGCTGATCGCCGTGCTGATCCCGCTGCTCTTCATGGGCGACATCGTCGGCCGGCTCTTCCGCGAGTTCGCGCTGACGCTCTCGGCGGCGATCCTCGTATCGGCGGTCGTCTCGTTGACCTTGACGCCGATGCTCTGCGCCAAGCTTCTCAGGCCCGTGGCCGACCGCCGGCCCGGCGCCTTCGCGCGCGCTGCGGAGCGGCAGTTCGACAACCTGGTGGCCTTCTACGGTCGAACCCTGCGCTGGGTGCTCGGCCACCAGGGCCTCACCCTGCTCGTGGCGATCGGCACCCTGGCGCTAACGCTCTGGCTCTACATCCAGGTACCCAAGGGGCTGTTCCCCATCCAGGACACGGGCGTCATCCTTGGCATCTCCGAGGCCCCGCAGAACATCTCGTTCGACTCGATGGCCGAGCGCCAGCAGGCGCTCGGGCGCGCGATCCTGCAAGATCCGGCCGTGGCGACCATCTCCTCGTTCATCGGGATCGACGGCACCAACACGACGCTCAACAGCGGCCGGATCCAGATCACCTTGAAGCCGCTCGACGAGCGGGGCGAGAGCGTCGGCGACGTCATCCGTCGGCTGCGGCCGGCCCTCGCCAAGGTGGACGGCATCACGCTCTATCTGCAGCCGGTCCAGGATCTGACGGTCGAGAACCGTGTGAGCCGCACCCAGTTCCAGTACAGCCTGGAGGACCCCGACGAGGTGGAGCTGCGCGCCTGGGCCCCGAGGTTCGTGGCCCGGCTGCGCGAGCTTCCCGAGCTCTCCGACGTGGCGACGGACCAGCTCGATCAGGGCCTGCAGGCCCGCGTGGTGATCGACCGCGCCACCGCGTCGCGCCTAGGCATCACGCCGCAGATGATCGTGGACGCCCTCTACAACGCCTTCGGCCAGCGCCAGATCTCGACCGTCTTCACGCAGCTCAACCAGTATCGCGTGGTGCTCGAGGTGCTCCCGGAGTTCCGCTCGAACCCGGCGATGCTGGAGCGGGTCTATCTCAGGTCGGCGGCCGGCGGCCAGGTGCCGCTCTCGACCCTGGCCACCATCGAGCAGCGGGCCACCGCGCTTGCGGTGAGCCACCAGGGCCAGTTCCCGGCGGTCACGGTCTCCTTCAACCTGGCGCCCGGCCTCTCGCTGGGCGCCGCCGTGAGGGCGATCGATCGCGTCACGCGCGAGATCGCCCTGCCGCCGAGCATCCAGACGAGCTTCCAGGGCGCGGCGCGCGCGTTCCAGGCCTCCCTCGCGAACCAGCCGTTCCTGATCCTGGCGGCGATCGTCACGGTCTACATCGTGCTCGGCATCCTGTACGAGAGCTGGATCCATCCGATCACGATCCTCTCGACCCTGCCCTCGGCGGGGCTCGGCGCCCTGCTGGCGCTCTTCCTGGTGCGGCTCGATCTGTCCGTGATCGCGCTGATCGGCATCATTCTCCTGATCGGGATCGTCATGAAGAACGCGATCATGATGATCGACTTCGCGCTCGACGCCCAGCGCTCGCAGGGGCTGCCCGCGCGTGAGGCGATCGAGCAGGCCTCGCTCCTGCGCTTTCGACCGATCATCATGACCACGATGGCGGCGCTGCTCGGCGGCGTGCCGCTGGCGTTCGGGCACGGCGTGGGCTCCGAGCTTCGCGAGCCGCTCGGCGTCGCGATCGTGGGCGGGCTCATCGTGAGCCAGGTCCTCACGCTCTACACGACGCCGGTCATCTATCTGGCCTTCGACCGCCTGGCGGCGCGGCTCGCCGGTGGGGGCGCGCGCGAGCGGACGCTCCCGGTCCGGCCGGTGACCGAGCCGTGAGTCTCTCCAGCCCGTTCGTCCGCCGCCCGGTTGGCACCACCCTGATGACGATCGCGCTCGTCATCGCCGGCGCGATCTCGTTCAGGCTGCTGCCGGTGGCCCCGCTGCCGCAGGTCGATTTCCCGACGATCTCGGTCGTCGCCGGCCTTCCGGGAGCGAGCCCGGAGACCATGGCCTCCGCTGTGGCCACCCCGCTCGAGCGCCAGTTCGGCCGCATCGCCGGCATCACGGAGATGACGTCGGTGAGCTTCCTCGGCGCCTCAACGCTCGCGCTGCAGTTCGACCTGGCCCGCGACATCAACGGCGCCGCCCGCGACGTCCAGTCGGCGATCGCGTCGGCCGTCGGCCAGCTGCCGCCCAATCTGCCGAGCCTGCCGACCTACCGCAAGGTGAACCCCGCCGACGCGCCGATCATGATCCTGGCGCTGACCTCGAAGCTGGTGGACAAGGGCCGGATGTACGACATCGCCTCGACGGTCCTGCAGCAGAAGATCGGGCAGCTCGACGGCGTCGGCCAGATCTTCGTCGGCGGCAGCTCCCTGCCGGCGGTCCGCGTCGATCTGAACCCGATGGCGCTCGCGCGCTACGGCATCGGGCTCAACGAGGTCCAGCGCGTGCTCGCGACCGCGAACGTCAACCGCCCCAAGGGCCAACTCGACGACGGCCGGTACACGTGGGAGATCAACGCCACCGACCAGCTGCTCAAGCCGGCCGCCTACGAGCCCTTGATCGTCGCGTGGCGTAACGGCGCGCCCGTCCGGCTGATCGACGTCGCGCGGATCTCGGGCGCCGTCGAGGACCTGCGCGCCGCGGCAGTGTCGAACGGCCAGACAGCCGTGGTCCTCGTCATCAACCGTCAGCCCGGCGTCAACATCATCGAGACCGTCGACCGCATTCGCGCGGAGCTGCCCTATCTGCGGGCCCTCGTGCCGGCGGAGGTCGCGCTCACGCCTGTGCTCGACCAGACCGTGACGATCCGGGCGTCCGTGAAGACCGTCGAGGAATCGCTCCTGATCTCCATCATCCTGGTCGTGTTCGTCGTCTTCCTGTTCCTGCGCAACGTGCGCGCGACGATCATTCCCGGCGTCGTGGTGCCGGTCTCGCTGATCGGCACCTTCGCGATCATGTATCTCATCGGCTACAGCATCGACAACCTGTCGCTGATGGCGTTGACGATCGCCACCGGCTTCGTCGTCGACGACGCCATCGTCGTGGTCGAGAACGTCATGCGCCACATCGAGCGTGGCGCCGGCGTGCTCGAGGCGACCCTGACCGGCGCCAAGGAGATCGGCTTCACGGTGCTGTCGATGAGCATCTCGCTGGTGGCGGTGTTCATTCCGATCTTGTTGATGGGCGGCATCGTCGGACGCCTCTTCCGCGAGTTCGCCGTGGTGCTCTCGGTCGCCGTCCTCGTGTCGCTGGCGATCTCGCTCACCACCACGCCGATGATGTGCGCCCTGCTGCTCCGGCCCCACGATCCGCACCACCGCCCGCGCCTGGCGATGCTGGGCGAGCGGATCTTCGACGCGATCACGCGCGGCTACGACCGGTCGCTCACCGTCGCGCTCCGGCATCCGGCCGTCACGATGATCATCTTTCTCTCGACCTTCGCGGTGAACGTGCACCTGTTCAACATCGTGCCGAAGGGCTTCTTCCCGCAGCAGGACAACGGCCGTCTCGCCGCCAACCTCGTCGCGCAGCAGGACGTGTCGTTCGCGACCGTCCACGAGAAGATGCTGCGCTACGCGGAGATTCTGAAATCCGATCCGGCGATCGACACGGTCACCCTGTTCACCGGCGGCGGCGGCGGGCGCGGCACCACCGCGAACACCGGCCGCGGCTTCATCTCGCTCAAGCCGCGCGAGGAGCGAAAGGTCTCGGCGGACGAGGTGATCAACCGGCTCAGACCAAAGCTGGCCGTGGTGCCGGGCGCGACGCTCTTCCTGCAGGCCGTGCAGGACGTGCGGCTCGGCGGCCGGATCAGCACGGCCCAGTACCAGTTCACCCTGCAGAGCGACAACCTGGAGGAGCTGAACACGTGGGCACCCCGGCTGGTCCGCGCGATGCGCGAGATGCCCGAGCTGCGCGATGTGAACAGCGACCAGCAGAACCGCGGGCTCGAGGTGCCCGTCACCATCGACCGCCAGACTGCCGCGCGGCTCGGGGTCAGCACGCGCGCGATCGACGAGACGCTCTACAGCGCGTTCGGGCAGCGCCAGGTGTCGACCATGTACACGGCGCTCAACCAGTACCACGTGGTGATGGAGCTCGAGCCGCAGTACTGGGAGCGGCCCGACGCGCTGGCCAACATCTACGTGCGATCGAGCAACGGCCAGACCGTGCCGCTGACGTCTGTCACACAGTTCCGGACGGGCACCGGCCCCATCCAGGT
>Ga0307472_100000729_pt1 | contig 11979 bp, 9 predicted proteins | sample atmos_gasesAM5C__2_FD_204582 | JGI IMG/M metagenome (GOLD analysis project Ga0307472, IMG submission 204582) | Hardwood forest soil microbial communities from Morgan-Monroe State Forest, Indiana, United States - atmos_gasesAM5C_05 | ecosystem: Environmental > Terrestrial > Soil > Temperate... | reverse complement strand
GCAGCGCCTCACGATGCGGTCAGGCGCTGGAAGGATTTTTAGTTCTGATGGCAGCGGGGCCGGGTCTTGACGAAGAATGGCAGAAATCAGATCGGCGTAGGTGCTGCCCGAAAAAGGACGCTGGCCTGAGAGCATTTCGTAAAGGACAGATCCGAGGCTGAAAATGTCCGATCGGGAATCGACAGCGTGCCCTCGGGCCTGCTCGGGAGACATGTAGGCGGCTGTGCCAAGAATGATGCCCGAAGCCGTTTTCAGCGTGATCGTGGAATCCGAAGGCGCTGATTCCTGAGTAGAAACGCTTGCAAGGCCGAAGTCGAGGATCTTCACATGGCCGTTGCTGCTTATGAAAGTATTTTCCGGTTTGATGTCACGATGAACGATACCTCTTTCATGAGCGGCACCGAGCCCCTTTGCAATTTGGGAGGCTATTTCCATGGCCTTACGCTGAGGAAGTGGCCCCGGTAGCAGACGCTCCCGGAGAGTTTCACCTTCCAAGAGCTCTGTGACGATGAAAGGCAGACCGTCATGTGCGCCGATGTCGAGGATGGTCAGAATATTCGGATGATGAATCTGTCCTGCAGCGCGCGCTTCGCGCTCGAAACGCGTTCGGCGATCGGAATCAGCGGCAAAATCACGCGGGAGAATTTTCAACGCAACGTTGCGTGCAAGGCGGGAATCGCGCGCCCGGTAGACCTCTCCCATTCCGCCTGCCCCCAGTGGTGCAAGAACTTCATAGGGGCCAAGCCGTGTCCCTGGAGCTAAAGGCATAGGCGGCGGAATTATAGCTCCAGAACCGTTTTCTGGCGCTTCTTAGATCTAGATTGAGCTGGCATATTGGAAATCAGCGCACGGTTTCTTTGCCCCCGACGTAGAGGGGCATGAGGATTTCGATCGCAATGCCGCGGCGGCCTTGGCCTAAATCGTCAATTCGAACCACTTTACCCAGGGATTCGCGATTGAGGGAGCCAGGAGAATCGGAATACGGGAAGGTAATGAATACGCGCATATCTTTGACGTAAGAGGAGTTCTTCGACGCAAAGTAAACGCTGTCGCGCGTCGTGTTCAGCGTGGGAAGGATCTCATCGAATTGGAGATGCGCATCGGAGGGTCGCACACGGACCACTTGGGGAAGCTTCAATCGTGCGCGACGCCGGCGTTCTGGTGGATATCCCATAGTTTTTCGTAAGAATAGATTAACGGACGGGGTCGATTCGAGTACGGAAGTTGTCTCGTAGGTCGCTTAGTTGACAAGGGCTTAGGCCAATCTTGAACGGTCATTCGCCGGTGCGAGGCACGTCTTAGCTCGGATTCGACAAATCGAAGTGCCGGGCAAGGGAAGATTACGAAACTTAAGCGAAATCGCTTACTTGACGCAAAGTTGGCGCACAGTTACGCTTGCGAAGATGCTGTTTCGGCGAGTGGTTCGACGCAGAAGACGGGTGTGAACAGGTACTTGTGGCTGACACTCCGCTCCAGGTAACAGGCAACCGTGCGAAACAGGAAGAGGCCCCTTCGATCGTCGAAGTACTGGAGGGCGCGTCGAAACGGGCGGTGGCCGCCGTTCAGGATTACTCGCTGCTTTCCTTCCGGGCGGTGACCAACCTTGCAACTTCTCCCCACTATTTTCAAGACACCCTCGACCAAATGGATGATGTAGGAGTTGGCTCGTTGCCAATCATCTTGCTGTCGGGATTTTTCATCGGCGGCGTCATGGTGCTTCAGACGGGCGCACAGTTTGTGCGCTTTGGGCAAACTTCGCTGACCGGAGACGTCGTCTCGCTCGCACTGGTGAGAGAACTCGGGCCGGCAATCACTGGACTGCTTACTGCAGGACGCTGCTCTTCGGGAATGGCGTCCGAGTTGGGCTCGATGCTAGTGACCGAGCAAGTGGACGCGATGCGGGCCATGGGCACGGACCCGAGCCGCAAACTTATCACGCCGCGTGTGTTGGCGTCCATGCTGATGGTGCCGCTGCTCACCGCGATGATGGTGTTCGTCGGTTTGCTGGGGGGATGCGTTGCCTCCGTGTTTTCGTTGCAACTCAGCGCGGTTGAGTTTTGGCGGCGCGCGGTCGATATCCTGGAATTCCCGGACCTGATGCAGGGCTTCATTAAGTCGCTTGCGTTTGCCTTCATTTTGGCGACTGTAGGTTGCTACAAGGGATTGACGGTCCGGGGCGGCACGCAAGGCGTCGGCCGCGCCACGACGCAAGCGGTGGTCATTTCGTCTGTGATGATAATCGTAGCAGACCTCTTCCTAACCAAGTTGAGTCTCTACCTCGCAAACAAAGTCTTCTGATCGAAATTGGCCCACATTAGACTGGCCCTAGTCTAAACGTAGACTAATTCCCGCTCGCGATCGATTCACCTTTCTCGAGTACCCGGTCGAAGAATTCCGCCGTCGCTTTGTAGCCGCGTACCCAGGAGCGCCACAAAAGAAAATCGTGGATCTCATCGGGGAAGACGATCTGCTCAAAAGGAACTTTTTGTTCGCGGAGTCTCTGGACCAGGTCTACCATCTGGCTGAAATCCACGTTGCGGTCGTCGTCGCCCTGAATCAAGAGCACTGGCGATTTCCACGACTTGATGGAGGCATTCGGCGAAGATTCGAACGCAATGCGCATGGCCTCGGCGCGATCGGGCGGCCCGCCGCCCTCTTGCCCTCCCGGGCCACCGCGGAAAATGCCACGCGCGGACCAATCATGCACGCCGTGAAAATCCACGCCCGCGGCGAAAATATCCGAATTGCGAGCAAGGCCCATAGCTGTCAGGAAGCCGCCGTAGGAACCACCCCAAAGGCCAATTTTCTTGGCGTCCACGATAGGAAGCGTTTGAAGATATTTTGCTGCGGCAACGATGTCCTGATACTCCTCCGCGCCACGCGGTCCGCCTTTCTCGCGCTCACGGAAAGCGCGGCCATACATGATGCCGGTGCGGTAGTTGACTGAAAGAACCACGTAGCCGCGCGAGGCGAGGTACTGATTTTCGGCGTAAGCATTGTGGTAGTACTGCATGTAATGAAAGCCGAGCATCATCTGGCGCCGCGAGCCGCCGTGCATGAAGAGCAGTGCCGGGCCCGCCGAATTGCGTCCGCGTGGCACAAAAAGCTGCCCGTGAATCTTTAGGCCGTCTTCGGCTGGAAAAATGACCTGCTTCGGAACAACGAGCTGGGTGGAGGGAAAATCCGCGGAAAGCTGGGAGGATGCAATCATCTCGCGTCCGGATGCGGTAAGGCGATAGGGCATGGCCGGAGAAGTCGCGCTTGAGCCAAGACACACAACCGTGCGGCCATCTGCGAGTTCGGCAGGAGACCATTCCAGCGTTTCTCCCTTGCTAAGAGCTTCGGGTTTTCCTCCCTCGACGCGAACGCGCCATAAATGACGCCGGTCAATGTCGTCCTGATTCGAGGAGTAAATGACCGAGCGGCCGTCGCGCGATACGGCGACGTCTTCCACTTCGAATTCGCCCGGAGTCAGAAGCGTTGCCGTGCCACCCGCGGCGGGAATGGAATACAAATGGTTCCAGCCGTCCTTCTCGGAAGCGAACACAATTCGGTTTCCTGCGAAATGGAAAGATTTGTTTTCTGTAAGATTTGGAAGAGAACCAACGAGTTCTTCGGTGCTGTGCCAAATGGCCCGCGCTTCACCGGTTGCGGCATCGGCAACATAAATGGACCAGGGATTGGGCCGCGTCTGCAGCAGAGGCAGACGCTCTTCAAGACCGTGTATGCGGGCGAACGCAATCTGCTTGCCGTCCGCGGACCAACGCGGCATAGAGTCGCGGTCCACCGACGGGGCTAGGTAGCGGACGGAGTCGCGGCCGAAATTGTACACCGCAATGAAGCTGTGATCGTCGCGATGAGAAACGAAGGCAATCTCCGTGCCGTCGGGGGACCACTGCGGCGAATCATTTTCGCCCCGCACGAAGGCCAGCTGATGGGCAGGCGTCGCGCCGGACACTGGCCCAGCCCAGAGTTGCCCGCGCGCGGCCCAAACAGCCATCGTGCCGTCGGGTGAAAGCTCGATGTCTTCACACCCTTCACGGGTGCAATTCATTTCGCCTAGCAGACGCGGCTCACCCTTGTCCACATCCACAGCCCACACTTGCTGGCTTGGCCGTATAACATTGCTCGTGGGATCTGCAACTTCGCCCGTTGAGTTGAGTTCACTGCCGCGCGCATAAACGACCGTGTGGCCGTCGGGTGTAAGCCGCACGCTCGCAAGTGCCATGCCGTCGTCATCGGAATAATGCGTCACCTGGCGGGCAGAAAAGCCGGGCGTATCTGCAATCCAGACGTTGCGCACTCCTCTCGCGTCGAAAGTCCAGGCGATACGAGGCAAACGAGCGGCTGCTGTCAAACTCTCAGGAAACGGCGAGCTCATGACCTTCTCGACAGTGAAACCCTGCGCTTGGGCAGCGGGCGGAGCCGAAAAGGCACACGCGGCGCATGAGAAGAAGGTGACAAGCCGAGCGAGGGGTTGCAGTCTGGACCAGCCGGAAGTCGTTTTCACCGGTAACTCCTTTTTGACTTCAAAAACGGCAGTATTGTACGCCCATCTCCCTTACTCGCGCTTCCGGAGGGCATTGCGTTTTGAGCGCTCTTCCGGGAAACCAGAAGCGAATTGCCGCTATAATCGCAGATATGGGCGGACACGTATCTTTTCCCGCTTGGGAAGCAAGATCTGCCATCGCTCTTGAAGACGTGCGCATAGGATTCGATGAGGGACCAATTCTGCGTGGGGTGTCTTTTTGCGTGCGCGAACGGGAAACCGTCGTTTTATTGGGAGAAACAGGAACGGGGAAAACGCTCACACTAAAGATGGCGGCGGGACTGTTGCGGCCCGATAGCGGCAACATCAACGTGCTGGGCCAAAAAGTCTCGGACATGCCGGAGAAAGATCTTTTGACGTTCCGTCGAAAGATTGGCTTCATGTTTCAGGAGGGAGCGTTGTTCGACTCGATGACTGTTGCCGACAATGTGGCCTACCGGTTGCACGAAGACGGCGTTGCAGAGGAAGAGATCGAGCCGCGCGTGAGAGAGGTGTTGCGCTTTGTAGAGCTGGAGCACACTATCGACCAGCTTCCTTCCGAATTGTCCGGCGGTATGAGGCGGCGCGTTTCCATCGCGCGGGCGCTCGTCAATCGTCCGCCCATCGTGCTGTACGATTCGCCGACCGCAGGACTCGACCCGATAACGTCGCAAACGATTATCACGCTGATTTTGCGGCTGCGGGACATGTACGGAGTTACCGCACTGCTGGCCACGCATCGCCTTCAAGACGGATTCGCGCTCGCGAACTTTCATTTTGACCCGGATGTGGAGCGTGTCGTGCCGGATTCTGGAAATGGCAGTGGCGGAGCGAACGGGCCACACACTCGCTTTCTGGTGTACCGCGAAGGTGAGATTTACTTCGAGGGCGAGCCGGAGGAGATTGCGAATTCGAAAGATCCTTATCTGAAGCGTTTTCTGGTGTGAATTTGCGGTAGCGTTTTTTTTAGGGGGAGGAAAGAAGAGATGCCACAACGAAGACAACTTACCTGGACGGAGTTGCGCGTGGGCGTGTTTGTGCTGGTTGGACTGTCCGTCTTAGCCGCCGGGATCTTTTATGTTACTGGGGCAGGGCCGTTGGCGCCGAAATACCGAATCATGACCTATTTGCCAGATGCGTCGCAGCTAGCGAGGGGGGCGCCGGTGCGCTTGGATGGCGTGGAAGTCGGCAACGTGGAATCCATTAGCCTGGTGCCGCGAACTGCGGGAAAGACGATGGATCGGAAGAAAAATATCGAGATCGTGATGCGCATTGACCGCAACTACCAAAAGGACATTTTGACCGATTCGGTAGCCAGCCCGAGGACGGAGGGGCTGCTGGGGAACCGCTACGTTACCATTACGCGCGGGTTCACAGGCACGCCCATCCTGGACAATGGCGTGATTCCAGGAGCCGAAGAGAAAGCCATGACGGAAGTCGTGGAGCGAAGCGCGGAAGTGCTGGGCAATCTTTCCGCTTTGTCCACCGACGTGCGCGACCTCATCAAGGGCGTCCAGGAAGGGCGCGGCACGCTAGGAAAACTACTGACTGACGAGCAAGCCTATCGTCATTTGAACAACATCCTGGCCAGGGGCGAGGCGATGGTTACGAACATCCAGGATGGACAAGGTACGCTCGGGAAACTAGTCGCGTCGGATGAGATGTACAACAAGGTGGACAAGGGCCTGGACAATGTAAACGTGATTCTGGCCGACATGCGCGCCGGGAAAGGCACGCTGGGCAAATTGATCTACGACCCGACGCTCTACGACCAGACCAAAGAGACCATGACCAATGCCAACGCCATGTTGCGGGACGCGCGGGCCGGGAAGGGCTCGCTGGGCAAGTTCGTGACCGACGATACTTTGTACGATAAGTTGCGCGAAACCAGCGCGAACTTCGCGTCCGCCTCCGCCAAGTTAAACGAAAACACCACCACGGTTGGGAAGATGTTCAGCGACCCGAAGCTCTACGACAACCTGGCGGCATTGACCGGGGACATGCGTTTGCTGATTGGCGATTTCCGCCAGAACCCCAAAAAATTCCTGCACATCAAAGTGACCCTATTCTGAGGCTCGGACGCTTTGCCCGGAAACACGCGATATGTTGTAATGCGGCTGTAACATTCGTTGCATAGTCTTGCCGTTCCAATCGCTTCTCGCTTGAGGCCCATGGAAACTCAGGACCTAGTGCTAAAACCGGCTCGGACCGAGCCGGCCAAATCTACCCTTCCGCAACCGGGACGGCCGGTTCCGAGCCGTGCTTATCCTGGCGCGCTCATTGTCGTCGAGGGCACCGACGGCTCAGGAAAAAGCACGCAGTTGTATCTGCTCAAACGCTGGCTGGAAATCGGCGGCTATCGTTTGCATTTCACGGAGTGGAATTCTTCGCCGCTCGTAAAATCAGCGACGCGCCGCGGCAAGCAGCGGCGGCTGCTCACACCAACCACCTTCTCGTTGCTGCACGCTGCTGATTTTGCCGACCGCTGCGAGCGGCAGATCATGCCCTTGCTTCAAGGCGATTACTTGGTTCTGGCTGACCGCTACATTTACACTGCTTTTGCGCGCGACACCGCACGAGGCTGTTCACCGCGCTGGCTGAGAAATCTGTACCGCTTCGCGCCGGTTCCCGACATTACGTTTTATTTCCGCGCGCCGCTTGATGTGGCCGTAAATCGCATTCTAAGCGGGCGGCCCAAATTGAAATACTACGAAGCGGGCATGGACCTGGGAATGTCCTACGACCGTGCCGAGAGTTTCCGCTTGTTCCAGGCGCGCATTCTCGAGGAGTACGACAAGATGGTCGAGACCGACAATTTCGTGGTTCTGGACGGAACCATGCCCGTCAACAAACTGCAAAAACAGATGCGCGACATCGTCGCCTCCAAAATCGATCTCAAGCGCTTCGCTCCTCGCGCGGAAGCCGCGGAGTGAGCATGCCCGATCAGGAAAAAGAAAAGCCCGCACCGGCCGTTACAACGGAGACTCCGGCGCCGCCCATACCATCAAAGCCGGCCTCGCCCCCCGAAGATCCAGGCCAGCAATATTTTTTTGGCGAGCCCCTCGTCGGATTCGATCCCAGCGAAATCACCGGCAGCCTCATCGTGATTGAAGGGATGGATGGCTCGGGCCGCTCCACCCAAATCACCCTGCTGCAGGAATGGCTCGAATCGGAAGGCTTCGCGGTGCAAACCAGCGGCTTGCGCCGCTCGAACCTTGTGGGCCGCGACATTGACGAGCTTCTCGCCAAGAACGCCGTTACGCGCCTGACACTGGCTTTGATGTACGCCACCGACTTCTTCGACCAGGTCGAGCACCGCATTCTCCCCGCGCTGCGTTCCGGTACCATCGTGCTTGCCGACCGCTACATTTTCACTTTGATTGGCCGCGGCGTGGTGCGCGGTATCAATCGCGACTACATGAGCGGGCTTTACGCCATGGCGCTTCGGCCCCATCTCACTTTTTGGCTGAACGTCCGCCCAGAAACCGCCTTCGGCCGCGAATTTCGTAAAGCGCAGGCCATCAGCTACTGGGAAGCGGGACGCGACATGTCGCTCTCGCACGATCTCTATTGGTCCTTCATCCGCTACCAGACTATGATTAAGCGCGAATTCGAAGTCATGGCTAAAAAGCACAACTTCATCGAGCTCGACGGCGAAGCCAGCGTTTCTACCGTGAACAAACTGCTGCGCCAGCGCATTGCCGAGCAGCTGGGAATTCGTTCCACAAAATACACCCCCTCCTCAGCCCTGTCTTACCTCTGGCGGTAGAATCTGCCGATGCCGGAGCCGGTCCACATCGCCGCCATCGACGCCGGCTCCAATGCCGTGCGCCTCTCCGTTGCCAGAGCATATTCCGCACTGGACATTGAACCTCTGCAAACGGAACGCTACCCGCTTCGCCTCGGGGAAAACGTTTTTGTGCGGCCACGTTTTAGTGAAGACGTCATCAAGAAAGCCGTTAAAGCGTTTCGCTATTTTCGCGAAGTGATGGACGACTTCGGCGTGGCGCGCTACCGCGCTGTGGCTACGAGCGCCACTCGCGAAGCCGAAAACCGCGACGCCTTCGTCCGCACCATAAAAAGAAAATCTGGGATTTTGTTGGAAGTCATCGGTGCAGCGGAAGAGTCGCGCCTCGGCAGGGAAGCTGTGCTTGCCGCGCTCGGGCCCGAGGCGGTTCCTCGCTGCATTGTAGACTTAGGCGGTGGCAGCCTCGAAATCAGCATGCTTCGCGATCACACCGTGGAGCAAAGCGCGCAACTGCCCGTGGGCACCGTTCGCCTGATGACCACTCTCGATCTCCCCGGCGTCATCAAGCCTGCGGCAGGCGAACAGGTCCGCAAGTATGTGCGCGCTCTTCTGGAATCCAGGCTTTCGCCGCGGCCTAATCTGAACAACGGGATTGCCATCGCCCTCGGCGGAAACGCCGAAACGCTCGCCGAAATCGCTCCGGGTCCGCGCGAACATGGTCTTGAAACCGTCGAGCTTTCGCTCTTGCGCGAGCGTTTACCGGACATTCTTGAGCGGGACGTCCGCGAGCGCATGAAGACCTACGGCGTGCGCCGCGACCGCGCCGACGTGATGGGCATCGCCGCCGTCACGTTTGTCACGCTGGGGCGCTATTTGAATCTGCGCGTCTTTGCCGTCCCGGGCGTCGGCGTCCGCGAAGGGCTTCTTCAGGAAATCGCGCACGAAACTTTTTCGCGTAAGGAGCCGCATCGCTACAATGGTGCCGCGCGCCAGTTGCTCGTCGGGACACGCAGCTTCGCGCGACGCCTGGAATACGATCAGCAGCATGCCGAGCATGTCCGTGAACTGAGCCTTCAGCTTTTTGACCAGTTGCAGCCTGTGCACCGGCTGCCGCCGAAAACTCGCGTGCTTCTCGAAGCGGGGGCTTTGTTGCACGATACAGGGCACATGATTAGCCACCGCGGCCATCACAAACACGGAGAGTACCTGGTAATAAACGGCGACATTCCCGGCCTCGAGGGGCGGGAACGCGCCATCGTCGCAGGACTGGTGCGCTATCACAATCGCAAGTCGGAGCCGGCCGCCCATCATCCTGCCTATTCCGCTCTCGACGACGCTGACAAGCCCACTTTGCGGAGGCTTGCTGCGATCTTGCGCATCGCGGAGAGTCTCGACCACTCGCACCGCCAGCGCATTGTAAAGCTTCGTGCTACGTTTCAGCGCGGTGCTGTTGGCTTGGAAGTGCAGGCCCGCGGCGACGCCAGCGAAGATTTGCGCGATGCCGGTCGCAGCGCAGAGTGGTTCGAAAAAGAGTGTCACGTGAAGGTGTACTCCCGGCAGGCTCCCGGCATCATGAATCGCATCCGCCGGCTGCTTCGTCCCTCGTCGTCCCTGGGAAATTCGTAAACACCTTGGAAGTCAGAGAGGTGTTAGGAGAAGAAGATGCACCTTTACATCGTCCGGCACGGTATCGCGATTGATCGCGAAGACCCCCAATGCCCTCCGGACCCGGAAAGATACCTGACCGAAGAAGGCGTTGAGAAATCCAAGGGCGTCGCGAAAGGTGTAGCGGCGCTCGGCGTGGCTGCAGATTTGTTCTTCACCAGCCCTTATGTTCGCGCTGCGCAAACTGCGGAGATTTTCGCCGAAGCCTTGGATTACTCAAAGCAAAAGATCCGCCGTACCGAACTGCTGCTGCCCGGCGCGGAGCCCACTCTTCTCTTTCGCGAACTCGCCCGCGAAAAACAAGCTTCCGCGGTTTTTCTCTTTGGTCATGCGCCGCATCTCGACGATCTCATCGCCATGGCGCTGGGTTCGAAGAAACATCTAACGTCCCTGAAAAAGGCGGGAGTCGCGCTCATCGAGCTGAAGCGCATTTCTCCGCCGATGGGCACTCTCTCTTGGCTCGCTACTCCCAAGATGTTGCGCCGCGCAGCGAAATAGCAGGTTAAGTTCGGCAGGAGGAACCTGCTTAGTCGGACGCCATAAGGACTTGCGGCGTTGGCGGAGTCGGCAGCGCGACAACTTTCCCCTGCTTGACCACGGGTTTCAGAATCAGCGGCATTCCCAAATATTCTTCCAGCAAATGCTTGCCGGCAGCCAAGCGCGCCGCGGTTTCCACGTCATCGGTGAGCCCGTGCACACGAAGCACGATCGTCTCCGCGAATTTTTCTGCACGAAGCCCGGACCCGCTCTCCACGCCGCATTTCCGTAGCGCCAGCGCTAATCGCAAAACGCCCGCCAACGCCCGAACGCGGCTCTGCTGTTCTACCGACAATTTGGAGAAGGAGCCCTTCTTCTTAGACGGCTCCGCTCCGCGATGATAACGTACCACCGTGGCCAGCAGCTCCCACTCTTCGTTGCTCCACCCCGGAGGAAGCGGCAGCTCTAGAACGAATCTCCGCGCAGCCTTTTGTGCGGATTTCTCCGCGTTGGCCGCGCCGGCTCCATGCAATCGCGCCGCAGCCAGCAGAATGCGGCGCATCGACGCTTCGCGGAATGCTGGCCCTGCGTCCGCGCGTTTCAACGCTTCATGCAATGCCACCGCGATGCGCGAAATCTGGGAAGTCCGGCTCGCATGTGGATCGACCGCCCGCGCCGTGGCGCGCAGTCGGGCTTCCGAGGCGGCCTCGACGCGCCCGTTGGTTGGCAGCCCAGCCCGCCAAAGGTTCCATAGGCTCGTCTTCCCCAGCGTGAGTTGACGGTACGTGCGTATGCATTCTTGCCGTTCGCGCCCGATAAGCTCCGCCCAAAAGTTCAAGGAGTCTTCCGTCTCCACGAATTCCGACGTCTTGACGAGCTCCAAAAGCACATCCAGGTCGTGAACTTCTCCCAGCAAATCCTGAACGCGCTTCAGGTTGTCGCTCCAAATTGCGTACTGCTCTGGAAGCAGGCTTTCGACTGTATAGCGAAAGCGTTTCAGTCCGATTCGCAGTGCGTGCCACGGCTTCGGTTTTTCCGTGCGCAAAGCCTTCGCATGCAGCTCCTTCGCGCTTTCAAATCGCTCCAGCGCTAGGCATGCGGCCGCCAGACTGCCCGGGGGAACTAGCCGGCTGCGTTGCCGGAGCGTGCGCGCGAGGTGCTTCCAGGCTCTTTGGTCGAACTTGGCCGCCGCCCGCAGCGCTTCTCCTCGCAGTTGCGGTTCTTTTGCCTCATACGCAGCTTGCAGATGCGCACGCACCGGGTCGGTCTCCGGCCCAAGCCTCTTCACCCACTCGTCCATCACTTGTGCGTCGCGCAAAGCGCCTAGTGCACGGAAGAGTTTGCGTGCAGCCTTGCGCATTTCTGGCCACGCGGGATCCGGATCAATCTCCTCCATCGCCGTCGCGACCGAACGGCAGCGACGAATGGCCACACGAAGGTCATGCACCGCGTCTATGCTGGCTGACGAACGGACAGACTCCAGCTCCTTCAGGACCTGGTCCATCCAGAAAGACAAGTCACGCTGCTCCGCGCGAGTTCCCACGGAAAGGGGGGTAACAGT
>Ga0307472_100000728_pt1 | contig 12002 bp, 8 predicted proteins | sample atmos_gasesAM5C__2_FD_204582 | JGI IMG/M metagenome (GOLD analysis project Ga0307472, IMG submission 204582) | Hardwood forest soil microbial communities from Morgan-Monroe State Forest, Indiana, United States - atmos_gasesAM5C_05 | ecosystem: Environmental > Terrestrial > Soil > Temperate... | reverse complement strand
GACATTCGGATTCACCGACCGTCACAGTGATGTAACGATTCCGGGGAGTTGTAGCCATCCAGCGCAGGTGCGCCAGCGCCGAGGCGTCACCGGGAGGTTTCAGGCGCTGCGTAGCGGGGGTGGCACTGCCCGTCGGCCGAGCAGCCGACAGAGCACTCCCGGAGCGTTTGACACACCTGGACCCCTGGTTAGCTTCCGCCCCGAGTCGCCGGGCCTCGCCCGGTGCAGAACTTTCAAGAATTACGAAGGATTCGAGGAGGCATTCCACGTGGCGAAGATCATCGGCATCGACCTGGGCACCACCAACAGCGTGGTGGCGATCATGGAGGGGCGGGAGCCCAAGGTCCTGACCAACGAGGAGGGCAGCCGCATCACCCCCTCCGTCGTCGCCTTCACCAAGGACGGTGAGCGGCTGGTCGGACAGGTCGCGAAGCGACAGGCCATCACCAATCCCGAGCGGACCGTCTACTCCATCAAGCGGTTCATGGGCCGGCGGTTCAACGAGGTCCAGGAGGAGATCAAGCTCGTTCCCTACAAGGTCGTGGCCGGCCCCAACGGCGACGCCCGGGTGGACATCGACGGCAAGCTCTTCAGTCCTCCGGAGATCTCCGCGCAGATCCTGCTCAAGCTGAAGCGGGCCGCCGAGAACTACCTGGGGGAGAAGGTGACCGAGGCGGTGATCACCGTCCCCGCCTACTTCAACGACGCCCAGCGCCAGGCCACCAAGGACGCCGGGGAGATCGCCGGCCTCACCGTGCGGCGGATCATCAACGAGCCCACCGCGGCGGCCCTGGCCTACGGCCTGGACAAGAAGAAGGACGAGAAGATCGCCGTTTACGACTTCGGCGGTGGCACCTTCGACATCTCCATCCTCGAGGTGGGGGAGAACGTGGTCGACGTGCTGGCCACCAACGGGGACACCCACCTCGGCGGTGACAACATCGACCAGCGGATCATGGATTGGCTGATCACCGAGTTCAAGAAGGACTCGGGCATCGACGTGAGCAAGGACAAGATGGTCCTCCAGCGACTCAAGGAGGCCGCGGAGAAGGCGAAGATCGAGCTCTCCAGCACCATGGAGACGGAGATCAACCTTCCCTTCCTCACCGCCGACCAGACCGGTCCCAAGCACCTCAGCGTCAAGCTCACCCGGGCCAAGTTCGAGTCGATGATCGAGGACTTCATCGAGCGATCGCTCGAGCCGTGCCGGAAGTGCCTCAAGGACGCCGGCCTGGAGCCCAAGGACCTCAACGAGGTGGTCCTGGTGGGCGGCAGCACCCGCATCCCCAAGGTGCAGGAGGCGGTGAAGAAGCTGTTCGGCAAGGAGCCCAACCGCTCGGTCAACCCCGACGAGGTGGTGGCGGTCGGCGCCGCGGTGCAGGGCGGCGTGCTCTCCGGCGAGGTGAAGGACATCCTCCTCCTCGACGTCACCCCGCTCTCGCTGGGGGTGGAGACGCTGGGCGGGGTGATGACCCGCCTCATCGAGCGAAACACCACCATTCCCACCAAGCGCTCGGAGACGTTTTCCACGGCTGCCGACGGGCAGACCCAGGTGGAGATCCACGTGCTGCAGGGTGAGCGGGAGATGGCCGCCGACAACCGGTCGCTGGGCAAGTTCCAGCTCACCGGCATCCCGCCCGCGGCCCGTGGCGTTCCGCAGATCGACGTGACGTTCGACATCGACGCCAACGGCATCCTCAACGTCAGCGCCAAGGACAAGGCCACCAGCAAGGAGCAGAAGGTCACCATCACCCACTCCTCGGGTCTGTCGAAGAACGAGGTGGAGAAGATGGTCGCCGACGCCAAGAGCCACGAGACGGAGGACAAGGAGCGCCGCGAGCTGGTGGAGCTGAAGAACCGCGCCGAGCAGCTCGGCTACCAGATGGAGAAGCTGGTCAAGGAGAACAAGGACAAGCTCTCCGCGGACACCGCCCAGAAGCTCGAGGAGGCGACCAAGGCCCTGGAGACCGCCCGCGCCGGCAACGACAAGGCGGCCCTCCAGTCGGCGATGAACGCGGTGGAGCAGGTGAGCCACAAGGCGGCCGAGGAGCTGTACAAGGCCGCCGGTGCCCAGGCCGGGCAGCCCGCCGGTCAGGCGGCCTCACCCGATGCGCCGGGGAGCCAGGCCACGCCGCAGAAGGATGACGTGGTCGACGCCGAGTTCCGGACCAACTAGCCACCGCCGCCCCGACCGACCCGGGGAGACACAGCCAATGAAGAGCAGCGGGGTGGTCCCACGATGGGCCGCCCCGCTGTCGTTTGCTGGCCAGGAAATCGAGCTCGGGGCCCGGCGTTTCACTCGAGGCACGGCGCGCTAAGCTTCCCGCCTGCCCGCCATGGCCATGCGCGAGCCCACTCCGGACGCCCGGGCCTTCGAGGCCTACCTCGACGCGTTGCGGGCCGCCTTCCTCGAGCGCGAATCGGTGCTGGAGCAGCTGGCGCTGGCACTGCTCGCCCAGGAGCACCTCCTCATCACCGGGCCTCCCGGGACGGCCAAGAGCGCCCTGGCCCACGCCGTGCTGGGAGGCATCGTCGAGGAGGACGGGCGGCCGTCGCTCTTCACCCGGCAGCTCACCGAGGGGGCCGTCCAGACCGATCTCCTCGGCCCGGTGGACTTCAAGGTGCTCACCGAGACCGGGCGCACCCGGCACCTCCTCGAGGAGGGGATGCTCGGCCACCGCTACGCCTTCCTCGACGAGGTCTTCGACGGCCGCGACATGTTGCTCCGGGCGGTGCTCAACGCCCTCCACGAGCGGGAGCTGAAGCAGGGGGCGCTGGTGGAGCGCGGTCTGCTGGAGACCGCGGTGCTCACCAGCAACCGTTTCCTCTCCGAGGTGGTGGCCCGGGTGCCCGAGCTCCTCCTCGCCTTCGCCGACCGGATTCCCTTCCAGGCCTTCGTCCCCAGCGCCTTTGCCCGGCCCGGCAGCCGGCGGGCGCTGCTCCTCGGCGCCACGCTCGCCCGCACCCCGCAGGTCGTGGTGCAGCTCCCCCGGGCCACCCTGGCGCGGCTCCAGGCCCTGCTCCCCCAGGTCGAGGTTCCGGTGGAGACGCTGGACGCCCTGGAGCGCCTGGTGGACACGCTGCTGCCCGGCTTCGCCGCCGACCCCTCCGGAGAACCCGGAACGCGGCTGTTCTCTCAGCGCACACTGGTGCGCGCGCTGTGGGTGCTGCGGGCCGCGGTGGTGCGCGATGCCTGTCAGAGACCGCGCGAGCTGCGGGCGAGCCCGGAGGACCTCGGTGCGCTCTCGCTGTTCTTCGCCACCGCCGGCCCGGAGGGGGCGGAGCTCGACGCGGTGCTCTCCCGCACCCTCGACCCGCGGGAGCAAGCGCAGCTGCTCCGGCTTCGCCACGAGCACCGGACCTTCGCCGAGGCGCTGCGCCAGGCGCTCAGCGAGAGCCGGGCGGCGCTGGAAGGGGAGGCGAAGAGCCTCGAGCTGGCCACGCTTGGCCCCGAGGTCGACCGGCTGGGACAGGTGAGCAGTCCTGAGGCGGCGGTGGCGCGCGCCATCCCCCTGCTGGGGGCGGTGCGGGAGCGACTGGGCCGTCCGCTGCGGGCCGAGAACCGCCAGGCACTCCTGGCCCTCGCCGTCCGGGTGGTGAGCGCGGTGGAGCCCCAGCTCTCGGGGCCCCAGATGCAGGAGGGGCTGCTTCATCAAGTCTCGGAGATTCCTCCGCTGCTCGATGCCCCGGAGCTGGCCGGCCTCCGGCGCAAGCTGGTGGAGTCGCTCGGACAGGCCGGGCTCGCCTCCCGGGTCCGCTTCCTCGACGAGGCCCGCACCTTCACCGCAGCGCCCCCGGCGAGCATCGAGGGTGTGGGCAGCGCGGTGGAGTCGCTGGCCCGCTGGGCGGGGGCGCTCGACCCCGAGGACGCCGAGCTGAACGAGGCCCGGCGGGCGGCGGCGCGAGCCGCTGCCGAGGCGCTGCAGCTGCTGCTCACCGGGGCCGGAGCGGTGCCCGGTGACGCAGCGGGATTCGCCCGGCTCCGGGCCGGGCTCGACCGCGCGGCAGGGGCCCTTCGCCGGCTCGATGCCCAGGTGGACCTCGACCCGGTGGCCCGTGCGCTCGCCCTGGGACACGTCGCTGCGCTGGGCCCGGACGAGCCGGTGCTCCCTGCGGTGGATCGGCTCGCCACCGCCGAGCTGCTCTCCGACGAGGTGCGCTCGGCGCTGGCCGCCGCCGCACAGCGGAGGCCCCGGGCGGTGGTTGCTCCTCCGGGAATGGTGGCCATCCCCGACGCCCTCTCCGGCGAGGCCTACCGCCGCTACCGGACGGGCCTCGGGCGACCCGACGACGATACCGCCCGGACGCTGCGGCGGCTCGGCCTGGAGGTCCAGGATGGGCTGGAGCTGCTCGCCGCCCGGGTGACCTTCCTCCGCCGCTGGTACGACGCGCTCCACTCCGCGCTCGCCCGGCAGGGGACTCCCAGCGGGGGGCCCGGCGGGGAACAGACACTGGCGTCCCTGGTGCAAAGCCGCTTCCCGGCGCTGGCCCTCAAGGAGGGCGAATTCGCCAGGCTCGACACCGAGCTCCAGGGGCACGCCGGTGGCCCCGAGGCCCGTCGGGCGGCGGACATCCGCGCCGAGCTGACCGCGCTGGCGGAGGGATTCGGAATGTGGAGCCGCTCGCTGCTGGCCGCGAGGAGCTGAGCCCCCGATGCGGATCGAGCGGCTGGAGCGGCTGCAGGCGCGCCACGAGGCCCTGCTCGCCCGGGGCCCTGCGCGTCGCCGGTTCGGTCGCCGGATCGAGCCGCCCCCGCTGGAGCCGCTGGACCTGCTCGACGCCCGCCTGTCCCGGGCCGGGGTGCACACCGCGGCCGACCTCAAGCTGTTGCTCCAGCTCGCCCGCCAGACCGGAGCGCTGCCCGCGCTGGCCCGCGGATTTGGCATCCGGGCCGACGAGGCGCTGACCTCGCTCGAGCGGCGGCTGCGCTGGGCGGAGCGCACGCCCGACGGGCGGTGGATCGCCGGCGAGCGGGCCCGGCTGGAGCGGGCGTTCGTCCAGGCGCGCCGGGTGGCCCGGACGGCCGATCTCCTGCATCGCCCGGCCGAGGTGACCGTGGAGGCGTTCCCCACCATCCCGACGCTCCCGGACACCGCGTCTCGACAGGGGCGGCGCTGGCAGCGGCCGCGCACCGTGGTCGCCGCCTGGCTCCTCGAGCGGGGCCTGGGAAACCTGGGAGACCTCGAGCAGCGCCGGCGGGACATCCGTCGCGCCCAGGCGCTCCTCGAGGCCGGCGTGCTGGAGGAGGAGGCGACGGTGCTCCGCCGTCGGGCCGCCCGCGATCGGACCTGGGAGCAGGGTCTGCCGAAGGCAGCTCCGGACTGGGAGGAGCAGGCGGCGTGGGCGCAGCGGACCGCCCGGAAATCGCCCGCCGAGGTGTACCAGGCCCTGCGGGTGCAATTCCTGAGAGCGCTGGAGGCGGGGCAGGGCGAGCTGGCGCTGCGGCTCCGAGCGGCGCTGGAGGCGTTCCGGGTGGAGCTGGCCGCCCGCCCGCTCCGCGCAGTGTCGCCCCAGCCATCCGAGGAGGAACGGCGGGGAGAGGACGTCCTGGCCGAGCTGCTCCTCGAGGCTCCGGCGGAGCGGCGGCCGTTGCTGGACATCGGCCGCGCGGCGGCGCGGGTCGTGGCCTGGGAGCGCTCGCCCACCGAGGAGCAGGCGCAGGAGGCGGCCGACGTCCGCCACATCGCGCCCGACCGGCGGCTGGAGCTCCACCTGACCGCGCGGCCCTCGGATGCTCCGGACTTCCTGGTGGAGGATCCTCGGCGGCTGGTCCACGACCTGGCCTCCGGCGCGCAGCGGGTGCGCCGGCTGGTCGGTGGAACCGCGCCGCGCCGCGCCCGGCGAACCCGGGCCCGGGTCTACCTCTGCGACGCCTCGGGCTCGATGCGCGGTGGCCGGGCCCGCCTCCGCGACGCGCTGCTGGTGGCGGAGCTCGATGCCCTGCGGCGGCAGGCGCTCGACGGCGTGCCGGTGGATTCGGTCGACCTCTGCTTCTTCGGCGACCGGGCCCTGCGCTTCGAACGGATCGACACCGCCGAGGCAGCCCGTGCCTGGCTGGAGCGGCTGATCGCCGGGGGCCCGTGCGCGGGGATGACCGAGCTGAGCGCGGCGCTGGTCGGGGTGGCGGAATGGCTGGCTGCCTCCCGCCGCCAGGACGCGGCGCTGGCCTCGGCGCTGGTGGTGCTGGTCACCGACGGGGAGGACGCGGTCGACCTCGAGGCGATCGGCCAGGCCTGGAGCGTGCTGCGGGGACTTCCGGTCGCCCTCCGGGTGGTCTGCGTGGGCGAGGAGAACCGCTGGCTCAAGAGCTGGGTGGCCGAGGTTCGAGCCCGGGGCGGGGACGCGAGCTGGCTGCACCTCGACGATGCGGAGCTGGCCGGCGTCCCGGGAGACTTCGACTTCCGGCCACCGACCTTGCTCCCTGGACCGGAGTGCGTGGTGGGCGTCGATCTGAATCGCCTCCGGCCCCATCTGGAGGCGCTGGCCAAGGTCTCCAGCGGCGAGGAGCCTCCGCTGGCGCCGGTGGATGCGCTGCGCTTCGACGCCATCTTCCCCGAGCCCGACGCCGCGGGGGAGGGCGTGGACGACGCCTGGGCGGCGGACGCCCTGGAGGCGATCGCCGAGGCCGCCGCGCTGGCGCCCTTCGAGGACCGGGCGGCGGAAGCGGTGGCCCTGCTCGAGCATCTGGTACAGCAGCGTGGACTCTCGATGTCGGTCCACCTCACCCGCCATGCCCACCCCGGGCCGAGGACCACCGAGGCGTTGCGGCGAATCCGTCTGCTCTGTCGACCGGCCGGCAGCGCCTCGACCGGGGTGTAGCGCTAGAGTCCGCCGACCCATGGCGTTCCGCTGGTTCCGCAGGAGACGGCCGCCGCCGCCGCCGCCCGATCCCATCGCCGCCTACGACGACCTGGTCTCCGACCTCGACGCCGAGGCGGCGGAGCTCCGGCGGGCCGCAGCCACCCTGCTCACGGTGCGGGCCCGTCTGGAGCGGGAGCAGACGCAGGGCGAAACCACCGCCCGCACGCTCCGCGACCGCGCCGAGCAGGCCCGCAGCCGCCGTGATGGGCACGCGGTGGAGGTGCTCACCGCCGACGTGCACCGCCTGCAGCGACAGGGGGACGGGCTGGTCGAGTCGCTGGCTCGCACCGAATCCGACGTGACCGCGCTGAAGGAAGCGGCGAGCCGCGTCGCCGAGCAGGTGGAGCGGCTGAAGGCCGAGCGGGATCTCGCCGCCGCCCGCTTCACCGCCAGCAGCACCCTCGCCGCCGAGGCGCAGCGCTCCCGGGCGGACCGGGTGCGCCGGCTGGTGGCGGTGGATGCGGCCCGGGACGAGGTGGAGCGGGCGCACGCCCTGGCCGAGGTGTGGCGCGAGGACGCCGACGCCGGGCGCTCGTGACCCGGCTCAGGTGCGGCGGGCGCTCTGGTGGAGCTCGAGAAGGATGCCGCCTTCCTTGAAGAGGCGGACCGCGCCCGAGGTCTGGCTCACCACCAGCGCCAGGCACTGGGTGGCGGCAGTGATGTTGGCCGCGGCGGCATGGCGGGCCCCGAGTCCCAGCGGCACCTTGGCGTCCTCGTCGCCGGCGGAGAGGTAGCGGCCGGCAGAGAGGACCACTCCGTCCTCGCGGATGATGAAGGCCCCGTCGAGCACCGAGAAGTTCTTGATCGCCTCCCGGATCCGCGGATCGAGCACGTTGCGCTCGCTCTCTCCCAGGCCCTGGAAGGGGTTGATGGTGATCTGTCGGCTCTTCTCCAGCACGTCGTTGTGGTCGCCGATGGTGATGATGGTCCCCACCGGATGGCCCTCGTAGCCCTCCTGGCCGATCTGCAGAGCCAGCTGGATGAGCGCATCGACCACCTGGCTGTTGAACTGGTCGCCCAGCTTGATGCCCTCGATGGCCACCCGGTCGTCGAACGAACCGCCGATCCGCATCTGCATCAGCGTGTCCGGCGGACGCCCGACCCGGCCGGTCATGCACAGGACCAGGTCGCCTTCCTTGAACGCGCCCTGGGCGAGGGCGGAGACGAGGGCGACCTTCACCCGTTCCACCCGGCTGTAGTCATAGGCGGGAATCACCAGCGCCCGCAGCCGCCGGGCTTGCAGCTCGGCGGCCAGCGCCTCGGCAGTGACGGCGTAGATCAGCTTGGAGCGGGCCTGCTTGCGCCGAAGGTCCTCCGGTGAAATGGGGGTGTCACAGATGTAGAGGAAGTGGTCGATGTCGCCCTTGCCGGCCAGCGCCAGTGCCGAGCGCAGGAACTCGCGATCGAAGCGCGACACCTCCATCTGGCGGGTCTTCTCCGCGTCGGCCATCGGGGCGTTAGGTTACCTTGACTTCACCGGGCTGCCAGATAAGACTCCGCGGCCTTTTTTTCTGGGCCCTCCGGCGGCGGTCGCCTCTGGAGAGCCCCTGCAGGGCAGCACCACGGAGAGTCGACCCATTGAATCAGAAAGATCTCAAGCGTTACCGGAAGATGCTCGAGGACAGCAAGACCGCCCTCCTCGAGAGTGCCAAGAAGACGCTGATGGAGGAGTCGAACTTCGACACCGATGACCTCCCCGACGAGATCGATCTCGCCTCCAGCGAGTACGCCCAGTCGATGGTGTTCCGCCTCCGGGACCGCGAGAAGTTCCTGCTGAAGAAGATCGAGAGGGCACTGCTCCGCATCGACGACGGCACCTTCGGTGTCTGCGAGCGTTGCGAGGAGCCGATCAGCCCCAAGCGCCTGGAGGCTCGCCCGGTCACCACGCTCTGCATCCGATGCAAGGAAGAGCAGGAGAAGAAGGAGAAGTCCTACGGCTGAGTGTCATCGGGGGGCGCCCAGCCGCCGCTCGACGGGTCCGGCTGACTGAGCCCGCTCAGGCCGCCAGCTCCACGCGGAGCAGCTCGCGCCCGACCAGGAACTGGTCTCCGTGCTCCACGAAGGTGGGAGCGGAGAGGCGGAGGAAGGTGCCGTTGGAGCTCCCCACGTCCTTCACCAGGAGGCGTTCGCCCCGGGCGTTGAGCACCGCGTGCCGTCCGGAGACGAAGCCGTCGCCGGGGAAGGTGATGTCCCCCACCTCGCGGCCGAGGAGGTTCTCGCCCTCGCGGAGACAGAAGGCCGCTCCGCGCATGCCCCCCTCCAGCAGCTGGACGATGCGGAGCTTGTAGCCGGGATCGGGCGAGCCCCAGGCGATGGCCCCACCGTCCCCGGGGCTCACCGGGCGGATGGCCTCCAGCACCAGGCGCTGGCGACCCAGGCGAAGCTCGCCGCCCACCGGTAACTCCCGCTCTCCCCGAAGCCGGGCGAACACTCCGTTGCCACCGCCCAGGTCCTCCACCGCCAGACGCTGACCGGAGAAGAAGAAGCGCGCCTGCACCGGGGCGATGAAGGGGTCGTCGGGCAAGGTGAGGTCGGCCCGGCTGCCGCACGAAAACGTCTCCCCGCTCATCGGGACGGCCATCTCCGGACCACCGTCGGCCCGGACCACCCGGAAGCTCACCCGAGGCTTGTTGGCGCTGGGAGGACCCATCACCATCGTCCCTCCGCGCAGGGGGGCACCGCACTTGCGGCAACGGTCTCGCTCATCGGGATTCGGCGCATCGCAGCGAAGGCAGAAGGCCATCTCGGATGGCAAGGTGGACACTATCACGGCGTCTTGCAGCCCCGGCGCCGCCCGTGCCAGCGTCCGCTCCTGGCCGTGAACTGCCCCTCTTGCACCACGGTGAGCACCCCCGGCGCGCAGTTCTGCGCCTCCTGCGGCAATGCGTTGCCCCGGGAGGAAGGCGGTGACCGTTACCTGGGGTCGGTGGTGGCCCGGAAATACCGGGTGGAGAAGCTCCTCGGGGAGGGGGGGATGGGGCGGGTGTATCGCGCCACCCAGCTGGTCCTGGAAAAACCGGTGGTGCTCAAGCTGCTCCACCCCGGCCTCCAGCGCGATCCGCGGACGGTGGCCCGGTTCCAGCGCGAGGCCAAGGCCGCCAGCCGGTTGAGCCATCCCAACTCCATCGACGTGCTCGACTTCGGACAGACCGAGGACGGGGCGCTCTTCATCGCCATGGAGTTCGTCGACGGCCGTGATCTCCACCAGCTGTTGACCGACGACTGGCCGCTGCCGGAGACGCGGGTGATCCGGATCGTCGGTCAGGTCCTCTCCGCCCTGGCCGACGCCCATCAGGCGGGAGTCATCCACCGGGACCTCAAGCCGGAGAACGTGATGGTGATGGCCCGGCGGGGCGGCGAGACCGACGTGGTGAAGGTGCTCGACTTCGGGATCGCCAAGATCATCGACCCCAGCCGGGACGGCGGCCCATCGCTCACCCGCACCGGGTTCGTCTGCGGCACGCCGGAGTACATGAGCCCCGAGCAGGCCAAGGGAGGGCAGCTCGACTCGCGGAGCGACCTCTACTCGGTGGGGGTGCTCCTCTACCAGATGGTCACCCGGCAGCTGCCGTTCAGCTCGGACTCGGCGATGGGGTACGCCACCAAGCACCTCACCGAGCCGCCCAAGCCGCCCAACGCGCTGCGGTCAGGGTCCTGCAGCCGCGAGCTGGAGGCGGTCATCCTCTGGGCGCTTCGCAAGGAGCCGTCGGAACGACCGCAGACCGCCGAGGCATTCCTCGACGCGCTGAACCTCCTTCCCGCCGCCGAGGCGGTGCACGCCCCGCGCACCGCCCGGGTCCCGATCCCCCTGGGAATGGTGGGCGGGGCGTCGACCGGAGACGCCCTCGGCGTCGCCGCCACCGTGGCCTCCCGGCGGCGGACCCCTGCACCCCGCAGCCGGGTGTGGCAGGTCCTCCTCGGGGGGCTGGTCATCGGCGCCGCGGCGGGCGCGGCGTTCCTGGTGCTTCGACCGCTGAGCGAGGAGAACGGGAGCGCCTCCGCGGCGGCGGTGCCACCGGCCGCCCAGCCCCCCTGGCTGCGGGAGCTTTCCTCCGCCCGGCGCGATGTGGGCCGGGCGACGGCCCTCGCCCAGGACGGGGACAACCTCTACCTCGCCGGAGACCGCGGGCTGGCCCGTTCCAAGTACCTCGAGGCCTTCGAGGCCAACCCCACCCCGGCCCTGGCCCTGAAGCTGGGGATGCTGGCCCATCTCCGCGGCGCGGCGGGGGAGACCGAGGCCCGGGGCTTCCTGGCGCGGGCGCTGCGCGATGCGCCCGGGACTCCGGCCACCGGCGTGGTGAAGAGCTGGTACCCGGATCTCGAGCCGGCGGCGCCGCCTCCGCGATCACCGGGCCACTCGAACTGAAACGGGCGACCTACGCCGCCATCTCCACGCTGAGCGTCTGCTGGCCGATCCGGACCCGGTCTCCCGACTTCAGCGGGCGCTCGTGGGAAGCGAGGCGAACGAAGGTCCCCAGCCCTCCGGAGAGATCGCGGAGCACCGCTCCCTGCGGGGTCGGGCTGAGCTCACAGTGGCGGGGCGCGAGCTGCGGATCGGGGGCGAAGACCAGGTCCGCGCCCGACGATCCGAGCGTGAGCGACTGCTGCGCGGTCACCACTGCCCGGCCAGGACGGAGCCCCACCAGCACCTCCTCCAGACCCCACAACCCACCGGCCTGCGGCACCGGGGCGCCATAGGAACGCGGCTTGCCCGGCTCGGCGGCCCGCGGGAGGAGCGGACCGACGTAGCGCAGCACGTGCGGCCCGACCGAGAACAGTGCACCGGGTTCGAGGATCTCCTGGGTGCCGACGGCCACGTAGACCCCGGAGACGCTCTCCTCGTCCTTCACCGTGAGCTGACCGTCGCGGATCCGGAACGCGGCGTGGTGGGAGGAGACGAAGGGGTCGTCGGGAAAGAGGATGGCCCCCCGCTGCCGGCCGACGCTGCAGCCATTGGCCATCAGGCGAAACCGCTGTCCGCGGGCGGGGCCGGAGCTCACAGTCAGGATGAAGCGGCTGGGAACCGGGGCGGCCGCCAGGGCCCGAGCGGGGGAGCTGCCCGGGGGGCGGACGGCGGGGCTTCCCATCGGGGTGGGGGCTCGGCCGGCGGCGGGGGTGCCCATCGGGGTGGGGCTGCGGGC
>Ga0307472_100000727_pt1 | contig 12004 bp, 11 predicted proteins | sample atmos_gasesAM5C__2_FD_204582 | JGI IMG/M metagenome (GOLD analysis project Ga0307472, IMG submission 204582) | Hardwood forest soil microbial communities from Morgan-Monroe State Forest, Indiana, United States - atmos_gasesAM5C_05 | ecosystem: Environmental > Terrestrial > Soil > Temperate... | reverse complement strand
CTTCAGTGGGCGCCGGAGTCGGTGCGCGAAGCGGCGGCGCTTGCTCGTGAGGCGCTTGCTCGGGGTGCGCCGTATGAGCCGAAGCAGTTCACGCCACACGAGTGGGAAACCGTTCGCATTCTGGTCGACCTGATCATCCCCAAGGACGAGCGCTCCGGGAGCGCCACGGACGCGGGGGTCCCTGAATTCATGGATTTCATGCTGGGCGACGATCCCGAGCTCGCGGTCCCCGTGCGCGGTGGCCTGGCGTGGCTCGACCACGAATGCGACGATCGGTACGGCAAGAGCTTCGTCGCGTGCGGCGAGGCGGAGCGCGCCGCGGTACTGGACGACATCGCCTGGCCGCGCAAGACCAAACCGCAGCACGCCGCCGGCGTGGCGTTCTTCAACCGCTTCCGGGACCTCACGGCGTCAGGGTTCTTCTCGAGTCGCATCGGTGTGCAGGACCTGCGCTATATCGGCAACACCTTCGTCGCTGAATGGAATGGCTGCCCACCGCACGCGCTCGCGAAGCTCGGCGTTCGGTATGAGGACTGACGCGAGATGACGGACAAACGCCTGGGCGTGGGGTTCGTCGGCAGCGGGTTCAACGCGCGCTTCCACCTGCAGGCGTTCCAGGCGGTGCGTGACGCCGATGTGATCGGCGTGTGGAGCCCGACGGCAAAGCGCGCGGTCGAAACGGCTGCCCTCGCGCGCCGACTCGACCTGGGCGAGGCGCGACCCTTCCGGTCCATCGCCGAGATGGTGGCGGATCCGGCGATCGACGCGCTCTGGCTGTGCGGCCGGAACGATGCCCGCGTCGCGAACATGGAGGAGATTGTCGACGCGGTCACGCGCAGTACAGGCCAGCTCAGGGGAATCGCGTGCGAGAAGCCCCTCGCGCGCAACGTGGCCGAAGCGACGCGGGTGCTCGAGCTCGCGAAGCGGTCCCATGTCGCGCACGGGTATCTCGAGAACCAGGTGTTCGCGCCCGCCGTGGTGCAGGGGCGCGCGATCATCTGGACGCGCGGCGCGGCGCTCACCGGCCGGCCCTACCTCGCGCGCGCGGCCGAAGAGCACAGCGGGCCACACATGCCATGGTTCTGGCGTGGTGAGCTGCAGGGCGGCGGCGTGCTCAACGACATGATGTGCCACTCGGGGCTCGTCGTCCGTCACCTGCTGACGCAGCCCGGTGCTCCGCTCGCGTCGGTCCGGCCCGTGCGAGTGACCGGGCACATCGCGAGTCTCAAATGGACACGACCGGAGTACATCGACCGCCTGCGGCTCGCGATGGGTCGAGACGTCGACTACGCCAGGCATCCCGCCGAGGACTTCGCGAGCCTCACCGTCGAGTTCGAGACCGATGACGGCTCCACCGTGATCGGCGAGGCGACCACGTCCTGGAGCTTCGTCGGAGCCGGCCTCCGCCTCTCGGCCGAGCTGCTCGGCCCCGAGTACTCGATGACATGGAATTCTCTGGACAGCCCGCTCAAGCTGTTCTTCAGCCGCGAGGTGAAGGGTCAGGCAGGTGAGGACCTGGTCGAGAAGCAGAACGCCGAGGTCGGCCTGATGCCCGTCGTCGCCGGCGAGCCCGCCGTATACGGCTACGAGGCCGAGGACCGGCACTTCGTCCGCGCGTTCCAGGGACGCGAACAGCCGCAGCTCACGTTCGATGATGGCCTCGAGGTCGTGAAACTGCTCATGGCCGCGTACATGAGCGCGGAGCAGGGTCGCACGCTCGACTTTCCCCCGGAACACCTCGACGGATTCATTCCGGCCGTCGCAAAAGGAACGTGGACGCCGTAACCCCCTAACGCTGCTTCCCCCTCGTGCGTAGCTTCGGTGACCCGTTCTGCCAAGGACATTCGACATGATTCGCCACGCAGCACCGCTCGCCATCCCGCTCGCGCTCGCGTTCGCCGCGCCCCAGAGCCACGCGCAGCAGCCGGCCGCTCCGGATCTGGCCGTCGGCTCGGTAGCTCCCGACTTCGCGCTTCCCGGCGCCACGCGGTTCGGCGTGCTCAAGGCTCCCATTCACCTGAGCGATTTCAAGGGGAAGACGGTCGTCCTCGCCTTCTTCTACAAGGCGCGAACCAAGGGCTGAACGATCCAAATGCATGCGTACCGTGATCAGTACGCACAGCTGTTTCACGACGGGCGGAACGTTGTCCTCCTCGCCATCAGCGTGGACCCTGTCGATACGCTCGCGGCATGGTCCCACGACGACGAGTTTCCGTTCCTGTTTGCGAGCGATTCCGGCGGCGGCGTCGGCAAGACGTACGGCGCCCACAATCCGAAATACGCTATGGACGTGCGGAACCTGTTCGTAGTTGGAGCGGACGGGAAAATCGCCTACAAGATGGCGCCGTTCCGGGAGATCGACCCGCAGTCTTACAAGGACCTCGCGGCCGCGATCGATAAGATCACGCCGCGGCCCGCCGAGGGAGAGTAAAGGGCTAGCTTCCGACCACCCGGCGGAGCACCGCCGCGATGTCCTGGTCCGTACCGGTCCCGGTGTAGGTCACTTTCCCGGTGCGGTCCAGGACGACGATGTACGAGGTCGTGGGCGCTTGGTAGGCGCGCACGGCGTTGCCACTCGCATCGAACAGGACGGGGAACGGTAGCGGGTGGTCCGCGAGATGACGCTTGATCGATGCCGGCGACTCGTTCACGCCGACGCCGACCGCCACGAACTGGACCGCGCCCCCATACTGCTTGTAGGCCGCCTTGAGGGCGGGCTCGAGCGCCTTGCACAACGGGCACCACGTGGCCCAGAACTCGAGCAGGACCGGTTGTTTGCCGACATAGCGACCGAGATCGACGGCGTTACCGTCGAGATCCTGTACCGTGGCCGCCGGACCCTTGGTCCCCACCGGCAGGCCGATGTCCTGAGCCCAGAGCGTCGCCGGCCCCACGAGCGCGGCGACCACAGCCCATCCGTATTTCGTCACAGTACCTGCCCCACCTTGATGAAGTAGTACTCCGCCATCGCCAGCATAATGACGCCGGCGGCCTTTTTGACCCACACCATCCAGAGGCCCGCTTTGGGGAGCGCCGCCACAGCGCCCGAGAACAGTCCAACCACCGCCAGCAGCGCCGTCATCCCCAGTGAGAATACGAATAGGTACACGAACCCGAGCACTCCACTCCGCGTACTCGCCACCCACGTGAGCACGGCGGCGAAGGCGGGAGCACCGCACGGCGCCGCGACGAGTCCGGAGGTTGCTCCAAGCAGAAACACCGCCGGGTACGAGCCTCCGCTCAGGCTCCCCGCCCATCTCATGAGACGCTCTGGAGCGGCCACGGGGATCACATCGAGCATAGCAAGGCCGAACACGAGCAAGAGGTTCCCGATCGCGAGACGGGCCCACGGGCTCGCGCTCACGGTACCGAAGAGCGACCCCGACAGCCCGGCTATAAGACCGAGGATGGCGTAGAACAGCGCCAGGCCGGTGACATATGCGACGGTGAGCCGTGCCGTCCGCGCGCGCGATTGCTGGCCGACGCTGGCGCCGGAGAGGATGCCCGCTGTTATCGGGATCATCGGGTAAATGCACGGCGTGAGGCTCGTTAGCAAACCGGCGCCGAACAGCGTCACTATCGCCACCAACGGGTGATCGCTCAGGCTGCCTGCCAGGCCGCCAAACATGTTACAGCACCCACCCCGACCGATACGTTGGCCGGATGAGCTCCTCGGACACGCGAATGTTGGTCACTTGGCCGGTCGCCGGATTCGTCTCGAGCACCCGTCCCAATCGCACCGCGAGACAACCGAGCAGCACCATCGACGTAAGCCCACCGGCGTGCCCATCGAAGGTCGAGCCCGCGGGCGCGCCGCCCTTACACGCAGCGGTCCATTCGGCGTACACGCCTTGGGAGCGCGGGTATTTCTGCGCCGGTGGATGCGCCGTGAGCTCGGCCTGTTTCGCGGGGTCGAGCACCTTGGGATCGTCGCCGTACGTCCCAGCGACGAGCTTGCCGTCCGACCCGATCCAAAGCTGTCCACCCCCACGGTCGGCCGGCCACGCCGCGTCATCCGTCACTTCGGGTGGTCGCGCCGGATACAGGCTGCCGTCCCGCCACACGACTTTCACCTCAGGCTGGGTGCCCTTTGCGGAGAACGTGTAGGTGATGCGCGAGCCCGCAGGGGCGGTCTCCTTGAAGAGCGGGGTCGATTCGGGCTCGATGCGGGCGGGGAACCCGAGATCGAGCGTCCAGTACGCCGCGTCCATGATGTGACATGCCATGTCGCCCAGCGCTCCCGTGCCGAAATCCCAAAACCCGCGCCACTTGAACGGCACGTACGCGGGATGATAGGGCCGCTCGGGAGCGGGGCCGAGCCACAAGTTCCAGTCGAGCGTGGCCGGCACGTAGTACTCCTCGAGCGGCCGCTCGATCGCCTGCGGCCAGATGGGCCGGTTAGTCCAGAAGTGGACCTCGCGCACCGTGCCGATCGCGCCCGCCTCAATCCACTCGCGGATCTGTCGTGTGCCCTCACGCGCGTGCCCTTGGTTACCCATCTGCGTCATGAGTTTGGGATGACTGCGCGCGTACTCTGCTAACGCCCGCACTTCACCCATAGTTCGCGCGAGTGGCTTCTGGATGTAGGTGTGCTTGCCGGCCTTGAGCGCGAGCAACCCCGCCGCCATGTGCGAGTGGTCGGGCGTCGAGATCGTGACCGCATCGATGCTGTTTCTCTCCTTGTCGAGCATCTCCCGGTAATCGCGGTAGCGTTTGGCCTTCGGGTAGCTCTGGAATGCCTCCTCGGCTGCCTTCAGGTCGACGTCGCAGAGCGCATAAATGTTCTCGACCTCCATTCCCTTCACGTCGTTCCGGCCCATGCCGCCCACACCGATGCACGCGACGTTGAGCGTATCGCTCGGCGCCCGAAGGCCACGGCCGAGCACGTGGCGCGGCACGATCGTAAACAGCCCGGCGGCGCTCAAGTCACCGACGAACCTGCGTCTCGTGATACGTTTGCGGGCCATGGCGAACTCCCTACGCGACGGGCTGGGGACGGGGACGGGGAGGGGGACGGAACAGGAAGGCAAAAATGATGAGGATGGCGAACGCGCCGACGGCCGGCACCGTCCAGATCGCGCGCCAATCATGCAACCCATCCGGTAGGCGGTACATGTCCACGACGCGACCGGCGACGACCGTCGCTCCGATGAGATAGCCGAGGCCGTTGGTCACGAGGTTCAAGAACCCCTGCGCCGCGGCGCGGATCCTCGGGCCCGCCTGCTCGTCGGTGTAGATCTGGCCGGCCACGAAGAAAAAGTCGTAGCAGACGCCGTGGAGCAGGATGCCGAGGTAGATCAGCCACATGCCGGCGCCGGCGTCGCCGTAACCGAACGCGACGTAGCGCACACCCCACGCGAGCATTCCACCCAGCATGATGGCCTTGATGCCGAACCGCCTCAAGAAGAACCCCAACATCACCATGAAGACGATCTCGGACATCTGCCCGAAGGTCTGGATGAATGCCGGGTCGGGAGCGTGAATCTCGTTCAAGAACGGGTTCGCCCACGCATAATAGAATTGCAGCGGAATACACAAGAGGAACGAGCCGATCACGAACACGAGGAACGCACGGTCCCGAAGCAGGGCGAGCGCATCGAGACCGAGCGCGTCACGCGCGCTGAACGGTGTCCCGGCCGCCTTGGGTGGTGTGTGGGGCAGCGCCAGCGAGAAGACCCCGAGCACCGCCGACGCCCCGGCCGCAAGCCGCATCGGCAGAGCGACGGCGTCGGCGTGCAGCACCTTCCCGACGATGATGCCGGCGACGATCCAACCGATCGTCCCGAGCACCCGGATGAGCGGGAAATCGCGGGCGGGGTCCGGAACGTGATGGAAGGAGATCGAGTTCGTGAGCGACAGTGTCGGCATATAGCACAGCGCGTACAGGATCAGCCACGGGTAGAACGCCCCGAAGGCCGTCCGCGTCGAAACCACCCACATCGCTCCCGCACCCACCAGGTGCAACGCGGCGAGCAGCTTTTCCGTGTCGAAGAAGCGGTCCGCCACCACGCCGAGAAAGAACGGCGAGACGAGCGCGGCGATCGCGGTCGCGCCGTACGCCCATCCCACCTGCTGCCCGGTGAAGTGCAGCGTCTGGGTGAGGTACGTTCCCATCGTCACGAACCACGAGCCCCAGACGAAGTACTGGAGGAACATCATCACCGACAGCCGAAGCCGCACGGTCACGGCAACACGCGGATCTTGATGTTGCGATACGCCACCCAGTCGCCGTGGTCCTGCAGGCCGATGTATCCGCTGGCATTGCGGCCGTAGTGGACATGCGGCGCGAACTTGCTCGCCTTGACCCGCGCCTCCCAGTCCGGGCTCCCGAGCTCGTACTCGACGACTTTGACACCGTTGAGCCATTGCTCGACGTGCCTTCCCTGCACCACGAGTCGGACCCGGTTCCATTCGCCGGCCGGCTTCACGACGCCCGCGGGCGACGGATAGATCCCGTAGCACGACCCGGCCGCCGTGAGCCGCGACTTCCCGTCGGGATGGCCGGCGTCGTCGAGCACCTGCATCTCGGGACCGCTCCAGTACGCCGTGGAATCGTCCTCGCTGACCCGGTAGAAGATCCCGCTGTTTCCCGCGCGGGAGATCTTCCACTCGAGCACCAGCTCGAAGTTGGCGAACCGCTCCGTGGTGATGATATCGCCAGCGTGGGCCACACGAGTCAGGGCGCCGTCCACGACTTGCCAGCCGCGCGGCATCGAGTCCAGCCGGAAGCCCCGCCACCCCGCCGTGGTCCGACCGTCGAACAGCAATCGCCAGCCGGCGGCACGCTCGGCCGGCGTGAGCACCGGTTCTTGCGGCAATACTGACCGCGGCACGCTGACCAGCGCGGCCGCGAGGCACGCGACCGCGAGGCCGACTCGGCTCAGATGGGACACTCTCGTCTCCTCTGGCGGGTAAGGAACGGGGTCACTCAGGAATGCCGGCCAGCTCCTTCAGGCGCGTCTGCACGGCGCGGCGAGCGCGCTCACTGCGGGTGATGACCAGCACGGCATCATCACCGGCGATGGTGCCGATGATCTCGGTCCACCCCGCGGCATCGATCGCGAGGCCGAGCGCCTGGGCGCCGCCGGCCGGCGTCTTCACGACGAGCAATGGACCGACACCGTCGACCGACACGAGCAGGGTGGGCAACAGCTGAGCGAGATGGGGCCGGATGACCGGGCCCGACTCGGGCGGCGGTGCGTAGTGAGACCCGCCGTCCGGGGCGGCCACCTTGGCGAGACCGAGCTCACGGATGTCGCGGGAGAGCGTTGCCTGCGTGACGTCGAACCCTTCGCCCTTGAGCAGCTCGCGCAGCTGCTCCTGGCTCGCCACCGTCTCGGAGCGGACGATCTTCAAGATGGCGGCGTGGCGCTGGGTTTTCATGGGGCCAGAATCTAGCCGTGAACCACGCGCCCGGCGACGACGGCGAGAAGAGCGGTAGAGGACGGTAGAGGTCGGTAGAGGTCGGTGGAGGAAAAGACTGCGAGATCGGCTTCTTTGCCGACTTCGAGAGAACCAATCTCGCGTTCGAGCCCCAGCGCTCGAGCGCCTTCGAGCGTCAGCATGCGCAACGCTTCCTCGCCATCGAGGCCCGCGGCGCCGGCTTCCGCTCGGAGATCGGCGTCCCCGACGCTCACGACCGAATCCGTGCCGAGCCCGACGCGGACACCGGCCCGACGAAATGCGGCGAGCGGGGCCGTGCCGTGTCCGTGCGCCCGGTTGGACCGCGGGCAGTGAGCCACCGCCCCGCCCGAGTCCCGGAGAATCGCGATGTCCCGTTCATCGACCTGAACACAGTGGATGGCGAGACAGTTGCCAGACGCCAAGACGCCAAGTTGAAAGAGGTACTCGACTGGCGAACAGTCGTGTGCTCGCACTGCGATGCCGCGTGCGCGTAGCGCTTCGGCAAACGGTCCGGTGCCGTCACGGACAAGCTCCGTCTCCTCGCGCGATTCCGCGAGATGGACCGCGACGGGAAGCTGCTCGTGCCATGCAAACTTCGTCGCAGCGCGGTAGAGGGACTCGCTGACCGTGTACGGCGCGTGGGGCGAGACGCCGAGGCGCACCAGGTGAGAAGTAAGCGGTGAGAGGTGTGCCACCGCGCTCGTCAACTCGGTGAGGCTCGAGCCGCATTTCGCGGGGTCGGGCCCGAATACTTCCTGATAATAGATCCCCCGTCCGCCGAGCCGCGCCAGCGCTTCGAGCGGCGCTCCGGTGCTTCCGGTGTCCGCCACGCAGGTGACGCCGGCGGCCCACGCGTCGCGTACGCCCTGCTCGGCGGAGTGGAGAAATTCTTCGGGCGTGGTGTTGTCTTTCAGCGCGCGGATCGTGCGGATCCAGGGGGCGAATGCCGGTTCGCGATTTTTCCGGGCGAGGTGGGTCAGCTCGAGGTGCGTGTGGCAGTTGACAAGTCCCGGAACGAGGGCGCCCTCCGGGAATTCGAGCCGACGAGCTCCATCAGGTGCGGGCACGGTCGCCGCTGGGCCCACCGCCGCGATCTTCCCGCGTTCGTCAACGAGAACGGCGCCGTCTGCGATGGGCGGCGCCGTGATCGGAAGCACGGAGCGGGAACGGATGTAAAGCATCGGGTGTCAGGTGTCCGGTGTCGGGTGTCAGGGCCTCCGGAGAACCCTGACACCCGACACCTGACACCTGCCGTTCAAGGAGACACCCCTATCCCACCAAACGGCGTGTGCACCGGACACGCCTGGGTCGGCTCCGTGCCCGGATAGAACCAGTCCCAGTGGCGCACGTCCTGGGGACAGAACGGCGTGGCGAGGTACCCGTTCGACCAGTCCACCTCGCGTGTAATCAACGAGTCGGGCCGGACCCAGTCGGGGGGCGCGGGGCGACGATCGTATACATCGCGCATGAACGCCGTCCACGCCGGGGCGACGATACGGCCACCGCCGGCGTTGTGCTCGAGAATGCGTTGTTGCAGGTCATAGCCGACCCACATGCCCGCAACGAGCTCCGGTGTGTAGCCGATGAACCACGCGTCGGTGTAGTCGTCCGTGGTGCCCGTCTTCCCCGCGGCCGGGAGCGTGAAGCCCGCCTTCCACACCGCACTGAACGCTGTGCCACGTCGGATCACGTCCTTCATCATGTCGACCATCAACCACGTGTGCTCCGGATCCATCACCGGCTCACGCCGGATCGCGGGCTGCCACAAGATGTTTCCCTGACGGTCCTCGACGCGTAGGATCCCCAGGGGCTCGGCGCGCGTGCCGAGCGTGGCGAAGGCGGTGTAGGCGGCGATCATTTCCATCGGGCGCACGCCCTTCGCGCCGATGTGGATCGACGGGTAGGGCGGCAGCGGCGTCGTGATGCCGTAGCGGCGCGCCTCGCCGATCACCGTCTGCTCACCCAGGGCCATGCCGAGCTTGATGGTCGCGAGGTTGCGCGACAGGTAGAGCCCCTCGCGCATCGGGATGAGGCCGAGCGTGGTATCGTCGTCGTCCTTGGGCTGCCACAACGTCGAATCGAGCTGGATCACCGGCGGGTTGAGCGGCGAATCGTCGATGATTTCGGTGACGGGGTGGCCCGCGCGTACCGCGGCGGAATACACAAACGGCTTGAATGTCGACCCGGGTTGCCGGATCGCCTGCGTGGCGCGGTTGTACTTCGAGTCATCGAAGTCGCGCCCGCCGATCATGGCGCGGATGTACCCCGTGTTCGCTTCGAGCGCCACGAGCGCGCCCTGAAGGTAAGGCGTGAACGGCCCGTGGTCCTCCCCCGAGGCCTTGGACGACTCGAGGTATTCGCGATACGTCGTCCGTCCGGGGAACTTTCCGTTCGAGTATACGCCCGCCTCGATGGCGTCCAACTGGGACTGCAACGCCCGCTCCGCGGCCTCCTGCATGTCGAGGTCCAACGTCGTGTAGATGCGCAGTCCGCCCTCGTACAGATCCCGGCCGAAGCGCGCATCGAGCTGTACCCGGAGCCACTCCACGAAGTACGGCGCGACGTCGCCGTAGTTCGTGCGAGTTGAGGTGAGCACCAGCGGATACGAGCTCCACAGCTCGGCCTCCTCGGGCGAAAGGAAGCCCTGATCGCGCATGAGGCCGAGCACGACGTTGCGCCGCCGCACCGCGCGCTCGGGATGGGTGCGCGGGTTGTAGAACGCCGGGAGCTTGGGAAGGGCGGCGAGAGTCGCCGCTTCGGCGACGTTCAGCTGCCGCGCGTGCTTGCCGAAGTAGATCTGTGCCGCCGCCTCGACGCCGTGCGCTCCCGCCCCAAGGTTGATCTGATTGAGGTACAGCTGGAGGATCGTATCCTTGGGGAAGTTGTTCTCGATCTCGACCGCGACGCGCGCTTCCTTGAGCTTGCGGGTGAGTGTCTTCTCCCGGCTGATCTCCTCGGGAAAGATGTTCCGCGCCAGCTGCATCGTGATGGTCGAAAACCCCTGCGCGAAGCTCATCGTCACGAGGTCGTTCTTGATGGCGCCGAGGATGCGCCAGTAGTCGATCCCGTGATGGTCGTAGAACCGCTTGTCTTCGGTGGCGATGAACGCCTGGCGCACCGCCATCGGGATATCGGTGAGCGGCAGGACGGTGCGGCGCTCGGCTCCGAGCTCGCTGATGAGGCGGCCATCGGCGGCGAAGACCTTCGACGTTTGCACCTGATGGTTCGGGTTCGCGACGAGGCGAGAGATGCTGGGGCAGTGCTCGCCCGCGCACACCCGCGTCCAGGAACCGTAGACCAGGCCGAAGCCGTACGCGCACGCGAGGACGGCGACCGTGATCACCCGGCCACGGATTTTCGGGTTGTGCCACCAGGTGATGGGCCCGGAAAGGGGAACCGGCGCGGGGATGGAGGCCATCGCGCCTACAACCTAGTAAGCCCGCCCGCGGCTTGCCAGCCGTTGGGCCTTTCCATACGATTCCGCGCCATGTCGAACCTCTTTACCGAGCTCGTGTGGCGGGGCTTCGTCCACCACGCCACGCAGGGCATCGGGACGCATCTCGTCGAAGGCCGCCGGACGGTGTACTGCGGCTTCGATCCGACGGCGCCCAGCCTGCAGCTCGGGAATCTCATGCCGATCATGTTGCTGCGGCATTTCCAGGTGGCGGGCCACAAGCCCATCGTGCTGATGGGCGGCGGCACGGGTCTGATCGGCGATCCCAGCGGCAAGCGCAGTGAGCGCCCGCTCCTCTCGAAAGAGCAGATCCGCGAGAATCTCCAGCGCCAGCGCGACCAGATGGCGAAGCTCCTCGACTTCGACGGACCGGCGCCGGCGCTCGTGCTCAATAACGCCGACTGGCTCGTGAAGCAGGCCCTCGTGGACTTCGTGCGCGACGTCGGCAAGCATTTCAGCGTCAACATCATGCTGCAGAAGGAATCGGTGAAGGCACGGCTCGAGACGGGCATTTCCTACACGGAATTCAGCTACATGTTGCTCCAGGCGTTCGACTTCCTGCACCTGTTCCGCGAGCGCGGCTGCACGATCCAGGTAGGCGGGAGCGATCAGTGGGGAAACATCACCGCCGGGATCGACCTCATCCGTCGCGTGGAAGGGGGCGAGGCGCACGGGCTCGTGGCGCCCCTCGTGACGATGGCGTCGGGCGCGAAGTTCGGAAAAACGGAGGCGGGGGCGATCTACCTGGATCCGGCACTCACGTCGCCCTACAGGTTCTACCAGTTCTGGTACAACGTCGACGACCGCGACGTCGAGCCGTACCTCAAACTCTTCACGTTCCTCACGCGGCAGGACATCGAGTCACAGGTCAAGGCGCACAAGAAGGATGCGAGCCAGCGGCAAGCGCAGGCCAGACTCGCCGCCGAGGTGACGACGATGGTGCACGGCAAGCAAGCCGCGGACAATGCGGTGGCGGTGAACGCCGTGCTCTTCAGCGACATGGATCCCCGGCAGGTCCAGGCCAGCGCCCTGGAGCTCCTCGCCCAGGAGATCCCTACCGCGCGCGTGCAGTCGAGCGACGGCCTCTCTCTGGTGGACGCCGTCGTCCAGGCGGGCCTCGCGAAGTCGAAGAGCGAGGCGCGCCGC
>Ga0307472_100000726_pt1 | contig 12005 bp, 12 predicted proteins | sample atmos_gasesAM5C__2_FD_204582 | JGI IMG/M metagenome (GOLD analysis project Ga0307472, IMG submission 204582) | Hardwood forest soil microbial communities from Morgan-Monroe State Forest, Indiana, United States - atmos_gasesAM5C_05 | ecosystem: Environmental > Terrestrial > Soil > Temperate... | reverse complement strand
CATCAGACCGAAGCTGTCGCTTTGGAAGAGACCACCTGTCTCGAGGTTTCGCGCGACGATATCGCCGTACTTCTTCATCGCAAGCCCCTTGCCGGCATGGATATGCTCACGGTTCTCGGCAAACAGTTTCACGCTTCTCAGCAGTTGGTTCGCCTGCGCGCTGGGCGCCACCCCAATGAAATCATCGAAGGGGAAGCCAGCGTTGGCGAGCGCGTTGCCGATAAGGTGGCGCAATTTGGAGGCTCGTGGACGTTTATCATCCTTTTTGGGGTGGTGGCTGCCCTCTACACGACCACCAACGTGATCCTGGGTAAGTCCGGGTGGGATCCTTATCCCTTCATTCTGCTAAATCTCTTTCTTTCCATGCTCGCGGCCATTCAAGCGCCCGTGATCATGATGAGTCAGAACCGCCAGGACACCAAAGACCGCCTGCGCGGTGAGCTGGATTATGACGTCAACCGGCGCGCCGCGTCAGACATTCAAGGACTGGCCCGCAAAATCAATTTGCTGTACGAAAAAGTCGGCGATGTCGAAGACTTCCTGCGTAAGAAATAGCCTAGCGTCCTGGTGAGTGTTCATCACGATCGGTTCGACATGCCCGCACAAACGGAATGACACTCATTTGGCCCGGCACGTTTCTGGATCGGCTTTGGATACTGAACCCGCGCGCCTACAACCAGCTCTCAGCCTTTGGAACAGCCGCCGGCATCGCATTTCTCTTGCTTGGCGCAATACTGGCATTTGCTGGCATGGGCTGGCGCCATCGGCGCTTTTGGGGATTGGCGTTAGCCGCGGCCATTATTGCGACGCAGGTTCTCGCAAACCTGGTAAACGCCGCCAGAGGTAATTTTCTGAAAGGCTGCGCAGGGTTCCTCCTTTCCGGCGCGCTTCTTTGTTTTCTGTTTCGCCCGAAGGTCCGAGGGGTTTTTACAAGGAAGCCTTCTGAGAACACGAGTTAGCGCGAAGCCTACCTATTATGGTTCAACAGCCTTGGAACGATTTAATACAGGATTCGACTTGCTAGACATCACAGCCGAAAAATGCGAGCATTCCAATCTGCTAGGTAGCGAAACCCACACATGAGCAGCATTCCCAATAACCCTGCTGCTGCGGGCAGCCGGGGCAACGGAGTTCCGCGCGTCTTGGTCGCCACCACCGCGCTGCTCAGCTTCATTTCCTTCTGGCGCGCCGCCGCGATTGTCCTCAACGACCTGGCTTCTTCCGCTTATTACGCGGGCGGTGAAGCGGAAGGCTACATCGGCAAGGCAGCTCCGTGGTTCATCCTCGGCATCATGTTGTTTTCCTACGCCGTCCGCGCGGTGTATATCGAAAGCTGCAGCATGTTTGTGCGCGGCGGCGTGTACCGCGCCGTCAAGCAGTCGCTCGGCGGCGGCCTTGCGAAGTTCAGCGTCTCCGCTCTGATGTTCGACTACATCCTCACGGGGCCGATCAGCGGCGTTTCCGCGGGGCAATACCTCGCGGGATTGCTTAGCGAAACTTCACAGCATTTTCATCTCAGCGGCCCGTTTTCGTCCGGCTCCGTAAGCTTCCTTGCAGCCTCTTTTGCAATCCTCGTCACTCTTTATTTCTGGTGGGAAAACACCAAGGGTGTTCACGAGTCCAGCGACAAAGCACTCAAAATCATGAAGTTGGTCACGGTTATGGTGGTGGTGCTCATCGCCTGGTGCGTCCGCACGGTCATCGTGCGGCATTCTTCGCTCCCGCCATTTCCGTACCCTAGCAATCTTCACTTTAGCCCTGGCGCGCTTGGTTGGCTCACTCATAGTTCGTTGCCGCACGCATTTGGCGTTATTGCCGTCTTCATCGCTCTCGGACATTCCGTCCTCGCGATGAGCGGGGAGGAGTCGCTGGCGCAGGTCTACCGCGAAATGGAGTCCCCGAAGCTGCGGAACCTCAAGAAAGCCGGGTTAGTCATTTTCATTTACAGCCTAGTATTCACTTCCCTGGTCTCATTCTTTGCCGTCATGATCATCCCCGACGATGTACGCCAGGGCTTCCTCCAGAACCTAATCGGCGGCCTGGCCATGAATCTGGAAGGTCCGTTTCTCGTGCGCCTGATCTTTCACGGCTTTGTGGTCATCGTCGGAACGCTCATTCTTGCCGGCGCCGTCAATACCGCCATCGTGGGGTCGAACGGCGTCCTCAACCGGGTCTCCGAAGATGGAGTGCTCAGCGATTGGTTCCGTCAACCGCACCCGCGCTTCGGTACCAGCTATCGCATCATCAACATCATCGTGCTGCTCCAGATCGCCACCATCATCATCAGCCGCGGCGATGTCACGTTTCTCGCGAACCTTTACGCTTTCGGCGTGATCTGGAGCTTTACGATGAACGGCCTTGCCGTGCTTGTTTTGCGCTACACGCATCCTGGCGAGCGCGAATTCCAGGTTCCTTTCAACCCCCGGATCGCGGGTGTCCAGGTTCCCCTGGGACTCATCGCCATCACGCTGACGCTTTTTCTCATCGCCGTCGTCAACTTGTTCACCAAGCCCGTGGCGACGATGGCTGGTGGCGTTTTCTCCGTCCTTCTTTACATGGTCTTCACAATCTCCGAGCGTCATCGCAAGAGGGTGGGTGCCGGCCATGTTGAAATGGACCAGTTCAATCTCGAATCAGAAAGCGAACTCACTCCGCAGGCGGTCGGAGCACGCCCGGGCAACATACTCGTTCCCGTCAGTAACCAGTTCAATTTGTACCACCTGGCCAATGTTCTCGACCGTGTGAAGCCTGGCCGCCGGGATGTCGTAGTTCTTCACATCCGGTTGTTGCGGCGTTCGGCCTCCGGCGAATACGAACTTGAAGCTGAGCAGCTCTTTGGCGGCATCGAACAGCAGCTTTTCTCACAAGCGCTGGCCCTCGCCGAAAAACGGGGAAAATCCATTCGCCTGGCGGTTGTCGCCGCAAACGACCTGTGGGACGGCATTCTCCGGGCCGCCACTTCATTACAATCCAGCACTATTGTTGTTGGTCGCTCCTCGAGAGAAAGCACGGAAGAACACGCCCGGCTCGTCGGTGAGGCTTGGGAAAAGCTTGGCGATCCAAAGCCGCAGTTCAACCTTGAAATTCACATGCCCAATGGGGAGAAGCTCTACAAGGTCCTCGGTCCCCACGCTCCCAACCTCACCGCCAACGAAATCAATCTTTTACACAGATTGTGGCTGCGTTTCAGCGATTTGGTTTCCCCCATGGAGCTGCACCACCACGATGTCGTCCACTTCGCCTTGGAAGAAGTTCAGAAAGAAATGGAAGACGGGCACGAAGATGATGTCGTGTGCCGCCTTCGCGCCCATCTCGAAGAGAATCAGAAAAAACGAAAACAACCATCCTAGCCTGCTGGTAGCGGATCAGTCTTTCCTGGCTAGTCAGGCCTGACTAGTCAGCCCTGACTAAGTTGCGCGGTGCAGTGGCCGCAGCGCTTTGCCGCGATGGGAATGGTCATCGCGCATTGCGGACATTCCTTCGTCGTCGGTGCTGCAGCTGGAGCGGGCTTTTTGGTCCAGCGATTGACTTGTCGCACCAGGAAGAAGACGGCGAACGCAATGATCAGGAAGTTGATGATGGTGTTGAGGAACAGGCCGTAGTTCAGCGTGACGACCCCTGCAGCCTTTGCGGCCGCAACAGTGCCGTAGTTCTTGGTGGTCTCGCCGAGGACAAGAAAGAGGTCCGAAAAATCCACGTGCCCCAGCAGCTTGCCGATCGGCGGCATAATGACGTCTTCGACAAACGATGTGACGATTTTCCCGAATGCCGCTCCAATGATAATGCCTACTGCCATGTCCAACACGTTCCCACGCATGGCGAATTCTTTGAATTCCTTCAGCACGGTCTTTCTCCTTTGCTTTTTCGATGAAGGTGAATGGCGGTCCCGCGCAGAACAAATCTTTGGAGGGCCGTCAATAGCGCGGATTATATCCAAGAAGAGAAAAAAAGCGGAGGATTGGGATCGAGGTTCGAAAGGTACGAGTTTTTCCAGAGTTACTGGGAATTCAACGTGGGCGGAAGAGAAGCGCCGAGGCCACGATTCCGCGAATCGCAAGAACCACGCCTGCCGCCATAAGCATGGGTTCCACCCACGAAAACGGGACGCGAATAATCGCCAGCATCAGCGCGCCCAGAAGCACCAGAGAAAGCCCGCGCGTCCAGTTTTCCCAGCGCCTCCACCATTGGCCCGGTTTGTAAAGCGCGCGAAATCCCCAGAGGATCAACGCCACGCCCAGGATCAGCCAGCTCACGCTGTGCCGGTCAACGATTCGCCCGTAGACCGGGCCGCGCAGACTCAGCCAGACAAGCAGTCCGCCGAGCATCACGAAAATCAGCTCGATCATGACCCGCAGGAGCCGCTCCGGCGTGAGCATGGCTGGCCTTCACTCCAAATCAAGCGATGCGTTCAATGCGTAGCTTCTGGATGGTGACCGGCGTGCGCGGGCGGTCGCTCGAATCGCGAGGCAGATTGGAGATTTTGTTGGCTACATCCTGTCCTTCAACGACTTCGCCAAAAATCGTGTGCCGGTTGTCCAGCCAGGGTGTTGCCGCCACGGTGATAAAAAATTGGCTGCCGTTCGTGTTCGGGCCTGAGTTGGCCATCGATAGGAATCCGGCTTTGGAATGCTTCAGCGAAGGATGAAACTCATCAGCGAACTTGTAGCCCGGCCCACCCATGCCGCTGCCGTGCGGGCAGCCGCCCTGAATCATGAATTCCGGGATGACGCGATGGAAAATCAGCCCGTCGTAGAATGGCCGCTTTTCCTTCTGCCCGGTCTTTTCGTTGATGAATTCCTTCATGCCCTCGGCCAGCCCCACGAAGTTGGCAACCGTCTTGGGTGCTTCCTTTTCAAGCAGCCGCACCACAATGTTTCCCTGCGAAGTTTCAAAAATGGCGTACGTTCCTGCCGCTCGGCCCATGCCTTCTCCTTGTGTTGAGTGTGCCGAATCATCCTACACGAGCGAGACTACGCCACGCCACTCCGCCTCGCGTCGAAAGGCAAAATGACGACGCAAGACCCAAAGCCAGAACGAAGAGATTTTGGATTGGAAAAGAAAACTTGAAACTTAGAACTTACGACTTCTTGTTTACCAGCCTTTTTGCCTGCGCAACTCGGTGATGTGCGCGGTGTGATGTTTTCCATGCCACTCGTAGAGAAAGAGAATCCAGTCTATCGTGCGTTCGCCGCTTTCCGGGTGAATCAGCAGCCGCGAAAATTGCTCCGGCTTGAGCGACCGCCAGATGCGGTCCCAGCGATCGTGCACGGTGCTCAAGAGCGTCAGTGATACGTCGATCGGTGTGGACTTGGAATCCGCCAGCTTGGACCAGGCATCCTCGTCGTAGGGTTTGATCGTCGGCTTGTCTTCTGTGAGTGCCAGCTTCAGCCGCACATAGGCGTTCAAATGGCTGTCTGGAACGTGATGCACCACTTGCCGGACCGTCCAGCCGCCTGAGCGATAAGGCGTATCGAGCTGAGCGTCATTCAAGCCCTTCACCGCAGCCCGCATCTTCGCCGGCAAAGACGCAATTTCGTCCATTGCTTGTTGCCGCCGCGCGGAGGTAACCTGCGTCGGCATTTCAAAATTTCCAATTGGGTAGCGTGGATCCATCGTAGCCTCTCCTGGGGCAACCTCGTTTTCCGGACTATACGCAGGCGCATTTGCTCTGGTCAACGCGGTGCGAAAAAGAAGTCTCTCCAAATTGGCTGCCGCCGGATTCCGAGGCGCGCTGTCGAGAATGCTACAATAGCGCCGCTGTATCCGGCAGGCGCAGTGATGAATCTAATGGTTGGAGAAAACGGGAATGCACAATGTCGTCATTATTGGCAGTGGCTGTGCCGGCCTCACCGCCGCGATTTACGCGGCGCGCGCGAACCTTAAGCCCCTCGTTCTCGATGGCCACGAGCCCGGTGGCCAGCTTTCTCTTACCACGCACGTTGAGAATTTCCCCGGTTTCCCGGACGGCATTCTGGGGCCGGAGCTCATCGAGAACATGCGCAAACAAGCGCAAAAATTCGGCGCGGAATTCAAGGCTGGCGCCGTCACCGAAGTGGACCTTCGCCAGCGTCCCTTCAAAATCATCGCGGGGAAGCATCCTTACGAAACCGAAGCCTTGATCGTCGCTGCCGGGGCTTCCGCCCGGTTACTTGGCCTGAAAGGAGAGCGCGAGCTGATTGGCCACGGTGTCTCCACCTGCGCCACGTGCGACGGGTACTTTTTCCGCGGCAAACCCATCGCCGTCGTGGGCGGTGGTGACTCCGCGATGGAAGAAGCCAACTTTCTTTCGCGTTACGCCAGCAAAGTCCATTTGATTCACCGCCGCAACGAGTTTCGCGCCTCAAAAATCATGATTGATCGCGCCAAGAAGAACGAGAAAATCGAATTCGTCACGCCATTTCTCGTCGAAGAAATTCTTGCTCCCAAGGGTCTCGTCGAAGGCGTGCGCCTGCGCAACGCGGAATTGAAAGAGACGCGGGAACTCGCTCTCCATGGTGTGTTTGTCGCCATCGGCCACGATCCAAACACGGCCGTGTTCAAAGGGAAGCTGGAGATGGACTCAAACGGCTACCTGATCGCCAAGCATGGAAGCCTGACTTCGATTCCCGGGGTATTCGTCGCCGGCGACGTGCAGGATCATCGCTATAAGCAGGCGGTCACCGCGGCCGGTTCTGGATGTATGGCCGCGATCGACGCGGAAAAGTTCCTGGAAGAGCACAAACACTAGTGTCGTTACCCTCAGCCTGCGATAATTGACCCGCATGCTTCGGTCCGCGCTTCTGAGACTTTCCGAAAACAAGAAGTTCGGCACTTGGGTCACTTCCAATCAGACCACGCGCCGCATGGCGCGCCGTTTCGTTGCTGGAGAGACACTGGAAGAAGCCCTCGCCGCGGCCCGGCGCTGTAATGACGCCGGCTTAATGGCCAGCCTCGATTATCTGGGCGAGAATGTGGCCAGCACTTCCGACGCGCAACGCTCCCGCGATGCCTATCTCGGGATTTTTGAGGCCATCGCTCAAGAAAAACTGCAGGCCAATGTTTCCTGCAAGCTCACGCAACTCGGACTGGACATCAACACGGAGTTTTGCACCGGCCTGGTTCTCTCCATCATCGAACGTGCCGCGGGCTTCGGCAATTTTCTGCGCATTGATATGGAAGGCTCCGCTTACACGCAGCGCACCATTGACCTCGTCAAGTTCGTTCGCTCGCGCAATCCGGCCGTCGGCACGGTGATTCAATCGTATCTCTACCGCAGCGAGAAGGACGTGCGTGATCTTTTGGCGTGCGGCTGCCGCGTCCGTTTATGCAAGGGCGCTTATAAGGAGCCGGAAGACGTTGCGTTTCCCAAAAAGGCCGACGTGGATGCCAATTACGTCCGCCTAACGCAGATTCTGCTTTCCAGTGGTTTCTATCACGCCATTGCCACGCACGATCCGCGCATGATTGCGGCCACCATTCGTTATGCCGCTTCGAAAGGAATCTCCAAGGACGATTTCGAATTCCAGATGCTCTATGGCGTGCGCACTGACTTGCAACGCCGCTTGGTGAAGGATGGCTACCGCGTGCGCATTTACATCCCCTTTGGCAACGACTGGTTCCCCTACTTCATGCGCCGCCTGGCCGAGCGTCCTGCCAATGTGGGCTTCATTCTCCGCAATCTCTTGCGATCATAGCCAACCGCAACCGAGCTATTGTCTTACGCAAACAGTTACGCCGTCGCGCAGTGGAATCAGCACGGGGTAAAGCTCTTTCGATGCATACACCACGCGATTAAATTCCTGTATGCCTTTCGTGTCTCTATCGTCAACCGCCGCTGGCCGCGCCGCCTTGCCCGACCAAAGCGTATTGTCCGCAACCAGCAATCCGCCCCGCTTCAACTTGGGCAGCGCCGCCAGTAGCGCAGCAGGGTATTGGTGTTTGTCCACATCAATGAAAACCATGTCAACCTTCCCGGGCGTCTTTTTCACCAATGCCAGCGCATCTCCCACTTGTACTTCCACGCGCTTCGCCACGCCTGCCATGCGGAAGTACACTTCCGCCCGCTTCGCCTTCTCCGGATCTCCGTCCGTGTAAAACACCTTGCCTTGCGCTCCCGCCGCGCGCGCCAGCCACACCGTCGAATATCCAATCGCCGAACCCATCTCAAAAATGCGTTTCGCGCTGGAAGCCTGCACCAGCAGGGTCAGCAAACGCGCCACCGCCGGGCCAATGATGGGAACCTTATGTTCCTCGGCATAATCCTCGATTTCTTTGACGACCGCGTCGCGCTCCGGCAGCAAATTGTACAAATACTCTTCGACATCGTCCTGAATGTAGCCGCTGCGCAAATTGTCGCTGCGTATCATAGTTCTCCCCCCGGTTTCAGTGCGTGAATATTCAAGCGTTTGATCATCTTTGTCTCCGCAGCTAGCGCTTCCACGTTGCCAGTCAAAAAAGAAAACGTGGCGTAATGCATGGGAATGACGTGCTTCACGCCCAGCAGCCGGATCGCATAAGCAGCTTCTCTCGGCCCCATCGTGTAGCGGTCGCCGATGGGCAGCATCGCCACGTCGGGCTTGTAGAGTTCCCCAATCAGTTTCATGTCGCCGAACAAAGCCGTGTCTCCCGCGTGATACACCGTGAACCCGCCCGGCATGCGGATGACATAACCTGCAGGCTCTCCGCCATAATGGCGCACGCCGTTTTCCTCAATCGAATTCGAATGGAACGCGTGCGTCATCGTAATTTCAAAATCGCCGATCTTCTGCGAGCCGCCTTTTCCCATCGGGCAGGTTTCTTCCGCGAAGCCTTTGCTTTCAATCCACAGGCAGGTTTCGAACATCGCGGCGATTTTCGGCCGGTGCTGCTTGGCCAACGCCAGCAGGTCGCCCAAATGGTCCGAGTGCGCGTGAGTCAGGAAAATCGCGTCCAACCGCTTCACACTTTTCAATTCTTCAGGACACCAGGGATTGGTCATCACCCAGGGATCGATCAGCGCCACTTGCCCTGATGGCGTCGTCAGTGAGAACGTGCTGTGACCAAAATACGTGATGCGATTCCCTTTGGTATTAAGCACAACTCCTCCTGCGGAAATCTCATTCAACGCAACTTGAAGCGTCTCTTGTAGGGGCGCAGCATGCTGCCCCCTTCTTATGGCACGACTGCGTTTGCGGGGTTAGTTTGAACCCGAACCGAGCAGTGAGCGAATCATCCCTTCGTACGCTTCCCGATTGCGCTCGCCTACAAAATTCCCTACCTGCCGCCCGTCTTTCGCGTAAAAGATGGTAATGGGGAGCGACCCATTCCAACCGGGCATCACCGCCATGTTGAAGGCATCCTCCGCCTCTTCCGGCTTCTTCCGGTAATTGGGAAATATGGGCTTATACCGGGCAATGAAACGTCGCATCAAGATGAGATCGCCGTCTTGATCCAGGGTTACCCCAATCAGCTTCAGTCCCTGCGGCGCGTACTGCTTTGCCAGTTCATTTAGCATTGGATATTCATCGCGGCAGGGTTCGCAATACGTCGCCCAGAAGTTCACCACCAGCGCTTTGCCGCGATATTGCTGCACCAGCTTCCGGTATCCCTGCCCATCAATCAGTTCCGGATCGCGCGGCGCAGCCGTTTTCGGTGTTTGTGGCGCAGCCAACGCGCTCGCCGCAGCCAGAAAGCACAGCAGTGCCAGCCCGTTTCTCAATTTCATGTTCGTTCCTCTCACTCTCATTCTATCCATTGCCCTCCCGGTTGAGAAACTCATTCCCCCCGCGTACAATGAGCCGTAGCTGCTTGTCGCTTCCAGCGGCCTCATGATATAAGGACTTTTTTGCCGGTTGTGCCGATTCTCACAGAAGCCCCGGCCTGAAGTTTGATAAAGGAGACCTCGAATGGCTTACGTGATCGCCGAGCCCTGCATCGGCACAAAAGACACCGCCTGCGTGGATGTCTGCCCGGTGGATTGCATCCACCCGCGCAAGGATGAGCCGGAATTCGCCGCGGAAACGCAGCTGTACATCCATCCCACCGAATGCATCGATTGCGGCGCCTGCGTCCCGGTTTGCCCGGTGACCGCCATTTTTGCGCTGGAAGATTTGCCGGAAAAGTGGAACAGCTTCACGCCCGTCAACGCTGACTGGTACGCCAAGCGCGGAAAGTAGGCGATTTCGCTAAGCTTATTTTGCCGGGACTCTCAGGCGGCACCTGCGTGCCGCCTTTTTCTTGCAATCGAGGACCGAGGTTTCGTTAGGGTGCGGCTTTAGCCTGCCTGCGCAGGCAGGCCTCTCAAAACTGTCCGCGCCAACTCTTTTCCTCGTAAAATCATCTATTACCGAATCCGCCCCTGGGGAGGTTCTGTTTGAAAGCCATTCGCAGTTGCTTTGTAGTTGCGCTTGCGTTTCTGTTTCTCGTCGCAGCTTTCGCTTCCGTAATCAGCGCCCAGGCGCCGCCGAATCACAAGGCACAACCTCCTCATAATCCGGGCACGCTCGAAGGCAATTGGGCCGGCTCGCTCGAAGCGGGCGATGCGGTTCTGCATCTTGTGTTGCATGTTTCCAAGGCTGAAGACGGCGCTTTTAAAGCCACGATCGACAGCCTCGATCAAGGCGTTTACGGAATTGAAGTGACTGCTTTTACGCAAAACGAGGCCGACGTTCGCTTCAGCGTTTCTTCTGTAGGCGCTCAATTCGAAGGGAAATTTTCCGCGGACCACGCCGGGATTCAAGGCACTTGGTCACAGGGCAATGTGGGACTTCCTCTTTCCTTTCATCGTCAGGCTGCCGGCGCGGGAGCGAAAAAGCCGGGCGATGCCGTCGCCAGCGTGGAAGGCGTGTGGCAGGGCGCGCTGGAAGCCAACGGCCTTCGTTTGCGCTTTCAACTGCATGTCACTCACGATGACCAGAAGCAGCTTGTCGCGGCTCTGGACAGTCCCGATCAAGGCATCAGCGGGCTCCCGGCCGTCAAAGTAAGCCAGAAGCTGACCGTCTTTCATTTTGAAATTCCCGTGGTGCAGGGCGTCTACGAAGGCAATCTAAACGCCGCAAAATCGGTCATCACCGGAAACTGGACGCAGGGCGGCATCACGCACAACTTGAATTTTCAACGCTCCGATCAACTGGTCGAGCTCGTGCGGCCTCAAGATCCTAAGAAGCCTTATCCCTACCCCGAAGAAGAAGTCACTTTTGCGAATCCAAAAGCGCAAGTTTCGCTCGCGGGAACGCTGACGCTCCCCTCGGGCCAGGGTCCGTTTCCCGCTGCCATTCTGATCGCCGGCTCGGGCCCTCACGATCGTGACGAAAATGTCGCCGGGCATCGGCCGTTTCTCGTGCTTGCCGATCATCTCACGCGCAAAGGCATTGCCGTCCTTCGCTACGACAAGCGCGGCATCGGCAAGTCCACGGGCAATTACGAACAGGCCACCACCGAAGACTTCGCCAGCGACGCAACGGCGGCGCTCGATTACTTGAAATCCCGCAAAGAAATCAACGTCAGGAAGATCGGCCTCATCGGCCACAGTGAGGGTGGACTCATTGCTCCCATGATCGCCTCCCGTTCTTCCGACGTGGCCTGGGTGGTTCTGCTGGCGGCTCCCGGCTTGAAAGGCGAGCAAATCATGCTGCTGCAGTCCGAGCTGATTCTGAAAGCCGCGGGCTTCGACGACGACCGCATCGCCAGGGCGCGCGATTTCAGCTTGAAGTCTTACGCTCTGGCGCGTAAAGAAAAGGATCCGGACGCCCTCGAGGCCAAGCTAACGGATCTCGTCGACTCGACGGGCATGAGCACCACGCTGCCTCCGACAACGCTCAAGCCGCAGGCGCGCATGATGACCTTGCCCTGGTTTCGGTTTTTCCTCGATTACGATCCCATCCCCGCCCTGAAGAAAACGCAGTGCCCGGTCCTGGCCCTCGACGGCGACAAGGATTTGCAAATTGCCTCCAAAGAAAACCTCGCCCAAATCCAAAAAGCTCTTCAGGAGGGCGGCAACAAGGATTTTCAGACTCACGAACTCGCCGGCCTGAACCATCTCTTCCAGC
>Ga0307472_100000725_pt1 | contig 12014 bp, 8 predicted proteins | sample atmos_gasesAM5C__2_FD_204582 | JGI IMG/M metagenome (GOLD analysis project Ga0307472, IMG submission 204582) | Hardwood forest soil microbial communities from Morgan-Monroe State Forest, Indiana, United States - atmos_gasesAM5C_05 | ecosystem: Environmental > Terrestrial > Soil > Temperate... | reverse complement strand
GGGAGCGGTCGCCTGCGATTTTTCAGAGACTTCCGGACCAAAACCGCTTACGTCCGAGCGCAGCTTGGGAGTGGGAGCCTTTGGTATATCCGCGCGCAGGTGGTCGTCGGGAATCTTAGGAGCATCGGCAGGTTCCTCTACGGCATGGGCAGCGGGCATGCCCAACTGGCGGAGAACGTTATTGAGTTTGCGCTTGGCGGAATCACTGTCGGGCTGGCGCTCTACAAGCTGCTCGAAAATTCCCTTCGCGCGATCGAGCTGCTCGTCTTCGACGAGAGCGTCGCCTAACCGGGCCAGGGCATCCGGCATGTGAAACGAATCGCTGGTACGGCCGTAAAGTTCGACGAGCCACTCGAGCGGCTCAACCTGGCCCGGCATTCTGTCCGCCAGAGCATTGAGCATTTTTCCGACTGCTTCATGCTCGCCGGCATCAATCAAGGGGATGCGCGATTGCTCTAGAATTCCCTTCGCCTTTTGGGTTTGCCCGGCCTCGAGCAGAGCTTCGACCACCTTTTGCATCGGGCCGTAATTCTTCGCGTCGGCTTCGAAAACCTGCACTGCAAGAGTGACGGCTTGATCCCAGCTGGAATTCTTGACGTGGAAATCAAGTAAAAGTTCGGTCTGCTCGCCACCCTTTTCGAGGTCTGGCACTTGCTGAAGGAGATGGGCGGCCTTGGATAGATCCCCCTGCAGGGAATACGAACGAGCGCGGACGATGAGCGCGGCAGCGTTGGCCGGATCAAGCTTCAAGGCTTTGTCCGCGAGCTTTTCGCTTTCCGCCTGGTCGCCGCGGGCTAGGGCACGCTGAGCCGCCGAAACGTACGCTTCAATCGCATCGCTTTTCTGCCCCATAGCCTGATACAAATCGGCGAGGCGAATCTGGATGCGAAGGTTATCCGGTTCGGCCTGCAAGAGCTTTTTGAGCAGGCCAACCGCCTCGGCCTGGCGATTTTGCTTCAAATGAATTTCAGCCAATTGCAGAAAAAGAGGCCGGGCCTCGCTCATCACGCCCTGCTGAACGTAAAGGTCGGCAAGCTTTTCGAGCGGGCGGATTTCTTCGGGAGCGAGCTTGGCAATGCGCTTGTAGACGGCGATGGCTTTGGTCAGGAAACCATCGCCAACGAAAATCTGTGCGAGGCGTTCAAAATAGTCGATGGCCTGAAAGGTTTCGCCCTGGCGGATGTAGAGCTCACCGATGGTCATCAGGGTGACCTGGTCGCGAGGCTCATACTTCAAAATGTTTTGGTATTCGGCGATGGCCTGGGCGACCTTGCCCTGATTCAGCAGCTTTTGTGCGGCTTCGACGTATTTGCTTTTGTTGTACGCCATTCGCGAAAAGAGACAAATCTCCCAGGGAGCAGTCCCAAACACACTCCCCCGGCTGGCCGCGGGCAGAAAATGGCCCTCGGAGCTACTCTGGTAACGCTAACAGGCAGGAAAAAGGCAAGTCAACGAACCGAAAGTTTGTTGTGAGCAGGCAGTTATCCCCGTGCTACTTAGGAACTCCCAAGGCGAATACATGGCGAATAAAGGGTAAGCGCTGTTTAACGAGAACGCGAGGCTTTGTACAGAACGGCTGCGTGAGGCTGGAGAGTGACGCTGAAGGATTCAAATAGGCCGAGGTTTTTATGCTCCCAGAGGTCGCGGAGGCGGTATTTCCCGTTGGGCAACCCAAGGTATTTCCAGGAGTAGTGGAATTCTTGAAGGGCCGCATCAAGATTGAAGATGGCCAGGTAATATCCTTCCCCTTCGGCAGGGCGCGCCAGCCAGACGGCGGCCTTGTCTGTGGTAAGAACGGCGTGGTTGCCGGCGGAGTGCTGATCCACAGCGATAACTTCGGGGTTGGTGAGCAACGACTCGGTCCATTGATCACATAGTGTTAGATTTCCACCCATGATGAGAGGGGAACGAAAGATAGACCAAAGCGTGAGCTGCGTGCGCTGCTCATCGCGGGTCACGCGCGTGGCGCGCGGCTCTCCCCAGCCGGCCGCGGGTTCGAGGCGGCCAATGGGGAGCATGTCCGCGTCAGGCCAGTGGCCGGGGCTGGAAAAGGGAGCCCACTTTGCGGCCCGTGCGAATTGGTTCAGAATGCCGGAGGGAAACTCCGTGTCGCTATGCCAGAGATCCCACACGTCATCGGAGATGCGCCACATCTGAGCGTATTGGCGAACCTCGTCGGCTTTATCCAGGGCAGTGGGGCCTGGGGAAAGACTAAGCACGATGGGACGCCCTGTCTTACGAACGGCCTGGCTGACTAGCCTGATCTCATCACCCTTGTAAGGGTGATCGGAGATGCAGTCCACTTTCAGGAAGTCCACGCCCCAGCTTGCGTAAAGCTGGGCGATGGAATCGTAATAAGCTTGAGCGGCGGGCTGAGCGGCGTCGAGTCCAAAGTTGAACGGATTCCAGGGACAGGTATCGGTAGTGCTGGCGGCGTCGGCCGCGTGAAAGGAAACGCCAGCGATGGGGAGATTTCTGCGAACCGCTTCCCTCGGTATGCCGCGCAGAATGTGCAAGCCGAATTTCAACCCAAGCGAATGGACAAAATCGGCGAGCGGCTTGAAGCCCGCGCCTTGCACAGCAGAAGGAAAAGTGTTCACGGCAGGAGCGTAGCGGCCAAAATCATCTAAACTGAATTCTGCATTCGCCGCGTTGGTACCGGCGGAATGGTTCATCACATACCAACCGGAATCGACCACGATGTATTGCCAGCCAAATTTCTTGAGATGTTCCGCAATCCACTTTGCGTTCGCGCGAATGTCGGATTCACTGACGTTTTCAGCATAAGCATCCCAGCTGTTCCAGCCCATGGGAGGAGTTGCGGCGAGTTCCAGAGTTTTTTCGGAAGACGCAGGGCGAGCCATGAAGATCATTGCAGAAACAAGCAAGAGTGTGACGAATGCACTTCGTAGCATTGCCCTCTCCGACAAGGAGTTTGGCCGCGAAACGCTAAAAAATTGGCAGAGGAGTTTGCGTGGCCCCTGCAGCCCAGCAGCCGGATTCGCGCACCGGCGCGAACGAGTAGCGGTGGAGCGGCGTGGGCCCGTGAAGGCGCAAAGCTTCCAAATGATCCGCTGTAGCATAGCCCTTGTGACGCGCCAGTCCGTATTGTGGATAAGTAGCGTCCCACTCCTCCATACGCGCGTCGCGGTGCGTTTTGGCGAGGATGGACGCGGCAGCGATGGAAATGCTGCGCGCGTCGCCTTTGATCAATGACTTCTGCTCAATCAGCACGTCGAGCTGCAGAGCGTCAATGAGGAGATAGTCCGGTGAGATGGAGAGCCGCTCGAGCGCCGCGGTCATGGCCTGGCGGGAAGCCTGATAGATATTCCAGGCGTCGATTCGTTGTGCATCGATTTCGGCGACGGCCCAGGCAAGGGCGTGTTCGCAAATGCGTTCGCGAAGCTCCGCGCGGCGTTCGGGAGTGAGTTTTTTCGAGTCGTCGAGACCGACAATGCGGCGCTTGGGATTGAGAATCACCGCGGCGGCAACCACCGGGCCGAACAAAGCGCCCCGTCCGGCTTCGTCAATGCCGGCGATGCGCGTCCAACCCAATTTGCGCGCCGCTCGCTCGAAACGGGAAGAGCAGAGCCGGCTCATCGGCTGGGGATTTTAGCACGATGCGGCACGAGAGTTGCGCGGTGTTTCTTGACGAGGCGAGTTCCTGCGTGACACGATACTGCGCCCGGAACGCCGGGCTTTCCCAAAGAGAGCAATAGTTAGTTCCCTGTCAGGAGAGATTGTATGAATAATCACAGGGGTGAGCAAGATTATGCAAATTCGCTGCTTCTTCCTACGCAAAGGAAGAAGCCTTCGAGCTCATTCTTGCACGCGGTATTCCTTGTGTTGATTGGTTCGTTGGGAGCGACGCAGACTTTCGCGCAATCGCGGAACATCGAATTGAACGATCTAACGAAGATCGTTTCGGTCTCCGACCCGCAAATTTCGCCGGATGGGAAGACGATCGTGGTCTTGGTGGGACGGCAAAATCTCGAGCAAGACCGTACCGATCGCGAGCTGGTACAAGTGGACGTCTCCAGTGGAGCGCAGCACGCCCTGACTTACGAGCGAAAAACTGCTGGCTCGCCGCGGTGGTCACCGAGCGGCGACCGGCTCGCCTTCACGGCCAACGACGGAACTGGAAGAGACGCGAAGCCGCAGATTTTCGTTTTGCCGATGACGGGTGGGGAAGCAAAGAAGATCACCGATGTGCCGGAAGGCATCGAGCAATTTGCGTGGCGACCTGACGGACGGGAAATCGCGTATGTGACTTCGGACGAGCCTCCAAACAAAAAAGAAATTGAGAAGCACAACGACGCATTCGAAGTTGGCGACAACGATTATCTGACCGCCGAAGCTCCCCAGCCTTCTCACATTTGGCTGATCTCGGCAGATGGCGGAAAGGCGAAGCGTTTGACCTCCGGTGCCTGGAGTCTGCCTAAAAGCGCGCCGCCCAGTTCACCGGCTTCACCCATATCCTGGTCGCCCGACGGAAAGTTGCTGCTTTTCACACGGCAGGAACATCCCCACCAAGGCGATGCCGACCTGACGACCTTGCAGGTTCTGAACATGAATGCCGGGGAATACCACAGGCTCACCAAACACGAAAAGTTCGAGAGTTTTGGCGCCTTCTCACCGGACGGTTCGCGAGTGGCCTATTGGTACCCGAGGGACGGCGACCCGAACAATGAAAATGAGATCTTTGTGACGCCAACGACGGGTGGAGACGGAACAGATGCAACCCATTCCATCGATCACGACCTGATGCGCGCGATCTGGATGCCCGATGGCACTTCTTTGCTGGTAGGAGGCAATGACGGGACGCAGGTTTCTCTTTGGTTGCAACCGCTGAACGGCGCTGCAAGAAAGTTGGCGCTCGGCGATGTCAGCCCCTCCTGGCTTTTCTGGATTGATGCATTTGTTGGACGGAAGGGCGAAATCGCTTTTACAGGCAGCACGCCAAGGCAGCCTTCGGAGCTGTACTACATGGCCACTGCGAATGACAATCCCAAAAGGCTAACCAATTTCAACCATGAGATCACCACACTAGATTTGGGAGTAGCCGACAGAATCACTTGGGACGGACCGGACGGATTCCAGGAAGATGGTGTGCTCGTATATCCGCCGGATTTTCAGAAGGATCGGAAATATCCGTTGGTGCTGATTATTCATGGCGGACCCCAGGCCTCATCGACAACTGCGTTCTCTTTTCTCCCGCAACTCATGGCCACGCACGGCTACGTGGTGTTCTCGCCGAATTATCGCGGCAGCGACAATCTCGGAAATGTCTACCAGCGAGCCATTTGGAACGATGCCGGGGATGGACCTGGCCGCGATGTAATGGCAGGCATCGATGCAGTCAAAAAGCTGGGCTTCATCGACGAGTACAAAATTGCCGTGACGGGCTGGAGCTACGGTGGATACATGACTTCCTGGCTGATCGGACATTATCAGATTTGGAAGGCAGCCATGGCCGGCGCGCCGGTTACGGACATGTACGACGAATACAATCTATCCGACGGAAATGTTGCGGGACGCTACGGCTTCCGAGGATCTCCTTATGTGGGAGACAACCTGAAGGACTTCCACGCGCAGTCACCCATCACCTATGCCGAACACATGAAAACTCCCACGCTCATCATGCACGATACGGGAGACGCTCGCGTGACAGTCACGCAAGGTTATTCGCTCTACCACGCGCTGAAAGACAACGGAGTTCCGGTGAAATTCATTGCGTTTCCAATTCCGGGCCATGCTCCGGGCGACCCGGTGCGCCGGATGGAAATGTACCGGCGATGGGTGGAATGGATGGATCAGCATTTGAAGTAGAGACGAAAAGAGAAGGAGAGGTTCGATGGGTTCGCGATTCCGGCTCGTGCTATTCCGCTGTGGCTGCATTCTTGTTTGTCTTATTGCGCTTCTGACGATTTCTCCTTGTTGCTCTGCGCAAGGGCTGACGAGCAATGATCTTTCGAAGCTGCGTTCCATCGGAGGTGTGGCGCTTTCCCCGGATGAGCGCCATCTCGCTTATTCGGTCGTTATGCGCGACGAGCCGGGTCGCCCGTATGGGCAACTGTGGATGATGGACCTGACGACGCGGAAATCGATTCGCTTCGGCGGCGACAAGGACCGCGGAGGAGGGGCGGTCTGGTCGCCAGACGGAAAGTGGATCGCGTTCTTCGGCAGACTGGGCGACAAGCACGGCTTGATGATTGCAAAACCCGACGGCTCCGACGTCACGGTTCTGGCAACGCCCGAAGGCACGAACAGCCCGTTGCCGGGCACCGGCAATGAGGTCGCGTGGTCGCCCGACGGAAAGCAAATCGCCTACATTTCCTCGACGCCAGACATCAGAGCGGCAGAGGCTAGCGGCGATCCGATGGTGATCACGCGGTATCTCTACAAGCCGGACGCAGGCGAAGGCATGACGCGGTTCAACGACAATCAGCGGCTGCACATTTTCGTCGTGGACGTGGGCACTAAGCAGACCAGGCAGCTCACCAAGGGCGACACGGATGAGCATTCGATCGACTGGTCCCCCGATGGCAAAGAGATTTTGTATTTGGCGAATCCCGAGCCGAACCAGGATGAGTTTTTCAATTACGACGTTTTTGCGCTGAAGGTGGCGGACGGCAGCGTTCGCAGGATTACCGCGACGGAATTCAACGAATATGATCCGATGTGGTCGCCCGACGGCAAGAAAATTCTTTTTCGCGGAACGCGCCGCGGACTGACCGACCGCGAAACCACCATGGAAGACACGCATGTGTGGGTCATGAACGCGGACAGCAGCGACCGGCGCGAAATTGGCGCTGTGATTGACAATCGGCAAGGTACGCCGCACTGGTCGCCCGACGGCAATTCTGTGTACTTCACCGTGCAAGAACGCGGGAGCAACTATTTAATGCGACTGCCGATTTCGGGAGGAAAACCTGAGTATGTCGTGAAGGAGCCGGGTTTTGTCGGGGCTTTCTCGGTCGCGAAAGAGGGCGTTGTGTACTACAGCTATGCGTCGCCGCGAGACCTGCCGGAACTTTATGTGAAGAGCGGGAGCGGCGTGCCTCGTAAGTTGACGGATCTGAACGCGCAAGTTCTCGCAGGAAAACAGATGGCGGAGGTGGAATCCTTCACTTTTGTCAGCAACGACAATAAATATGAGGTTGAAGCGTTTCTCACCAAGCCGATGGGGATGACAGCAACATCCAAGCATCCGATGATCGTCAATATTCACGGCGGCCCGCACGGGCAGAACGGTCCGGCATTCAACTTCAAGAACCAGGTGTACGCGGCGCACGGTTGGGCCACGCTGAACGTGAACTATCGCGGCTCGACGGGCTACGGGCAGAAATTTGCCGACGCGGTGTTTGGCGATCAGAACGGAAATGAAGGGCAGGATGTCTTGTATGGCGTCAACGCAGCGGTGCGGCGCAACCCCTGGATTGACCGCGAGCGCCTCGGGATTGAAGGCGTCAGCTACGGCGGGCAACTGACGGACTGGCTGATCACGCAGACCAATGAGTTCAAGGCTGCCATTCCCATCGCGGGGATCGCCAACCTGGTGAGCTACAACTACATGACCTATTACAACCAATATGAAGAGATGGAGTTCGGCCAATTCCTCCATCAGGGCAATTTGATGGAGGTGGCGTGGGAGCGCTCAGCGCTGAAGCACGTCGCCGCAGCGCATACCCCGACAATGCTCATGCACGGAGAAAACGACAACGACGTGCCGATTGCGGAAGCGGAGCAGTTTTTCATTGCGCTGAAAGACGTGGGGACGGAAGCTGTTTTCGTTCGCTACCCGCGCGAAGGGCACGGCCTTTCCGAGACCGGGCACAACATCGATTCCATTAGCAGGTGCATTGCCTGGTACGAGAAACATTTCCCGAAGCCGGGTGCCGAGGGAATTACGAACGTTCAGCCTTGACGAGTCATCCGTGACCCGTGACTCGCCGAGACGCTCGTCACAAGCGCATCCAATCATAAGCCGTGCAAAAAGAAAGGCCCCGGTTCACCGAGGCCTTTTGAATATTTGCGCAGCCCTGAGAAAGAACTGCTTAAGCTTTTGCTTCCGTGCCTGCGGCGGCGGTGGCCGCAACGGGCGTGGCTTCTTCTTCCTCGCGGCCAGCGCGTTTGATGCGGGCGGCTTTGCCCTTCAAATCGCGGAGGTAATAGAGACGAGCGCGGCGAACCTTGCCTTTGCCGACCACTTCGATGGAGCTAATCGAAGGGGAATGCAGCGGAAAGATGCGCTCGATGCCCACGCCAAAGCTTACGCGCCGGACGGTAAACGTTGCGCTGGAGGCCCGGCCTTTCTTCGAGATCACCACGCCTTCAAAGGCCTGGAGGCGCTCCTTTTCCTTCTCGCCCTCGCCTTCCTTGAGGCGAACGTTCACGCGAATGGTATCGCCCGCGCGGAACTCGGGGAGGTCTTTGCGCAACTGCGCTTCATGCAATTTACGAATTGCCGGGTTCATGTTCGTGCTTCCTTTTAGACCCACTCAGGCGGGGCCGGCTCTAGAGAGACAAACTCTAATTATAGAGAAAACAAGGCAAAATGCATAGTGGATTCGAGTTTTTTGATTCCGAGCTCGTTTTAAAAAGGCGATGACTGCTCTTGACGGCAACTAGGCAAACTACTCTAATCTAATCTGGTTCTTCTAACGCCCAGGAGGTCGCAGCCATGGGCCACGCTCCAAAACAAGCCCTGAGAGCCTTTTTAGCTGCGGCGTTGCTGTTACTGCTCGGAGGGGGAGCGAAGGCCCAGGACAATGCCAATCCCTCTCCAGCAGGGCGGATTTCGCAGTCCCTTCGGATTGTTGCATATCCCGAGGCTTATTACGCTCACGGCATTATGCCCGACTGGGACCGTGGGTACGTGATTCACCATGAGATTGAATTGAATAGCAGCCCGAACGCCGCTATGGTGGTTATGTACGATGCCACTGGAAAGCGTGTTCGTGAGGGCCGGATCTGGCCCCACGGTGCGGGGGACGTGCGCATCCGGCGGACGGCCGCAACCCACGACGGTGCCATTCTTGCCGGTGGCGGGGCGATCATGCAAGACGGCTCGCTCTCGGGCTTTATCGCTAAAACAGACTTGGCCGGGAATACGATCCAATCTCTCGCGACCGGAACGTTCAAACCCGAAAAACTTTGTGAAGCTCCGGATGGCACGGTATGGAGTTTAGGCCTGACGGTCACCGATGGTGCGGTTGTGCCGGACGCTGAAGTGGTTCGACACTATAGTTTTGAGAAAGGACTGCTGCACAGTTTTCTGCCAGAAAGCACGGTGCAGGCCGTCATGAATTCATCGCAGCCCTGGTTTTCGCCTTCTGAGAGTTTTTTGCGTTGTGGCAAGGAAAAAGTCTCCATATACCTGGATTTCACGGATGAGTATGCAGAAATCAACACAAACTCTTTCACATTAAGTCGCTGGAAACTTGATGAGAGCGTTGTTCAAGGTGGAAAAGCCAGTGGATTGGCGATCATGGACGATGGCAGGATCTACGCGAGTTTCAGTGCTCACGGGATGAGTGGCCCTCATGGACAAACGGGCTTGTATCAAATAGAGGCCGAACCCGGAAATCCATCCGCTCGCCTTTTTCCAGTCACGGGTACGGTGAATTATTTTGATGGCAAATCGAGAGACGACGGAACCTTCCTACTCCTTTGGGGAACAGATGGCAATCAATTGGCGGTCTGGCGCGTCGGTGAGCGTGATGTGTCTTGGGTCAATGTGATTGGCGTTGAAAGGTCCGACTAACCACTAAGCGATCGCCGAAGCCGACGTCCGTCTACGAATGACGGTTTCCGCAAAGCGTTCCATTTCTTCGAGTTGCGGGCTGAATTGCAACAAGACCAGATCCACCCCTGCCGCTTCGAATTGAGCAAGGCGCTCGGCTACTTGTTCGGGAGTTCCAACCAGGCCGGAGCGCAAGCCGCGATTCGAGACGGAATAGTCTTCGAGCGAAACGCGCTGCTCGAGTTGCGTACCGGCGAGCCACTGCTGGTAATTTGCGTAACCCGCAGCGGACTGGTGAACGTCCGTGATGCGACGCAACTCGTCCTGGGCCTCTCGCTCCGTTTCGCGGACGATGGCGTAGCCGGCAACGCCGAATTTCAGCGGCGGAAGATTGTGCTTTGCGCGGCGCTCGCGCAGGTCCGCGATTTTTTCTCTTACGCGCTCCGGCGGATCCCCGTGCATCAAGTAGGCATCGCACTTTGCGGCGATGAGTTCTTTTGCCGCAGGGGATTCGCCTCCCGCGTAAAGCGTGGGGCGCGGCTTGGCCACCGGCTTGGGCTCGAGAACGTTATCCTCCACGCGGCAATACTTCCCCGAATAGGAAAAATGATCCTGCTTCCACACGCCATCGAGAACGTCGAGCCATTCGCTGGTGCGCGCGTAGCGATCGTCGTGCTGCTCGAACGCCACGCCATACTTGCGCGCTTCGTCGGCCCACCAGGAGGACACCACGTTTAGCGTGAGACGCCCGCCGCTGATGCGATCGATGTTGGCTGCCTGCTTGGCCAGCAACGCAGGCAGATGAAAAGTCGGGCGCACAGCAACCATCAGCTCGATTCTCTCAGTTACTGCAGCGAGCGCTGCAGCCGTGGACCACGCGTCCAGAGAATCCGCTTCGACACCTTTGATGTCGTTGAGATTCAGTTCGGCGATGAGCGTCAAGTCGAAGCCGATTTGTTCGCTGCGCTGGGCAAGCCGCTTCACGTACGCCCAGGTTGCTTGCATGTTTTCGTTTTCGACGTTGCGTAACCACCCGCCGAAAACGGGCAGCCAGTATCCGTACCTCATCGATCTCATCGGGGGCCTCCCGTGGCGGCAACGCGATCCGCGTCCCTCGCTTCATGGCGCTGGGCTTCTGCAATGAGAAAATCTGCCAGCCGCGCGTAGGGATCGAAGCCGACGACGCGGACCGGGTCTGCGACAAAATTGGAAAGCGCGTTCACGTCATAATAAAGCTGCCGGCCGGTTCGCTCGTCGAAAACGTATTCAATGCCGCCCACTTCCACTCCTGCGAGTTCGACGATACGCTCGACGTCCTCGATGACTTGCCGGGGCGGTTCGTAACCTTCGACTTTCATCCCCGTCTTCGGCGCGTCCACAGGGCATGCTATACGTGTCAGCTCTTCGCCCCGGGTGTTCTGGCAAATGTCGGCGGGACACAGGTTGAAACTTTCACCGGTAATATGAATTCGAATGGCGTAGAGATATTTTCCTCCAAGCACTTCCACGCGCGTGATGATTCCGTCACGCGCGGTGAACGCTTCCTGCACCAGCGCTGTCGAATCGATGCCAAAGTACAGGCGATTCTCGCCGACGGCAGCGCGCAATTGTTCTGGCGAACTAAACCGCTCAATTCCTGCGCCGCTGCCCCCAATGTTCGGCTTCAACACCACTGGATAGCCGATCGTCTCGGCGGCAGCCAAAGCCTGCGAGGGGTGATTGATGACTCGCGCCTTCGGATAAGGCAGCCCTAGCTTTTCCAGGTTGGTGAGCTGCAGGGCTTTCGAGGTTTCATGCAAGAAGCAACGGTAGCCGTTCACCACGCGCGCGCCCTTTGCTTCGAGGTGCGCCAGGTAATTCAAGGTATAAAAAATTCCGTGGGCCAAGCCGCGCTGCCACGCGGAAGGGCTCATGCGGTTGAAAAACAGGGAATACTCGCGCTCCGGCGAGGCCGCGTCGTAGTGCTGATGCCGCGCGTCAATCTTCACCCAATTTGTGCTGCGTTCGTCGAGCTGTTGAAATAACGGGCGGAACCAGTCCGGATGCTCGTAATAGATCGCTATGGGCCTGTCCAATTTGTAGCCGTCGCTGCTCATTTCCCCACTCGTCTTGACTGTCTCATTAGATGTGAAAGGACTGCAAGCCGTTCCCTTTTATTCCCCTGAGAGAAGATCGGGGCGGTTGCGTCGCGTCTTTTCGAGGGCTGCGACACGCCGCCACTTGGCGACTTCCGCATGGTTTCCGCCAATAAGAATTTCCGGAACTTTCC
>Ga0307472_100000724_pt1 | contig 12025 bp, 12 predicted proteins | sample atmos_gasesAM5C__2_FD_204582 | JGI IMG/M metagenome (GOLD analysis project Ga0307472, IMG submission 204582) | Hardwood forest soil microbial communities from Morgan-Monroe State Forest, Indiana, United States - atmos_gasesAM5C_05 | ecosystem: Environmental > Terrestrial > Soil > Temperate... | reverse complement strand
CTGGTCCTGTTCACGGGTTACTGGGTAGTGTTCTGGCAGCAGTACATCAGTCTTCCCGGTTACATCCACGGATACATCAACGCCAACGCAGACGTCGAAATTATTCTTGTAACCGACGGGTTGACCGTAATCACGCTTACCCTTCTGGTGAACTATTTGGCCCGCAAGATACCGGCGTTTCAAGCCATCATCCTGGGCACAATTATTACATCTGCCTCCTGGCTGATCCTCGCCTTCAGGCCGACGGTCTGGGGCGCGGTCGTCTCGCTGTTTGTTCTGGCTCTCGGCGAGATCATCCAATCGCCGCGCTACTACGAATATATTTCGCGTCTCGCGCCGCCCGGCCAACAAGGGACGTATATGGGCTTCGCCTTTCTGCCCATCGGAATCGGTTCGCTCATTGGAGGGTGGTTCGGTGGGACACTCGCCCACCATTTTGTGGAGGTCACACACCAGCCGGAACGAATGTGGTGTACCGTGACCGCCGTGGGCGTGGCCACCGCGGGGCTGCTCTGGATTTATGACAGAAGCATACGACCGGCGACCACAGCTTCGGTAAAGTAGATGGCCGAGAGAAAAACTGTTCCTGCATCGGTTGCGAATGAGATCCGTCGCGCCTTGAAGGCCGGCGGCTCCCGGGAGCGTTCGAGCAGCGTGCAGCAGTTCTTCAAGGAGAAAGTCCGGTCGCACGGATGGCGCACCGCCGATCTGCGCCGGGCAGCACTTCGCTGGCGACGTGAAATTCTGCAACAATCCGATCGCAAGTTTCTGCTTCAGGTGGCCGACCATCTATTCACGGGGAAAATAAACGAAGACAAGAATGTTGCTGTTTTCCTCCTGGAAAATATCACCGACAAGTTCGGCGATGAAGAATTCAGATTGCTCGAGTCATGGCTGCCTCGAATCAGCAACTGGTCTGACCACGATGCTCTGGTGCACTATCTGATTGCGCCGATGGTGGTGGCGAAACCAGCGCGGACAAGCCGGGTATTCCACTGGTCAAAGTCGCCAGACCGTTGGTTTCGCCGGGCCGCCTGCGTAGGCTTGATTCAGGGAGCCCGCCGGAAAATGTTTTTTCCTGAAATCGTCCGCTTCTCTGGGACCCTATTGTCCGATAAAGATGACATGGTGCGAAAGGGGCTGGCTTGGTTGCTGCGCGAGACGGCGAAGGCTGATGTGCAGCGAACCGTACCTTACCTGATGAGTATTCGTGAGAGGGCGCCGCGTCTGGTATTGCGAACTGCGTGTCAGACACTTCCCCGCGCGACGCGCAGAGCAATTCTCGCGGTCCCATGACTAAACAGCATCCGCCGAGCTTCACTCGGCCGGACAGCCAGGGGCGGTTGTCCCCACCTGGCTTGTTTTTTTTAGACTGCCCCCAATTCGCCCAAATCGCTTCCGTTGTTTAGAATGGTTGCTTGCCCATGGATCTTTCCGCCATACAAGCCGCGCTCCGCGAGCGCAATATTGACGCCTGGCTTTTTTACGATCACCATCATCGCGATCCGATTGCTTACCGCGTACTGGGATTGCCTGCCGGCCAAATGGTCACGCGGCGCTGGTTCTATCTCATTCCGGCAAGTGGTGAGCCGGTGAAACTGGTCCACAAGATTGAGCCTGGCCATCTCGACTCGCTCCCGGGCAGCAAGCGGCAGTATTCCGGGTGGCAGGAATTGTTCGACCAGGTGAAAGTAATACTCGCCAATTATCGCGATATTGCGATGCAGTATTCACCCAACAATCTGGTTTTCACGATTTCATTGGTGGATGCGGGGACTGTTGATCTGATCCGCGGACTGGGCAAGGACGTGGTCAGCTCCTGCGACCTGGTGGCGCAGTTTGAAGCCACCTTGACCGAGGAGCAGATCAAGTCTCACTTCGCGGCTGGCGATGCGATTGACGCCATTACTGCAGCCGCCTTCCAGGAGATCGGCCGGCGCGTGCGCAACGGCGGGACCCACGAATACCAGATGCAGCAGTGGTTCACGGAGGCGTTTAAGCGCGAAAATCTCGTGACCGACGACCCACCGCTGGTCGCCGTCAACGCCAACAGCGGCGACCCCCACTACGCGTTGCATCCCGAGACTTCAAAACCAATTCGTGAAGGCGATTTTGTGCTGCTCGATGTCTGGGCCAAGAAAAACACGCCCGGAGCCGTATACTACGACATCACCTGGACGGGTTTTGTGGGGCACTCTCCCTCCGGTCGCATGCAGGAAATCTTCAACGTAGTCCGTGAGGCACGCGACATTGGAGTGAAAACAGTCATCGATGGCGTGGGCTCGGGAAAGGCCACTGCCGGATGGCAAGTTGACCACGCGGTGCGTGCCCACATCAAGGACGCAGGATACGAGCGGTATTTCATTCATCGCACCGGGCATTCCATCGGCACCGAAGTCCACGCCAACGGCGCGAACATGGATGATCTGGAAATCCATGACGAGCGCCGCATCTTGCCCAACTCATGCTTTTCGATCGAGCCGGGCATCTATCTGCCGGAATTCGGGGTGCGGAGCGAAGTAAACATGCTAGTCAGGCCCAATGCAGCGCAAGTAACAGGTAGAATTCAAAGTGAACTCGTAATAATCTGAATGGCAAATTCGTCCAAGAGCACTCCCGTAGAAGCGCAAAATACAGCCGTGCCGGCGTCCCCCAGCATGTCGGTCATTGCGCCGGCTGTCGCGTGGCTCATCCCGGGCGCGGGGCATCTCATCCAGAAGCGCTGGATTCGTGGTCTGCTGATCATGGCCTCGATCACCATCATGTTCATCCTTGGCCTGCTCATGCAAGGCCGTGTCTACCAGCCCAACGGCGGCGATATCCTGGACATTCTCGGATTCGTGGGCGACGTGGGTGCAGGCGGCCTCTACATCGTGACCCGGGTGCAGGGCTGGGGACATGGCGCAATTGCCCACGCCACTGCCGACTACGGCACCAAGTTTCTGATTGTCGCCGGACTGCTGAATTTCATCTGCGCCGCCGACGCCTACCACATCGCCATCGGGAAGAAGCCGTGATCGGAAAAACCGAATGACCCTGGAACTCTCCCATTTCACCGCTGCCGTGCTGTTCTCAGTTTTCGCTTCGGTGGTTTTCGGCATCACCCAGCGCAGCACTTCGCGCGACCAGATCCGTTACGGCCTATACTGCTTCGTCCTGTTCGTCGGTGGAGTGTTCGTGGCGGGATGGGTGATGTGGATACTGCGACACTAGAAAGGCAGCTTCTAACTTCTAGCTTCTAGCCCTCGGCCTTCGCCGTCGAGTCGCACGCCATCCCTCATCGGAACTCTCCCTGAACCAGTGCTGTCATCCGATGGTAATGAGCTAGAGCCTAGAAGCCAGAAGCTCGCAGATGCTTCACCCTTCCCACACGAACGCGTCAAACACTCGCTTAATATCGAATCCTAGGCGTTGATAAAGCGTTACGGCGCGGGCATTCGCTTCCGTCACCGTAAGCGACAGCAGCGAAAAACTTCGCTGACGCAGGTTCCCTGCACTGGCGGCGATCAGTAGTTCTCCCAGGCCGCGCGACCGGTACTCCGGGAGCACGCACACCTGGGTAACGTGTCCAACATCGTGGCGCACCCTGGAGCACAGGATGAGGCCTACCAGGCTTCGCGCCCGCTTGTGTACCGCGACAAACGAACCTTCCGGGTCGAATGTGCCGCATCCGGGAAAGCGGACAATGTTGTTCAGGAAACGCAGCGACCCACTGAGGGTGCGATATTGATCGTTGATTTCGGAGTCCACGTGACCGCGGTACGCGCTGGTGATCAAGGCGGCGGCCGGCTGGTAGTCGTGCTCCGTCCAGCGACGGATTTCAACTTCCGCATCCATCGGGGGTGGTGTCTTGGGCACATCGCTCAGCGGCAGCACCATGAAAAGCCGCGGATGGCGCTGGAACCCCTGCTCGACAAATGGGCGGGCCACCACGCCAGCCTCGTGCACCAGCAATTGGGCTTCTACGCGATGGATTCCCGGCGACTGCTGCAAGGTCTCGATCACGTGCAGCAAGAGGCGCGATTCCACTTCGTGGGGATCGGGCAGACGGCCGCCATTGGCGACGAACAGGTCTCCAATCACGCCCTTGCTGCCTTCGTAGACAAAGAAGGCGTAGCCGACGATTCGGCCACGCTCGATCGCGGCGTAGCCGGGAAGGATCTTGGCATCCACATAACGCAGGATCATTTCCGCCGAGCCGCTGTAATCCCAGGACAGCAGGCGCGCCCATTCCCGGACCTCGTCCTCCAGCAGTGGACGCAGATCGACAGAGGAAAAATGTCTGAGGTCGAGAATCTCCACCTGGAGGCTCCTGGAGGGTTCCGGCTTGCTAAGCGCGCTCATGGCGGGCTGCGAACAGCGAGTGTAGTGCTTTCGTCCGGCGAGAGGCAAACGGGGGGACAAGGATGGTAATCGAGGCCGGCAGTGAGCAATTAGCAATTAACAATGGGCATTTTAGCCACGGCCTCGCTGAATAGGCCGAGAGCCCATGCCGATGGCCAATTGCTAATTGCTACTTGCTACTTGCCGCCTTTCCCCGCTGCCACCCAGTAATAATCAATCCCCTGCTCGGCGAAGCTTCCCACGTAGGTTACTCGCCGGCCGGACGTCCACTTCGGGATGTTCTTTTGCCATCCTTCCGGAGTGATTAACAGGTGTTCGCCAGTGGGGACGCCGTCGGCTTCATAACGAACAATGTTCTGATCGCGATAGAAGTGGAGGCCATACTCCGTCTCGCGTGAAAGGCGCAGAATCGCCAGGGGAAGCGACCGGTTGTCCACGTGGTCAATCTCTCGAGCCAGGGGCCGCGCGGAGAGGGTGGCATCCAGGGAAGGAGCTCCCAGCCGCAACACCGCCCCCACCGCCAGTATCACGGGCACCAACGTCACGAAGCGCAGTACGCGAAGACCCAACGGGCGCCGCAAGGTCGCCACAATTCCAACCGCCAGCGCTACCGCAAACCCAGCCGAGATCGCGGTCGCGCGACCCCATGGCAGAGTGTGACGAAAAACGATGTACTGCATCATGAGCGCGACAACCACCGGAAGTGCGGCGACAACAGAATGTAAAACGATCAACAGGAGGCCGGGCCGGTCATCATCCATCACGCGGCGGCGAACGTACTCCGCCAGCAACAGCGTGCCTGCCGGGAGGGCCGGCAAGATGTAGCCCGGCAGTTTCGACGCGGAAAAGGAAAAGAATGCTATAGGAAAGATGAGCCAGATCGCGAGAAATGCGGACCAGGCATCCTCGGACTGGAACAACTCTCTTTTCTCTTTCCACCAGACACGGATTGTTTCTGCGAGGGCCGCGCTGACAAACATCGTCCAGGGCACAAGACCGAGCAGAACGACTGGCAAGTAATACCAGAAGGGCTGGGTGTGGTGATAGAGGTCCTTCCCAAATCGTCCCAGATTGTGCTCAAGAATGAAAACTCGAAGGAATTCCGGGTTTCTCGACTGCACCCCGACGTACCACGGAAGAGCGGTCAAAGCGAACAACGCGATGCCTGGCAGCCAGCATGCTCTTGCGATGAGCCGATAGTCGCCCTTGGCCACCGAAAAAATCACAATGATCGCCAACGCGAAGAACGGCGCCACTGGCCCTTTGGCCAGCATCGCGAGTCCCAGGCAGAGGTAAGAGAGCGCCAGATACAGTTTGTTCGCGCTCTCGTACCATGCGTACCAGGTCAGCATTGCGACTGTGAGAGCGGCGGCCAGCGGCATGTCCATTGACGCCGCGCGCGCGAAGCCGATGACTCCACTGGCGGAGGCCGCCATCAGGGCGCCATCCAACTGGAAGCCGGGACGAAAACGCTGCAGGAAAAGATAAACGGCGACCACCATCAGTGTGGCGTCCACCGCCGAGGGAAGACGCGCGGCCCAGTCGCTGACGCCGAAAACGCTGTAGGCCACCATGGTCTGCCAGTAATAGAAAACCGGCTTCTCCAGCCAGGGCTTGCCGCCGAGCGTGGGCGTGATCCAGTCGTGACGCGCCAGCATCTCGCGCGCCACCTGCGCATAGCGCGGCTCATCGGCCCCGAGCAGACCGAAGTATGCCAGGCCGAAGAAAAACAGGAACCCGCAGAAGCCGGCGAGCAGCAGCCAGTCCGTGAGCCTTCGTTGGCCTGCGCTCGACGCCGCCGGATTCGATGTCGAGTTTGCGGATTTCGAGATCACAATTATGGAATCGGGCAATGAGATTTATTGTATGGAGGAACCGAGCCGCAACTCCGCGAGAATGCGAGTGGTGGCGGCCGACAGCGGTCCATCCACCGCGCAACCGCTGGCGCATTGATGTCCTCCGCCCCCGAGGCGTTCAGCGACGGCAGCAACGTCCACCTGGCCCTTGCTGCGCAGGCTGACACGGAAGCGGCGATCGGGAAGTTCACGGAAGAACAACGCCACTTCCACACCCTGCATGGAAAGCGCGTAGTTCACCAACCCTTCGCAGTCTTCTTCCCTGGCATGGCAGAGCTGCATTTGTTCCTGGCTCACGGAGATCCATGCCAGGAACCCTTCGCGGTGCAGATTGGAGAGTGCAGCACCCAACAGCCGCATCTTGGCGGTGGAGTGTCCGAAATAAATATTGCGGGCGCAGTGTGCCGGGTCCGCGCCTGCCAGCACCAACTCCCGCGCCAGTTCGAAGGTGTGTTCGTTTGTCCCTTCGAACATGAACGACCCGGTATCGGTGAGGACGGCGGTGTACAGGCAGGTCGCAATCTCCGGAGAAATCTTCACTCCGGCCTCGCGCGCCAGGCGATAGACCATTTCCGCCGTGGCCACGGCTTTGGGATCGATCCAGTTCACCTGGGCAAAAGGTCGTCCACTCTGGTGATGATCGATGTTGATCAGAAACTTGTTCTCGAGTCCGTGAAGCCGGGTGCGCTGGATGCTGTCACATTCGAGAATAATCGCGGCTTCGTAGTCGCCATTGACGTTTTCCGACTGGACGACTTCGCGGGCGAATGGAAGAGGCTGGTAAATACGTGGCACACCGTCGCGCAGAACAACGTCAGCTTCCTTGCCCATCGCCCGCAGGATCTGGCGACAGGCCAGCGCCGAACCGATCGCGTCCCCGTCCGGCCTGGCGTGCGAGGTGAGCACGAACCGGTTACGCTGTTCGATATGCTTGAGAACATCCTTCAACATAGAAACAGTCGTCGGTCGTCAGTCTTCCAGTCGTCAGCCAGTGTTCCGTCGTCCGGTTTTTGCTGACGACTGACGACCGACGACTTACTTCTTCCTCTTCTTCGTCCGTCCCAGTAATTCATCGATTCTTGCGCCGTACTGATCGGAGCGGTCTAGATGAAAATACAATTCCGGAGGGCGGCGAAGGTGCAGGTTTTCCGCCACCTCGCGCCGGATGAATCCGACCGCCGCGGTCAAGCCTTCCAGAGAGCGGTCGGCCTCGGCGTCATCTCCATCGAGCGTGATGAAAACCTGTGCCGAGCGCGAATCCTCCGCCAATACCACGCTGGTAACGCTAACCAGCCCAATACGCGGATCGCCCAACTCGCCTTCGACGATGGTTTCAATTTCTTCCCGCAGGGCCTCGCCCAGCCGCTCCCGGTGGTATTTGGCGCCGCGCTTCTCCACGCCCACCTCTTGAGTAAAACGAATGAGAATATCAGAAAAAGCGCTGTCAGTGGGATGCCCTCACTATCCTGCTGTGCCTGCAATCCTGGCCGGGTGCTCGTTCCTCTTTAAGAAACATCAGGCTGCGGCAGGGCAACCCTGAACTGGACGCGGGCCACCACCAAGACTAAAATCTCGGGGGTGCAGTAATGCGCAAAATGGCAATCTCGGTTGGGCTAGCCTTGGCGCTTGGGGTATTGCAGAACTATGGCGTCGGCCAGACTCCGGCGCAGAATTTAGACACCACCTCTCAGAGTCCGTCAACTTCACCAGCAGGAAGCCCACCGAGTGCGCGGTCAGATAAGCCGATGGAGAATCAGGATCGCAAGTGGCATGTGAAGCTAGGACCCGTTTTAATGCGCGCCAGCTATGGCCGTTTTGACGGTCCTGTTTATTATCCCTACGGCTTGTCTCCTTTCGACGGATACTACCGGGCATGGCTGTGGGACCCTTATTGGGCTTATCCTCTTTCGTATCCGGTCGGATATTTCGGTCGCAACGACGGGCGAGGCGAAGTCAAACTAACCCTTGAGCCGAGAGGCGTCGATCCCAAGCTGGCCGAAGTCTACGTGGACAACGCTTTTGCCGGTACGGCCGACCATTTGAAAAATATGTGGCTCGAACCAGGAGCCTACGATCTGTCGGTCTTCAGCAAGGACGGCGCTGCCTATCGCCGGCGCATTTACGTGCTGAGCGGTAGGTCGCTGAAAATTGCGGCCAAACTCGATCCAGTGAATCCGGCTGAAACGAAGGAGTCAAAGCCATGACGAAGAGCAAATGGTTGGCCGCTGGTCTCGCCTGTTTTGCTGTTTTTGCTTTCGCGACTCCGAAAGGAACGGTGGCTCGTTCCACGGCACTCAAGTATCCCGCCCACGCCGAACAAGATGGCGTGGCCATGGGAGCGGTGCGGCTGACATCCGAAGAAGCTCGCAAGGACTTTGTTTCCGATGTGAATCACTGTTGCCTGGTTGTCGAGGTCGCGCTGTATCCGCAGAAAGGACAAAACCTCGAGGTATCGCTCAACGACTTTTCCTTGCGGACGATCGGCACCGACAGCGCGGTCAAAGCTGCCAGCGCGACTCTCATATCAGGAACACTGCAAAAGAAGGCGGCCGCGAGCAGGGATATCGTGGTCTCTCCGTCCGTGGGAGTTGGATACGAATCAGGCGTCGTTTATGACCCGATGACAGGACAGCCGCGTCACGGCGGAGGCGTTTATACGCAGACCGGGGTAGGCGTGGGGATCGGCTCTCCGGGTGGTCAGGGGGGCGGCACAGATGCCGACCGCAAAGTCATGGAAGCAGAACTCGACGAAAAAGGCCTGCCCGAGGGTGCGGTTGCGGCGCCGGTCGCCGGATACCTTTACTTTCCACTCGCCAAGAAAACAAAGGACGCGCACTACGAGCTCGAATACATGTTGAATGGCAACAAGGTAGTTTTGCGACTTGCCGAATAGGAGTTCAGGCGGCGGGCGGGAAGCCCGCCGGACAGCCGGCGAGACACCAGGCGCTACATGAATTCCATGAACGAATCGGCAATATCAGCGCCGCCGTTGTTGGCGATGCGTGTCGCGTGACGCTCAACGTTTTTCATGAGGCCGTCAAGATAATCCCGCGAATCTGAAATCGCAACGACTCCCACCGTAGCCCGGTTCCACAATCCGCTGGGATCCAATTCGGCCACAGCCACATTGAAGTGTGCTCGCAGCCGGTCTTTCAGGCTGCGAACCACCTGCCGCTTGTCTTTAAGGGACTGTGCCGCTTCGATGTGCAGTTCGAGGGTGAGAAAAGCGATCATTCAGTCGTCAGTCTTCAGTCATCAGTCGTCAGCAAATTCCGAAGACTGACGACCGACGAGTGACGACTATCTAAGCTATCGCTTCGGCTGCGACTTTCTCGGTTACGAAAGCTTCGATCACGTCGCCGGCCTTGATGTCGCCGTAGTTGGAGATCGAGATGCCGCATTCCATGCCGTTGCGTACTTCACTGGCATCGTCCTTGAAGCGGCGCAGGGAGCCGACCTTGCCGGTGAATACGACGTTGTTGTCGCGCAGCAGCCGCACTTCCGAGTCGCGCTTGATGAGGCCGTCGGTGACGGAACATCCCGCAATGGTTCCCACCTTCGGAATACGGAACGTTTCCTTGACCAGAGCGCGGCCCTGATAAGTTTCCTTGATGGTGGGCTCGAGCAGGCCGGTCATGGCGCGTTTGATTTCGTCCTGCAACTCGTAAATGATCGAGTGCAGCCGGATGTCAACTTTCTCCTGTTCCGCCAGTTCCTGCGCTTTGCGCTCTGGACGAACATTGAATCCAATGATGATGGCGTTTGAAGCCGAAGCCAGCAGCACGTCGGACTCGGTGATGGCGCCTACCCCCGAGCGCAGGACCTTCAACCGCACTTTGTCGTTCGAGAGCTTCATCAGCAGGTCGGTCAGCACTTCCACCGAACCGCCAACGTCTGCTTTGAGGATGATGTTCAGTTCCTTGGTGCCGGCCGTCTTGAGCTGTTCCGCCAGGCCTTCCAGCGAAACGCGGGAACTCTTGGCCAGCGTGGCTTCGCGAGCTTTCTGTTCGCGGTATTCGGAAACGCCGCGCGCCTTGTCGCGATCGGCGACAACGACGAACTGGTCGCCGGCTTGCGGCAAACCTTCCATACCAAGAATTTCAACCGGGGTGGAGGGCGGCGCGGATTCCAGCTGATTGCCGCGATCGTCAAACATGGCGCGTACTTTGCCGTAGACGTTGCCGACAACAAAGTTGTCGCCGGTTTTCAAAGTGCCGTTCTGCACCAGAAGCGTCGCCACCGGTCCGCGTCCGCGGTCCAGCTTGGCTTCGAGTACCACGCCGGTGGCGGGACGGTCCGGCGTCGCCTTCAGTTCCTGCAGGTCGGCCACCAGGCAAATCATTTCCATCAGCAGATTTAGATTCGTCTTCTGTTTGGCCGAGACATCCACGAACACCGTGGTCCCGCCCCAGTCTTCCGGCATCAGGCCGCGATCGGCCAACTGCTTTTTGACTCGGTCCGGCAAAGCGTCGGGTTTGTCAATTTTGTTCACCGCAACAATGATCGGTACTTCCGCCGCGTGGGCGTGGTCAATGGCTTCGAGGGTCTGCGGCATGACGCCGTCATCCGCGGCTACCACCAGAACGACGATATCCGTGGCCTTTGCTCCGCGGGCGCGCATGCGGGTAAAGGCTTCGTGACCCGGCGTGTCGAGGAACACGATCTGGCGGCCAAAGGCCGGGGAATTTTTGTCCACAATGGTCACTTTGTACGCGCCAATGTGTTGCGTGATGCCGCCGGCTTCGCCTCCGGCAACGTTGGTCAGGCGAATCGAGTCGAGCAACGTGGTTTTGCCATGATCCACGTGGCCCATAATGGTGACCACAGGCGGACGCGTCACACCTTCCGCGGGGACGCCTTCTTCCCCCACAGCAGCTTCGGAAACTTCCTTGGCAGCCTGCTCTTCGAAGGTGATCACGTTAGTGTCAGCTCCGAAGAAGCGCGCCATCTCGCTGGCCAGCTCTGTGTCGAGCGTCTGATTGATGGTGGCGAATACGCCCCGAGTGAGCAGGCGAGCGATCAAATCCTTGGCGCGCAGCCCAAGCAGTTCCGCCAGATCTTTTACGCTGATACCTTCCGTGATCGTGATGCTGCGCGTGATCGGTTGAGGCTCGTTCGAGAGCGACAGCCGCGGTGGCGGCGTGTAGCCCTTCATCGGGCCTTCCTTCACACCACGGGGCACGTAGCGCTGTCCCGGCCTGCGCGACGGTGCGCCCGGCCTGCTCCCCGGCCTGGGCGTCGGACCTCCGGAAGGCACCGCTCCGGGCCCTACTCCCAGCGGACGTGAGCCCGTGGGTGACTGCCGCGTGGGATGCATTGGCCGGCGCTCGCCCGGCCGCAAGGGCGGACGATTCGTGGTCGGCGCGCCCGGGCGCGGGCGCTGGAAAATCGGCTGGCCTGGAACTGGACGCCCCGGAGCCGGACGCATAGTGGCTCCCGCGGGCGCGCCAGGCGAAGCTGCCGTGCCTGCAGGCGGAGCCGGCCGCAGTGGCGCCTTATAAACCGGACGCGGCCCAGTCTGCGGAACGATCATTCGTGGCACTGCAGGCGGCGGTGGTGCGCTTGGGGCTGCCGGTCTGGCCGCCATGGTCGGCGCTTGCGGCGCCGGCGCTGCGGGCCGCACGGTCGGTGCCATGGGTGTTGTGGGACCAGCTGCCGGCCGCGGTGGCACAACCGCAGGTGCGACGGGTCGTGGCGCCGTTGGTGTCACCGGAGCCGCGGATTGAGGCGGAGCTGGCGGCGCTGGAGCGGTGAAGGTTGGCCTCGGGCTCGAAGCGGGAACTACAAACTTCGGCGCAGCGGCTGGCGCAGGTGCCGGCGCCTTC
>Ga0307472_100000723_pt1 | contig 12027 bp, 10 predicted proteins | sample atmos_gasesAM5C__2_FD_204582 | JGI IMG/M metagenome (GOLD analysis project Ga0307472, IMG submission 204582) | Hardwood forest soil microbial communities from Morgan-Monroe State Forest, Indiana, United States - atmos_gasesAM5C_05 | ecosystem: Environmental > Terrestrial > Soil > Temperate... | reverse complement strand
TGGCCTTCTTCTTGGCGGAGGTGAACTCGGTGATGCCGAGGTCGGCCTTCTTGGCCTTGGACTTCTTGGCCTTCTTCTTGGCGGAGGTGAACTCGGTGACGCCGAGGTCGGCCTTCTTGGCCTTGGACTTCTTGGCCTTCTTCTTCGCTGCCGACAGCTCGTCGCCCTTGACGATGTCGCTGCCGGTGGCCGCGACGGCCGGCGTCAGGCTGGTGAAGCCGAGCAGGCCGAGAGCGGCAATCATGGTGGAAAGAGTTTTCATGTTGTTTCCTCGATCGATCCTTGGTTGGCGATCCTTGGTTGGCAGGAGCGCGCAGTATGAGCGTCGGCTGAGAGACTCCATCGACCCTCCGGCCCTTGCCCCCTTACCGTCTCAAACGATACAGCAAGGCTCCGTTTCTGGCAACGCGAATCGGCAAAAAACCTTTATAAATCCGTAGCTTAACGTATATTCAGCTTTCCATTAATTCACGTTCAGGGAAGTGAATGCTCATTCATTGCCGATGATTATGTCCGCCGGATTTTCCGCATCGCGAAACTCACGGCGTCGGCATTGTGTTGCACTAGCGAACGCCAATGCGCACTGCGTCATGCCATGATGTTTCTGGCAGCACTTGCGATTCTTCCGCGGTTTGACCGCTTCCCCACCGCGGGCTACGACACGGCGAACCGGTATATCCATGTCCCACAACACGTTCGGCCATCTTTTGCGCGTCACGACCTTCGGCGAGAGCCATGGGCCGGCGATCGGCTGCGTGGTCGACGGTTGTCCGCCGCGCATTCCGCTGACCGCAGCCGACATCCAGTGCGATCTCGACCGCCGGCGCCCGGGACAGTCCCGCTTCACGACTCAGCGACAGGAGCCCGATGCCGTGAGAATCCTCTCCGGTGTGTTCGCCGACGAGGCGAGCGGGCAAGAGGTGACGACGGGCACCCCGATCGCGCTTCTGATCGAAAACCTCGATCAGCGCTCCAAGGACTATTCGGCCATTAAGGATGTCTATCGTCCCGGCCATGCCGGCTACACCTATGACGCCAAATACGGGCTGCACGACTATCGCGGCGGGGGGCGGGCCTCTGCCCGCGAGACCGCGGCCCGGGTTGCCGCCGGGGCGATCGCGCGCAGGATCGTTCCGGGCATGAGCGTGCGCGGCGCGCTGGTGCAGATGGGCGGGCACAAGGTCGATCGCGCCCGCTGGGACTGGGCCGAGGTCGAGCGTAATCCGTTCTTCTGCGCCGATGCCAAGGCGGCCGCCTTCTATGCCGATTATCTCGACGGCGTGCGCAAGCAGGGTTCGTCGGTCGGCGCGATCATCGAGGTCGTGGCCGAGGGCGTGCCGCCCGGCCTCGGCGCGCCGGTCTACAGCAAACTCGACGGCGATCTCGCCGCCGCAATCATGGGCATCAACGCCGTGAAAGGCGTCGAGATCGGCGCCGGCTTCGCCGCCGCTGCGCTCTCCGGCGAGGACAATGCCGACGAGATGCGTATGGGCAATGACGGCAAGCCGCGGTTCCTGTCAAACAATGCCGGCGGCATTCTCGGCGGCATCTCGACCGGCCAGCCGATCGTCGTTCGTTTCGCGGTCAAGCCGACCTCCTCGATCCTGACGCCGCGCGCAACGGTCGACCGCTACGGGCACGAGACCGAGGTTGTCACCAAGGGCCGCCACGATCCCTGCGTCGGAATCCGCGCCGTGCCGGTCGGGGAGGCCATGGTCGCCTGCGTGCTCGCCGACCATTTTCTGCGTCATCGCGGCCAGGTCGGCGCCGGCCCGTCATGGCCGTTCGCCAAGCCGGAATGAATTCTCCCCGTGCGGGAGAGGGAAGTGGACAACGTGCTCGATACCCATCAGCGCATCGGATCGGTGATCGCGGCCTTCGCCGCCGGCGAGATCGTCGTCGTGATCGACGACGACGACCGCGAGAACGAAGGCGATCTGTTCGTCGCTGCCGCCATGTGCACGCCCGAGAAGATGGCCTTCATCATCCGCCACACGTCGGGCATCGTGTGCGCGCCGCTGTCGGCGGACGAGGCCAAGCGCCTGCATCTCGATCCGATGGTAGCGGCGAACGATGCGCCGCTCGGCACCGCCTTTACGGTCTCGGTCGATGTGCGGCATGGCTTGACCACCGGCATCTCGGGGGAGGAGCGCACCAACACGGTGCGCGCGCTCGCCAACGGCAACAGCGGCGCCAGTGATTTCGTGCGGCCCGGCCACGTCTTCCCGCTGGTCGCCAAGGACGGCGGCGTGCTGATGCGCTCCGGCCATACCGAGGCCTGCGTCGACCTGTGCCGGCTCGCCGAACTGCCGCCGGTCGGCGTGCTCGCCGAGCTGATGAACGACGACGGCACGGTGATGCGTGGGCCTGCGGTGGCGGCCTTCGCGCAGCGCCACGGCCTTCAATGCGTCTCGATCGCCGACCTGATCGCCTATCGGCAGGCGCGCGACAAGCTGGTCAAGCGTATCGCCGAATTCCCAGTAGAGAGCGAGATCGGCATGCTGCAGGGCTACGCCTACGTGACGCCGTTCGATGCGGTCCAGCACATGGCCTTCGTCTACGGCCGCATCGGCGACGGCAAGGGTATGCTGGCGCGGCTGCACCGCGCCGACGTCATCCGCGATGTGTTCGGCGGCGCCCATCCGATCCACGCCTCCTTGCACCGCATCAAGCAGGAGGGCCGCGGCGTCATCATCTTCCTGCGCGACGGTGCGGCGGGCGTTCCGACTCAGGCCATTCCGCAGCCAGGCAGCACCAAGTCCGAAGTTGCGCGCTCGCGCCAGTGGCGCGAAGTTGGGCTTGGCGCGCAGATCCTCAAGGACCTCGGCATCTCCTCTATCCGCCTCTTGACCTCGGCCAAGCTCACCTATGTCGGCCTCGGCGGCTTTGGCATCGAAATTCTGTCGACCGAAGCGGTCGACGCATAAACGGTTCGCCGCCCGGTCTGAGGGGTGGACGCATCGCGGCGGGGGAACGTCATGCTCGTCGGCGTACCGAAGGAGATCAAGGACAACGAATACCGCGTCGGGCTCGTGCCCTCGACGGTGCGCGAGCTGACGGCGAAGGACCACCGCGTCTTCGTCGAGCAGGGCGCGGGCCTGGGGGCCGGCCTGCCCGATGACGACTACCGGGCGGCGGGAGCAGAGCTCGTCGCGAGCGCCGACGACGTGTTCGACCGCGCCGAGCTGATCGTCAAGGTCAAGGAACCGCTGGTTGATGAACGCCGCAAGCTCAAGCGCGGGCAGATCCTGTTCACCTATCTGCACCTCGCCCCCGACCGCGAACAGACGGAGGCGCTGCTGGCCGCCGGCATCACTGCCATCGCCTACGAAACGGTCACCAGCGCCCAGGGCACGTTGCCGCTGCTGGCGCCGATGTCGGAAGTCGCGGGTCGTATGGCGCCTCATGTCGGCGCGCATTGCTTGCAGAAGGAAAACGGCGGACGCGGTGTCCTGCTCGCCGGCGTTCCCGGCGTGCCGGCGGCCGATGTCGTCGTCCTGGGCGGCGGCGTCGCCGGCACCAATGCTGCTCTGATCGCGCTGGGCATGGGCGGCGGAGTGACAGTGCTCGACCGCAATCCCGAGGCGTTGCGTCGGCTCGGAAGCCAGTTTGGCACCAGCTTGCGGACCGTGATGTCGACGCGCGATACGGTCGAAACGCTCGTTCGCCGCGCCGATCTCGTGATCGGCTCGGTGCTGGTTCCGGGGGCGGCCGCGCCCAAGCTGATCACTGCGGCGACGGTCAGGGCGATGAAGCCCGGTTCGGTGATCGTCGACATTGCCATCGACCAGGGCGGATCCGCGGAGACGTCGCGGCCGACCAGCCACTCGCATCCGACCTACGTCGTTGACGACGTCGTGCACTATTGCGTCACCAACATGCCTGGTGCCGTCGCGCGGACCTCCACCTTCGCGCTCAACAACGTGACATTGCCGTTCGTCCTGGCGCTCGCCGACAATGGCTATCGCCGGGCGCTGGGACTCGATCCCCATCTGCGCAACGGCCTCAACATCCACGACGGGCAGGTCACCCACAAGGCGGTGGCCGATGCGTTGAAGCTGCCGTTCGTCAGGCCGGAAGCCGCGCTTCGGCTTTGACGACGCCGGCCGCGGCATCCCGCTTTTACTCGCCGCCCGATCATGCGACCATGGTTGCGGACAGCGCGGGAGAGTTCCATGCGGGAGCGTTTGGTTGCGTCGGCCACGATCGCGGCGATCAGCGTGATGATCGCCGTTGCGACATGGACGGGTGGAGCCGCAGCGCCGGCGACCGACCGCCGCGCCGACATGCCGGCCGGCCAGGCCGCGAACACCAATGTCGACGTCGAACTGGTGCTCGCGGTTGACGTCTCCTATTCGATGGACCCCGACGAGCAGGCGCTGCAGCGCGAGGGTTATGTCGCCGCATTGACGTCGCCCGAATTTCTCAACGCGCTGCGCAGCGGCATGCACGGCCGGATCGCGGTCACCTATTTCGAATGGGCCGGCGTCGCCGATCAGCGCGTCGTGTTGCCCTGGCGACTGGTCGACGGGCCGGCCACGGCCAAGGCAGTGGCCGACGAGATCGTCGCCGCACCTTATCGCCGTGCCTACCGCACCTCGATCTCGGGGGCGCTGTTGTTCGCGGCGCCGCTGTTCGACAGCAGCGGCTATCGCGGTATCCGCCGCGTCATCGACGTGTCGGGCGACGGCAGCAACAACCAGGGCCCGCCCGTTGCCATCGTGCGCGACGAGGTGCTGACCAAGGACGTCACCATCAACGGACTGCCCATCATGCTCAAACGCGCCATGCCGGGCTCGATCGACCTCGACGACCTCGACGTCTACTACGAGGATTGCGTGATCGGCGGCCCCGGCGCCTTCGTCGTTCCGATCAAGGAGCGCGCGCAGTTCAAGGATGCGACCCGCACCAAGCTTGTGCTCGAAATCGCCGGCTTGATGCCCAAGCCGCGCGCCACCTCGGTGCCTGACGTCGTGCCGGCCGCAGCCGAGGCGCCGCGCATCTCTTGCACCATCGGTGAGCGCATGTGGCAGCAGCGCTGGGGTGGCGGCCGCGACTACAATTGATGTGTCTTGGACGAGAGTCTCCTCAGCGCACGAATTGCGCGACGATCTCAACGTGCGCCGAATGGCGGAACTGATCGATTGGCGTGACGCTGGCAAGGCGGTACCCGCCGCCCGCCAGGATCGTTGCGTCGCGCGCGAACGTCGCGGGATTGCATGAGACGGCGATGACGACCGGTACCTTGCTTTTTGCCAGCTCCCGCGCCTGCGCTTCGGCCCCCTGGCGCGGCGGATCGAACACGACAGCCTCGAACCGCTCGATCTCAGCGGCGAGGAACGGCCGCCGGTAAAGATCGCGCCGTTCAGCATCGACCGGCTTCAATCCGGCGGTGGCCGAGGCCGCCGCCTTGAGCGCGGCGATCGCCGCCGCATCGTTGTCGGCCGCCGTCACGCGGGCCCGTTCGGCAAGGCGGAGCGCGAAAGGGCCGACGCCGGCGAACAGGTCCAGCACGGTCCTGGCGCCACCGGTATGGTCTAGAACCAGGCGCGCGAGCGTTGCCTCGCCTTCGGCGGTCGCCTGCAGGAACGCTCCCGCTGGCAGCTTGACCGTGGCGCGGCCCATTGTCACCGCTGGCGCTACGCGCAGCGCGATCAGTTCGCCGTGGCGGGTGAGGCGCGCGAGTCGGTGGGCTTCGGCGATATGCGCGAGCGCCGCCATGCGTTGCGGCGTGAGTGGTCCAGAGCCGCGCAGGTCGGCGTCGAGGCCGGTTTCGCTCGCCGTTGCGTGGATGTCGAGCGGCTTGCCCATCGGCGCAATCGCTTCGGCGATGGCCCAGGCGGCGTTGATCGTGCCGGCAAGACCGGGCGCGAAAATCGGACAGCGATCGATCGCCACCACATGGTGCGCGCGCGGCGCGGCGAATCCGACTTGCAGCACGTTGTGGGTGCCGCGTCTTGCATGCAGCACGGCACGGCGGCGGCCTTCGCCGTGGGCATCGAGGAGTTCGTCCACCACCACCTCGAGACCCACCCGCGCCAGCGCTGCCACCACGAGCTCACGCTTCCAGGCGCTGTACCGGTCGGCGCGCCAATGCTGGATGGCGCAACCGCCGCAGGTTCCGAAATGCGGGCAGATCGGCGCGATGCGCTCGGGACTGGCGGTGTCGATGCGGACGAGATGCCGGCGATCGGGATGACCGGGCCATGGCTCGACCTCCACGTTCTCGCCTGGCAGCGTATAGGATACGTAGAGCGGGCCGCCTGCGGTCTCGACCACGCCGTCGCCGCGATGGCCCATGCCGGTGACGGCGAGGCGGTCAGCCACGGACGGCACCGAGCAGGAATTCGCGATTGCCGTCGCCGCCGGCGATCGGCGAAGGCACGACGCCCCGCACCGTCCAGCCGTGCGAAGCCGCCACGCCGGCGATGTCGGCGCACACGTCGGCGTGGACGGCGGCATCGCGCACGACGCCCTTTTTCAGGTGACGCCGGCCGGCCTCGAACTGTGGCTTGATCAGCGCGACCAGTCGGCCCGGCGCGGCGGCGAGCGCGAGGGCGGGGGGCAGGACGAGCCTGAGTGAGATGAAGCTCACGTCGATCACGATGAGGTCGGGCGGCGCCGGCAGCCGATCGGCGGACAGTGTGCGGATATCGATGCGTTCGTAGCATACGACCTCCGGCCGGTTGCGAAGGCGCGGGTGAAGCTGGTCGCGCCCGACGTCGACGGCGTAGATGCGCTTCGCGCCGCGAGCCAGCAGCACGTCGGTGAAGCCGCCAGTCGAGGCGCCGACGTCGAGCGCCACGCTTCCACGGGGATCGAAGTCGAAATGATCGAGCGCCGCGGCGAGCTTCAGGCCGCCGCGCGACACGAACGGGTGGGCGGGCTCGGCCTCGATCGCTGCATCGAGCGGTATTTCGTCCGAGGCCTTGCCGATCACGACGTGATCGGCGGTGACGCGGCCGGCCGCGATGGCGGCCTGCGCCTTGGCGCGGCTCTCGAACAAGCCGCGCTCGACAAGCAGGCGGTCGGCGCGCAGGCGAGGTTTCATGGGGCTGGATTACCACCCGTGTCCCGTTTGCGCGAGCGGCCGGACGACGGTGCAGCCTCAATGGCGGGCCGACGGGCCTTGTCGTGGTGAAAATCGCGCTAACGAGGCGTGAACCTTGCGGTAATCAGCATGGGGTATGGTGATGGGTGGGAGCACGGTCCGGTGAGAGGCCGACGCCGTTGAACGGGGTGGCTGTCATGAGTGAGAACGAACGCCGCGGGGGGTCCCGTCACAAGAGCTTCCTGCAGGGCCGGATCTATTTCAACAACCGGCGCTCGAGCGTCGATTGCCTGATCCGCGACGTCGCCGACAGCGGCGCACGCCTGAAATTTTCCAACGCCGTGGCGACGCCCGACGTCGTGGAATTGCATATTCCCAACAAGAACGAGACGTATCGCGCCAAGGTGATTTGGCGCCAGGGCGATGAGATCGGCGTGAGCTTCGGCTCGGACGAGGCGCAGAGTCCGGCCTTGGCACCCGGCGCGGTGTCGGCCGATCTGTGGGGGCGTGTTCAGACGCTCGAAAACGAGATGATCGCGCTCCGCCGCATGTTCGGCGAACTGCGCTCCGACGTACGGCGGCTGAGGGGTGCCAAAGACTAGAACGTTCCGGCCACGTTGAATCGGTGCCCACCCCGAATGACGTTCAGGCGGGCTTTTTCCGGAAAATGCTCCGACGTGCCGTCATGCCAGCCGCACCGTAGCGATCTCCTTGCCCAGGGCCTCGAACACCTTGGCGACGATGCCTTTGGCGTCGAGGCCGGCCCGAGCGTACATGGCGTTCGGCGAGTCTTGGTCGATGAAGATGTCGGGCAGCACCATCGTCCGCACCTTGAGGCCGCTGTCGAGCATGCCGCGCTCGGCGAGGGTCTGCAGCACGTAGGAACCAAAACCGCCGATCGAACCTTCCTCGATCGTGATCAGCACCTCGTGCTCGCGCGCGAGGCGCAGGACGAGATCGGTGTCGATCGGCTTGGCGAAGCGCGCGTCGGCGACGGTCGCCGATAGTCCGTAGGACGCGAGCTCGTCCGCCGCCTGGAGACATTCGCCCAGCCGCGTACCGAGCGACAGCAGCGCGATCTTGTGGCCTTCGCGGATGATGCGGCCCTTGCCGATCTCGAGCGGCTTGCCTTCCTCCGGCATTTCGACGCCGAGGCCTTCACCGCGCGGGTAGCGCAGCGCCGACGGGCGGTCGTCGATCGCGACCTGGGTCGCCACCATGTGCACCAGTTCAGCCTCATCGGCCGCCGCCATGATGACGAAGCCGGGCAGGCAGCCGAGATAGGCGATGTCGAAGGCGCCGGCATGGGTCGGGCCGTCGGCGCCGACCAGCCCAGCGCGGTCCATGGCGAAGCGTACCGGCAGGCGCTGGATGGCGATATCGTGCACCACCTGGTCGTAGGCGCGTTGCAGGAAGGTCGAGTAGATCGTGGCGAACGGCTTGAAGCCCTCGGTCGCCAGTCCGCCGCAGAACGTCACGGCGTGCTGCTCGGCGATACCGACGTCGAAGCAGCGCTCGGGGAAAGCCTTGCCGAACAGGTCGAGTCCGGTGCCCGAGGGCATGGCCGCAGTCACCGCGACGATCTTGTCGTCCTTGTTCGCTTCCTTGATCAGGCTTTCCGCGTAGACTTTTGTGTATTGTGGCGCATTGGTCTTGGCCTTGGCCTGCGCGCCGGTCGCGATGTCGAATTTGACCACGCCGTGATACTTGTCGGCGGAATCCTCGGCCGGGCCGTAGCCCTTGCCCTTTTGGGTGACGACGTGGACGAGGATCGGGCCGTCCTTTGCGTCGCGCACGTTGCGCAGCACCGGGAGCAGGTGATCGAGGTTGTGACCGTCGATCGGCCCGACGTAATAGAAACCGAGTTCCTCGAACAGCGTGCCGCCGGTGAGGAACCCGCGCGCATATTCCTCCACGCGCAACGCCTTGCTCTCGAAGAACGTGGGCAGGCGGTGGGCGAGTTGCTTGCCGATGTCGCGTAGCTTGCGATAGGTGCGGCCCGACAGCAGACGCGACAGATAGGCCGACATGGCGCCGACCGGCGGCGCGATCGACATGTCGTTGTCGTTGAGGATGACGATCAGCCGCGAATCCATGGCGCCGGCATTGTTCATCGCCTCATAGGCCATGCCGGCGGACATGGCGCCGTCGCCGATCACACTAATGACGTTGTGGTCCTTCTTTTCGAGATCGCGCGCCACGGCCATGCCGAGGCCGGCGGAGATCGAGGTCGAGGAGTGGGCCGCGCCGAACGGGTCGTATTCGCTCTCCGCGCGCTTGGTGAAGCCGGAGAGGCCGCCGCCCTGCCGCAGCGTGCGAATGCGGTCGCGCCGTCCGGTCAGGATCTTGTGCGGATAGGCCTGATGGCCGACGTCCCAGATCAGACGGTCGCGCGGTGTATCGAACACATAGTGAAGCGCGACCGTTAGCTCGACCACGCCGAGGCCGGCGCCGAGGTGTCCGCCGGTCACCGCGACGGCGGCAATGGTTTCATGGCGCAGTTCATCGGCGAGTTGGCGCAATTGTTCAGGCGCGAGGTTGCGTAGGTCATCCGGCGTGCGAACCTGATCGAGCAAAGGGGTCTTGGCGGGCAATTGTGTTTTCGTTGGCTGGGACACGAGATGATGCTCCGGGGGTTTTAGGTACCCGGCCCCGGGCAGGCCGGAACCAAGCCAAGACCGTGTGATTTACACTAGAAGAACGAGATAGGGCAAATCCGGTTCACCGCCTTGCCGCAGATAAACCGGCCCCCAAGCAAAGCGCGGCAGGTGTTCTGGGACTGTTCTGGCCAGGAACCCGTCGAAAATGAGGCGTTTCCTATAGGCACCGAAGTCGCGTGACGCTATGGCACCCTGCCCGACGTGCAGCTTGCCTGCTCGTCGCGCCCTGCCGCACGACCCGGACGAGCCCAATTGGATTGACCAGGTCGAGCCCTGCGGGCGAAGTCGTGCCGGAGGATCCCATGCCAGCGACCAAGCGAACGAAAAGCAGCAAATCGACGGCCAAGGCGCGACGCGGCAAATCCGCGAGCAAGCCGGCAAGTAAGCCGGCAAGTAAGCCGGCGAGCAAACGCCCCAAATCGATGCGCCGGCCAGCGGCGCGGACGCGGGCGACGTTGCCAGCCGCGCAAGAGGGGGCGGTTCGCTTCAGCCATCCCGACCGCATCTACTGGACTGACATCGAGATCACCAAGCAGCAGCTGGCGGACTATTACATCTCCGTGTGGGACCACATGGCGCCGCATGTGACCGGACGCCCGCTCGCGCTCGTCCGCTGCCCGGCGGGCGTTGGCAACCAGTGTTTTTTCCAGAAACATGCCGCCGCTGGATTGACTGACGAACGTATTCATCGCGTCAAGGACAAGAAAGGCCAAGAGCTGATCTATATCAAGGATCTCGACGGCCTGTTGACGCTCGTGCAGGCGGGGGTGCTCGAAATCCATGTCTGGGGCTCGACCGTCGACGACATCGAGCACTGCAATCGCATGGTTTTCGACCTCGATCCCGGCGAGGGCGTGACATGGAGCGCGGTAATTGATGCTACACGCCAATTGCGCGAACGGCTCGAGGCGATCGGGCTTAAGAGCTTCCTGAAGACCTCAGGCGGCAAGGGATTGCACGTCGTCGTCCCGGTCGACGGCGCTGATTGGGACACGACCAGGACCTTCGCGCGTGCGCTGACCTTGGCCGTGGTCGCCGAACACCCCGACCGCTACGTCGCCAAGATGACAAAAAGCCTGCGGCACGGCCGCATCTTCATCGACTATCTGCGCAACGGTCGCGGCGCGACCGCGGTGGTGGCCTATTCGACGCGCGCGCGGCCAGGCGCGCCGGTGTCGGCGCCGGTTGGCTGGGACGAGCTTGGGCCGGATCTCACGCCCACCAAGTTCACGCTTCTCAACATCGGTCGGCGGCTGGCGCTGCTGCGCGAGGATCCGTGGGCCGACATGGCGCGCGTGCGACAGCGTTTGCCGGATGTAATCCCGCCGCGCAAAACGCTCGTGACGCAGGGCCAAAGCCGCTGAACGGAACCGTCAGTCCGGCAGCGGGATGAACTCGGTCGCGTCGCCCGGTACGGTGTCGAACCGGCCGGCCTTCCATTCGGCTTTGGCTTGCTCGATACGCTCGCGGCGCGACGACACGAAATTCCACCACACGTGGCGCGGGCCATCGAGCGCGGCGCCGCCGACCAGGGTGACGCGGCTCGGCGCCGACGCCGTGATGGTGATGGGGTCGCCCGGCCGGAATACCAGCAGGCGGCCGCCGTCGAAGACGTCGCCGGCAATATCGATGCGGCCGGAGACCACGTAGACCGCGCGCTCCTCGTATTCCGCATCGAACGAAAGGGTCGCATTTTCGGCGAGAACGGCATCGGCGAACAGCGTCTCCGATGTCGTCGCCAGCGGCGAACGCGCGCCGAACAGGGCACCGGCGACCAGACGAACGGTCTTGCCTTCGCCAATGACAACGGGAAGGCCGTTGCCGTCGAGATGGGCGAAGGCGGGCGCCATTTCTTCATCCGCTTCTGGCAACGCCACCCAGCATTGCAAGCCGTGCAACGGCTCGCCGCCGTGACGACGCTCGGGTGCCGTGCGCTCGGAATGGACGATACCGCGGCCCGCGGTCATCCAGTTGACCTCGCCGGGTCGGATCGCCGTTGCCGAGCCGAGGCTGTCGCGATGCACGATCTCGCCGTCGAACAGATAGGTGAGGGTGGATAGCCCGATATGCGGATGCGGACGTACATCAAGCCCGTCGCCGGCGCGGAATTCGGCCGGGCCGAAATGATCGAAGAAGACATAAGGTCCGACCATGCGGCGGCGCGAATGCGGCAGCGCGCGGCGCACGCCGAATCCGCCGATGTCGACGCTGCGCGGCACGATCATTTGTTCGATTGCTTCGCAGGTCGGCTGATCGCCGGGAACCGGGTCCTTGCCGGGGAAGAAGCTCATGTGGGCCTCGCGGCGCCGGCGTATA